>QWCT01000013.1_pt1 | contig 314911 bp, 235 predicted proteins | sample 1972681 | NCBI WGS metagenome assembly QWCT01 (sample SAMN09866701, study PRJNA288562) | Human oral metagenome isolate pre3_saliva, whole genome shotgun sequencing... | isolation source: mouth | host: Homo sapiens | place: USA: California
TGCCCATCGGTGGCTAGAGTCTATGCAGAATTTGAGGTCAGCCGTAAAACCGAGTTTAAGGGAGTTACAGATATTCCGTTCTTCCTTTATAGGCTTATGTAATCATGTGCACGAGAAGCGGATTGCTACTGGGTTTTACGACTGATCCCTTATATATCAATTATCGCTGAATAGTTACATGATATGTCCAGCTTCCCTGCCATTAATCATGTCGGGAGCCATGTCGCTCGTCTTCTTCCACACACTGTCTGCAGGGAAGGGACGCAGCTTTACCATGATCCATGTCATTGTTCCATCGGTCGATACCATTTTCTTCGCCAGATAGGGCTTGCTGTAAGCCTTTTGCTTGATTTCTTTCAGTCCAGCGGCATCCGATGGAATTTGCTCGGGTGCAATCTGCTCAATGGTCATACCTTCTTCCGTACCAGAGGCAAACTCAAGGTCGGTGAGCGATGTTACCTTGTCGGCATACGACAAACTATCTTTCAGTTCGTTGCTCAGCTCACGAATGAGCGTGAGACTGCGTTTGGAGAAGATGTCCTTATTCTTTACCAGCACTGCCACATAGTAGTCGTTACCAAAGATAGACTTGAACTCGTTGGTCTTGAGTAGCATAGGGTCGTTGCTTAGGAAATAGTCGTCGAACGAAGTTCTTATCACGATGCGCTTGGCTCCAACGAGCGAAAAGACGATGACCACCGCAAACAGCGCACCCACAATAAGCCGATGGCGCAAAATCCAGTTCGCCAACTGCCTGAAAAGGTTGTTGATTTTTTCGATGGTTACCTTTTATTTTGTTTCTGTTTTGGTTTCTGAAGAGATGTTTGCCGAAGAAGTATCTTGTTGCAGTCTTACCATTTGTGCAAAAGTTCCATTGTGCGCCAACAGCTCGTCGGGTGTACCTTGTTCAACGACTGTTCCGCCAGAGAGAACGACTATGTGGTCGGCACCTAATACGGTGCGCATGCGGTGCGCGATGATGATGACGGTCTTGTTGCGCACCAGTTCGGAGATACCAGCCTGAACTTTCGTCTCGTTCTCGGCATCAAGGCTGGCGGTTGCTTCGTCCAAGAGGATGACAGGAGCATCTTTTAAGAGCGCACGGGCTATGGAGATACGCTGTCGCTCTCCACCCGAAAGGGTTTCCCCATTTTCGCCAATCACTGTATCGTAGCCTTGTGGCATACGACTGATGAAGTCTTCGCACTGTGCCAATCGTGCCACATGCCTTATTTCTTCATCGGTGGCGTCGTGCTTTCCTATGCGTATGTTGTCGGCAATGGTGGCGTTGAAGAGCACCACGTCTTGAAAGACTACAGCGTAATTTTTGAGCAACGTCTCTGGTTCTATGCCCGAGATGTCTTGTCCGCCGAGTGTTATCTTACCACTATTGATGTCCCAAAAACGTGCAGCGAGCTTGGCAGCGGTACTCTTGCCACCACCAGAGGGACCAACAAGTGCAGTTATCTCACCTTGCCGGGCAGTGAATGAAACATTGTTGAGCACCTGCTTATCTGTTTCGTAGGAAAAGCTGACGTTGCGAAACTCAATGTCATAGTTCGAAACTTCCACCTCTGTGTTGCCCGTCTGTATGGGCATTGCCTCCATCTCCTTCATTCGCTTAATGCGTACATCGAGAAAAGTAAGAATAGCAAGGTTGTTGCATACTTCAAGGATAGGATTATAAACCATTGCCGAAACAAGGAGGAACGCCAAGTAGACGAACACCGACACGTCGCCACGCTGTAGCATCCATGCACCTACAACGATGACGGTAGGCATGCCCAATTTAAGCAGTACAGCGGAGATATTGACAAAAACACCTGTCAATAGTTCACCAGCAACAAGTTCTTTTTCTAGTGTTTTTAATCGCTGGTCGAACCGCTGGTTATATTCATCCTCGCCATTGTACGATTTGATTTCCTGCACACACTCCAGTCCTTCCTGTATCTGTTCGCTCACGCCACGCTTGATGTGGTAGGGACGTGTAAAAGCCTTGTCCATTCGTTTCCGAGAAATCAACAGCACCACCAAGGCAAATGGCACGACCCAAAACAGAGCAAGGGCGAGTCGCCAGTCGTAACAGAACATTCCCGCTGCGATAATGACAATGCTTACCATAGAAGCAAATAGTTGTGGAATGGCGTGCGAAAACGTCGTTTCCAATAGTGTGCAGTCTTCCATAATGGTGGCAGTGAGGTCGGAGAGATTGCGCTCACCAAAAAAGGCGAGAGGCAAACGGCGTAGTTTCTCGGCTAAGGAGATGCGGCGTTGCGCACTCTCATTATATATGGTGGTATAGGTACTGTCGTATTGCCGACGAATCACGACGAGCATCACGACCATTAGCCCTGCTGCCATGAGGAGATAAAACCACAACCTATGAGGGGCATTCATTGGCCTATTATCGAGATACTCCATCAGGAAGAAGAACAAATAAGTAGGTGGCAGCATCAGCACAAGATTGAGCAGTGTCGAGAAGACGATGCCTCGTCGCAAGTCCTTTGCCCCTTTTTCCGTAAGAGCGAAACGGTTTTGAAAATATTTAATCATGACTTTATGACTTTTAATAGATTATAGTTTCCACGAAACGGATTGTTGATATTCATTCCACATACGGTAGTAATACTTTTCCTCACTCAATAGTTCCTCGTGCGTTCCCTGTTCGACAATCTCACCATCGTTCACAACTACGATGCTGTCGGCATCCTGCACTGTGGTAAGTCTATGGGCTATCATCAGCACGGTTTTTCCTTGGGTGAGATGTGCCAGTGCTTTACGGATAAGCTGTTCGTTTTCGGGGTCGGCAAAGGCGGTCGCCTCATCGAGTACGACGATAGGAGCGTCTTTCAGAATGGCACGGGCAAGAACAATTCGCTGTTGCTCACCTCCTGAAAGATAAGTACCTTCGGCACCGATAACGGTATCTAATCCCTGTGGCAAACGGTCGATAATCTCGCGGCTTTGTGAGAGGTCAATGGCTCGATTGATCTGCTCTGTCGTTGCATCAGGATTGCCGTAACGTAGGTTTTCGATGAGTGAAGTCTTGAACAAACGGGTGTTCTGGAAGACGAACGACACGTTGCGCATCAGCTCCTCCTTGCGCATGTCTCTCACATCTACACCTCCAATGGTAACACTGCCATGACGTACGTCCCAAAAACGGGGTATCAATCTTGCTATGGTGGTCTTTCCGCTGCCCGACGCTCCTACGAGTGCAACTGTCTTTCCTTCAGGAATGGTCAGGTTGATATGACTCACTGCATCTTTCTCTGCTCCCTCATACCGGAACGATACGTTGTTAAAACGAATGTCGTACGCTTCTGCACGTTTCGGATCGTCATGTTGCGAGAGCGGTGCAATATGAGTGAGCTGCTCCAGTCGTTCCACAGCTTCGTTTGCCATGAACAGGTCCTGACTGAGATACATGGCTTTCATCACGTTGGAAGCGATGAGCGGTGCAATCACCACATAAAGTATCACGTTGGCAACAATTGTGGTGGTATCTCCACCGTGTCCTATTAGGATAATAGCAGTAGGAACGAGGACGAAAGCAAAGGCATTGATAGCAAGTATGTAAAATGACATTGGCGTGTGCCACACAAGCGTACACTTGATAACAAGGTCGCGGTAGCTGATAATGCTATCGTAGAAGCGTTTGAACGAGAAGACCGTTTGTTGGAACACCTTGACCACAGGAATACCTCTGACATATTCCACTGCCTCTGCCCCCATCTTCTCCTGCGCGTCAAGGTAGAGCCTTTGAAATTGGTTGTTCTTTGGGTTCATCATATATCCCATAATGCCTATAGCACCAATGAGAGGTATCATTGCAGCCGCACCCAACTGCCAATCCACAGAGAATAACAGTACGATAACACCTATCGGAGCGACGACGCAACTTGCCACATCGGGTAGTAGGTGCGCCACGAAAGTATGTGTCTGTCCCGAATCCTCATCAATGATTTTACGCATACGTCCTGTGTTCTGTGTGTCGAAAAATCCTAATGGCACACGCATGAGTCGCTGCATAGCTTTTCGTCGCATATTGGTTTCTATGCGGAAAGCAGCAAGGTGCGAGAGTATAAGTGCGGCAAAGTAAAGCAGTACATTTGTCACCGACACGATGAATGCCGCAAGGGCGTAGTCCCACAAAGGTGTGTCGGCAAGGTCGTGCTCGGCTGTGAGTAGCATGCGCACTACTAGCCACAAAAGAATGAAGGGGACGAGCGAAAGCAGACCATTGACTGCCGACAGCCCGACGGAGCAGGGCAGCAACCACTTGCGTCTTCCCATGTAAGCTCCTAAACGTTTGAGTGTTTTGAACATATCATTATTATTTTTGAAAGTTTTCCTATGGTTTTATCAATTCTTTCCAACCTGCCGTACCAAAACTGACATACTGTATGAGTGCTTGTTTTACTTCTTCTTCGCTGTATTCCTCGTGTTCCACCAGTTCGCAGAAGAGGGTTGTCCACGCCGAACTGGTGAGATGAATCAGGAACGGTGAAATATCGATGTTTATGTGTGGGTATCGTTCTTTCATCAGTCGGAGATACTCCACGCCTACCTGCATCTGGTGGTCGATGATTTTATTCTTATACCCCTCCAATGAAGTTCCTTCAGCATTGAAGAGTAACAATCGCAGTTCAGGGCGGAACTGCTTGACAAGTGTGAGCATCGTCATGACGTGATTGATTTGATGTTGCTGCAAATCGAACACTTCGAGCGAGAGAAACTCCTCATTGTTGTGCGAGAGAATATAGCGGTCGAGTGCGGTGAGCAATGGCTGTAATACTGCTCTAAACAATGTGTCCTTACTATCAAAATAATGATACAAGTTTCCCACTGTTACACCTGCTTTATGTGCCACGTTCCTAATACATGTACGTTGCACACCATTGTTAATAAATTCACGATGGGCAACTTGCAATATGCGTTGCTTAATATCCGTCTTCAAAGTCTGCATAGTTAAAGTTGAATAACGAACGATGTTTTAGATTGTTCACAAAAAACACTATACCTTGTATGATAAGTGTGCTTTTTATTATATGGCTGCTCATCATTTTATCATCATAGTTTTTAATAACCTATACTTTCTTATACCATTTCCATGCTTCATAAACAAGAGTAATACTCAATATGACCAGCATTGGATGTATAAAGAGCTGCTGAAGTTCAAAGCTGAATATCAGTTCCGTGCTATGTACCGTACAGAATAGGGCAAGAAGTGCTGCAAGACAGAAATGTACCATCTTGTAGCAACGCTTAACGGCATAGAGCGAAAGAAGCAACCCGGTAATGGGAAGCGTGAATGACACAACAGCCATCATCACAAGCATCGATACTGGAGCTACACCATCTTTGGAAATGGCTATGTCCGCATTCCAAAAAAGCGGCATCACGTCCATCAGAGAATGCGAAGACATACCTGCTACTATTGCAACCCAAAGAAACGATAGTTTTATATTTTCTTTCATTGTTGAAGGAGTTTTAAAATGATCGAATATTTATAATCGTTTAATTGGGTAAGCATTGCAAGCTTTCTTTACTGTAGAGGCTTGCAATGTTCACCCGTTAGTTGTTTTAATCAAGTGAAATAACCTTGTAAGCACCATTCGGAGTCTTCACGCTTGGTTGCATGAAACCTTTCCCTGTTGCCATATCGTAGCGATAGAATCCTATTCCATTGTCGGTATGTTCACCGAAATAGATGGAGCTTCCAACTTTGATGATGGCATTGGCAGCCCAACCGCATGAGGCAGGAAGAGGAAGTATGCGACCAGTTTTCTTGTTCACGTCTATCTCGTAAGGAACGTAGCATTTATTGACAATATAGGTCTGGTCGCTTGGGTCTTTCACCAATGATGGTTTATAGAGGAATGTGTAGATTTTTCCATTGCCACCATAAGCCATATACATGCCGTAAGAACCTATTTCAGCTCCTTCTGTTGTTTGCAGACTCATATAGAAATCTTTGTCAAACTCTGTTTCACCTTTCTTGATGCGTAGCAGTCCGTCCTTGTATCCCTTACCCGGCATAAACTGGCACATCATTGCCGCACGAGGACCAGTATGGAAATAAATGTTACCAGCCTCATCTATAACAGGCGATGTATGCCCTACCATACCAAGACTTGTTGCACGGTCGTCTTTTATGACTTTTTCCACCTTGTCTGTCGCCACATCAATGACAGCCACCTGTGCTGGTGTTACAAGAATTTCTTTCATGGACTTCGCTTGGTTGAGTGGAAGGAACAACTTGCCATCACGCACGATACCATTGCCACCGTCAGGGTCTTTGTCGCCCTCAGCATAAGGTGAAAGGTCTATTTCCTTCGTTACGCTCATTGTGGTGGGATTGAACACGATTAGCTGTCCACGGCTTGCGCATGTAATGGCATAGGCTTTGGTCTCGCTTGCGAATATGATTTCCACCACGTTGGGAGAACCTGGAAAAGAGAGTTTGCCCATTGGCTGGGCAGAAAGTTGTCCGTTAGCATTCACTTCGTATTTGTAAAGGGTCTGCTCACCACCAAAACCATACATTGAGCCTGACTGAAGATAAACATTCTTTCCGTATTTCTCCATAAAGAGGTGTCCTGTGGGGAGTGTTATCGCCTTGGCGTAAGACACGGATGTACCCTCGTTGAAGTTTTCAAAACTCGTAATGAAGAAACTATTGTCGGCTTGTGCTGACATTAGGAAGTGATGTTTGGTTACAGGTTGGTCGTCGTCCTTTTCAGAACAAGAAGACAGGGTTGCCGCAAACAGCAACGTAAGACAGGGCAATGCCCATAAGAATTTGTTAGTTCTCATACTTTTTTCTGTTTAATGTTTATATCTTGTTGATTATATATTTCATTTTCAAGTGAAACGTACGCCTTTCCATCGGGTATCTAAATTCTGCCCAATTCTCACGATTAAGTATGTTGCGTATCTCAAAGCTAAGCTGGCAACGTTTGTTAAAAGAATGATGTACGGCAACGTCCCAGCAATATCTTGCAGGTATGAGCATCGTGTTGTGCTTGCTTGCCTCCCAATTATAGCTGAACGCTTTAGTGAATGCGAAAGTAGAGGCAAAGGCTGAAGAAGAAGATTTACTTAACAAGCCGTCTTTGTGCAGACGTACCCCAACGTTACCAAACAGATACGGCATATTGGGAATGCGATAGCGGTAGTGAAAGTTCCCTCCACCGCCTACGGCTTCCTTTCTCATATCGCGGGCATCCTGCCATGTGATGTTTCCCTGCAAATCGAGCCAGCGGTTCAGTTTGCTCTCCATTTCCATATCAATGCCCATCACTCTAACCTTTCCGATATTGTCATACGCCATATTCATGGAACTGTACATCAGCTTAATCATATCCTTTGCGCTCATGTAGAAGCTATTTATTCCTATCCGCACTTGTGGATAACGCATGGCATTGATGATCCATATCGCTCCTGCATTGATATTGAAGCTACGCTCGGGACGTAGTTTTTCTGACGGCAGCAGCAGTACACCATCACCAAACAACTCTTCGGCTATAGGCATTCTGACTGTCGATTGCACGGAGGCTTTCAGTGTCAGGGCATTGTTCGGAAGAAGATGCAATGCCATTGCCTCGCTCCAGCCTGCCATAGTGCTGTGGTTGGTCGATGCCTTGAGTTTGTCTTGCAACATGATTGCTTCTGCAAACGGAAGGACTTCGGAATGGTGATTAAAGAGTTTAATTCCCAACTCATTAGTGAATTTTCCGCCATACAACTTTAGTTCGTGTGTCAATCCCGACACAATGCTATGCAATCGGCTTGGATAACCACTGGTAGGCAGTCGTGAATAGCTGTCGGCAAGTTCGTCCTTGGGCATCTTGCATCCATAGCGGTAGTTGGTAGTCCATGTTACAAGTTGATTGTTGCCTATCTTATAAGTAAGGTTGAGTAATTCACGGACAGTGGTGTGCCTATCGTGCGAGTCGTTTGGAACGGCACCTATTTCTCCGCGTCCAGAGCCACTTGGAAACCTGTTGCCGATGAAATCGTAACAGTAATGGGATGTATCCACTTGATTGACAAGACTGAATCCGACGATTGAATGAAACTGTGCGGTAAGTTTTCCTTTCAAGAAACTTTTTTCAAGACTCAACGAAGTGCTTGCAGAACGTGTTCGTGTGAAAGCATGCTGGATATTGTTCTGCACATTCATCAGTCCACCTTGTATCTCTTTGCGATAATAGTCGGCACTCAATGTTAGGTCAAACTGGTCGAACCACCATTGCTGACTACTTATACCCACATTGAAACCACCATGCGTATATGCGTCGTGGTCGCGGTGAATGATGCGTCCCAATTCAAAAGGAGAAGAAAAACTATAATTGTTTTTGGCATAGTTCATCGTTGCCCCAGCATGCAGAGCCGTCGAAGTCTTGCCCAAATAATGTTTCAGTTGCAAACTACCAATATAGGTATTGTATGATGCAGCCTCAAATGCCATTTCCAAATGATTTTTCTTAAAGTCTTTCAGTCGGATATTCACCGCTCCTCCTAATCCATCACCTCCCAACCATGCAGGAATAATACCTTTGTATATCTCCACCTCATCTACCATATCAATGGGAATGCTGCTGAACTGAAATTCATCAGAGTTGCCCATAGGCATGCCATTGATGAAAATACCGATGCGCTTGCCGTCCATTCCTTGTATGATAATACGCGAGGCATTACCTAATCCACCTTGTTGAGCCACCTTGATGCCAGCAGCATTGTCAAGAATCTCGTTCAAAGTTGCAGTTTTGTATTTAAGTTCTTGACTATCTATAATCGTTATTGCCGACGGTACTTCACGATGCCTCTGTGCCTTGCTCTTTCCAAGCACAATCACATCAGACAAAATGTTGTTTTTTGGTTGCAGTTCCACATTGCAGCAAATACTGTCATTGACGCATAATTTTTTATTGAGGATTATATTACGACTTTCGTACCCCATATATTGTACTTTAATCCTCCTACTGCTTTTTGATGGAAGTTTCATTCTAAACATACCTATGTGATTAGAAATTGTACCTATATTGGAATTTTCCAAAATTACAGAGGCTCCGTCTAACGGTTGAAGGGTTTGTCCATCAGTAATTTGCCCAAAAACAATCTTTTGAGCAAATATATTCTGCCATGTAAATGAGAGAATTAGCACCAATAGGAAGTTGTGAAGTATATTCTTATCGCTCATGATTATTGTTTAAATCCATATTCTTTTTGACCTTTAAGCACTTGGAATACTCCCATTTTATTAAAAATGAACATTGCTTGGTTTTGTTCATAAAAAAGCGCACCGTTTTTTCTTGAACGGTGCGCTTGGCTTAATGGGAACCCATATCCCTGTGGTATGTCGTGTTTATTTCTTATCATAAGAATGAAATTTATTCGGTGCAAAGATAGAAAAGGTAAGGAAATTATACAATACCTCAAAATAGGTATTTTATAATGAACTCTGATGATGATAGTTCCACCCTTTCAGTAAAAGTAATTTCCAATTCGCAGTTTGCATCATAGATGCGTAACTCTAAAAGTAGCAACAATACCACACAAAATGAATCGTGGTAGCACACGAGCCTGCTGTGGTGAGTGCCGTGCTTGGCTTGTCAGACGAATACACCACGCCAGTTCGGGATAAAAAAGTTCTCTAAAAAGTTGGTAATCTTGCTATTGTTTTGTGGTTTTATAGTTGTAAATCAGTAACTTACAAAACGTGTGTGGCGATGATTACCACAAACAAAGTTACTGAAATGTTTTGTATACTGGATGAGTTCTGCAAGAATTTAGATGCCGATGAAACTTTTCTAAGCGAGTGCTTATCGCGAACAGGCGTAGCTCTTGGTCTATACGCTGATGCTTTAGGGGCTATAACAAGAGGCAATGTTTGGAGGGGAGAGGGCGTGGTAAATAAAGGGTTTGTAAAATAAATAGACTAAAAATTAACATATTTTCACGCGGTTTTGTTCACTTAGTTTATAGCGATGCGGTTTTTCTGCTGTATTTTCGAAGCTGCAAGTTGTTGATTTGTAGCGCTTTATGGTTTTTGAAGAGCAAAAAGGGCTTTTTAGTTGCTTTTTTGCGTTTGCAAATAGGCGTCAAGGTCATTTTTATCTGCATCACTGCTCGGGTTTGTTTTATCTTGTTGAAAATGCTGTTTTTTTGTGCTAAAACTATGTTTTTAGCTTGTTTTCTCGGCTATTTGGTTCATTTTACCTTGCAATATGCATGCTTTAGCCTTGCTATTAGCTAGAGATAGCCTTGCGTTTTGTAGGAGTTAGCAGTGCTATCTCCTACAAAACGCAGTGCTAACTCCTATGTTTTACTGGCCCAAAAGCACCTTTTTGCAGGCTTGTTTTTTAGCAAAAATGCCATATTTGTTAGCGAAATGGCGAACCCAAAATTGGTGAAAAAATTGCTTCTAGCGAGGTGATTTACTATGTAATTGCAAAAATGAGTCTGAAAAATGCATTTGGCCGTGGCCAAATTTGGGGCAAGTTTGTGCTTTTTCATAGGTTTTAGCTCCCTTTTTTGTCTAGAATGGAGGGACCTAATGGTGTAGTGGTGTAAAGTATTTTTACCTCAATATGCTTCGTTGATATTGCCTAAGTGTTTTGTGTTGGTCAAATCTTGGGTATTTTGCCAACGTTTGTCCTGGCTCATCGCTTTATTGCTTTTTTGCGTTAGAGAAAATGTGGACCCCAAATCAGTGCTTTAGGGTTATAAAAACAAAAGGTTGTGCCGACTACCTTTATAAGGGTAGGTGGCACAACCATAGTGTGATGTGTATTCTAAAAAGAAGCTAGGCCTTATCGGGCAATGGTTTTAACGGTCTTGCCGTTAGCCATTTTCACGATGTTGAGACCGCGAACGGGGGCCGAAACACGCTGGCCTGCAGCATTGAAACGCGACACTTCGGCTGCAGCGTCAGTGTTTTGAACATTGCTAATACCAGTGGCGCTGAGGCCCAGAACCTCATAACGCCCCTCGTTAGAGGCATTAGCGCTAACAATGGCTTGCTTAAATGCTTCTATTTTGGCGTCGGGCACATAGAATTTGAGGTCGCGGTTAAGTGTGAAGAACGTTTGTGTACGTAGTTCAGGCACGGCATTCATCTCGTTAAATGTCACCTCTTTTAGTCGGGTTGCCGAGAAGGCTTTTGCGCCAATGCCACTAATGCCACCCTTAAATGTGGCTTTGGTGAGACTGCGACAGTTGGAGAAAGCCTCTGATTCGATAGAAGTAAGTTCGGCAGGGAACTCAATTTCGGTTATCGCCGATTTGGCAAAGGCCTGTTCAAGAATGTTAGTAAGACGGCTAGGCAGCTTAACGCTCTTTAGGTTTGTAGCGCCAAAGAAAGCTTGTTCGCCGATGGCCATTACATTTTCGGGCACTGTGAACGACTGAACTGTGCGTGCTACGGGGTAGAGCAGTAGGGTAGAGAGGTCTTCGTTGTAGAGCACGCCATCAACAGCTGCAAAGCCTTCGATACCATCTTCAACGTAGTAGTTCTTGATGGGGGTATCTTCGAAAGTGTCTGATGCCTTCTCGATAAACGACGCAGGCAAGGTAAACGAAGAAAGCGAGCTGCAGTTGGCAAACGCTCTTAAACCTAAGGATTCAACCGTTGATGGCAGTTTAACGGTTTTCAAGGCGGTGCAGCCCTCAAAAGTTTTGCGTCGTATGTTGGTTATCTCGCAGTCTTTGTCAAATGTAGCGGTTTCTAAGGCCGTACAACTGTTAAACACAGCATTGGCCATGTTGTTTACCGAAGCAGGAATTTCCACCTTTTTCAGTGCTTCGCATTTTGCAAAAGCATAATCGCCAAGATAGTCTACCGATGCGGGGATGGTGATGCTAGCGAGCGATTTGCAGCCAAAGAAGGCATAGTTGTTAATTTTTAGCGTATTGGCAGGCAGAGTCACGTTCACCAATTTGTCACAACCATAGAACATATAATGGTCTACAAGGTTGTCTTCAGCAATGTTGTAACCCTTTTTGCTTCCGTTTTTTTGAACGAAATAGTACGAGTCGCCACCATTAACCAGGTTGGCCGCTTGCAAGTTGAGGTGGGTTAGTTTGCCCGTGGTCGACAAATTCTCTTCCTTACCAGCGCCCGCCATCTCGCGAATAAACAAGATGTCGGTGCCATTTATTGGTCCAGTGATAGAAAGATTGGTGATGTTAAGCTTTTCTTCGGCAGCAATTTGACTGCTCAACGTTCCAGCTTGAGTAAGCGTAACACGCTTTTCTTGGGCGAAAGCCACGGTGCACATCATGGCGAACGCCATAGTTGCGAGGTTCTTTTTGTTTGTAAAAATCTGTAGCATGTATAATAAAAATGTATTTAATATATATTGTTTGTTTAAAATGTTATTGTTCGTAGGGTACAACAAGCTTAAAGCCACGTCCGCGCAGCACCACATTTTGTACTCTCACCTCTTCAACGGTGAGTTTGTGTTTGCCTTCGCGCAGCATAGTGCCACTAAACTCGTCGGGATAGTTCATGCCAAGGGTTATCATTATCTGCTGTCCCACCTTAGGCGAAACGATGTTGGGTTTAATTTTTAGTACCCGTTTGGCAGCTGTGGGGCGCGCTCCATTAATCAGCCACACACCAACGCCAGGACGGCTAACGGCCATTACGGTGTTCATTTGTGGGTAGATGCTTCGCGAGGTGGTGCCATACACGCCCACTTGCTGGGCCGAACCGCTGCAACGCACGTTCACCTTAAGTGTTTTGTATTTGCCATCTTGTGCAATGGCTTTGATATAGGCTTCGCCTTCGTAGGCAGCAGCAATCTCAAGGATGCCTGTTTTGGCGTTCCATTTAGTGGTTAGGATGCTGTCGGGGTCGTCGATGGCGAGGCGAGCAAGGTCGCCACCACCAGCAAGACTCACAAATTTGCTTTCGTCGCGTGGGTAAAGGCGAATTTCGGTGTCGCTGATACTGATGGGTGGAACCACCACACTGATTTTGAGTTGGCGTTTAAAGTCGCCAGAAAGGATGGTGGCGTAAGTGTCGCCTTCGAGCAAACCATTGATGCGCAGCGTGTCTTTCGACACCGAGATGCTAGCAATCCTTGAGTTAGCGATGTTGGCAACGTATTTGCCAGTGCCGCCATTGAGCAACACAATGCGTGTGGACTGCTTGTTAAGCGCCACCGAGTCGGTTGTTTCAAGGTTGAATTGTATGTCAGACAATTGGTTGTCGGCCTCGTTGTTGCACCCAGTTAGCATAGCAGCCAGCGCAACAAAGAGCAAGCAGAGGTGTCGAGTGGTGTTGAATATGGTTGTTGTCATCGCTTAGTCTACGTTAAGTTTATATTGTATTTCCCACTTGCGTGTGGCTGTTTCTTCAATCTCTATGCGCAGCGTGTGTTCGCCTTTCGAGGCAAAGGTGATGGTGTTATCGGTGGGGGTAAATGCTTCGCCGTCTACCCAATAGCGTATAATGGCATTGGGATTGGCCAAATCGTGGTAGTAAAGGGGTAGGGTTCGAGGTGTTGTGCCTTGTTCGCGCACCAAGTAGAGATAAGGTATGCGGTCTTCTTCGTCAACACCGAAGTTAAGTGGCATTGTGGTTTGCGACACCGTAGTAGAAGCATCCGAGGCCACATCGCCCTTGATGGTTTTTACATTAAAGGTGTAAGCGCGACCAGGTTCTAATGCCGTGGCCACAAATTTCGTGCTTTTAGTGGTGGCAACAAGATTGCCATTGATGTACACTTGATAAGAAGCATCAGCGTCGGCTACAGCATTCCACGACAATTCCATCTCTCTTTGCTGAGGCGTAGCCCTAACATTGGCAGGTGGTTCGGGTTTATGTAGCACCTCGCCATCTTTGGTTTTCACCATCGAAATGTCGTCGATGAGGATGTAACGGCCAGCTTCGGCGTCTTCGTAAACCGACTGGATGTAGAAGCCCAAGGCTGCACTTTCCACGCCAGCAGGAGCTTTAAAGGTGAGTGTTTTTTTCTTCCAGGTGTTAGAAAAGTCCTTCGCTAGGTCTTTTTGTGCCTTTCGTTCGTCTTTCTTCACCAGCTTTTCGCCCTTATACCAGTCGATATACACCAAGATGTTAGGTTTGGTTACGGTGCCTTGATACCAATAAGTAAGTTCGTATTCGGCGCCCGATTGCACGGGGATGTAATGCGTGTTGAAATCTTTATCGCGCGCAATAAACGAGCCACCATTGGGATAAACACGTATGGAAAAATTGCCAGAGTGGGCCGTTTTGGTGCGTTCGCGCGACAGTGATGAATTGAAATACCAGTATTGGGGTTTGAGATAGGGGTCGAACGAGGGCGTAGAACCCTCTTCGTCGTTATTACCGCCTCCGCCTTGAGGGGCAACATAAACCTCAAATCCCCCATCGAGCACCAGTTCTTGGTTGGTTTGTGCCCAGCTTGTTTGCGTAAAGGCTAGGGCAAGTGCCAGTATATGTAGATGTTTCATATTATGCTTGTTGATGTGTTGGCAATGTATTTGTGGGCTTATTGCAGACTAAGACCATAGGTTTGTGCCACCTGCAAGGCCACGTTTTGCAGCGAACCTGCAGTTGCTGCAGGGCCAAGCAGGCGTTGTTTATCCCATAGACCTGTGCCTGCGGTTAGCTCTTGGATGATGTTTTTTACCTCGTTGTAGCTAAAATGTGGCTTACCCGTTGTTTGAACCGTGAATTGCAGCCCATAGATAGCGCCACAAGCCTCGGATAAGAAGGTGAGCGCGTTGGCCTCGTCTTCGTGGATGTTGGCCATGGTGGTGGCTCCAGTGAGCAGTGTTACAGCCCTTGTGGCAGCCACTTTAGACAGTTCGGCGCGTATAATGGCCTGTTGTTGCAGCATGTCGGCATAGCGATATTGGGTTATGGCAGCCCTTCCAGCTGCAAAAGCGTTGTAAAGCGTGATGCGCGACTGGCGTAAGGCCACTGCATTAGAGGTTTGAACGTAGGGCAACCAGAACTGATAATAACCGTAAGCCAAGTCCCAATGATGTTCGAGAACGGTGTAGTTGTGTCCAGCAACCAGTTCGTTGGCCTCGTGACTTCTTCGTAGTGCCTCGCTGTTTAGTACGCTATCGTTGAGGTGGGTGTTGAGAATTTTATCGAGATAGATGCCACCATAGACGATGCCTTTGAAGAGTTCGGCCACAACGAGGCCCTTTTCGTTGGCAAAAGCGAGGTTTACATCGCCGATGTTACGCCCTAAATAGCCTGCTTTACCAGGCTTGGCCTTTTGGTTACGGGCTGTTCCAGGTCCTTCTTTACCCATACCGCTGAGAGCAGCCGACTGGTTAAAGATGTCTTCAACATCTCTTTTCACCAGTGCGCTGTCGGCCTTATGTAAGGGCGAAGCCGATATTTCGTTGCGCGGTTTGAGTCCAAATTCTCCATTATCCCAATAGTTTTTCATCGTTTCAAACTGCGCCCGATAAAGGATGTTGGCCTCTTTGAGATAGCTATCGTAGATGTAATTGAGGGGGTCGCGCAGCAAACTGCACTCCAAATAGTCAACACTGCTGCTGCCATTTCTTGTGAATTTGTATTCGGGGTCGGGGTAAGGAGGTAGCACATAGGCTGTTTCTACCGTCTCGCCTTGCCATTGAGTGCAGCTCGAAAAGAACATTGGCGCTAGCAAAAGCACCCAAAATATCTTGTTGTTCATCGTTTGTCGTTGTATGATGTGATGCGTGTTGTGGGGGTTAGGGTAGGATGATGTAGGCGCAAAATGGCCCTTTAATCTTGTCCATACCCTCTTCGTTCTGATGCTCGTTCACTGTTAGTGGCTTCACAATGGTAAATCCGTCTTCTGAAACGGCCGAGATAGTGGCCTTAATAGACGAACCGCGTGGGCCGACACCATTGACAAGGAGATACATAGGGAAACCCGATTGGGCTTTAAAGTGCAGTTCAAGCGGTTTGCCATTGGTGAGATATTGCGCCGCTTCCTCGTTGGTGGTGTTGCTGGCAATAGTAATAAGCTGGCGGTTTGCGGCCACATAGCGCACCACAAAGCGCGAAGCCAGGTCGTCATCGGGCACGTTATTGCCTAGGATGTCTACCTCTCGAAACTGACAAGTGAGCGTAACGTTGTACGTTCTCACGTTGGTATTAATCTCAACACCAGGGTAAACAAAGTCTGACACAGGTGCATCGGGGTTTCCCAGTTGCACAATCTGGTCTTCGTAAGACACTTTCGGCTTTTCAATTCCAGCGAAAGGGAAAAGCAAGTCGTAGTCTTCTTCGGCATAATCGGTGGTGCTTCGCGAGCAACTGGCAAGTAACACAACCATTGCCACGAGCATATATTTCATTACATTCATCTGTTTTATCTATTTAAAGGTAAGCGTTAGCGGTAGTCTCCTTCGTCCCATATCTCGGCAACAAGACCTGTTTCAACGCCTTCGGGATGCAAATGTTTGCTCACAAGGCGTGTTTTACGCAGCAGAGGGTCGTAAACTTCAACCAGTTCGGCACGAAAACGTTGGCCCACGCGTTCGAAATCGAAGAACATTGTTTTGCTATCGTAGCGCAAACCAGCACGAAAGGTAAGGCCATGTTCTGTGCCACCGTATCCCGAACCCAATCCAACGATTTCTTTTGCAGGGTATCCTGGTATGGGATTTTTCTTCTGTGCGAAGAGAAAAAGATAATATTTCTTCGCTTTAATTTCGCGCAACAGCGACTTATTTGTTTCAACATCGCGCTTCACGTAGATGTCGCTGCGGAAGTAAGTTCGGCTACCGCGGTGAATAGAAAGCTGCGGATTAACCATGCTTTCAAAGTATTCGCGGTTTTCGAGGGCTTTGTTGGTGGTGCGTTGCCATTGCTCTTCGTTGGTCATTTTGGTGAAAACGATGTACTCGCGCGCTGGTTCTAGATAGCTAGCGGTGCGAAAAACCAGGTCGCCATCAGCGTTTTTGCCCATGTAGAGCCAATCGCTTGAGGCGCGAAAAGCATCGTTAACCAACTCGTGAACATAGTTTTGGGTAACAAAACTGAGTTGTGTGAAGCTGTTTCGTCCCACGTTGTACTCGCTCGTTAATGGTGTTGAGGCAGTCGAAGCATTATAATCGGCTTTCATTTCGAGCGTGTTGTCGGCGTGAAACTTCATGCTGAAGCAATGTCCACCATAGCCATAACGGCCACGAAAGCCAAATTGCGGTATCAGTTCGGATGGATTAGAGAACAGCAGAGAATCGGTTCGAGGGAAGTACAACACGCGCCAGCCATGTTCGGCAGCGGTAAGTTCGGCCTTCAGAGCAGCAATACTTTCTGCATTACGTTGCGCCGGCGAGCGGTCGAAGGCGTCGATATCGGCATCGCAGGCCACGAATAATGTTGCGATGATGGCGATAAGCCAAAGTTTATAGTTACTGTGCATGTTGTTTGATATAGTTGTTTATGCTTCGAACGCAAGCCACTTGCAGTTGCTTTAAGTTTATTTTGAGGTTCTTTTGCATGTATTGTTCCACGAATTCTTGCTTTGCCACCATCTCTTTATAGGCTTGTTCGGCTTCTTTATTGTATTGCTGTTGCACCTCGGGGTCGCTATCTTGGTCGGGCGTTTGTGCCGTAATGATGGCGTCGCTCACCTCTTTAGGCGTTGCACAGAGTGTAGAACTCACTATTTCGGCAAAGTCGTCTTCGGCCGAAAGAAACGCTTGCATGGTGTAAAAGCCTCGTTTATTAGCATAGTCAGCTAGTCCGAAGTAGTCTTTTTCTTTCTTCGAATAGTTTATAGGAGCTGCTAAAGGCTCGGTCGAACCTGTATAGCGATGGCCACTGATGCGGGAAAAGCGATCGCGGTCGTATGCCACTAGTTCGGCTAAACGGCGCGCAAACTGGTGGTGAACGCTGCGCATAAGGGCGTAAAGTTTGTTTACGTCGCTGGCTTTAAAGTTGTCTACGCGGAAGATAGCCATTTCCGAGGGAGTGAGCGAAGGGTTGTTGAGCAGTTCAACGCCATTCTCGTCAACATTTTTTCCACCATAAAGGTAAATGCGTAGCGGTGTTTTTCCTTGAAGGAAGCGTGCTCCTCCGAAGGTTTCTTGGCTGTAAATGTCGAAGCACAGTTGTCTAACGGCCCTTAAAACAGCCTTCACGTTTTGCGGTTTGGGTGGTGATACGAAGGTTTTACCTGCGTTGGCGTTTTTTTGCCAACGATAAACCACCTCTATATTATAAGGTGTGGTGATGCTATCGGCAATCCAACGGTCTAGTTCGGTTGGCGTTTGTTGTTGCGTTGCTGCGTCAATCACACTTTGCGAACTGAGCGAGTCGCTGGCGCAAGCCTGCATTAAACAGGGCAACAACAGGCAGATAATGCTTTTTATGTTCATTGTTGAATGTTCTTTTAGAGTTAAAACACCGTTAGTGCAATGCCTCATTGCGCTCTCGCGGATTAGCTTCTAAGCCACGATTGATGGCTTCGGCAGGTATTTGTAGCAGCTTACGAGGGTCGTTTTTCTCAAGTGGGAAATAGTAATTGCTCTTCGAACTACGCTTTACGGCTATGTGAAAGCGACGAATGTCGAACCATCTCAGGCCCTCTTGATAGAACTCTTGCTGGCGAAATCCCACAATGGTTTTTACCAAAGCCAGCTGTTTGAGTGTCATTCCATAGAATGGGGTGTATGTTTCGTAGTTACTTCGGTTGGTGGTGGTGTACACATCGCGGTCGAGTGATGGCATAAAACCAAACTTTCCTTGCGTGTATTGCAGTAAATCATCGATAGATTTGGAATAGTTTTTCAACATGGCGTGGGCTTCCATGCGATTAAGTAACACCTCATCGGTTGTAAAAAGCACATTGGTTACATACATTCCGCGTGGCTTACTGCCCACACTCTCGGTGGTAGATAGCTCATCAAACTTAGCCAAATACCTGCTTGAGGAGGGTACGCCCAGCACGCCCGAGGTGAAGATATAGGTGCCAATGAAGTTCATTTTGGCATAGTCGCCACCTCCCTCGATGCCTTTTTGGGCAAACACTTTATCAACGGTGTTAAAGGTAGAGCCGTATTTCTCGTTGGGAAGTGTGCGTGCCAATCGGCTCTCGGTGGTGGTTAGCAAGAGGTTTGCAGGCTCGTCGGGGTTGGCATAGCGTCGAAACAAGTCTTGATGTCTAAATTCCAGTTCGCTTGCATAGGTTCGCCAGGGTCGCAATTGGGTTTTAGGGTCGCCACCAAGTACATAATCGGCATAGGCCACCACTTGTTCCCAGTCGCCTTTCATGAGGTAGAAACGCGATGCAAAGGCATAAGCAGCCTTCTTGTTGAAGTGGAATTTGGGGTGCTTATAATATTCATCATCAACGAGCGTAATACCTCTTTTCAGGTCTTTTTCAATCATTTCGTACACCTCGTTCACTGTTTGTCGTTTATAATCCACCAGTGCTTCCTTCTCTGGTTTAGTGATATAGGGGATGCCAGGGTCGGTGGTTTGGTTGGAATAGGGTTGTGCCCAGATGTTCACCAGCATGAAATGCAAGTAAGCTCTTAGCAAAAAAGCCTCGCCATACAGTGCTTTTACGCGCGCGCTTTTGGGATAAGTAGAGAGCAATTCTAGTGCTTTGTTGGCTTGTGCGATGCCCTTATAGCAGGCATTCCAATAATTTAGGGGCGTATCGAGGTCTTCTTGGTCGTAGTCTTCCCAAAAATACATGGCCTCGTTCAGTCGTGAATGCACACCGTTGGGTCGTTCTTCAACGTTGTCGGTGCGTGGTTCGAGAAATGCAATGTAGCTAGCTTGCGGGTAAGCACCCGTAAGTAGCTCGGCAATCTTGTCTTCGGTGTCGATGGTTACATCGAGATCCGAGTCGGGACTGTGGTCCAGAAAGTCGTTACAGGCTGTAAACAGCGCTAGCAACGCCAGTAGCAAGATGTTATTCTTCATTCTATATGGAGTGGTTTCGTTATATATGGTGTGGGATGTGCATGCTTTTGTTTGGCGTTTAGAAGCCTAAGTTAAGCGTTGCAGTGAACTGTCGTGGTGTTGGGAGCGACACTCCGCCCGTGCGATAGTACTCGGGGTCTTGCCCTTTAAGCTTACTATCGGCATAGATAAGAAAGGGATTAGTGACGTTAATGCGCAAAGAAGCAGCGTGTAAGCGCAGTTTTTTGAGCATGGCTGGTGTGCAAGTGTAGCCCAAAGAGATATTTTTCATGCGCACAAAACTACCATCTGCCACGCGATTTTGTGAGAAATTGTAGGTGTTGTATGCTTTTTCGATGTTCTCTTTGCCCACTTTCTCTATCAATTCTTGCGAAGGTAGTGCGGGTACATCTGTGTGTAGCTCGTCGCCAGGATTGAGCCAACGGTTGTAATATTCTTTAGAGAACACGTTGAGATCGGCAAATTCGGGGTCGAATGTTGGGTTTAACCTAATTTTGTTGCCTGCTTGCATGGTGAGAAAGAACGACAATTCCCAAGCTCCTAGTTTGAAAGTGTTGCTCAATCCGCCCAAAACCTGCGGCTCGATAGGTCCATGATAGATGAGATAAGTCTTTGCATACTGCGTATCCAGGAAGTCGGCGCCTGCGTTTTTGGCATAAACGTTCTGGCTAGAGGGGTATCGCCCAAAGTGAAAAGTGGGCAATCCGTTGCCATCTAGTCCTTGAAAGTTATACGAAAAGAGCGAACCTTTTGGATAACCCACGATGTTTCCGCGTCCGCGTCCTGCCACCATATCGAAGGCATTGGGCGTGTTGAGAAGGCGAGTTATCTCTTGATGCATAGCACTTAGCGTAAGACTGGTGGTCCACGAAAAGTCTTTGCTTACAATATTCTTGGTGTGTAGACCCAATTCTGCGCCTCTTGTGCGCATATCGCCAAAGTTAGCGTACTTGTAATACTGTCCGCCAACGCCCGAAGTGCGTACAAGGTCGATAAGGTCGAACGTGTTGCGTTGGTACAAATCGAGGGTGGCGCTGATGCGATTGTTAAACAATCCCAGTTCCATGCCCACGTTCAGCTCGTACATTTTCTCCCAAGTAAGGTCGCGGTTTTCAAGATGCAGGATGTTCAGTTTGTTTTCTCTGTCGTTAAAGTGGTAACGGTTTACGATGCCACTTTGGTAAACGGCGCTAGCGTTGATAGCCTCTTCGTTCATTTTAGCGGTGAGTCCGTAGCTGGCACGCAAAGCAAGTCGGGATAACCAAGGATGGTTTTTGAGGAATTTTTCTTGGTCAACGTTCCATTTAGCGCCTACATTCCACGTGGGTAACCATAACGCTCGCGACCCACGTCCCGAACTATTCGAACCTTCGGTGTTGAGAACCACGTTGAAAACATACTTCCCTGCATAACCATAGGTTCCATTGAGCGAGAATGTTACGCCGCGTTCGTTGCGTTTGTGCAGTCCAAAGTAGGCGTTACCCTCATTAGTTAGCTTGTCAAAGATAAGCGGATTGGTGTACACTTGGTTGCCACGGTCGTATTGTATGCCATATCCTTGGAAGGGTTGATTGGTGCGATTGGCCACTCTCACTTCGCTAAAGGCAAAGGCTTTGAGGTCGTGTTGACCTATACGCTTGTCGAAATCGAGGGCCAAACGTGCCAAAACGCTGGTCATGGATGTTTCGGTGCGATTGAACAAGCCACCGTGGGTAAGGCCCACCTTGGGTTGTTGCAGCGGATTATCCTTGTCGCGCACCAGGTAAATGTTGTCTTGGGCCACCGTTGGGTTGTCGTTGGCTCGGAAAGCCTGCACCACATTCGAGCCTTCGTTCACCTCGTGGGTGGTAATGGTGTTGGCTCGGCGCACCGAAAACAGGGGTTTCAGAGCTAGGTCTGCCGTTAGTTGGTAGCTTCCTTCGGCTTGCAGCTTAAAGTCGAGCACGTCTACATGGGTGCTGTTGTTGGCATATTCGTTTAGAATGTTAAACGGCGCCCAATTGTTTCGATAGTAAGCCAGTGTGCCATCGGCGTTGTAGGGACGCAGTGTGCGACTAGTGCCGAGGGCGTAAGAGAAGGGATTGATGTCGAAATCGCGCTCAAACACGCCCAATGTGTGGTTCTTGCGTTGGGGCATTGTGCCTGGTGCTTCTTGCGAACGTATGTTGCCTTGAGCCGAAAGCGTGGCGCGCATCTTGTCGTTGAAGTAAAAGGTGCTTTTGATATTGGCCGTTAGGCGACTCACTTTATCGGCGATGGTCCAACCACTATCGTAGTAAAAGCCCACCGAGGCGTAGGTTGCCACATTCTTTCCTCCGCCAGCAAAGGTGAGCGAGTGGGTTGTTGTGGGATTAAAAGTAAACAAAAGGTCGAACCAATCGGTGTTGGCATATTCTCTATCGCGCAAAAAGGCGTTGCGGGCTTCGGCTGTATTGGCTATTTGGTATTGGCCTGTTGCTGGGTTGATGGTGCTCAAACCTCTGTACAATTCGTGATATACGCCTGCTCTTCTTCCGTAGAGGGCGTTGCGAATGCCAAAATATCCCTTGTCGTTCATTTCTTGATACAGTGCCATTGTTTCTTGCGAGTTCAGCAAGTCGAACTGGCTGTAACGCGGTTTCATGCGAATGGTGTTCTCGGTAGCGTAAGTCACGCGCAGAGGCGTTTCTCTTTTACCCGATTTTGTTGTCACAACGATAACGCCATTGAGTGCACGCGCACCGTAAACAGAGGTGGCCGAGGCATCTTTCAGCACCTGAATGTCTTCGATGTCGGCCGGATTAAGTCCTGCAACGGCCGACCCAACCAGTGTGGCTGCATCGCCCGATGCCAGTTGGTCTAGGTTAAGGTGCACCAAGTCTTCGTAAACCACACCATCGATAACCCACAGTGGTTGCACGTTACCGATGATAGAGGCTCCGCCGCGAATGTTGATACGTGGTGCCGAACCAAAAGTTCCCGATATGTTTTGTATCGAAAGACCAGCCACGCGCCCTTCGAGCATGCGCGAAAGGTCGGCTATACCTTCTAGTTTAATATCGTTCATCTTCACCGATGTGGCTGCACCAGTGTACACGCGGCTGCGAATATTCTGGTAACCCGTTACCACCACCTCGTCTACCATTCGGCTATCGGCCTTCATCACGATGGTCATAGGTTTGGCTTGAGCCTTCACTTGCTGGGTTATCATGCCCACATAACTCACTTGGAGCATCTGTCCAGGAGCGGCGCTAAGGCTAAAATGGCCGTCGATATTGGTGACAGCGCGTTCGGTTGTGCCAGTGGCAAGCACCAAAGCGCCCACCAATGTCTCGCCTTGTTCGTTTTTCACCGTACCCGTTATGGCGTTGGTTTGTGCCAAAGCCATTTGTAGGCAGGCAAACAATGCGATTGTTAGCGCCACCACTTTATTAAAAGGGGTTGATATATTTGTCGTCATAAGTTTGTTTTCTTACTGGAAGGGGGTTGTATGGGGAATGTTACAGGCGCCAAAGCACGCCTCCATAGATGCCAAGAGGATGGCCAGCACGGAGCCCGGAGGGGTGTCGCGACACCAAATAAACCTTGTTTGTGAGGTTGATGGCATTGATTGTGAGCGTGAGATGGCGGTTGATGTGTCCCTTCAACGATGCGTCTACAATGGCATGCGCGGGTATTTTCTCGCGTTGGGCAATGCGTCCTTGTCCTGGTTGGGTGCGCATGTCGCTGTTTACACGCACGCCAACATTGGCCTCAAAGCGTTTATATTCTACGCCCAATTGGGCATTGAAGGCGTGCTTATATATATAAGGTATCTCGTCGCCATAGACAACGTCGCCCCACGACTCGCTACTAAAGGTGTTACGCATCTCGGTATCGGTGTAGGTGTACGACAGTTGGAGGGGCATTTGCACGCCCCAATGACGGGGTAGGGGCTGATAATGCAACAGCAACTCAAGGCCTTTTACCACGGCTTTGCCCACGTTAAACTGGTCGAGTGTGCCTTGTCCGCCCTGTGCTGCAAGGTCGCTGCCCAGCATATTGTCGTAGTTGTTGTAAAAGCCGATGGCCTCTGCCTTTAAGTTGTTGGTGGTAAGGCGCAATCCCGCTTCGAGGTTTACGCTGCTTTCGGCCTTTTGGTAGAGGGTGGCACTGGGTGGGGCAAACCCTTTATGCACGCCACCGAATGCCGAAAGCACGGGCAACAACCTATAACTTACACCCAAGCCGGGCAATAAAGCGCGTGCGTGATTAGGCGTCTCGATGCGAACCATACCCGTGCGGCGTGGGTCGGCGGCAGTATAGTCGCGTTTTAGCAGGTCAACGTCTTCGTAACGAACGCCCAACGTTAGGGTTAGCGCGTCTTTGGCCCATTTGGTTAGGGCGTATCCAGCCCATGCGTGGGCCGTGGTGATGCGGTTTGCCTGACTTCCTGGCAGTCCTTCAAGAAACAAAGTCATTGTGCCGTTTTGCATTGCGTAGGCATCATCCTGCTGAAAACGGTCTTCGCTGTCGGCGTGATAGCGCAAACCTGCCTCGGCGGTGAAGTATCCACCCATGAGCATGGTGCGATATTCGGCCTTGCTTTGTATGCCTCGCGAGTGGTATTTGCGATGATTGGCGCGCAGCATCAGCGCTTCGCCTAGATAATCTTTTGCACCAGTGAGGATGTCGAAGTAGTCTTTATTGGTGTCGGGGTCGGTAAGCACGTCGGCAATAGAGCGTTTTTCGGCTTTGGTATGGCCCACTCTCACATCGTTTAGCTTATACCAGTTGCGGAAAAAGTGGTTGTAGTAGAGGTTGGTGGTTATCTTCCACTTGTTGTTTTTCTCCACAACATAGGTGCCCACCCATTGCATGTGGCGCGTGGTGAGTTGGTCGCGCTGCGCACCCGCATAGCGAAAGTAGGGGCGCAAGGCGAAATCGGCCTCCGAAAGTCCCACGTAGGTTTCGTCTGAGGTTTCGTTGGCGAAGCCAAATTTAAGTTCAAAGAGGTGGTTCACACCGTCGGGGTTGTCGGTTTGTGCCGAAACCTTAGCTATAAGGTCGTTGCGCTTAAAGCCTGTGCGATTGTCTGGCTCGTCGCGACGAAAGCCTTTAGACTGGTAGCGTAAGTATTCCACCACATAACCCACGTGCTTATGGCGATTGCCAAAGCCAACATACGATTTCAGGGTGTTGTAACTGCCATACGATAATTGTGCCTTGCCCCACATGCGTTGGGGAATGGGTGTAGAAACCATGTTGATGGCGCCACCCGTTGTGAAGGGTCCGTATTGCACCTGACTACTACCTTTAAGCACTTCGATGGCATACATGCGGGCCGCATTGGGGAAATAATAGGCTGCTGGGGCTGCATAAGGGGCAGGAGCAGCCAGTACGCCGTCTTCCATGAGCGATATGCGCTCGCTTCGTTCGGCTTTAGTGCCACGCAAACTGATGTTGGGTCGAAGGCCAAAGCCGTCTTCTTCGTACACGTTTACGCCGGGCACGCTCTTAAGCATGCGGTTGATGTCGGTGTAACCAAACTTAGCCAATTCTGCTGGCGACAAGTAATAGGCCGAGCCTGTGCGGTTGCGAGCCTCGAATTTGCTACCCAACATCTGGTTGGAACGCACCACCACCTCGCTGATGCGGTGTGTAGAGTCGGTCATGTTTTTGCTCTTGCTTACCTCTTGGGCATGCGCGGGCACGCACAATGCTAGTGCAAGGGCGACAAGTGTGATGAAAGATTTCGTCCTGAATGTATGACTAATCATGATTTTGTGTATGTCTGTTTGCTTTCTGACTGGCTACTCTCAACATCTCTCTCTTTCTTTGCTGTTGGGCATGGCTTTTGGGGCGCGGTTGCTTGGTGAAAGCTTTCGCGCTCTACTGCTAATGATGGCCTAAACCCTTTGCTTGTCAAGTAGATATCGTCAGTAAAAACAGTAAATAATGTTGTTTCTTCTAGCCGTTCTTAAATATCGAGTGCAAAGTTAATAAAAAATAAAAAACTGTGCAATCATCATTTGTTGGTATTTTTGCAGGTTCATGCATCCAAATCACGTTTGTAGCTGATGCAAAGTTAGGTTTGCTGTTGGCTATTGCTTGGTTTGACAAGTTGTTGTTTGTGTTATTGAGGGGCGAATGTTTTGTTATTCTGCTGCGATGTCATAGTGATAGTGGGTGTCTGGCAGCTGCCGTACAAGTGTCTGACACGTGCCGTACACCTTAATAAAACACGTCTATGGGCGTTTACTTCACAATCCAGATAACGAATAGGGATGAAATGACCTTAATTTTAACGCAAAAAGCTTGGCTACTATGGTTAGAACACCAACAAATCCAGTCGTTTTTGCCAATGTTTGTAGGCTTATGCTAGGGCATCAAAAGGAACATTTCGCTTACTAATTTGTGTCGTTTTGTAGCTGCTGACGTGCTAACCTGCCTTACAAGGCTACACCGCCTGAACATGCAAAGAAGTGTTAATACACCTCGTTGTGTAAAAAATAAACTTAACGGCACGAATGTAATTTTGCAAAACATTAGAAAATTGTATATTTTTGCTTCAAAATAAAGACTATAAATTTAATTTTTATAGTGCCATTTTATTCTATCAGAGTATTCAACTTATAAAATTTAACATTAAATATGCCTAAACTTCAAATTAAAAACATTCGGAGACGTCTTTTCCCCGTAATTTTATTGTTTGTTTGTTGGGGGATTAATCTACTTGATTGCATGCTCTCAAGTGATAAAGACGTTGCCGTTAGAAATATCATAACCAGGGACAGTTTTATCTTCACATTAATTTTTTCAATCTTATTTTATTTTTTCAGTCGTGAGAAGAAATAGAAATTACCGGTCTTTGCAACTTTACGTAGCCTGCTATGGTTGCGTTATAAAGACAGGCAATCTGCTCGACAATATAACAAAATCTGTTTAGGCTCTAATGACCAATTTGGGTTAAACGAAATATAGGTAAGGTGTTGTGCTGCCGATGGTGCTGCAAGAGGATGTTAATTACCGCCATTGGTTGGCGCAGTTGCCACATTCTTGTTGCCAAAACGCTCATCTTGCTTTAGGCAATTATCTATCGTGTGGGTGGTGGCTTTTTGCTGTTTTTAAGTAAATGGTGGCGAGATGAATTGTTAATTAGGTAAATAAACTTTACAAAGTAACCTCTTCAAACCAACCCATTCTAGCCGAAAAAACCTACTAAAACCTATATAAAACGCATCAAAACATGAGAAATTACCTACCGCTTTGAATTGCTTTTCGGTCTATTTTTTGCAATTTGCTATGCTTTTGCATTTCTATTTCAAGAATTTTTGCGCACAAATCACATTCGGAAGTGTCAAGAAATCATACTTAAATTTCGTTCTTCTCTAAGCTAAATGCAGCATTTAGGCTTGTAATATGCAGCAAAACGCAATGCTAACTCGTGCAAAACGCACTGCTATCTCCTACAAAACGCACTGCTATCTCCTACAAAACGCAACGCTAAATGGTGCATTTTGCAAGTGGATTTGTTGCGTATTGCATATGTAATGTTCTAAAACACATATTTTCAAGGCGTTTTATATAGAAAACAGTATTTAGCAGTGAAAGCGTGCTTGATGTCAATTAGGCGAGTAAGTTGTCTGCCAAAAGTGGCCGTTTTGGTGCTAAAAAGAGCTATTTTTGCATATTTAGTTTGTAATAATCAGTAAATCAGAGTGTTACAAACTTTAAAAATACGGGCTTAAATAAGCCCATTGCTCGGAAAATTTGCGCTGATGGTACTCATAATGTTAAAAATCGGTGCAAATATTTGACAATGTGGCGCCGACAAATCATTGCAGAGCGATGCCCGTTAAGTGTAAGACTTCGTCTGTTTGCAGTATTTTACTTGGGTTATGCTTCTTGGTATGCTGTGAAAACGGTGTATAGGCAAGACCATACCACTAAGGGGGATAATGCAAAAAGCCCCACACTTGTTGGTTGTAAACAAGCATGGGGCTTATATGCGGAGCTTTTGGCCCGTGTTTATCGTGCTAGGCCTAGCCAGTGCGTGTGTTTAATAAACGCTAGCCGTGCATAATCGGCGCGCACCAGCTGGCAATGGTGAACACGATTTTAGACCAATGGCGATGCAGCTTTGTAAGTGCGCTGACCCAATTCTTTATCAATCATGTAAATACCATAACCGTTATCCTTAATCATATTCAGGTTGTCGATAATGGTTTGTACGTTTTCTTCTTCCTCCACCTGCTCATCAATAAACCATTGCAGCATGCTTTGTGTGGCATAGTCGTTTTCTGCCGAGGTGAGCGCAAACAGTTTGTTGATGCTTTCGGTGATAGATTGCTCGTGACGCAGTGAGTGTTCGAACACGTTTAGGATGCTGTTCCATTCGGTTGGAACGGCCTCAATGGGGCGCAAGTCTACCTTACCGTTGCGCGAAATTACATAGTTGAACAAGATTTTGGCGTGGTCTTGTTCCTCCTTAAACTGCACTTCAAACCATTTACCCATGCCAGGCTGACCTTGAGCGTGGCAATATGCTGCCATTGAAAGATATAGATAAGCCGACCACATTTCGGCGTTGATTTGCGCGTTGAGCGCTTCTTCGATTTTCTTCTTTAACATAATGTTGCTTGATTTATAAGTAATACCTATTTTATTTTAATTGGTTGCCATTCTGCAATGGTGCAGTTTGGCTATTTCTTTTCTCTTCTTTGTGTTTTAAAGCCTTGCTCTTTGCTTTTGGCTTTTGTTTTCTCTCTTTACTCGTTGTATCTTTTTCTTATCACTTCTTGTATATCTCCTTACAAAAAATGTGCCATAATGTATTTTATTAAAATGTGGCAGAACTCAGTTTTGTTTTGTGTCGTGGCGTTATCGCAGACACCAAGTGGCAGTGTTATAATGTGTGGAAAGCATGGCCAACTTGCTAATGCCACATGCCATGTAACTGTTTACCCCCTGAGGGTTGAAACTATAAGCGTTAGCAACAGCATAAAGATGTTAAACGCATGTGTACAATACATGGCATTGCAATAGCTATTAAAATGCCTAACGCAATGAACAAGCGACCAGATATGTAGCACAGCCAGTAACAGAAAGCCTAAAATAACAAAGAACATGCTTGTTTGGTCGCGCGGAAGAAGCAAAAACAGCAAGCCAATTTCGCCCCCTCTGAGCGTGGCCAATGTAGCCACCAAAACGCACGCTGTATTGAAGAGCAGCGCCATGGGTAGGATTATGGCGTAGAAAAACATTTTCCAATAAGTGTCGTAGGTGTGAATATGACCTAGTTTTTTTTCTTTTCTCCTTCCTGGTGCCACGGCTAATGTAATGCCAATGATTATCACAAGAGGGAGTATTTTAAGTAGAAATTCGTGCATGGGATGATGTTCTAGTGATATAGAGTGAGGGCTGAATGCCATATCCTCTCATGGTTGTTGATGTTTTTTGAGGGTTGATGTGTGCACTTCACGCCTGCGATGAGGAGCAAGTATCCAGTTATGGGCCCGAAATAATATATATTGTGGCTGGAGTAACCAGCATAATGAAGTTGACAATGTGCATGTAATACATGAAGCTAGTGATGCGATTGCGACATAAAATGCAGTGCAGCATTGATTGAAAATTGAGCAATATGATGAGATTGATGGCCAAAGCGTACTTCGCTCTTAGTCCATGCAGCATCAAAAGAGCATAAGCAAAACTACCCGAGTCTAAGGCAGCGCACCACGAAAGGGATAAAAGCAAGGTGGTGGTAATCACAACGGTGGGCTGCGTAACGACGTAAAAAGCTTGCTGCAAACGCGTTCTATAAATGTGCACAGGCTCTTTTTTTAGTTCTATTCGCGTGTAAGCACCTATCAATAACATAAAAGCCATGGTAAATGCAAGGGCGAAGATGAGTGCGTTTATATCGGTCATGGTATGTGATATTTAAGGATTTTTGTTTTCGTTTGGCAGCCTTTCCTCTTTAGGTTTATGCCTTGTGGTGGTTGTTATGCGTCGTCTTCGGGTTTTATTGGCACAGATAATTGCATGCCAGGACGTAAGCCCTCCACCTTATATACAGGTCTGAGTTGCATCTCCCAGGTTTGTAAGGCCTCGTTTTCGTGTTTATAGCTATCCGAGTCGAGGAAATCGAAATTGGCTTTAAAGCCCGAAACACGCATCTTGACATACATGCTGAAGGGCTTGCAGTATACAGAGACTGTGTCGCCTTCGTTAAAGAGCGATTTTTCTTTGCGGTTCACCATGACGCTTCCCCACAAGTTATCGAGCAAGGCAATGTTCAGCAGGGTGTTGCCCACCGATAGTTGTTCGCCGCGTTTGGCGCTAATCTCGCTCACTTCGCCTTCTACTTTGGTGACGATGGCAATGATTTGCGGACCGATGAAGTTGTTTTTTTCGGTCTTGAAGCTATTAAGCGCAGCCTCGTAGTCGGTTTTAAACGACTTCGTTTGGGCTTGCATGGCCCTATATTCGTTCAGGATGTTGTCGCGAAGATTAACGGATGCTTTTCCTTTGGCAAGTTTTCTCTCTACATCTCTATATATGCGTTCGGTTTGTTCTTCGGCCGCTTTGGCCTGTTGCCAGCGTCCATAAGCGCGGTCAACGGTTTTGTTACCTGTGCGATAGGGATGTAATGTGGTGGCTAAAACTTCGAGTGTGGGGTCTTCGGGGATGGGTGTATCGTCGGTTCGATAGAGGGCTAGCGTGTCTCCCACTTCCACATAGTCGCCCTCTTTCACTCTAATATCGAGCACCTTTCCTTTTTGTTGTACCTGCACAGAATACTGCAAGACCTCCACTTGACCGTCAATCATTTGGACTTTGGGTGTCTTTAAGCTATTGGCAATTATGGCAGCGATAGCCGCGAGAGCGATAATAAACGCTCCCCCAATCCATAGTTTCAATTTTAATTGCCGTTTCTTTTGCATGTACTAAGTTAAGTAATGATAGCTTGTGGCGTGCATTTTCTGGCCATGAGTGTGTTTGAGGCGTGCTATAGCTATTTAAAGTTAAAGCTACGCGACCCAATCATATTTCCGTCTGCAAAGATGCTCACCTGATAAGTGCCACCCTGAAGGGCTTGTGACACATTCCAAAAGAGGCTCACTGGCGTTTCCTCGCCATTGTATTCCACGCTGCGTTTCATGGAATATTGCAGTGTGCGGTTTTCGTACGAGAACGAACCTTCGCCGTTAAGTAGGCTTCCTGTTGGCGACATGATGCGTACATAAATGTCTTTCACGCCACTTGTAGCGGTTACGTTGCGTGTGATATTGAAGCTTACTTGCAGCGTTGTGGCCTTTGTTATTTGGTCGGTAGACTTTCCGCGTTTGTTTTTAGCCACGAGCGCGATGCCCGTTGCATCGAGCTGTGCAGCAATAGCCACCTTCTCGGATAGCGAACGCTTCTCTGTGCTCAGGCCTTCAATTTGGCGTGTGGCAGCCTCGTATTGTCCTTTTACACGTGTGTTTTCTTGTGCTAGAGAGGCATTCACCTTGTTTAGCGAGTCTATTTCCATTACATAGCTACGTATAACCGCTCTAACGGTGGCCAATTCTTTCTTCAGACGAGTAATTTCGCGGGCATCAGTGCTTTTTACTCGGCGTAGTTCGCTAAGTAAACGTTGGGTTTTTTCTTGTTCAGCGGTGAGTTGCGCCACGATAGAATCGTTGTTGATTTGCGTTTTCATCTCGCTGTATTGTTGAGCAAATTGCTGATACTCGTTCTCCATCTCCTTCTTGTCTATCTCTGCAAGCTCTTTAATTGCTGCGTTTTCTTCCTTTTGTTTGTTAAGGCTGATGAAGAGATAGGCCGTTGCGCCGGCCAAGAGTAGCACCACTAAGATGGTGGGTATCCAAATTTTCTTGTTCATAGAGTCAATCGCTTATGTCGTGATATGATTATCTTTGCAAATTTATATATTTCTAACGATACGACAAAACAAATGTGGCTTTGCAAACATTTAATAACTTAAAAAGTGTAGATTGCAGGCTTTATGGATGCTTTATTCTGGTTCTTTGACGCTATTTGGGTTAGAAATGGCGTGTAAAAGAACAATGCCGATTTTGTGGCGTGCGATATTTTGTTGCAATTTTGTTTGCTTTTTAGGCATAGCGTTGCAAAAATGGCTTTGTTTGCTTTCTTTTTTATAAAGCCGATGAATGTTTAGAAGTTGCTATTGGGTCGTAGGTTACCATTAGATTCGATGGCTTTGCTGGGTATGGGGAAGAGGGTTGTAGCGCCCTTGTTTTCGTTTACGAGTGCTTGACGCAGGTCGTAGCTTTGTGTAAAGCGTCCAAATCTAATCAAGTCTTGTCGTCGCCAGCCCTCCCACACCAGTTCGAGCAGTCGTTCTTGTAGGATATTGTTGAGTGTAGCGGTGCGTGTTGGCATGCCTGCTCGTGTTCTCACGGCATCCATTTCGGTTTGTCCGCTCTGTCCGTTGCGCACTTTGGCTTCGGCCATCATGAGTAGTACGTCGGCATAACGATAGAGAACGATGTCGTTGTCTTGCAGTTTACCATCGAGAAATCCCTTTCGGTCTACCTCGTATTTAGCCATTCGTGCGCCAGCTGTTTTGATATAGGGCGATGCGGTGAGGTCTATTTCCACGTTTAAGGGCATGTACACCAGTTCTTTGCCATTGTCTAAGCGTACAACCTGGCCGTCAACCTTCACCGTGTCGGCATAGAAATTTAGTTTAAAGCGGCTATCTAGTGTGCTAGGGTTGCCATATCCAAAGGCGCGCACTGTGGAAATGGTGGCGCAAGCTCCGTTTTCGGCCCCCAATCCCAATGCCTTGCCGTGGTTGTAATGGCGCGAGCGAAAGAGGTATTGGTATTCGTTGGGGTAGAGATTTTTGTCCATGGGTATGGTAAAAATGTTCTCGCTTGAGTTCTCGTTGTGCAGTTTAAAGTTGTCGGCGTAGTTTTGTTCGAGCTGATAACCTGCTGCTTGCAATTTTTGACAATAGTTAATGGTGGTTTGCCAGGCGTTGAGTTTCTGGCCATCGACGGTGAAATGGATGTTAGTTCCTTGTTGCAGGGTGTTGCGTTCGGGGTTGTTGCAAGTAAAAACCTCGGCATTCAGCGCCAGTTTGGCTAGCAGAAAATAGGCCACGGGTTGTGTTATCCTTCCATAATATTCGCCTTGGAGATTGGAATGTGCATTTGCGAGGTGTGGAGCAACGTTTTGAAGTTCGTGGAAAGCGAAGCGAAACACCTCGGTTCGCGGTGCGTTATACACCTCGGAAACAGATGTATTGTTGCTTTTTAGCAGTGGAACATTACCAAAAAGGTCTACCAAGTAGTAGTAGAACATGGCTCGGATGGCTCTTGCCTCGGCGTTATAGGCCAGCCATTGTTGCTGGGTGAGTATGTTTTTGTGCTTATCTATCAAGGCGATGGCATCGTTGCATTGTACCACCGATTGCAAAAGATAGCACCAAAGGTTGTACAGTTCTTGGTCGTTGTCGTCCCATTGGTGGGTGTATAGTCGTTGCCAGAAAGCCCCATCGTACCAGTCGGCTCCTCTAGTGGGTACAATGGCTTCATCGGTTGTAAACGTACTATAATCGTATATGCCACGATATGTGCCCTGCAAGCCTTTTCCTTCTTCGTTAGAGCCAATGCAGTTGTAGAGTCGTCCCACGCTGTTAATCCACAGAGAAGAGGGCGAACTAATTGCCTGTTCTTCTTCAATGCGGTCGCGAGGCGTGTCGTTAAGGCAGCTCGTAGTAGTGGTTAGCAGCGCAAAGGCAGCTAGGGCGAGGTTTAGGATGTGGGTTTGGGTTTTCATTTTTGGCCTGTTTTGTGTGTGAAGTTAGAACTGAATGCTCATTCCCAATGAGAAAGAGCGATAAGAAGGATAAGAGCGTTTATCGTCGATGCCAAGTGTGTTGTTCACCACATAACTGTTGATGATGGGCGACAAACCACTATAACCAGTGATAGTAAGAAGATTGTTGACGCTTACCGATAAGCGGAGGGCGCTTACAAAGCGCGAACGCAGGGGTAGGTTATAGGCAATGGTGAGATAGTCAACATTGAGATAATCGCCCTTTTCCAACCAGTAGTCGGTGGCTGTTTGGTCTTTGATATTTTGTTTAGGAGCTTCGCGCAGCACGTTATAGTCGGGGAAGCTAGCCATATTCATATAAGTGAGCGATGTGCCGTTGTAAATTTTATGACCAAAGGCACCATTAAGTTGCATTGACACATCCCATAGCCGATAGCGAAAACTGATGTTCGAGCCCAAAGTGGCCTTCGGAACGGCTTGCCCAGCCACGTGTCTGTCGCCTCCGTCTTCTAGATTAATGCGTCCGTTGTTGTCGAGGTCGGCGCAGTTGTAACGATAAGAGCCATCGGCATTTTGAGTTAGTCCAGTGCAATGGGGCAGATAGAACACACCAAGCGGTTGACCCACAATTTGATAAGTGATGAAATTGTGGCCACCATGCATGCCAGCACCATTTAAACCACCGATGGGTGTGATGTCGGGCGACGATAATTGTTCGCCATTGTATGAGCCATTGAGCGAGAGCAATTTGTTTTTTTGGAATGAAAGGTTCATGTTTACGCTCAGTTCCATGTCTTTTTTTCGGATAAGGTCTAGCCCTAAGCCAAATTCCACACCGCTGTTGCTCATGCTGCCAATGTTGGCTAGCAACTTGTTAAAGGCGAAAGGAGGCACGCTTACATCGTAGTTGTAAAGCATGTCAGTGGTTTTGGAGTAGTAGTATTCGGCGTAAAGCTGAATACGGTTGTGTAAAAGTCCCGTCTTAAGTCCTAGGTTGAACGATGTGCGTGTTTCCCATTTAAGGTTGGGATTGGCATTTCTTATTTGTCCGAGGGTTACGGTTGGGATGCCGTGATACGAAATAATGCCACTGGGCACAAGGGTTTGCTGGGTGTAATAGGCCAGGATGCCACCTAGATTTCCCGAGCGTCCCACGCTTGTTTGTAGTTTCAGGTGGTCGAGCCACTTAACATCTTGCAGCCATTTTTCTTCTTTCAGGTTCCATTCTAGTCCTGTAGAGGGAAAGAAGCCCCAGGTATTGTTGTGGCCAACAAGCGTAGAACCATCAGCTCTAAGTGTCAGCGAGAGGGCGTAACGGTTTAGAAACGTGTACGAGAGGTTGCCCATGAACGAGGTGAGTTTGGGCGATTCGTATCCGCTAGAAGTGCCTTTGTAGGGGTGAATGTTGCCAACCATCAGGTTGTCGTAACCGAATGCGTTGCTAGCCAGTCCCTTCACGGTGGTGAAGAAAAACTGTTTACGATTGTTTTGGTGTTCGGCAGTGGCAGTAAGGTCGAGCTTATGCGCTCCCCAGGTGTTGTTGTAGTTAAGTTGGATGCTACCTAGGAAGTCTTCGTTTTTGTTTTCTCGGCGATACATTTTGCCTTGCGCTTCGGTCCAAGTGGGTTGGAAAATAGCATTTTCGAGTGTAGTAAACGAGTACGAACCAAAGAGTTGGGCGTTGAGATGCTTTGCAATGGCAAAGTCGAATGAAAGGTGCGTGTTGAAATTAAAGCCTCGGTCGTGGTCTTTTTGGTGTAACACAGCCATGGGATGAGCTATCTGTGAAGCCAGAGAATTGAGGTCCCAGCCACCTGATGCATTCTGTTGGGTAGAGAAAGTGGGGTTTTGTGAGGCAGCAGCGTAAAACAACTGCTGCATGTTTAGAATTTTTTTGTTAGACAACGACGAGCCAAACAGACCGAAGTTTACGGTTAGCCAGTTGTCGAAAGCCTTCTGCATGAGGTCGAATTTGGCCGTAAAGTTACGATAACCATTTGTTTTTACCACCATGAGGTGTTGCATCACGCTCATCGAAGCGCGATAATTGCTTTGGTCGGTACCGCCCGAAAAAGCCAAATGATGGTTTTGTACGAATCCCGTTCGGGTGATGTCGCGCGGGAAATCGTTGTCTTCTCCACCGTCGTTAACACTCAACCCCAATGCTTTAGCAGTAGCAACATAGTCGCGTCCGCCCAACATCTTGAGGTTTTTATACACTGTTTCGAACCCAATATTACCGTCGTAGGAGATGCGAAACTTGCCAAGGCCCCCCTTAGCGGTGCTTACGAGTATCACGCCCGAAGCACCTCGCGAACCATATTGGGCTGTTTCGGAGGCGTTTTTCAATACTTTAAACGACAGGATGTCTGAAGGAAAGATGGTAGATAGCGTGGCTAGGTCGCTGGAAACGCCATCTATCACCACGAGTGGGTCGTTTCCGCCTGTGAGCGATGTGGTTCCGCGTACCCGTACACTGGTGAGCATGGCTTGTTTTTGGTCGCCTCCACGCGACACATTGACACCCGCTAGCTTACCATTAAGAACGTCAAGAGGGTTGAAAAACAGTCCTCTTTCGTTCAGATGATGTTTTTTTTGCAGAATATAGCGCAAAGATTGGTCGCCCAAAAGCGTGTCGGTGGTTAAGGGCGACATGTTTTTGGGTTTGCTTGTTGTGGTTTGTGCCATCAGTATTTGCGCGAAGTTAAAGGTGCAGAAGCACGCCACAAGAGCGTATCGTGCAAGTTTGGCACGCCATGTGGCATACCACTTGGGGTTAACGCTTAGATATTGCAGTGCTAAATGCACCTGTTTGCCATCAGTAAGCATAGAGTGAGCGTGTTTAGTGGGTTGTAGTGAATAATGAATAGGTAGTGGCTGAAAGCCTAGAGTGGAGTATTAGGATGAAATTTTGGTTAATGGCGTTGTTGCATGCTGCTTATTTGTGGTCGTTGTAGTATTCCAGGCCCACTTGCACGTTCTTCATAATAGCGTCTGATGAATAAGTTGCGCCAGTGATAGCATCGGGTTCGCTATTGAGAGCTTTCTTAATGGTCTTACCATCCCAGTGTTTAAGCAATGGTTTCACCTTTTCAAAAAACTTTAGTGTTTCGCGATTGGGAAGAGCTTCTACCTTTACCACCTTGTTTTTCTTAATAAAAATCTTCACGGGCGTGATGCCTTTGAAGCCTTTGATGTCGCGAGTTAATTCGGTGGTGTTAACAACGGTCATTCCATTTTCGGTGGTAATGATGTTGTCGTTGCTGTTTGCACTAATAAGTATTGCCATGAATGCCACAGCTACTGTCCCGAATAACAACCTGGATGCTTGTTTTCTCATAATCCTTTATTTACTGATATGTTAGCATTGGGCAACCCTTTGGCACTCTATTTATATTAGGACCAAGGATTACTGTTATTGCAAAGATAGGCATAAAATAGAGAAAAGCCACAAGCTAGGGCTAAAATATTGCGCTAGCTGTGGCTTTTTGCTTATGCAAGTATGTGTTTTGCCTTTGTCTTAAGGAACTTTACTCCTGAAAATGTATTGAGAGCGGGCGCGATTTAGTACAGCGTGCGTGTGAGCTGTTGCACCACTTGTTCTAGATAAAGCTTGTCGGTGGCATCGAATGTGCCCAGTTGTGTGCTGTCGATATCGAGAACGCCAACGCATTTGCCTACCTTAGAGAAGATGGGAACTACGATTTCCGACCGCGAAAGAGCGCTGCAAGCAATGTGTCCAGGAAACTGTTCCACGTCGGGAACAACCAATGTGCTCTCTGCCTCAAAGGCTTTGCCACACACACCCTTGCCGATGGCGATGGCATAGCATGCAGGTGGACCTTGAAAGGGGCCCAAACGCAACATACCATCGGGGTGAAGCATGTAGAAGCCCGTCCAAAAAAACTGGTCGAATGCTTGGTGTAGGGCGGCGGCAACATTGGCTAATACGCTGGTTTCGCATGTTTCGCCTTCAATCATTGCCGCTATTTGGGGCAGCAGTTGCGTGTAAGTGTTTTCCTTGTTCATTATTTTGGGGTGTTTATTTCTTTTTCCACCATGTTGGTAAGTTGCACAAACTCGGCCACCGATAGTTGCTCGGGTCGGCGTGTAAACATCTCTTGCGCATAAAATTCGGGTGAAGCAGGCTTGCCTGCAAACAGTTGTCGCAGACTAACGCGAAGCATCTTGCGTCGCTGATTGAACACTGTTTTCACCACACGCTTAAACAACGTCTCATCGCACCCAAGATTTTCAACCTTGTTTCGCGTCATTCGGATAACGGCACTCTTTACCTTGGGTGGCGGATTAAATACGGTTTCGTCTACTGTGAAGAGATATTCCACATCATACCAAGCCTGAATAAGTACCGAAAGGATGCCATAGGCCTTTGTTCCAGGCTGTGAGGCGATGCGCAAAGCCACTTCGCGTTGTATCATTCCCGTGCAACAGGGTATGAGATGCTTGTTGTCGAGCATCTTAAAGAATATCTGTGAGGATATGTCGTAAGGATAATTGCCTGTTAGCACAAAGGGCTTTCCCGAGAAAACATCGTCAAGATTCATGCGAAGAAAGTCTTCACCCAATACGTTTTCTGCCAATTGAGGATAGTTTTGGTGTAGAAAAGCCACCGATTCGGTGTCGATTTCCACCACCCGAAGCGGTCTTTCCTTGGTGGCAAGATATTGGGTTAGCACGCCCATACCTGGACCTACCTCTAGAATGGGTAGCTCTGGGCAGGCGTCTACGGTGTCGGCAATGCGGTGCGCAATGCCTAAGTCGGTCAAGAAATGTTGACCAAGATGCTTTTTGGGTCTAACAAGCTTCATCTTAAAATTCTGTTGTTGCGTTTGCAAAGGTAGCAAAATATAGGGTGAATAAGGTGATTTTGTGGCGTTTGTTTGGATTGAGAGCGATGTTTTTCTGTGAAGTAGGCTTGCACCACGTGCGTTGTTATCTTCAATAATCCACATTTGTAGGCATAAACGGCGGTTATCTCAGAAAAAAGTGTTTACTTTGTAGTTCGAGATAATAATGCTTGACCGCGAATGGATAACGCAAAGCAAGGGCAATAACAGCTTTTGCCTAATTTAAAGAGGGTGAAAACGCACCACATAAGGCCAAGCAAACGTAGTTAATAACATTGAAATTTTCCACAACTTTATGATTAAAGTAGCATTTTTCGACGCCAAATCGTACGACGAAGTGTCGTTTAACAAAACAAACGCTGATTATGGTTTCGACATCCATTATTATCAAGAACACCTCAATTTAAAAACTGTTCCATTGGCCAAAGGGGCCGATGTGGTGTGCATTTTCGTTAATGCCGAATGTAATGCAGCTGTTATAGACGAACTGATTAAAAACGGTGTGAAACTTATTGCACTACGATGTGCTGGCTTTAACAACGTTGACCTGAAGGCGGCTAAAGGCCGAATTAAGGTGGTTCGCGTGCCTGCTTATTCGCCACATGCTGTTGCCGAGTATGCTGTTTCGCTGATGTTGGCCCTTAATCGCAAGATTTTCCGCGCCGTAAACCGCACTCGTGAGGGCAACTTTGCCCTTAAAGGTTTGATGGGTTTTGATATGTATGGCAAGACTGCGGGTATTGTTGGCATGGGTAGAATTGCAAAAGAACTGATAAAAATATTGCACGGCTTTGGTATGAAGGTGTTGGCCTACGACCTTTATCCTGATATGGAGTTTGCTAAACAGTATGATGTACAAATGGTTTCGCTGGACGAACTGTACGCCGAGAGCGATATTATATCGCTGCACTGCCCCCTTACGCCCGAAACAACATTCCTTATCAATGCCCAAAGCATTGCTAAGATGAAGCCAGGCGTAATGATTATCAATACAGGACGCGGAAAACTCATCAATACAGAAGAACTTATCGAGGGCCTACGCACCAAACGAGTGGGCTCGGCTGGTCTTGATGTGTACGAAGAAGAAAAGAATTACTTCTACGAAGACCGCAGCGACAAGATTATCGACGACGATGTGTTGGCTCGTTTGCTGATGATGCCCAACGTGGTTCTTACCTCGCATCAGGCTTTCTTCACAGTCGAAGCCATGCATAATATTGCCCTTACCACCCTTGAAAGCATTAAGGAGTTTGGCGAAGGCAAGCCACTTACCAACGAGGTGGTGGAACAATAATCTCTTGATGCTTGTTGAGGCTGGTGCCGATAATTGTCTTTGGGCGATTGTCGGCACCTGTTTTTTATTGTGTTGATGGGGTAATGCACATCGGGTTGTTGCTCTTGGGGTTTCGGTGTTGTGTGTATTGCGTGTTAATGCCTCGTGTCTAACGACTTTTGCAGTGACGTATGCTGGCTATAAGGTGTTATTTACTAATGTGTTGGTTGTAATAAGACCGTTGGCTACACCCATTTGCTCAACTCTTTTGCGACCTATGGTTACCACTTTCGTAACTAAATTTTACCAAGTGAAGCGGTAAAAAGAGTTAAACCCCATGCCAAACGTTGCATAAATGCCGAAAATGGCGTAACTTAGACCACGTTTTAAAGGGGACATATTTGACAAAATGCACCTGATTAGCCCCTACAGGATTGTTTGTTTTGCTTTAAGTGGCGAACAAGCTGCAGATACCTAACGCGGCGTATGGCGTTAGCAGAATTGAAATAGAATGAAAAGGTTAAGTGAAAGGTTATGAAAATGAAGAAATTGATAGGGACATTGCTGGCCTTGGTCTTACTGGTGGGCTGCGCAACAAATAAAAATCTGTCGCCCGAAAAGGCTAAACGTATGGCCGAAACCACCCAAAAAGTGAACGAGGCGCTAAACAAGCAACTGTTTACCATCGAGGTTAACCACGTATATCCACAGCGCTTGCCTGCCAAAGCTTTAAGCTATGGCTATTATGTAAGGGTGACAGCCGATTCGGTTTATTCGTGTCTGCCTTATTTTGGGCATGCTTATCGCGTGCCTTATGGTGGCGGGACGGGACTGAATTTTGCCGAAAAAATAACCGACTACGTGATGCAACGGGGCAAAGACGGTAAAATAAACATCTATTTTAAAGTGAACAATAAAGAAGATCGTTACGACTATCGACTGGAGGTGTTTGACAACGGTAGGGCTTTTGTTGATATATCGAGCGACGAACGCGACCGAATTGGCTTTGCTGGTATGATGGATATAGGGAAATAAAAGACCAAAAGCAGGATGCTAACAGCCTGTGGGGCAATAAACAATGCCTAATAAACGCTAAAAGAGATTGATAAAGCAAGTTGATTAAATTTACAAAATGAGCAATAGTAAAATACTGACGCTTGTGGAGTAAACCGAATAACTGTCAACTTGCTAAGCCACAAGGTTACAAAGCTGTCAAATAGTAAGCATCGACCATGCGCCTTGCATCGAAAAACAGCGGATAAGCCTTTGTGGTTTTAGGTTTTTACACTATATTTGCACTCTAATAGACAAGATGCAATAAGACACCTGAAATGAAAGAATTTGTAATATCCGAGGTTAAAGCCGAAACCGCTGTGCTGGTGGGGCTGATAACACCACAGCAAAACGAAGCTAAAACCAATGAATATCTCGACGAATTGGAGTTCTTAGCCGATACGGCAGGGGCCGTAACAGTGAAAAGATTTACCCAAAGACTCAATGGCCCAAGTATGGTTACATACGTGGGTAAGGGTAAACTCGAAGAGATAAAACAATATATACTGGCCGAAGAAGAGGCCGAACGCGAAGTGGGAATGGTGATTTTCGACGACGAACTGTCGGCAAAGCAAATGCGCAACATCGAAAAAGAACTGAATGTGAAAATTCTCGACCGCACTTCACTCATCCTTGACATATTCGCCATGCGTGCACAAACGGCTAATGCTAAGACACAAGTGGAGCTGGCGCAATATAGATACATGCTACCAAGACTGCAACGACTATGGACACACCTCGAAAGACAAGGTGGTGGCTCGGGTAGCGGTGGCGGAAAAGGCTCGGTGGGACTACGTGGACCCGGTGAAACGCAGCTCGAAATGGACCGCCGTATCATCCTTTCGCGTATGGCCTTGCTCAAAGAACGATTGGCCGAGATTGATAAACAGAAAACCACGCAACGCAAAAATAGAGGACGTATGGTGCGAGTGGCACTCGTGGGATATACCAATGTGGGCAAAAGCACCATCATGAACCTGCTGGCTAAAAGCGAAGTGTTTGCCGAAAATAAACTTTTCGCAACGCTCGATACCACTGTGAGAAAGGTGGTGGTTGAAAATCTGCCCTTCCTCTTGGCCGATACCGTGGGCTTTATACGCAAGTTGCCCACCGACTTGGTCGACTCCTTTAAGTCTACACTCGATGAAGTGCGCGAAGCCGACTTGCTGGTGCACGTGGTGGATATATCTCATCCCGACTTTGAAGAGCAGTTTGCAGTGGTGGAAAAAACGCTTACCGAATTGGAATGTGCCGACAAACCCAGCATGATTGTGTTTAACAAAATTGATAATTACACCTTCGTGAAAAAAGATGAGGACGACCTTACACCCATAACAAAGGAAAACCTCACACTGGAAGACTTGAAACGCACCTGGATGGCCAAACTAAACGATAACTGTATCTTTATATCGGCACGCGAAAAAACCAATGTAGACGAACTTAGAGACCGTCTATATGCCAAGGTTAGAGAACTCCACGTGCAGAAATATCCATATAACGACTTCTTATACGAAACGGAATGATGTACCGATTACTTACCGATGAAGAAATTGCCTTGCTGGAAGACAACGGCTGTCAAGCCGAAAACTGGGAGGCTATCACTGTGGCAGAAGACTTTAAACCCACCTATGTGCACAATGTTGCTTTCTATGGCGACGTTCAATTGGGCGTGTTCGAGAAGAACATTGAGGTGAGTAGAGGTTTTCTGAAACACTCCGCCCTGCGTAATGCCACACTAAGAAACGTGTGCATTGGCGATAATTGCCTGGTGGAAAACATCGGTAACTACATCAATAACTATACTATCGAAGAAGAATGCTACATCTCTAACGTTAGCACCATGGAGACAACGGAGGGAGCAACCTTCGGGGAAGGTAATCTAATATCGGTGCTTAACGAGGTGGGAGAGGGCAACGTGATGCTCTTTAATGGCCTAAATAGTCAGCTGGCTGCCTTTATGGTGAAGCATAATGCAGACAAAAACTTGCGCGACCAACTGCGAACGATGATTGCAGACGAACTGGAACGCACCTTGCCCGAACGGGGAACAATTGGCTTTGGCGTGAAAATCGTAAACACACGCGAAGTGATTAACACTATCGTGCAAGATAATTGCGAGGTGAATGGGGCAGCGCGGCTCTTTGATTGCTCGCTGCTGAGTGTTGCCGGTACGGGCGTCTACGTGGGAAGTGGTGTTATATGCGAAAACTCTATCGTGGCCGACGGCTCGTCGATAACCAACGATTGCAACCTACAAGACTGCTATGTGGGCGAAGCTTGTCAGCTAAACAATGGCTTTACGGCATCGGGAAGCCTGTTTTTTGCCAATAGCTACATGAGCAATGGCGAGGCTTGTGCAGCCTTCTGTGGCCCGTTTACGGCCAGTCATCATAAAAGTTCGCTCCTTATTGGCGCCATGTTCTCGTTCTATAACGCTGGCTCGGCCACCAACTTCAGCAATCATGCCTACAAAATGGGGCCCATGCACTATGGCATTTTAGAGCGAGGCACAAAAACTGCTAGCGGTGCCTACATCCTTATGCCCGCCAATATCGGCGCATTCTCGGTGTGCTTTGGTAAGCTGATGCACCACCCCGACACGCGCAATGTGCCTTTCTCATACCTCATTGCATATGGCGACATCATGTATCTGGTGCCAGGACGCAACCTTAACACCGTGGGCTTGTATCGCGATGTACGCAAATGGCCAAAGCGCGACATACGCCCACGAAGCGGACAAAAGAGCATTGTCAACTTCGAATGGCTTAGTCCGTTTACGGTTAACGAGATGTTGCAAGGTAAAATGATTCTGGAAAAACTGCGCGAAGCTCAAGGAGAAAACGTGGCCGAATACAACTTTAGAGGCTATGTCATTACCAATAATTCGCTTAATATCGGACTGCGCAATTACGATATGGCTATTAAAATGTTCTTGGCGCGATGTGTACGCAAGTATGGAACGGCCGAACCTGCATCAACAACGGGCTGGAAACAGTGGACCGACCTCTCGGGACTGCTCTTACCCGAAAGCGAAGAGCTACGCCTTATCGAAGAAATTAAAAACAACGACATAGCAGATATTCAGGGCGTGATTGCTCGTTTTCGTGAAATAGGCGAACGATACGAACAGTACGAATGGGCTTTTGCCTATAGACTAATCAACGAATACTATGGCATCGCGCAGCCCACACAGGCCGACTGGCAAGAAATCATCGACCAAGGACGTGAAGCTAAACAGCAATGGATTGCCACAATCAAAGACGACGCTCTGAAAGAATATAAGCTGGGAGACGTGGAAGAAGACGTCTATCGAGGCTTTGTGGAACAGCTTAATAAAGAAACCGAATAATATCAACAAAACAAATCTTATCGTATGAGCATTAAATCGATTATGGTTGCCTTACTCCTAGTAGGAACGGCAACAGCCATGCAAGCAAAAGATTACAAGTACCAAACGGTGAAAGGAGACCCAACGGGAACTCGCATCTACACCTTGGACAACGGATTGCGCGTGTATCTGTCGGTGAATAAAGAAACTCCGCGCATTCACACCTACATCGCAGTGAAAACTGGAAGCCGAAACGACCCCGCCGAAACAACGGGATTGGCTCACTATCTGGAACACTTGATGTTCAAGGGAACTAAACAATTCGGCACAACGGATGCTGAAAAAGAAGCTCCCTTGCTTAAAGACATCGAAGAAAGGTATGAAAAATACCGTCTGCTTACCGACCCCGAACAACGCAAAAATGCCTATCATGGCATCGATAGCGTGTCGCAAGTGGCCGCCAAATATTTCATTCCTAACGAGTACGATAAACTAATGTCGTCTATCGGAGCTGAAAAAACCAATGCTTACACCAGCAACGACGTTACTTGCTACACCGAAGATATTCCCGCTAACGAAGTGGAAAACTGGGCTAAAATACAGGCCGACCGCTTCCAAAATATGGTAATACGCGGCTTTCATACCGAACTCGAAGCCGTTTACGAGGAATTTAACATCGGTCTTACTCGTGATGGTAATAAGGAATGGCAAGCTATCTCCAAGCTTTTGATGCCTACCCACCCCTATGGAACACAAACCACTATCGGTACGCAAGAGCATTTGAAAAATCCTTCGATTGTAAATATCAAGAATTATTTCAATCGCTACTACGTTCCTAACAACGTGGCTATCTGTATGGCGGGAGATATGGACCCCGATAAGGTTATCGCCACCATTGATAAATATTTCTCTTCGTGGAAAAAAAGCGATAACCTTTCTTTCCCACAATTCCCAAAACAAAAACCTCTCACTGCGCCACGCGACACTACTGTGATGGGTACTGAGGCCGAAAACATTATGATGGCATGGCGATTTGATGGCGGTAACTCACTACAAATGGATACCGTGGACGTAATATCTACCATCTTGAGCAACGGCAAAGCTGGATTGATGGATATAAACCTGGCGCAAAAAATGAAATATCTTGGCGGTGGGGCTTTCGCAATGACTATGGCCGAGAGTGGTTTGCTGGCTATTTCGGCTTCGCCTAAAGAGGGACAAAGTCTTGATGACGTAAAAAAACTTGTGCTGGGAGAAATTGAAAACCTCAAGAAAGGAAATTTCGCCGACGACCTTCTGCCTGCTGTTATCAACAATATGAAGCTGGATTACTATCACGCCTTGGAGAAAAACAAGGAGGTGGCTGATATGTATGTTGACGCTTTTATTAATGGACAGGAATGGAAAACGGTGGTTGAACGTCTTGACCGTATTTCTAAAATAACCAAAGCGCAAATCGTAGACTTCGCTAACAAGCATCTTAATAACAATTATGCGCTCGTTTACAAACGCCAAGGCGAAGACACCACGCAAAAGAAAATTGATAAACCGCAGATTACTCCTATACCCTCTAACCGCGATTTGCAAAGCGATTTCGTAAAAGAAATTATTCTTAGCAAAACTACACCTATCCAACCACGGTTCGTTGACTTTAATAAAGACTTGGTTAAAACCAAAACGAAGAAGGGATTGCCCGTGCTTTATGTTCCCAATAAGAATAGCGGACTCTTTACTTTGGCCTTCCGCTACGACTTTGGATTGGAAGCCGACAACCGTTTGGATATCGCTCCCGACTATTTGGAGTTCTTGGGTACGAACAAACTTACACCCGAACAGGTGAAACAACGCTTCTATCAGTTGGCTTGCGATTATAGCATCTCGGCTGGTGCCGACAATCTGAACATCACTATCACGGGCTTGAACGAAAATATGCCTAAGGCTCTGTGGCTGGTTGAACACCTGCTGGCTAACGCCAAGGTAGACAACGTTGCCTATAAACAACTTGTAGAACTGATAAAGAAGGTGCGCAAAGACAGAAGAAGCAACCAAAAATACAACTTCACTGCTCTCACTGCCTATGGTACGTATGGCGCATACAACCCCATTCGAAACCAGATGAGCAATGATCAACTGGATAAAACCAACCCTCAAACACTGCTCAACCTGCTCAAAAGCTTGAGAAACTATAAACACGAGGTGCTTTATTGTGGCGAATCCACTCCCGAAGAACTGGTGAAGATTATCGATGAAGGTCATGCCATTGGTAAAACACTGGCCAATGTGCCTCAAGGAAAACGCTATGCCGAGACTAAAACGCTAGAAAACGAGGTGTGGCTCGCTCCCTACGAAGCTAAAAATATCTATATGCGATTGTATAACAACAGTGGCAAAGGATGGAACTTGGAACAACAACCCATGGTGTATCTCTTCAACGAGTATTTCGGAACGGGCATGAATGGTATCGTTTTCCAAGAGTTAAGAGAGACTCGCGGACTGGCTTATAGCGCCGGTGCTCGCTACGTTACGCCTTATAGAATGGGTGGTAACGAATATCTGCAGGCCGAAATCATTAGCCAAAACGATAAAATGATGGACTGCGTGAGGGCTTTCAATAGCATTATCGATGAAATGCCACAAAGCGATAAGGCTTTCGAACTGGCTAAACAGGCGTCAATGAAGCGTATCGCCACCGAACGCACAACGAAGTTTGCTATCATCAACGCTTATAAAAGAGCACAACGCTTGGGACTTGACTTCGATGTCATGGAACGTGTTTACAAAGAATTGCCCAAGATTACGCTGAAAGAAATGGTTGAATTCGAAAAGCAAACAATGGCTAAAAAGCCCCTACGCTACATGATTCTTGGTGATGAAAAGAATCTCGACATGAAGGGACTTGAGAAGATTGGTAAGATTAAAAGGGTTACAACCCAAGAAATCTTTGGATTCTAATAATCTTTGACAGGCAAACAAGTTGGCAGGTTAAGTAATTAACGTGTCAACTTGTTTACTTGTTAGGCTGTAGATAGGTTGTTATAGTTTATCTAGTTTTTCTTGTAAGCTAGTTATCCTAGTTAATCTAGTTAATCTAGTTAATCTAGTTATCCTAGTTATCCTAGTTAATCTAGTTATCCTAGTAATCCTAGTTAATCTAGTAATCCTCATTTTCCTAGTTTTCCCTGTTAACTCGTTAACTAATAAACAATAAATACAAACATTATGGCACAAACACCCGAATTTAAGTACGCTCCTATGTTTCAACTTGGTAAAGACGAAACGGAGTATTACCTACTCTCTAAAGAAGGAATATCGGTAAGCGAATTTGAAGGCAACGAAATTTTGAAAGTCTCTCCCGAAGCCCTAACCATGCTCGCTAACACTGCCTTCCGCGATGTAAACTTCCTTTTGAGACGCGAACACAACGAACAAGTAGCAAAAATACTTACCGACCCCAATGCTAGCGACAACGATAAGTATGTGGCACTCACATTCTTGCGCAATGCCGAAGTGGCTGCTAAAGGCAAATTGCCGTTCTGCCAAGACACCGGAACGGCCATCATTCACGGCGAAAAGGGACAACACGTTTGGACGGGCTTTTGTGATGAGGAGGCGCTCTCTAAAGGTGTGTACAAAACTTACACTGAAGAGAACTTGAGGTACTCGCAAAATGCACCCCTCAATATGTATGATGAGGTGAACACCAAATGTAACTTGCCCGCACAAATAGACATCGAAGCCACCGAAGGTAAGGAGTATCGTTTCCTCTGCGTGGTGAAAGGTGGTGGCTCGGCCAATAAAACATATTTCTATCAACAAACAAAGGCTTTGTTGCAAAACCCTGGTACGCTCATTCCTTTCCTCATCGATAAGATGAAGAGCTTGGGAACGGCTGCTTGTCCTCCTTATCACATCGCTTTTGTTATCGGTGGTACGAGTGCCGAAAAGAATCTTCTCACCGTAAAACTGGCGTCTACTCACTATTACGACTCGCTGCCTACAACGGGCGACGAAACGGGACGCGCCTTCCGCGATGTGGAATTGGAGAAGATTTTGCTCGATGAGGCTTACAAAATTGGACTGGGTGCGCAATTTGGCGGTAAGTATTTTGCACACGACGTCCGCGTGGTACGCTTGCCTAGACATGGTGCTTCGTGTCCCGTGGGTATGGGCGTGAGCTGCTCGGCCGACAGAAACATCAAGGCTAAGATTAATAAGGATGGTATATGGATTGAAAAACTCGACGATAACCCCAGCGAATTAATTCCCGCTGAAATGCGCAATGCTGGCGAAGGCAACGCTGTTAAGGTGGATTTGGATAAACCCATGGCCGAGGTTCTTAAGGAGTTGAGCAAATATCCAGTGTCTACTCGTCTAAGCTTAAACGGTACCATCATCGTGGCTCGCGACATCGCACACGCTAAACTCAAGGCAAGACTTGACGAAACGGGCGATCTGCCACAATATTTTAAAGATTTCCCCGTGCTTTATGCTGGTCCTGCAAAAACGCCAAAGGGGATGCCTTGTGGCTCAATGGGCCCAACTACGGCCAACCGTATGGATCCCTATGTTGACGAATTCCAAGATCATGGTGGCTCGATGATTATGATTGCTAAGGGTAACCGCACTCAAGCTGTTACCGATGCTTGTAAAAAGCATGGTGGCTTCTATCTGGGAAGCATCGGCGGACCAGCTGCCATCCTTTCGTTGAATTCTATTAAGAGCATCGAATGCGTGGAATTCCCCGAAATTGGTATGGAGGCTGTTTGGAAAATTAGGGTTGAAAACTTCCCTGCTTTCATCCTTGTTGATGATAAGGGCAACGATTTCTTCACTCAACTATAATTTTGAAGTCTTACGTGTAAAGGTGGTTCAACGCATCTTTGCACACTTCTATAAAGCGGGATGGCCCTCATGGGCTGTCTCGCTTTTTGTTTTTCTACGTCTAAGGCTGGTTTTATGGCTAGTTCGTGATTTGTCTGTGGGAGGGATGTGCGTTCTTTGATTATCCCAAATCGGGCATTAGAGCCTAAACTGATTTTGTTTTATTGTCGAGTAGATTGCCTGTTTTTGTAATACAGGCGTAGCGGCCTACGTCAAGTTGCAAAGACACACAAGATGGCGACAAGAAAATTAAAAATGTTAGGAAACAACACAAAAACAAGAATTCTGGAAACATTGTGGTCTAATGACCAATTTGGAATTATCTTTGTTTTCGTGTCCTAGTGGGTATAGATGGCTGCTTTGTGGGCTTAACTGCTTGAAGATCTTGTGTTGAAGGCTTAATAGAACATAGGCAACGCCACAATGTAGATGTAATATGCCTAGATGGGGTATGTTAAAACAGTTGGTAGCGAATGGCGGTTGGTTTTCCAAATTGGTTTTCTTGTTCTTTGTGTTAAATATGGTAATAAAACTTTACAAAACGCATGCTTCTGGACAACTCCTTCTAGCGAAAAAGGGTGGCCAAAACCATGCATTTTGCCCCAATTTTCTACCTCCCTTCTTTTGTTTTTACATCGATTTTGAGTTACTTAGCTGCATTTTGCATCATTTTACCTTTCTATTTTGTGTTTTACTCGCCAATTTTCTCAGTCCTAAAGCTTGTTTTTTGCTGCTAAAAAGTCGTTTTATGGCGTTATTTTTGTTCTAAAAGTCTGTAGATTGTACTTGCTTGTTAGGTAGTAAGTCTCTCCTAAATTCGCGAAATGCAGCATTTTGTTCTGCGTTTTGCAGCATTTAGCTTTGCATTTTGTAGGAGTTAGCACTGCGTTTTGTAGGAGTTAGCACTGCGTTTTGTAGGAGATAGCACTGCTTTTTGTAGGAGTTAGCACTGCTTATTGATGCAAATAGCCCCAAAAGTGGTAAAAAATGCGGTTTGTTTAACGAAATCTCTCTTTGTTTGCGTTTGCTTGTTGTGCTCTATTTTTATCAAATCAAATGCTCGCGAGAATTGAATATTTGCGAGCGAATGGGAGGTTAATGGCTAAAATGGTCGAATTTTATGTTAAATTCTATGCTGAAAACTTTACACTTGTGGGCGTAGAGGGTGGTTTTGTTTCTCAATGCAGTAGGGGTAGAAATAAATAGCCACCATCAATGGTTGTAAAGGTAGCTTGCAGTAAGCCCCTATCAGTGATGAGAGTCGTTTGGATTTTGTGTAATGTTAAGCACATTGACTGTCTTAATCTTAATTCTATAGTGGATTATGCCAAAAGAATAAGTCTGGCACTATATCAACAAGCAAACGAAAGATGAGCAGGAAGCAATGACTGCAATATAAAACATGTGATATACACGATTATTACCAATTGGGGGTGAATAGTGGTTGGGTGATATTTTTAACCCTCATAGTTCATTAGAGCCTAAACAGATTTTGTTTTATTGTCGAGCAGATTGCCTGTCTTTGTAACGTAGGTGTAGCTGACTACGTCAAAGTGCAAAGACATATAAGATACCGACAAGATAATATAAGATGTTAGGAAACAACACAAAAGCAAGAATTCTGGAAACATTGTGGTTTAATTACCGATTTGGGTTTAACGCATATATTATAATAGGTGTGTTAGTGTAAGTGGAAACCATCCTTACCTATAATCGTGCATCGCTTCAGAGAGGTGTAGATGTATTACGTATGTCTTGTTAACCTGGTGCGCCTCTTTGTGTGGTTAATGTGTTTCACCCTGTTTTGGGTCAACGTAAGGGCTGAGTCTCTGTATTGCTTCCTCGTTAACGCTGTATTTTGATAGATGTTGTATAGCAAGAAAATCTATTAAAAGCTATTAAGAATTTTATAAAGTATATTCTTAATAATTGAATTTAAACAGATAAAAGATTAAATAAATACGAAAAATAGAGTATTGCTAACTCTGTCTTTATAGCTCGTGCTTTACGTTTCTTAAATAGTTAATACAAAGAGTTGTGAATAATACTAAAAGTTCGCGCTCTTCTTGCTTTTTGTGCCTAGCTTTAGGCTTTCTTCGTGTTTTTCGTATGCTTCTTTTGCTTCTTTAATTCAGGGTTTTGCAATTTTTCTTTGTAGGTATATTCTGTAAATGTTTGTTTAATAGTGTTTTAATATTATTTGTGCAGTCTCTTCTTATTAGTAATTTGTTTTTGTTTGTTTATTGGTTTGTTATCTCGTGGCTTGCTTTACTTGTTTTTATTCGCTTCGTCTAGGTTGATGTTTTGAATATAAATTACGAATAACCGAAGAATGTTTTTAGCTTTGTTTCTTGTTGCCTTTTTCTTTAAAATATAAAAAACTGTATAGAAAATAATATTTTATGAGGTAGTTGTTGTTTGTTACATTTATTTTAACTAACTTTGCGCTATATTATAGACAACATTACGAAAGGCTGCTGTCAACTAATATCAGAATGAACAACATCGCCACGCCAGAACATTGAGCTTCTAATGGGATTATAACCTAAATATATCAGAGATGCAAAATACATGGCTAGGCAGAGTAAGAACCATTAATAACAACACATTAAGCACGGCCATAGAACACCGAAGCAAGTAAACACGCTCAATTAATAAAATTGATATGCCGTACAGATGGCAAAGACCATGAAATAAACGCCGCAGAGCATATCATGAAGACATAACTTAATAAAAGTATCTAGTATGAAAATGTATTACAACTTACGGATGCTAAGCAAATATCCGTTACGGTTATTCGTTGCCTTACTTATGGCATGGGGCGGCCTTCCTGCCTCTGCACAGGATGCATTGATCAATCCTCAGTCGGGTAATCTTATTACTGCTTATACCCATCAAGCGCTAGAGGTGGGCTTCGAGGCAGGCTATGGCTCGTATTGGCAACACAAACAATTGCCAATCACTTATTCTTGTTCCGACTATCCTAAGCTTTCTAAAGATGGGGTGTTGCGTAATCACACCTGTAACTTTTTGTATTATAAAAAAAATGGTGAGGATAAGCTGATTCATGTTGTAGGTGTTTCGCCAAATTACTCTTCCATCGCATTACCTAAGGGATATAAGATTACAGGTTATAAAATCGTAATTAGAGATGGGTTGAATAAGCATCAAGACCATGCCATATTGGATGATGTTTTGCCCACCCTGCCATTTGGTCGTAGAAGGCCTTGGCTTTTTGGCGAAGTTGATAAGTTGGATATTATAGAGAACAGCGAGACTGGTGGTATTTATACAATACCTAAGTTTCGTGAAGCACAAAAAATAACAATCTTACCTGGTGGTAAACCAGGTCACACCTACAAGATAGAACGCAAGGGAGCAGACATGGGTAATATTCTTTATTTCTGTTTTGCAGGTAATATGGAATATAATAATCTCGCTGGATTTGTTTACGATACCATTCAAATTTCGTTTACGGCTAACGATGCCTTTGAAAGTAGGTTAGTGGCTGCGGTAGAACATAGCGATCCTGTGAGTCTTTCTGAGAACCCGTTCTTGTTGGGTAAAACCGATGTGGGGCAGCTTAGTTTGCATACAAAAAAAGGTAAGTCTTTTTATAGTTACGACCAACGCCAAACTTGGGAAACAACTGCCAGTATTAACCTTTACGAACAAGGGGCAACTGATGGTAACACTTGGGATGGCACAAGGGGTAATAAAATTATCCGGTATGTAAAGGCTAAAGATAGACGTGCCGACTCGTGGTATGCTTTAAAACCTGGAACTTATTTTGTGGAAGCGCCTACTACGGCGAAAGTGCAGGGCGAAAGTGGAGACGTTAAAGTGCCTGTTGGTTATCGTATCGTGGGTGTTACGTTTGAACATAAAAAGGGTGAATACGAAGATCCTGGATTTAAGATTAAGTCAAAGAACTCAAAACCCAACTATCTTAGTGCTCAATTGAAGGGAGTTAATCATCATTCTTCAGGTGCAGTGTGGCATCGAACGGGCAATGATGAACTATATACCATGATTGATGGCGAACCTTGGTATCTGATTCATGAGGGACAGGCGCGTAATGGTCAACCTTTTCAGCCTCAGTTGTCAAAGGCTAATAAACATGTAAGCTATCTTTTTGAAGATGGTATGCCTTATGTGTGGGCAAAGGGTTGGGGTGGAGCCGACAGAAAGTATTGGCTGATTGCTCCAAATAACCAGTCTGCATGGTTTAAAGATGAGGTAAATAATAACCGAATGAAGGTGGTTGCCATACAACAGAGTAAACTATCGTCAACTCCATTCCGTTTGAAGATTGGAGACGAAAAGGGGGAATATAACAAAGTGCTTGATGTTACTGATAGACTTCCTGATGGAGAAATCGCTGTTAATGGTTATAACAACGACGCTGTTAAATTCCAAATTGAAGCCCTACCTGGCCATCCTGACCCAATAGCGTTGTTGAACATTACCGTGAAAATGGAGGCACTTAACCCCTATATCGACTCGGTGGATGTGGTGTGTACAGGTGCATACAACGTCAAGATGAAACGTACCTTCCACGCGAAAGACTTCCGCTTAGGTGGTAAAGAATTTATTTATAGGGTGCCTGTGGGCTTCTCTGAAAATCCCGAACTGCCGTTCTCGTTTGAAATACTCAAGTCGAAATATGCAGATAATACGTATTGGGACAAGGCTTCTCGTCACCATTCGCGCTTTAGTTTTGTGGGTTCTGAATACTATAAGAAAGTGAGAGACGATATCTACGGTAAATCCGATATTGTTGCCAATTATCCCTATGAAAAGAAGGTAATAGCCAGAGAGGCAGGAAATGTGCCTTTCCCATTTAATAATGCGGCAGACTTGTCTAACACTAGTACAATGAAACCCTCGGCATACTTCTCTGAAAATATATTTACCTATGATGGTTATAATAATATGACCGTTAAAGACGAAGCGGGACACACGATTAAAGGCAACTATTCGAAAGATAATGCCAAGCTTAAAGGTAATCAAACAAAAACAATGTACCTATATACCACCGATGAAACAAGGTACAATATTGCTCCTACAAAGAAAGAACTACACAGGGTATTTGCTTATTACCACACTACAATTACCCTGAAGTTCCAAAATTATGAGGCTAAGGTTAAGTGGATACCGCTCTACAATAATCCGATGTTCTATAAAGATGACAACAACAAGCATTTCGCGTCTAAACCTATGTTTGGAGTAGAGATACAAACCACAGAGTCGGGATTTGAAGGACAGGAACATCAGTTTGGTGCTACTAGTGAGTTTGGATACCTCACGCTCGACCAAATTGTGAAGGTGCTAGAGGAAGCGATAAAACAACATCCTGGACCTAATGTGCCTAAAGACTTGAGTGAAGTGCTTTATGTAGATGCATCTAAATTGTTTGATATTATACCCACTAGGCACGACCAGCAGTTGCCACCAATCCTTGAAGGCTTGCGCGCAAAACTTGCAAAGAACGCCTTGATATATCTGCCTTATCGTGCTGCGGTGTTGGCCGATGTCCCTCAAACGGCTTTGCAAACAACAGATGGAACAGGCTTTGGATGTAAACATAATCTTGTTATCACCGATAAAATGCCGTTCTTCGCACCCCACGATATTCAGTTAAATTCTGATTGTTACGCTAGCTATACACGACGAGTTACATCGCAAGGTAAGGGCCGAGTTGACTATGCCACGCTGGTGTTACCCTATGGCTTGACTGTTAATGATGATGGTGTGCATATCAACAATGCTGGCGATGCTTCGCAGTTCTGTATGGGTACGATATATAAAAACACATTGGTGTATAAAGATGGCGATAAGAATAACCATCAAGGCGGCGACTATGGTATTACGGCACACTTAAAAAAGCTTGATGCTGGTAAGAGTGAGGCCAATAAACCGTATATCATTAACATCTTGCCTGGATTCGGTGATGCTAACGTATCGTTCGTGGCCAATGAGAAAGGAGCGTTGATTAAGAAAACACCTGACGCACCCTCTGGTTTGCTTGCTAGTGATGCGGTTAACTGCAAGATAAGAAATGTGAGTACGTCTCTAAAGAGTTATTACACTTATGCAGGACATAAGATAAGCAAGCACGGAAACGAAATGGTGTTCTACTTCTCGCTCAACAGGTTTGTTGCATTTAAGAATCTTATCACGGATACTTTATATCTCTATCCCTTCCGCTCTGTGTATTATGCCGACAATTATAAGGTGCTTCAGTCTAAAGGGTTTAACTCGTTTGGACTTACCTTTGACGATGCTGAAGACGTAATGCCAACCGATATACAGGATGTACAAGAAGAAATTGTGCTCAAAGTAACTGTTGGGGCAGGGCAGATAACGGCAGAAGCAAGCAAAGATGTTCCGCTCAATATATTTAACTTGTCGGGACAAAGTGTTGCACGCACTATGATAAAGGGCGGTGAAACGCGAACGTTCTATCTGGCACCTGGTGTGTATATGGTGAACGGGAAGAAGATGATTGTTAACTAAATATGATACAACGATGAAAAAGAAGAAGTACATAATGCCTCGCGTACTGACGCTCGACGTAACTATTGAAAAACATTTAGCCGCGGGTTCGTGGCAGTCGGATGAGCCAGGAGCAAAGGCTGGCGATTCGTTCGAAGAGGAATTAAATGCTGATGAGGATGCTGATTTTAGCTTACCTCCAATGTAATTGCACTAATGTAATAGCACTAGGGCGGGTTTACGACGGATGTCGAAACCCGCCTTTCTTTTTTCTTCTAGTAGCTACTGGTTGGTTTTATATTGCAAGTAAGGGGGAGAGAGCCTACAAACACATCCAAGAAGCGAAGATGCCGACTTGAAATAGGTGCAAAGCGGCGTCTTGCGCTATTGGGACTTAACGTGATTGTGATGTTTTGAAGGTGGTCTTAGGTTATGAAGTAAAGTATTGCGATAATAAATTATGCCTAGTTTGGTGAGGAATTTTCAGGGTTTATAAGTTAATTAAATGTAAAATTATAGGTAGGTTTAAAATATCGTTCATGTAGTTAGTGTTTTGTCTTATATTTTAACTATCTTTGCAAAGAGTTATAGATAATGAAAAGGATGCGTACTGTTAACTAATATCACAATGAACAACAACGCCATGCCTAATAAACATAAAAACTAAAAAAAAATAGAGCCTACGCAAAACGAGCAATCCCTAGGGAGTTGCTGTTGTATAGACAATTAAACAATACAGCTAGCATAAGCACAAAGCGCTGTGCAAGCAAACATAAACACCATAAAAAATAATCCGATATGCCGCCAAGCATGCGAAAGCCATGAGAAACAGTCGCAGGGCATATCATGAAGACATAATTTAATTTAGGAATTAATGATGAAAATGTATCGCCGATTGCGGATGTTAAGCAAACATTCGCTATTGTTTCTAACGGTCCTATTCGTGGTTTTGAACAGCTTACCTGTGGCAGCGCAGAACGCAACTATCAGTCCTAAACTCGGAAACCTTATCTCTGCCTATACACATCAGAGTTCTGAGGTTGGGTTTGAGTCGGGGTATGGCTCGCTTTGGCAGCACAAGCAGTTGCCAATTACTTATTCTTGTTCTGATTTTCCCACGCTGTCGAAAGATGGCGTGTTGGGTAATCACACTTGTAACTTGCTGTATTATACCAAGAATGGACGGGAAAAGATGATACAAGTGGTGGGCCCCGCACCAAATTATACATCCCTTGCTTTGCCAAAGGGATATAGGATTACGCGTTATAAAATCATTATTTCAGATTCTTTGGATGCAATTTCAGACTATAGTGTTTTGGATGGTCGAATAAAAGATTTGAGGTATGGTAGGTATAGCGATTGGTATTTTGGCGAAGTAGCTAAGGAAGATATTAGACCTAATAGTGAAGCTGCCAATTACCAACGCCCAAATTATCGTAATGGCGCATATGTAAGAATAGCCCGAACTGCACAAAAGAAATCTTACACCATTGAACGGAAAGGTGAAGACATGGGCAATATTCTCTATTTCTGCTTTTCAGGAAATACTCATAGACTCAGTACTGCCGGCATTGCTTATGATAGTATTCAAATTTGGTTTACTGCAGACAAAGAGATTGAATGTACACTTTTACCAAATGTGGAACACGAAAACTATGTTAGTCTTTCAGAGAACGTGATGACACTTGGTAAAACAGATGTTGGCCATTTGAAATTATTCGAAAAGAGAGGTACAAAATACTATGGTTATGATCAAAAACACAGTTTGGAGATGACTGCTAGTATCAATCTTTTCGAAGAAGGGGCAACAGATGGAGAAACGTGGGATGCTACTCGTGGTAACAAAACAATTAAATGCGTGAAAAGTAATGACGCAAAAGGCGACGAATGGTATGCTCTGCGTTCGGGAACTTTCTATATTGAAGCGCCAACATCTGCACGTGTTCAAGGAGAAAGTAAAAATGTGAGGGTGCCTGTTGGCTATCGCATCACGGGGGTTAAGTTTGATTATAAAACTGATCAATACAAGAAATGTGGTTTTAGATTGCGTAATGGCAACACTTATCTAGATAGCGAACTCAAGGGCGTTGCTAGGGAAAATGCTGCTATATGGCATCGCACATCTTACAATGAATTGTATACATTGGTTGATGGTGCACCCAAATACTTATCGTATCAGATGCCGTGGGAGTCTGGTTATATTGCTCGAGCAAAATTAACAGACGAGAATAAACATGTTAGGTTAGATGAAAATAATAATTCGTTCTACCTCTATATTAAAAGGTATGAAGGCACAGAGAGTAAATTTTGGCTAAGCGTAAAGCCAGGAGAAACGGCGTATTTTACAGAAGCAAGAAATCAACAACTAAGAGTCGAAGCTGTTGAGATGGTTGATAATTCCACCCCGTTCCGCCTCATTACTTATGATAAAAAGGGCAATTATAGGTCTACTGTGGATGTTTCGGATGAAACTGGTGGTGGTTTTGAGCTTCGTGATTACAATAACGATGCCATCAAGTTTAGAATTGAGGGCACAAGTCATGTGGCCAATCCCACTGCGTTGTTGAGGATAACGCTGTACATGGAGGCGCTTAATCCTTATATCAATACGGTAAATGTGGTGTGCAACGGCAAATATAATAAAGTTGTACGTACTTTTGAAGCACAAGACTTTAATCTAGGAGGAGAAAAGTTTGTGTATAAGGTGCCAAAGGGCTTGTCTGATCAAACAAAAGTGCAATTTTCGTTCGATAGTTTGAAGTCTGAATTTGCCGATGAAACCTATGGCTATCCTCATGTTCCTCATCATTCGCGTTATAGTTTTGTGGGGTCTGAATATTATAAGGCGCTGCAAGATAGGCTTTACGACCATGTGGATCTTGTGGAAAATTGCGATTATGGTAAGAAAATTTCTGTTAGCGCTGCTGGAAATATCGCGTTCCCATTTAATAATGCTGGTGAACTGTCGAACACCAACAAGCTAAAGCCTTCTGCTTATTTTTCTGAAAAGCCTTTTACCTTAGATGTTTACTCGAAAACAGAAGGTGAAGAGGTGACCATTATCGATGGTCAAGTTAGTAAGAAAAAAGCAAGAGGTAATTTCTCGCCAACCAACGCGCAGCTACAAAATAAGGAAACAAAAACGATGTATCTGTACACCACAGACGAAACGCGCTATAATATTGCGCCAACAAAGGGGGAACAGCACAGAAGTTTTGCTTATTATCAAACCACTATAAAGCTTGAGTTCGCTAGTTATACGGCTAGGATTAAGTGGGTGCCACTTTATAATATGCCTATGTATGATAAAGATGATGCGCATAAGCGTCATCTGGATGATAAAATGTTTGGGGCTGAGATTCAAACCATTGAGTCGGGTGTTGATGGTAACAAACCTCAAGAGGGTGCAACTAGTGAGTTTGGTTTCCTTTCGCTTAATCAAATTATTGAAGCGCTGGAGGATACTATACGTAAAGACGGTGGCGTAAATGGGCCTAAGTCTCTCAAAGAAGTGCTTTACATTGATGGTTCAAAGTTGTTTGACATCTTGCCCGTGAGTCAAACTCAAGATTTGGTGCATAAGCTCGATAGTTTGCGTGGGTTACTGGCAAGTAATGCGTTGATATACTTGCCTTATCGTTCAAAAACCTTGGCTAGTGTTCCAAATACGGCGCTGAAATACGAAGGAAAGCCTGGTTTTGAAGGTAGAAACAATCTTGTTCTCGTTGATAAAATGCCTTTCTTTGCTCCTTACGACATTCAGTTGCGCCCCGAATGTTATGCTAGCTATACACGAAATATAGCTCCAGCATTTCATGGTAGGGTAGACTATGCCACACTTGTGTTGCCTTATGGGCTTACAGTTGGTGCAGATGGCATACACGAGAATAAGGGTGAAGAAAAATCGAAGTTCTATATCGGTAAGATTGCTAATGGGGCGGTAGTCTATAATAAGAATGATAAACGCAATCATGAGGGTGCTGATTATGGTGATATGACCAAGCTAGAGAAACTAAATACTGGCAAGAGCGAGGCTAATCAGCCTTATGTTATAAAGGTTTTGGAGGCGCAGGGGGCTACGAACGTGTTTTTTGTGGCTAACGAGAAGGGAGCACTTATAAAGAAAACGCCTGAAGCACTGATGGGATTGGTTACTAGCGATGCGGTTAGCTGTAATATAACAAATGTGACTACGTCTCTCAAGAGTTATTTCACATACTCTGGACGTAAGATAAGTAAGAGTGGAAACGAGATGGTATTCTATTTCTCGCTCAATAGGTTTGTTGCATTTAAGAATCTTAGTAAGGATGATTTATTCCTATATCCCTTCCGTTCGGTGTACTATGCCGATAATCACAAGGTTCTTCAGTCTAAAGGTTTCAATTCGTTTGGAGTTACCTTCGACGATGTTGATGATGTAACGCCAACCGCTATACAAGACGTACAAGAAGAGGTTGTGCTGAAAGTAACTCTTGGTGCTGGGCATATCACAGCTGAAGCAAGCAAAGATATTCCGCTTAATGTGTTTAACCTGTCGGGACAATGCGTTGTTAGAACGTTGATAAAGGCAGGCAAACCACAAACGTTCTATCTTGCGCCAGGTGTGTATTTGGTGAATGGAAAGAAGATGATAGTAAATTAAATAAAAGCAGCGATGAAAAAGAAGAAGTACATTATGCCTCGCGTGCTGATGCTTAGCCTTGTTGTTGATACTAATTTTACAGCAGGTTCGTGGCAGTCGGATGAGCCTGGGGCAAAGTCAAATAATTCTTTTGAAGAGCAGATAAATCCTAATGAGGATGGTGGAGATGTTCTGCCTTATGCAGGATAGGTGCAAAGACGAACTTACGATGTGTGTCGTAAGTTCGTTTTTTCTTTTCGTTGTTGTTCTTATTATGGGGCTTTGTCTGGGCATAACTGTGTGTCTGAAATGCTCAAAAGCTCGACGGGCGATTTGTAGGCTATATATTCTTTGTTGGTTTATATAGGTTCGCGGTATGGCAATATGCTTGTTGTGTTTATGTTTGGTATGTTGTGTTCGTTTTTATTGTAATAACTGTGTGTTATATTCAATAAATACGAAGTGAAGTTATCTTTAATGATTTTTGTTTCGTTGTATATAACTAAGGGATATTATGCATGAGTTTGTTTTGGTTTTGGTGGTGTTGTATTTGTCTTAAATACTTTTATTATAGTGTTTTATCGCTAATTTGTGTGTTAGTTATCTGTTAAGAATGATAACAATTGTTATCAAATAAACATGTTGTATAATATATATATGACATTTTAAATGTAAAAAATAGGAAATATAAGAATTATTTTCTTTATACTTTATTATTTGTTGTGTTTTTTAACTACCTTTGCAGCGCGTTATGACAATGTGATGGAATGCAATTGTCAACTAATATCACAATGAATAACATTGGCAAACCTGAGAAACATCATACTCAAAATGTTCACAGCCTACGCGAAGGCAAGTAAAGTCTAGCTGATTGCCAACGAATATGTCGCAAACAATGCAGTATTCAAGGCATTAAAAGGCGTGCAAACAAACACTTATACAGTAAAAACGAATACTGATATGCCTCACACAGGGCCAAACCATGGAGAACAGCCTAAGAGGATATCATGATGACATAAATAAATTAAGGTATCAATAATGAAAATGTATCACAACTTGCGAATGTTAATTAAACATCCGTTAATGTTAGTCGCAGCCCTTTTAATAGGTTGGGGCTGCTTGCCTTTGTCGGCACAGAATGCTACGGTCAGTCCGCAGCTGGGTAATCTTCTTGCTGCTTACACTCATCAAAGCAATGAATTTGGTTTTGAGGGTGGTTATGGTTCGTACTGGCAGCACAATCAGTTGCCCATTACTGTTACATGTTCTGATTTTCCTACGCTGTCTAAAGATGGTGTATTGAGAAATCATACGGGTAACTTTCTTTATTACAAGCCTGTTGGTTCGAAAACAGATAAAGAAAAGTTTCTTTTTGTCACGTGTACAGCACCCACTTACTTGTCTATAGCCATGCCAAAGGGATATAATATAACGAGCTATAAAATCGTTATTCACGATGGACTTACTCCTCAAGACACCGTGGCATTAAATCCTCGTATGCCTAAATTGCCATTTGCGCGTGCTATTAATTGGAAATTTGGTGAAGTGGATAAGTCTAACATTAGAGAAAATAAAGAGGAAAATGGGCAATATCTAGACCCTGTCTTTCGTAGAAACGAGTATGTAGAAATCAACAAAAACACTCCTGGGCTTCGGTATACGATTCAACGTGAAGGCGACTTGGGTAACATTCTCTATTTTTGTTTTTCAGGTAACAGGGGTTGGTGGAAATCTGCTGGAGTTTATTTAGAACTCGTCGAACTGACATTCTCTGCAGGCAATACATTCGAATATCCTCTAACGCCAACAATCGAACACGAAGAATTTGTTAGTTTATCTAGCAACAACATAACACTAGGTAGAACTGATGTGGGCAATTTACAATTGCGTACCAAGAATAAAGCCACCTTGTATAGTTACGACCAATGGGATGTTCGTGAAATGACTGCCGACATCAGACTTTTTGAAGAGGGAGCCACAGATGGCCTTACTTGGGATGCTTCTAAAGGTAATAAAACCATTAAATGTGCAATTAGTAATGATGCTAAGGGGAACGAATGGTATGCCTTACGTGCTGGTACATACTATGTAGAATCGCCCACAACGGCTAATATTCAGGGCGAGAGCGGCAATGTTCAGATGCCAGTCGGATATCGTATCGTTGAGGCTAAGTTCGATTATAAAAAAGGTAGCTATCGCAAGCCAGGCTTTATGCTTCATAGAGGACGTGTTTATTTGGGAAAAGATCTTAAAGGCGTTGCCGAAGGGGATGCCGCAATATGGCATCGCACTCCTGGTGATGAGGTTTATACAATTGTTGATGGTAAACCTCAATACTTGGTTCTTGAAAAAAGACGTCAGCAAAACAATACCTTCCTAGCTGAATTATCCGAAAAGAATAAAGCTGTTAAACTTCTAAAAGAAGGAACTACTTATTATTTTTGGAAATCAAATCCACATGGTGGAGAAAAGTTTTTCTTATGCGCGAAACAAGGAGAAACTGCTTATTTCCAACATAATGGCGGGGAAAGATTATACGAAACAGCCCCTAAAGGCCAAGAAGAGTCAACTCCATTCAACATTATTACCTATAGTGCAGATGGTAAACAGGGTACTACGCATGTTATTGGCAATCGCACCAAAAATAGCAGTATCATTCTTAGTGGTCTTAACAACGATGCCGTTAAGTTTAAGATTGAAGGTAACGGAGAAGCCGCAGATCCCACAGCCTTGTTGCGAATTACTTTGTATATGGAACCTCTTAACCCATACATCAAGTCGGTAGATGCGGTATGCGAACACGAAGGCATAGAGCTTTCGCGAACTTTTGAGGCGAAAAACTTTACTCTTGGTGGTGATGCTTTCGTTTATAAAGTGCCTAGAGGCTCTTCTACTTCGGTAAGTTTGCCCTTCAAGTTTAGAAACTTAACGTCTGAATTTGCAGATAATACTTATGGTAAATTGTCTAAAGGCGGAAACTCGCGATATCATTTTGTGGGTTCAAATTACTATAACGCTGTAGCAGACAATCTATATACCCATGCAGATTTGGTGGCCTCTTCAGATAATTATCAAGATAAAATCGAAGTTAATGTGGCTGGAAACATTCCATTCCCATTCAACAATGCTGCCGAATTGTCTAATAAGGTTAAACGTCCAGAATCGGCCTACTTGTCTGAAAAGAATTTCACCATAGATAATTATAAGACTGTTTTTATAAAGGATGAACGAGGTAATAAGATATATGGCAATTACTCTGCTGATAACCTCACGTTGAAAGCGAACGAAACAAAGACGATGTATCTATACACTAGCGACGAAACACGCTATAACATCGCTCCTACTCAAGGTGAACAGCACCGTGCCTTTGCTTATTATTTCACTACGATAACGTTGAAGTTTCAAGACTACGACCCCGTGGTGGAGTGGGTTCCTGTTTATAAAACACCTATGTATTATAAGAATGACAAGGAAAGTCACTATACCCCAGGCATTATGTATGGTGCTGTGATAAAGACCACTAAGAAAGACGACGATGGCAATATGCATCAAGAGGGCGCAACAAGCGAGTTTGGTTACCTTACTGTTGACCAAATTCTTGGAGCGATGAATAAATCGATAGCCGAAAAACATGGCGTGGGAGCGCCTAAAAGTCTTAAGGATGTGCTCTACGTAGACAATACAAAGCTGTTTAACATCTTGCCTGCTAATGCCAAAGAAGATAGGGTACACAAACTCGATAGCATGCGAATGCTTTTAGCAAGTAATGCCATTATCTATCTGCCTGTTACAGCAGAGGCTTTGGCTAGTGTGCAGCATACAGCATTGAAATTGAAAGAAAACAAAGGTTTTGAAGGTAGAACCAACTTTGAGTTAATCGACAAAGAACCGTTCTTTGCGCCATACAGCATCCAACTTAAAGACGATTGTTATGCTAGCTACACGCGTAAGGCAACCTCGCGAAACATGGGTCGTGTAGATTACGCCACCCTTGTGTTGCCCTTTGGCCTAAGCGTTACTCATAAGGGCGTGCATGCCAACACCGTTGGTACTCAATGTGAGTTCCGCATGGGTAAGATACAAGATAACTCTTTTACATATAAGGCCAAAGACAAAGCAAACCACGAAGGCGCTGATTATGGAGTTAAAGCCAAGCTTGCTTTCCTTGGAAAGGAAGGTAAGAGCTATGCCAATACGCCTTATATCATCAATATTGATAAAGCCTACGGTAATGGTGACGTGTCGTTCGTAGCCACCCAACCTGGTGCACTTATTGAGAAAACACCAGATGCTTTTGAAGGAATGGTTACAGGAAATGCAGCTAAGTGTCATATAGCTGGCCCTTACACCCAAATAAAGAGCAGTTATACCTATGCTGGCCATGTGATAGATAGAGCTTCAAACGACATGATATTCTATTTCTCCCTCAATAGATTTGTTCTGTCTGCCAATCTTAGGAAGGAAAAGAGTAAATTGTACCTCTTCCCATTCCGCTTTGTTTACTATGCGGACAATGGTCAGGCGCTCTTAGCTAAGGGATTCAACTCGTTTGGACTAACTTTCGACGAGGACGACAACCTAACGCCTACTGATATACAAGATGTGCAAGAAGAGATTGTGCTGAAAGTAACTGTTGGTGCAGGGTTGATAACAGCCGAAGCACGCAAAGATGCACCGCTTAGTGTGTTTAACTTGTCTGGACAGTGCGTAACGCGTACAATGATAAAGGCTGGCGAAACACGAACCATCCATCTCGCACCAGGCGTGTATGTGGTGAATGGTAAAAAGATGATTGTTAACTAATAATGATACAGCAATGAAAAAGAAAAAGTACATAATGCCTCGCGTACTGATGCTGAAACTTACTATTGAGACACAATTGGCCGCAGGCTCGTGGCAGTCAGACGAACCTGGAGCAAAGTCTGACAACTCGTTTGATGAGGATATATATCCCGATGAAGATGGTGGCAACACCTTGCCTCGTGTAGAATAATCATTAAGGTGGGTTTGCGATGGATGTCGCAAACCCGCTTTTGTTTTCTGCCCACGTAGTAATCTGCAACAGCCACGTACCAATGCGCAGCGCTATCAAGAGACAATGTGCAAGACAATCATGCAGAAGTCTGCGCCACAGCCATGTTCCAATACACAGCGCAACCATGTATCAATGCACAGCGCAACCACGTATCCATCCTCAACGCAGCCAAGGGGCTTCTCGCAACGCAAAACTCAGCAGCGATAAGCACACAAAAAAGTGCAAGATGCGCTTAGGCCTCTTGCACTTTCTTTATTATTCGTCTTAAAGCGTAAAGCTTACAGCAAGGCTTGGAATTTAGCATCCAATGTTTCCTTGTTGGTAGCACCCACAAACTTGTCTACCAGCTGTCCGCCTTTGAAGAACAAGATGGTGGGAACGCTACGTACTCCAAATTCTGATGCGATTTCGTCGTTCTCTTCTACGTCGCATTTTCCTACAACAATCTTACCATCGTAGTCAACTGCCAGTTCCGAGATAACAGGGCCAAGCATTTTGCAAGGTCCGCACCATGTTGCCCATAGGTCTACTACCAATGGCAATTCGCCATTCTTGTAACTCTCAAAGTTTTCTGTTGTGATTTTTACTTCCATAATGATGTATTCCTTTCTTATTTGTTACTAATCTATTTTTGGGTTTGTTTTGTATATCTTCTTTTAGTGCAAACACTGTGCCATAAAATGTTTGTTAAGTCTATTCCTTTTTCTTTCCAATTGGTTTAAGTGTTGCAAAGTACACTCATTGTACACAATACGTGTTGGCGAGTGAGTTTCTAGGCGATGTCTTGTTACGTGTCAGCCATGTGCAATAATGTCATGTGCAATAATGTCATGTGCAGCTGTCAGTTTAATCCAAATCGGTCATTAAAGCCTAAACAGATTTTGTTTTATTGTCGAGCAGATTGCCTGTCTTTGTAACGTAGGGTAGCGGGTTACGCCAAGTTGCAAAGGCATACAAGATGCCGACAAGAAAATAAAAGATGTTAGGAAACAACACAAAAACAATAGTTCTGGACACATTGTGGTCTAACGACCGATTGGGGGTTAATTCACCTTATAGTTCATATTGGGGTCGCCCTCCACGTAGTTCACCAGTGTGCGTTCCACTCTTATTGGTGGAATGTTCGACCTAAGCAGTAGCGTGTTGTGTGTTTCGGTGTCGAACACCTCAAAATACAATTCTGTTTGTCCAGGTGAGTCGCTCACCATTGTCACAATGTCGTTCACCATTCTTTGGTCGATGTGCTCGCTGTCTACCATTATCGTAAATCGCTGCACACGTTTTTCGAATGTTGTTTGCAAGTATTCTATGTTCAGCACCTGCAAGTCAACAAACTTACTTCCCTCATATTTCTGTGTAAACTTGCATTTCACAAAGAGAGTGCGGCCCACCTCGAACATACCGTTCCATCGTCCCCATTCCTCTCCAAAGAAAGCCAGTTCGCCCGAACCCGAATAATCTTCGATGGTAACAAAGCCACAGGGCTTGCCAGTCTTGGTTACAGCCGAGCGGGTGTTGGTAACCATGCCTGCAAATGTCACTTCAGCCTTTTTCAGCAGTTCCATTTTGTTTTCCAATTCGTTGCATCCAGTGTTGCACATGGCGTTGAGCACAATCTTATAATCGTCTAAAGGGTGTGCCGAGAGATAAATACCCACCAGATCGCGTTCTTTGTTAAGGCGTTCTATGCTGCTCCATCGTTCGGCTTGTGGCACTGGCGGCGTTGCCACTTCCACGGCATTGCTTTCGCCGAAGAGCGAATTGCGCATTTGCTGTTGTTCCATTTGGAAGAGCTGACCGTAGCGTGTGATGTTGTCGATAAAGGTTGCGCCCTTGTTGTCGGTGCCGAAATAGCTCTCGCGTGCAATGCCCAGACTGTCAAAACCGCCACTAAGCGCCAAGCTTTCAATGGCCTTTTTGTTCACAGCGCTAAGGTTCACGCGTTGCACCATGTCAAACACCGAGGTGTATGGCCCATTCTTTTCACGTTCTTGTATAATGGCTTGTGCAGCTGCGTCGCCCATGCCTTTGATAGCACCGAGTCCAAAACGTATCTCGCCATGTTTGTTAACACTAAATTTTATGCGCGATTCGTTTACGTCGGGACCAAGAGTTTTGATGCCCATTGCTCGGCATTCGTCCATAAATTTGGTGATATCGGAAATGTTAGCAAGGTTTCGGCTCATCACGGCAGCCATATATTCGGCTGGATAATGCGCTTTGAAGTAGGCCGTTTGGAAAGCCACCCACGAGTAGCATGTGGCATGGCTCTTATTAAAAGCATACGAAGCAAACTTCTTCCAGTCTTCCCAAATCTTGTTGAGCACTTCCTTTGGGTGTCCGTTTTTCATTCCGCCCTCATAGAACAGTGTCTCCAACTTATCCATCTGTGCAATAAGTTTCTTACCCATGGCCTTTCTTAGCGTGTCGCTTTGTCCGCGAGTAAAGTTGGCCAACTGCCTAGAGAGCAACATCACCTGCTCTTGATACACCGTAATACCGTACGTATCTTTGAGATACTTCTCCATGCAAGGGATGTCGTACTTCACTTTTGAGGGGTCGCGTTTGCGCTCAATAAAGTCGGGTATGTAGTCCATTGGCCCTGGGCGATATAGCGCATTCATGGCAATGAGGTCTTCGAAGACCGATGGTTGCAGTTCGCGCAAGTATTTTTGCATACCAGCCGACTCAAATTGGAATGTTCCAATCGTTCTTCCTTCGCAATACAGCTGGTAGGTTTTCGGGTCATCAATGGGTATTTTCTCCAAGTCGATGGTCTTTCCCGTAGATATGCGCACGTTTTCCACGGCTTCTTTCAGGATGGAAAGCGTCTTCAGTCCCAAGAAGTCCATCTTGATAAGTCCCGTTTCTTCGATAACGTGCCCGTCGTATTGGGTACAAAGCAGCTTATGTCCAGGGTCGGCTTTGTCTTCTGCTGTCGAAACAGGTACCCAGTCGCTAATAGCGTCGCGGCAAATAATGGTACCACAGGCGTGAATACCCGTTCCGCGCACTGTTCCTTCAAGCATTTTGGCATACATCATGGTGTTGCGCAGGCCCTCATCGGCCGATGCTTCAGCTTCGCGCAGTTCGGGAATGGCCTTAATGGCATTGGCCACACTCATTTTCAAGCCATCGGGCAATTTGTCGGGGATTAGCTTACACAAGTCGTTTACAATCTTGAGTGGCACTTTTTCCACACGTCCAACGTCTTTAATCGAGTTTTTCGTGGCCATTGTTCCATAGGTAATGATGTGCGCCACCTTGTCGTGTCCGTATTTATCTTCCACCCATTCCAGCACGCGCCCGCGTCCGTCGTCGTCAAAGTCGGTATCAATATCAGGCAGCGAAATACGGTCGGGGTTAAGAAAACGTTCAAACAGCAAGTCGTATTTTATGGGGTCTATCTTTGTTATGCCCAAACAATAGGCCACAACCGAGCCTGCTGCCGACCCACGTCCCGGCCCAACCATCACGTCCAATTCGTTTTGTGCCGTGTTGATAAAGTCTTGCACGATGAGGAAGTAGCCCGGGAAACCCATTGTTTTCATAATGTGCAATTCGAAGTTTACGCGTTCTCGCACCTCTTCGGATAGTGGGTCGCCATACAAGCGCTTAGCGCCATCGTAGGCCAGTTTAGCCAGATAGTCGGCTTCAAACTTAATTCTGTATAGCTTTTCGTATCCGCCCAGCTTTTTAATCTTCGATTTGCCCTCTTCGGGTGGCAGTTGGTTTTCGCCGTTTTCGTCGCTCGTAAACTCGTCGTAGAGTTCTTGTTCTGAGATGCGTTCTCGCCATTGTTCCTCTGTTCCAAAGTCTTCGGGTATGGGGAAGAAGGGCATGATGGGCGAATGGTCGATAGAGTAGGTTTCCACCTTGTTCAAAATCTCCACCGTGTTGCGCATGGCCTGTGGCAAATCGCCAAACACCTCATTCATTTCTTCGCGCGTTTTAAACCACTCTTGCTTTGAGTAGAGCATGCGTGTGGGGTCGTCTAGGTCTTTGCCAGTCGACAAGCACAGCAGGTGGTCGTGTGCTTCGGCGTTCTCTTGGTCCACAAAATGCGCATCGTTCGTGCATACCACCTTGATACCAAATTCTTCTGCCAGTTCCAACATCACCTTATTGGCGCGCTGTTGCAGCGGAAAAGCCTCGCGATTGGCGCGGATGTGCGGGTCTTTCACCTCATGTCGTTGCAATTCCAGGTAATAATCATCGCCAAACACACGGTGATACCATTGCGCGGCCTCGCGTGCGCCCTCCATATCATTTCTTAAAATCTTGCGCGGAACTTCTCCGGCGATGCATGCCGAGCATACAATAAGTCCCTCGTGATAAGTCTCAAGGTCTTCGCGGTCGGTTCTTGGGCGCATGTAATAGCCGTCAACCCATGCCCTCGACACCAGTTTTATCAAGTTTTTATATCCCGTGTAGTTCTTTGCCAGCACAATAAGGTGGTAACCACTCATGTCTCCGTTCTCCTTCACCTTGTCTGTTTTGCGATGTCTTGCCACATACATCTCGCAGCCAATGATGGGTTTAAATTCGGGTAACCCTTCCTCTTTGCGCTTTCCGTTAACCTTTTTGCAATAGTTAAAAAACTCTTTTGTGCCGAACATGTTGCCATGGTCGGTAAGGGCCATGCCACTCATGCCGTTAGCAATAGCCTTATCTACCAGGCGTTGTATGCTCGATTGCCCGTCTAGAATAGAATAATATGTGTGTACGTGAAGATGAACAAAGTCTTCCATTTTGTCTTTCTTGTTTCCTGCATAATTAAATTTCAGCTTCAAAGTTACGCCATTTAATCCACATCAGCAAGCGAAAGCAAAAAACAATGTTCTAAAAAGACGTTGCTGCATGGTCTTAAATTCTGTTCTCGCAGGCGTATCATGATGCTAGCACATGGTTGTTTGCATGGATAGGGGGCGAAAAAAACATAAAAAAGTGAGCACGTGTTTATGGTGTTAGAGATTTATTACTTAACTTTGCAATGCTAAAGATGAAGAGAACAACAAACATAATACTCTCTTTCATACTCTCTTTAATGATTGTGTGGATTGGTTCGGGCATCATGACCGTGGTGTGCGAACATACTGGTAGTGTGTCTGTTGCCCATCAGTCTTCTAAAAGACATTGCAATGATGCCGATGCCAACCATTGCATGAGGCTGCAAATAAGAACCTTGTCGCCTACAGACATGGTGCCAACTGGTTTTCATCATCTGCAGCCCGTGTTGCTTTCGTTGCTTCCGCAGCTTGTAACGCACTACGATTTATTGCCTTTGCCTGTTTGTGCAAGGGCATCTTGGAGAATGTCGCACCCGCTTGTGCATGGTACCAAACGGCAATATCTCCGGTTACTTACAACACTTTTAATTTGATTTTGTTGTTTCCCGTTGCTTTAAATTTAAGTAATGGAAGGCCTTTTGTGCCTTTTTGCGTCATGCAAGAAGGGATAATTGTGTCAAATTATCAACGCTATTGATACCAAATCCTCGCCTTATGCTGTGGGTTGTTTAGCTTGTGCACGCAAGCGTCTAGTCTTATGGACAACCATTATCTGTCTTTAATCTGTTTTTGATTAGGTCGCTAGGGTAGTAGTAGGCGCAAAGTAACATCAGTTTTTGCAGCCGTGGTTTGTGGTATCATCAACTTTATAAACAACAAAATCAAACAAAATGAATAAAATGATATATTTATCGGGCATCTCACTTCTGTTTGTTATGCCTGTGGCAGCACAGCAAGTAACCGCCGATACTGCTGCAATAATGAAAGAACACACCCTGTCTAACGTCACCATTACAAGTCGTAAGGCAACCATGCGCTCGCTTAAAGGCGCACTTAATGGCAAAGACATCTCGCGCGACGAACTTTTTAAGGCCGCTTGCTGCAACCTTGGCGAGAGCTTTGTGACCAATCCTTCGGTAGATGTAAACTACACCGATGCCACCACCGGTGCTAAGCAAGTAAAAATGTTGGGCTTGAGTGGTACTTATGTGCAAATGCTAACCGAAAATCTGCCTAATTTTCGTGGTGCTGCATTGCCTTATGGCTTGGGCTATGTGCCTGGAAACTGGATGAAAAGCATGCAGGTGAGCAAAGGCAATTCGTCGGTGAAGAATGGATACGAAGCCATGACCGGACAAATAAATGTGGAATATGTAAAGCCCGAAGACGAAAAAGGACTGTCGTTAAATCTCTATGGCAGCACCATGGGGAAAGTTGAAGCCAATGCAGATGGCAATATTCACATCAACGGTAATAAAAATCTTAGCACAGAAATACTGGCGCACTTCGAGAATAATTGGAACCATAGCGATGGTAATGGTGATGGATTTCAAGACGATCCCCTGGTTAAACAGTTCAACTTGCAAAACCGCTGGTTCTGGAAAACGGGCAACTACATGCTACATGCTGGCTTGTCGCTTTTAAAAGAAGACCGAACCAATGGGCAAGTAGCTGGAGCGTTGCCCTTGTATGGTGGCACACCACCTTACCGAATTGACATTGGCACACAGCGATACGAGGCTTATATGAAACATGCCGTTATACTTAATGCCGCACATGGCACAAACATCGCCTTACTGGCTAATGCATCTCTACATAAGCAAGATGCACTTTATGGCATAAAACAATATGATGTGAACGAGAAAAGTGCCTATGCATCGCTAGTGTTCGAAACCGATTTCACACCCAAACACAATCTCTCTGCAGGTTTGAGCCTTAATCACGATTATCTGCGCCAAAGCTTAACTTTGCCTTTAGGTGCTGTTGCTGCCAATTATGGCAATCTCTATCCCATGGAACGTGGCTTAGAAAGCGAGACAACACCTGGCGCATACGTGCAATATACTTACAATCTCAACAATCATCTCGTGGCGATGGCTGGCTTGCGCTTAGATCATAGCAATGTGTATGGCACGTTCTTTACTCCGCGTTTTCACCTTAAATGGATGCCCGCACAGTTCCTCACCGTTCGTCTTTCGGCTGGCAAGGGTTATCGTAGCCCGCACGCACTGGCCGAAAACAATTACTTGATGGCTTCTGGGCGTAGGCTTATTATAGACAACTTGAAACAAGAAGCGGCATGGAACTATGGCAGTAGTCTAAGCTTTGTTATCCCTATAGGCAAACAGGCGCTTAAGCTGAACGCCGATTATTATTATACCCATTTCTTAGAGCAGGCTATAATAGACTACGACTCCAATCCTGAAGAACTGCGCATAACCAATCTTAATGGTAAAAGCTACTCGCACACTTTCCAAGTAGATGCTTCGTATCTTTTCTTCAATAGTCTTGAGCTTACAGCGGCCTATCGTTATAATCTCGTTAAAACCACTTATGGCCAACAACTTTTGTGGAAACCATTGCAAAGTAGGTATAAAGCTCTGCTCACTGCTAGCTACAAAACACCGCTTGCACTATGGCAGTTTGATGCAACGGCGGTGTTGAATGGGGGTGGCAGAATGCCACAACCTTACACCATGGCATCGGGAAATCTCTCGTGGCAGCCCAATTTTAAGGCTTATCCACAGCTTAACGCGCAGGTTACGCGTTATTTCAAACATTTCTCGGTGTATGTGGGTGGCGAAAATCTCACTAATTATAAGCAACATAATCCCATTATTGGCTTTAGTAATCCATGGGCTAACAGCTTTGAACCCACAATGGTTTACGGGCCCGTTCAAGGTGCGATGGCTTATATTGGCATTCGAATTAATCTGGGGCAACGCCTTTAATGGCACAGTCGCGCTAATGCCACAATACTGAATGTTTAGTGCCTGTCCTTAACAACTCCTATGGGGGGTATTTTGAAACGGCAAAAATTAGTTTAAAGAGTTCTATTTTACAATTAACTGAAATACAGGCGGTTAAATAACATTTTACCCCTTAGAATGAAGAGTTATTTTGAAACGGCAAAAAAAATAATGTGACATGGACTTAACATTTATGTTACATGAAAGGGGGAAATGTAACATTTTACCCCCTCAGAATGTTACATCACACAGTTTCATGTAAGATTTTGAGGGAGTATTCCACGTTATAAGCTATTTATTGAACTAATATTTTGAGTAGTGATTATAGTTATAGCTATTTTGAATTCTCTACATACGGAGTTCTCTATTTTCGTCAAAGAATTCATTATAATTTAGGTCGGGAAACTGATCGTCAAGGATACTTTTTGAAATTTCATCTAAGATACTCTCATACCTATTTAACAATGAGTATACCTTCTTGTCCTTTGCTATAAGACTTTCAAACTCAGATAACAATTTTTCTTTTGGAATTTGACCCTGTTCAAAGCTATCATATAGTTTGTAAAAATTATCCCAAATATGGTTTTTGGCAATAAAACTAGAAATGACCCCTACCGCCCCTGAAATGTTATCTGTAACCCTATTTGTGTCTGAGTAATTATATCTATTGATAAGATAACTATATAAGGAATACATGCCATTGAATGACTTAAAAATTTGATATTCCTCCTCTATATCTTCATCGTGTCTTTTCGGAAAATCAGTATTATCCTCTGCTAGGGTGTTTATAGGTTTTTCGGTCGTATCAAGCAACAGCCAATGCAAATCAGCATCTTTGCATTTTGCAAGAACAATATCATAGTCAATAGTATTCCTAGAATACCAATTAGAAATTGTTTGTTTGGTAACCCCAAGAAATTCAGAAAGAGCCTTATTGCTTTTTAGCCCATAAAACCCCTTTATCTTATCTAAAATACACGTTTTGTTGACCATTTTAGATTTATTAATATTTCGTTTTGTGTACTATTTCGTTTTGTGTACTATCTTTGCAGTGATTTATAATATTATCCACAAAAATACAAAAAGAAAATGGCATTACCAATCGAATATCGCAAGAAAATCGCCAAGAGCCTTCCTTGGGGTGCAAGAGCTACCATTGCAGACAAGTTGGGCGTAAGTCGGCAAGGCGTCTCCCAATGGTTTGTCGACGGGAAAAATCAAAGGATAGAAATGGCCTTGCTGGACTACATCCTCTCCCATTGCAAGGAAGACGTGGCGAAAGAGAAAAAACGCCAAGAAGTCATCGCACTTCTAGACAAATTGAACTGATAACTGGCCAATCACTATAACAAATGCAGATGCAGCAGGGCATAACCAACGGCGGCTTTCCCATACCGCAAGTTTCAGACGGTTACAAAAACCGACTGTTGATTGCGGGTACGCGCAACGTGGCTTTGTACATGCCGCGTTACGCGGGCGACATAGCGCCTGCGAAAGCCGCCGGTTATGCTTCCCTGCACGCCGTGTTGGCCGAGGCGGCAAACATCTACGCCGCGGGTATGGTAAACGTCTATTCGAACGTCCTAGCCCCGCTTTATGCCGCCTTCAACGATATTTACCCCGACAAGTACAGCTATCACCGCTTTGCGCGCTACATGAGGGAGGCACAGGGCGGTGACATCTTCAATATCGTGGTAGACCGCCGCGGGGGCAACAACAGGAAGATAAGCCCGATGTGCAAAAACTGGCTTTTCGACCTGATGCGGAGCGGAAAGAAGTACGGCACGCCCTACATGCACAAGGTTATTTGCGAATGTTGTGAGCAGTACGGCTACGAGAAGCCCTCCCTTTCGTGGGTAAAGAAGACCTATTACGAACTGATACCCACCGTCTACAAGGAACGTTACGGGGCGGACGACTTCAACTACCAGCAATTGCCGTATGCGGGCATACTGACCGCCGAAAAGCGCAACGAGCAATGGCAGATAGACGGCTGGCGGCTTCCTTTCTACATGGACGGCTGGCGCACGCTAACCCTGTTCGGCGTACTGGACGCACACAGCCGCAAGATGGTTGGCTACTGGGTTGCCGAGAGCGAGAACACGGAAACGATACTGCGGGGGCTTGAGAACGCCGTGCGGAACACGGGCGTACTTCCTTGCGAGATTGTGAGCGACAACCACAGCTTCAACCAAACCAAGGAGGCGGGCAACTTTAAGGAAATGGTAGCCTCGAAGGGCTGCACGTGGACGGTAACGAGCAACCCGCGCTACAAATCACTGGTTGAACGCAGTTTCAACACCTTTGGAACGTGTTTCTGCAAGGACAAGCGCGGATACGTGGGCGAAGGCATCAGAAGCCGCCGTAAGAACGCCCGTACCACGCAGGAAGAGCTGGACAAATACACGCGTGCAGGCAAGTTCTACAGCATGGACGAGCTGAAGAGCCTTGTGGCCGCACTGGTGGAGGAATACAACAACACGGGGGTAAACGGACATGCCGCCCCCTCCGCACTCTACGATGTCGCCGAAGAGAATGCGCTGCCACAGGGAGAGGCCGACATGACCCAACTCTTCATACGGCGCACGGAAACGACCGTTAGACGCGGGCAGATAGACATCGTGCGGGGTGGCAAGACCTACGAATACCAGCTGAACGCCAAGAATTTCGCACGGCTGAACAACCGAAAAGTTGCCGTACGCTACTCCGATTACAACATGCTCTACGTGTACGACCTCAAGACGGACGGCTTCATCTGCACCGTATCGCAGAAAGAGTACGCCCATGGTGCAGTAGCGAACCAGACACAGGAGGACATAGACATACTGAACCGACAGAAGGGACGCATTGAGGGCATTAAGAAGATATACAGGAAACAGGCCGAGCAGATAAAGCGCGCGGCGCATGCCATAGATCCTTATGCGGCCGAGGCCATGAATGCGAGGACGACCAGCAAGGACGTGCTGGAAACGATGCGCCAAAACGGAAAGGTGCAGCTTGAGGCGGCACGGCTGGGCGTGGACGTGGGCGCACTAACCTGCGTAAGGGCTGAAAGCGAAATCTCTCAATTTGAGCTTGCCCCGAAAGGGAACAAGCGGAAAGAAAGGGAACGCAAGCCTTTCACGGAGGAAATAACCACATTGGAAAAGATAACTAATTGAAAATCAAAGACAAAATGAAAGACAAGACAGAACTAAAGAGCTTAATCAACGACTATTGTAAGGATAAAGGCATATCAAAGGCGGATTTCGCACGCCGTGCGGGCGTTTCGGGCGCAACGCTCTCAAGCATCGAGGGCGGACGCTTCGACCTGATAAGCGACACTATGGCAAACCGCCTTTTCGCATTGCTCAACGAGGCCGTGGGGCAAACCATTTACAAGACACGAGATTTCAATGCGGTTCAGAAGGCCTGTGAAGTGGCGCGGCAGCACCATTTCATGATTGGCATAACGGGCGACACGGGAACGGGCAAGACAACCGCGCTGACGCATTTCGCGCGCAACAGGGGCGTATACAAGATAACGCTGACAAAATCAATGCACCAGCGGTTTTTCTTGGATGCGTTCCTTAAGGAACTGGGGCAAGAGTGCTACGGGTCGTTGGGCGACAAGGTCGCCAAAATCGTTGATTTCATAAACGCCAAGGCAAACGCCCTGATACTCATTGACGAGGCGGGAAAGATGACCCCGAACGTGATGCTCCTGCTGCACGACATACGCGAGGCAACGCGCTTCAATTGCGGCATCGTAATGGCGGGAATGCCTTACTTTCGCACGAACTTGGAGCGCAACGCCAAACGCCAGCAGGTGGGTTTCGCCGAGTTCATGCGCCGCGTGAACCTTTGGCAGGAGCTGGACGGCCTGAACCGCACGGAGATTGAGGCAATCATCGAAGACAAGGGCTACAGCAAGGAAACCGACATGCAGCAGTTTGCGGGGTTCAGACGCTTTGCAGACTTGGAGAACAAAATATTGTTGGACAACATCTTAAACGGAGGCATATAGACATGGTACACATCGAGAACGGAAAAGTCGTAATCGAAATTGTTGCAGGCAGTTTCCCTGGCGACTACATAAGGGAACTTCACAACTCGCTTTGCGAACTGATACACGGCTACGACAGCCAAAACTTCCCGCACGAAAACATACAGGCACTGACGGACTTCATGAAGGAACTCATGCCCACGACCAAGGAACTTGACACAGTATACAACAAACAAAAGGACTAGCGACATGGTAACTTACAGCGACAACAAAATAAGGATAGAGATTAGGGACGACAGCCCCAGTTTCTACGTAAGCAACCTTGCAGAGAGCCTGACGGGCATCATCATAGGGCAAAAGGACGATTATTTCTACAACAACAAAGAGTGCGTTAACAATGCACTACAATTCTTGCGCGAACTGCTGCCAAACGAGGAACAATCATCTAGGGGCTATGCAGAAAGAACGAGACAAACGGACATCGCAAATTAGGCTTTTCTATGCGATGCTAACCAACAGCGGCCTGCTTGAGTTGAAGGAGGATATAGTTTCCTCCTTCACCAACGGGCGCACGGTGCACGTTACCGAGCTTAGCAACGTGGAACTACAAAAGCTTTGCAGCACGATGCGGGAAAGGGGTTTCCCTACAACACAAAGGGAAACGCAGGAATATCGCCTCAGGCGCAAGATTTACGCCCTCTGCTTTGATATTGGTATCATTTACGGACAGTCGCCCGAGGACTGGCAGATGAACTATGCCAAGGTCGATGCGTTCTGTATAAGCCGCGGAACAGTTAAGAAAGGGCTTAGGGAGCAGGGCGCGGGCGAGCTGAAAAAGACGCTAAGGCAGTTCTCCGCAATTGCGGCAAAGGCACAGGCAGTGAAAGAGCGAGAACAAACCATAACGATGCTTGAAAGGGAGTTCAACGAAGCCATTCGGACGGAGAACTTCGAGCTTTGCGACACGTTAAGGGAACAGATAGAGCAACACAAAATAAGAAACAAAACAAGAAGAGAATGAAACAACAATTTTTCAACACCCTCAACGAGGGAAACGGTAATGTAAGCATCCTCCTGTATGGAGAAATCGGGGAGGGGAAACCTGTGGACAGCAAGGCGATTGTAGAGGAACTCATCACGCTTTCGGCGCGCTATCCCAAGATAGACGTGCGAATAAACAGCAATGGGGGAGACGTGTTCAGCGGCATGGCCATATTCAACGCCCTCAAGACATCAAGGGCGGACATAACCGTTTACGTTGACGGTGTGGCTGCAAGCATCGCAGCCATCATCGCATTATGCGGCAAGCCCCTATACATGGCCCCTTACGCCAAACTCATGTTACATAACGTGACTGCTGGGACGTATGGCAATGTCAAGCAGATGGAGCAGACCTTGCAGCTGATGAAACAATTGCACGCCGACTTGTCCAACATGATAGCCGCAAAGCTCAATATCACGGCAGAGGACGTGGAACGGCGTTTCTTTGACGGTGTAGACCATTGGCTAACCGCCCAAGAGGCATTGCAAATGAAACTGATTGACGGAACTTATGAAACGGATGCGGAGGACGCGCCTAAAGCGGGAGAAGACGTTTACCAGCACTTCAATAACCGCTTGGGCAACTTTCAGCAAAAGGGAGGCAGACAAAGTTTCTTTTCATACTTTGGCGAACTCAAGGCAAAGGCGGAGAAATGGGATGCGTACCAACGTACGCACACGGCATTCGATAACTGCATAAGGGAGCTGGAAACGTTGGGAGAACTAAAAGACTCCGATAAGTTGATGCTCCAAAATGCCTCAAAGGGCAACCCCATAGAGTTTAAGCGACTTGTAGACGCCAAGAGGACGGAGATGCTCAACGAAGCGCAGGTGACACTTAATGATCTCATCCACAGGCACGCATTATGGAAATACTTTAACACCGAAAAGAAAAGGGAAATACTAAAAGAGTTCGCAATGTCACAACCACGAGTTTTCCAAATGGTTTTCGGAGCTTTCCAACAGCCTATTGTGGAAGTGTGGGAGGGTGATATGCGTGCAAACTGGACACTGGAAGACTACAGGAAACGCGACCCCCTTGCGCTGCAACGCGACCCCTACTTGGCCGAGAGACTGGCAGGAAAACAATGATTTTAAATAAGAATAATTATGGCATTACAAAAGGAAATTTGGGTAAACCAAATAAAAGAAAACTTCTATCCCGACAGCTCGTTTTTGAATTTCGTTAGGGACTTTAGCGCAATGGTGGAATTTGATGCCATCAACATTGCAGAAGCGGGCGTTGACCCCGAAGTGTTGATAAACAACAACACTTATCCCATCACGATAAAACAGCGCGTGGACAACAACCAGCGTATAGAGCTGGACAAGTTCGAAACGGAGAATACGCTTGTGCGCCGCCCCGAGGTTATCGAGTACAGCTACGACCAGTTGGAAAGCGTACTTATGGGGCATCGCAACACGCTTAGGGCATCCACGGCAAGAAAAGCCGCACACGCCTTTGCACCAATGGAGAACGGCGCATACACGCCCGTCATATCGACAACAGGCGAGAAAACAAGAGACGGACGGAAGAGACTTACCGTTGCAGACATCCTCGCACTCAAGGAGGAGTACGACATGATGGACGTACCCTTGGAAATGCGTTACTTGGTGCTGAACCCGCGACACGTATCAGACCTTATATTGTTCGATACCAAGGCATTTAAGGACATAGTAGACCTAGTTGACGGGAAACCGCGCCGCTTTGCAGGCTTCAACATGCTTCAAACGAGCGTAACTCCCACCTACAACGCGACAAACCTTAAAAAGGTCGCTTTCGGAGCTGAAAAGGCCACAACGGACACGTTCTGCTCGTTCTCTTATTGTTCGGATGAAGTAATGAAGGCAGACGGGGAAATATACCTTTATTCAAGGTATGACGATCCCGAACAGCGCGGAACAATCGTAGGTTTCGACAAGCGTTTTGTTGCAATGCCCATCCGCAACCGCGGCATAGGTGCAATTGTATCGGCAAAGGATTAGATAATATTTGATTTTCGATAGTACATTTCTTTGGGAAGGGGCGGCTTTGTGAAAAGTCGCCCCTTTATTGTGTTTCTTTGTTATTCCTCCGTGTGACTACCGCAGTTTCCTATGCAATTCTAAGCATGTTCAAATATCGTTTGAATAACGTTTGAATCGCCTTTAAATGCCCGTTGAAAGAAAACCGATTTTTGCCGTTTCAAAATAACTATTTTTGCCGTTTCAAAATAACTCTCACACTCCTTTGAACCATATAATTGAATAAATATTATCACTAAGGGTGGGTGTGCTGAGCGTTAGTTCGGCCACCGCCCATAAACAAACAAAGACATGAAGAAGTTATTTTTTACGATGCTGCTTTTTATGGTAGCCATGATTGCAGCCGCCAAGGATTTTAAAACCGTTGTGTTTACCACCACTCCGCAGATGCATTGCCAAAGTTGCGAAGCCAAAATTAAAGGCAATCTTCGCTTTGAAAAAGGGGTGAAAAATATTAAAACAGATGTTGAGGCCCAAAAGGTTTACATAACCTTCGACCCTAAAAAGACTACTGAAGTGAAATTGCAAAAGGCATTCGAGAAGTTTGGATATAAGGCCGAAAAAACCGATAACGATTCCAAGATACCCTCACAAACTGATAAGAAATGTGAGAATATGTAGTAAAACTCTCTAAAAAACTACGCTCCATGTAAAAGCTGTCTGAACAAAATATGCTAAGACGGCTTTACATCGGGGCGTTTTTTTATTTCTCTTTAATTGTTGTTTTATTCTTGTTTATAGTAGCTGGCTTTGGAGAAATGTAAAATATATGGCAGATATTTTAACATTGTGAGTGGCTTTTTTATCACCAACTGCCAACTCGCTCGCAAATAATCCATTCTCGCGAGGGGTTGTTTTTGTATAAAAAGAAGTTGGATGGTGCATCTTAGTAAAGCGGATTTTAGAAGAGATAAACCGTGTTTTTTACGAATTTTCGAGTTGTTTGCACCAAAATGCAATGCTAACTCCTACAAAACGCAGTGCTATCTCCTACAAAATGCAGTGCTATCTCCTGCAAAACGCAGTGCTATCTCCTGCAAAACGCAAGGTAAAATGCAGCAAAACGCAGAACAAAATGCTATGTTTTGCAGATCGTAGAGAGATCTTTTGTCTAAAAAATGATACATGGATTACGTGTTTTTGGACTGAAAAGTGGCGTAAAAAGTGGGTTTTTACCACTAAAAAGCGGTTTTTGGGGAGTCGAAAAATAGCGAATTAAACGCCAAATAGAACGTCCAAAAGGTGCAAAAAGGCGGTTTAGTGCTTAAAACTGATGTAAAGCAAAACGTAAATGTTGGAGATTTGGACAAAATATTGCACTTTTTAGCCTTAATTTTCTCTAGAATTTTTGTTTTTAAAAGTATGTTTTGTAAAATAATAATACTTAATTTAACAAAGCCGATAAACGTATGTACTTGCAAATAGTGGCTATGCTTTTAGTGGGTTTAAGCATAATGCTATTTTTTCTAGATGCTTTTGTTCAGGATGGTTTTATTGTTCATGGTTAATTGAGGGGGATTGTGCAAGTAACAAACGCGAAGAAGATTGCAGTTTATGCAAGATGGAGACTAAACATAAGTTGGCAAACCCTCGTGCAGTGTTGGGCAATGGTGTTCTTTGCTGGCTCGACACTATTAGCCGTCAAAGCCGTGTAAGACCATTACGTAAATAATTAAGTTTGCATTTATTTTCTTGCGCCCATAGATTTGTTGTTCTCCAAAAACCTGTAAAACTCCATCCCTTTCTCGTTAAATTTGCCTATTTATCGTTCAATGTGTGAAGAAAATGTTACACGCACTTGTCTAATGCGTTAAAAATCATTATCTTTGCATCCAAATAAAAAAGCAACAACCACCAATGGTCAATAAAATAAAGAAACTAAAGAAACTAAAGAAGATAAGAATACACCGCGAAGGCACTGAAACACTGCTGCTTGGAGGAGTTATACTGATAGTGGTAGCATCACTTTTATGGATGCTTTTTGAGTGTAAAGTGGCCTTTTGGTCGTTTTTGGTGATATACGGCATAGCCTATGGCATCATCATTAACTTCTTTCGCTGTCCCATCCGTGTATTCAATGGAGAGACAGAGAAGGTGGTTGTGGCTCCTGCCGATGGCAAGATTGTGGTGATTGAAGAAGTAGACGAGAACACCTACTTCCACGATCGCCGTATCATGGTGTCTATTTTTATGAGTCTCTTTAATGTACACGCCAACTGGTTCCCGGTTGATGGTAAGGTTAAAATGGTGGAACACAAAGACGGAAACTTTCATAAGGCATGGTTGCCTAAAGCAAGTGAGGAAAACGAACATGCCGATGTGGTGATTACTACCCCCGAAGGTGTGGATATTCTCTGCCGTCAGATTGCTGGAGCCATGGCTCGACGCATTGTTACCTATGCCAAGCCAGATGAAGATTGCTATATCGACGAACATCTAGGTTTTATCAAACTGGGTTCGCGCGTTGACGTGTTCCTGCCTTTGGGCACCGAAATATGCGTAAAGATGGGGCAACTAACCACGGGCGACCAAACCGTTTTGGCCAAGCTTAAATAATAAGGAGCACCGCTAATGGCTAACATCATCACACGCCATATACCCAATACAATTACCTGTTGCAACCTTATCTCGGGTTGCGTGGCCATCATGGCTGCCATATACGGCGACCTAAAGCTGGCCATGCTCTTCATTGTGGTTGGAGCAGTGTTCGACTTCTTTGATGGTATGGCAGCTCGCTTACTTCATGTTTCTTCGCCCATTGGTAAAGAACTTGATTCGCTTGCCGATGTCATCACCTTTGGTTTAGCTCCTTCGGTGATGCTTTTTCAAGAACTTTCAATATTAGAATATCCCTTTGGTAGCATTTATCGCTGGCAATTTTCTGGCGTAGTGCCATATGTTGCCTTCCTCATGGCAGCCTTTTCGGCCCTGCGTTTGGCAAAGTTTAATGTAGACGAACGACAAGCAACATCGTTTATCGGCTTGCCCACACCAGCTAATGCCTTATTTTGGGGCTCGCTTCTTTTGGGGCTCGATAGGCAGATGCAAGCTCTAAATTGGGCACCAATGGCTCTTATCTGCTTAATGCTGTTAAGCTGTTGGTTGTTAGTGGCCGAGCTGCCAATGTTTGCACTCAAGTTCAAACAATGGGGATGGAAGGGTAACGAGATAAAATATATCTTCGTGTTGAGCTGTATTCCCTTGCTCATTATATTTAAGGTGTTGGCCTTTGCCATCATCATTGCATGGTATGTGGTGCTTTCTATTTATGTAAACGCCACTAAAAAACAATAGGCATGGAATTTATATTTAAGTCGATAGGTATTGGCTTGCTATCGGTTTTGGTTATTTTGTTGGTGGTTTTTTTATTGGTGTTCAGACGCATCATCAAGTCTGTTCGTCAAGCAATGCGCACATTCAACAATGCCACAGCTACAAATACCAATGCCCAATCAGCACAACGTGCAGGCAAAGAAGGCGAAGTGATTATAGACCATCGCACTTCTGAACGCATAAACCAAAAGATATTTGAACAAAACGAAGGCGAGTATGTAGATTTTATTGAAGAGAAGTAGCTCGCCACCATAAACAAATGTGTAACTGCTCACAAGGCAGTTTTAACACCATATATCAATGAAAGTAAGTGATTTTCTAAATAAAAAGGTGGCTACTAAGGGACTTTCGTTCGAGGTGCTGCCCCCATTAAAAGGCAACGGAACGGCACAACTGTTTCGTACCATTGATAAATTGCGAGAATTTAATCCCAATTACATCAACATAACCACGCACAACAGCGAGTTTGTGTATCGTGAATTGGACAACGGACAATACGAACGCGATCGCATTCGTCGACGCCCTGGAACTATTGCCATTGCTGCTGCCATTCAGCAACGTTATGGCATACCCGTTATTCCGCACGTTATTTGTAGTGGCGCAACGGTTGAAAGTATTGAATACGAATTGCTCGACCTCCAGTTTCTTGGCATTCAAAACCTGCTTTTGCTGCGAGGCGACAAGGCTAGAGACGAACGAATGTTTACGCCAACAGCCAACGGACACGCACACACCACCGACTTGATTGCACAGGTGAACCGATTTAATGAAGGCTTTTTTGCCGATGGCACACCCATGAAGCACCCCGGTGAAAGCTTTGAATATGGCGTGGCTTGCTACCCAGAGAAACACGAGGAAGCGCCCAACCTCGATATGGATATTGATTACTTGCTACAAAAACAACAGCTTGGAGCAACTTATGCCGTAACACAGCTGTTTTACGACAACCAAAAGTTTTTCGACTTCGTGGAAAAGGCTCGCCAAAAGGGGGTTACCATCCCCATCGTGCCTGGCATTAAGCCTTTTGCCAAACTGTCGCAACTTACGGTTATACCCCGCACCTTCCATTGCGACCTGCCTACTGCGCTGGCTAGCGAAATAGTTAAATGTAAAACCGACGACGACGCACGTGCCTTGGGTGTGGAATGGGCAACACAACAGTGTCGCGAACTCTACCAACACGGTGTGCCTGGAATACATTTCTACACGGTGTCGGCAGTTGATTCTATTTATGAGGTGGCCAAAAATATTTTATGAACTGGAACGATGTGATAGGGCAAGACGACGTTAAGCGTAGGCTTATAGGCATGGTGCACCACAATAGGTTGCCTCATGCGCTGTTGTTTTGTGGTCCTTCAGGAAGCGGGGAAATGGCCATGGCTCTGGCTTTCGCATCGTATTTGCTTTGCGAAAACCATGCCCAAGGCAATCAGCCTTGTGGGCAATGCGCCTCGTGTGCCATGATGCGCCGCTTCGAACATCCCGACTTGCATTTTGCGTTTCCCGTTATTCGGCCCGCTGGCACGTCTAGCGAACATAAAATGAGCAGTGAAGACTTTGCACCCGAGTGGCGCGAGATGCTGCAAAAAACACTCTATCCCACGATGGACCTGTGGCTTGAACAAATGGATGCTGCCAACCAACAGGCACAAATGGGCGTGGGCGAAAGCGATTTGTTGATGAAAAGGCTCGGCATGAAGTCGAGCCAAGGCGGATATAAGGTGGCTGTGGTGTGGATGGCCGAACGTATGAACCAGGAATGCGCCAATAAATTGCTTAAACTGCTTGAGGAACCACCAGCGCAAACGCTCTTCATCCTTGTGTGTCATGAACCCGAACAGCTACTCGAAACCATCAAAAGCCGAACCCAACGCCTAGACCTGCCACCGATAACTGTGGCCGACATGCAGCAGGCGCTTGTGGAAAGACGCAATATCAACGCCGACGATGCTCGCCGAGTGGCACGACTGGCCAACGGTAGCTGGACTAATGCCCTGGCAGAGCTTAGCGCCGACAACGAAAACAAATTGTTTCTCGACATGTTTATCATGCTCATGAGACTGGCTTATCAACGCAACATCCGCGAATTGCGCCGATGGAGCGATGCCGTGGCTGCTTATGGGCGCGAAAAACAAAAACGAATGCTCACCTATTTTGCTCGCCTGATGCGCGAAAACTTTATGTTTAACTTCGGCATCGACGACCTAGTGTATATGTCTCGAGATGAAGAAAACTTCGCCAAGAACTTCGCTCGCTTTGTTAACGAGCAAAATATTGTGGAGATTTCTGAACTTATAGACCGTTGCATTCGCGACATCTCGCAGAATGCCAATGCCAAAGTGGTGTTCTTCGACTATGCCGTGAACATGATTCTCTATATCAAAAAGGCATAAAGGGCCACCACGAGCTGACCTACATCTTATATAACCTGCTTTAATGGCTGGTATAGGGCCTGGCAATGCCTTCATCAAATTGCACTCTCCGGCACTTCTTCGCACGATAAAGGCGAAGTTTGGGCCGCCAACATATAAACAATACGAACAAATGGATTATAAAAATATGAAATTCAAGGTGGCCAACGGCAGCGACCGCGGACTGTGTTGCGGCGGATGTTGCAGGTCGGACCACCAACTGAATACCTACGACTGGTTGGCCGACGTGGTGAACGACCCCGATAAAACCGACCTTGTTGAGGTGCAATTCAAAAATACACGCAAAGGATATTATCATAATGTGAACAACTTGCAACTCACTAAGGGCGACATCGTGGCAGTAGAAGCAAGTCCTGGACACGATATTGGCGTGGTTACGCTTACGGGAAGACTCGTGGCTTTGCAAATAAAAAAAGCCAACTTGAAGTCGGCCGATGATATCAAACGCATCTACCGACTGGCAAAGCCCGTTGACTTGGATAAGTATGAGGAGGCAAAAAGTCGTGAAAACGACACCATGATACAAAGCCGACAGATAGCAAAAGACCTGGGATTGAAAATGAAAATAGGCGATGTGGAATATCAAGGCGATGGCAATAAGGCCATTTTCTACTATATTGCCGACGAACGCGTAGACTTTAGACAGCTTATTAAGGTGCTGGCCGATACTTTCCACGTGCGTATAGAAATGAAACAGATTGGCGCACGCCAAGAAGCGGGACGTATTGGCGGAACAGGACCTTGTGGAAGGGAACTGTGCTGCGCCACTTGGAACAAAAATTTTGTCTCGGTTAACACCAATGCTGCTCGCTTTCAAGATATTTCGCTTAATCCTCAAAAGCTTGCTGGTATGTGCGGTAAACTCAAATGCTGCCTTAATTACGAAGTAGACAATTACGTGGAGGCTGCTAAACGTATGCCAAGCAAAGAGATTTCGTTACACACTGGCGATGCCGAATACTTTGTTTTCAAAACAGATATTTTGGCGGGTACGGTTACTTACTCTACGGATAAAAACCTTGCGGCCAACCTCGTAACAATCTCGGCCGAGCGAGCTAGAACGGTTATCGAAATGAATAGACGTGGAGAGAAACCTGATGTGCTGGAAGAAGAACGTCACAGAAAACCTGCCGACAAACCCATTGACCTCTTGGCCAATGCCGACCTGAGTAGGTTCGACAAAAACAAACGGCCCAAACGTCAAAACAACAATAAACAGAAAGCGGATAAACGCGAAGCTGCTGCTCCTCAAAATGGGCAACAACCACGGAAGGAACAACCGCGACAGCGCGAACAGCAGCCCGAAAGACGCAAACAAAAACCACAGCAGCGTGCTCAAGAGGGTAAAAACGATAACAACGCTAATCGGCCCCGCAGAGAAAACCAAAGAAGGCAGGGCTCGCAGCCTGGCAATGGTCAACAGCAGAAATAAGAATAGCAAACCCATGAAGCGTTTATTGTACAGGGCATTGGTGGCCCTTGTGGTCGTCATGATGAGCGCATGCAGCATAGACACCGTCTACCATCGATACAGTCACACATCGGTGAGCGGATGGGAGAAAAACGACACCCTGAAGTTTTATGTGCCTCGGCTACGTCAGGGTGGCGTTTTTGCCCAGCAATTAGACGTGCGCATCAATGGCGCTTACCCTTTTACAGCTGCCACGCTTATTGTTAAGCAGCGCATCGTGCCTGGAAATGCCGTGCTAACCGATACCGTCAATTGCACGTTTAGCAAACCCGATGGCACAAGGCTGACGCGTGGTATCAGCTATTACCAATATAGTTTCCCCATTGCCAAACCCCATTTGCGCGAGGGTGATAGCTTGGTGGTGAGCATTTATCACGATATGAAACGCGATATGCTGCCAGGTATATCCGATGTAGGTCTGCATATCTGTCGTGTTAGCTATTTGCACGATAGGCTGTATAAATAAGGTGTAAGGAGAAAGTGTATAAAACAAAAACGCCACATCCGTATTCTCTCGGGTGTGGCGTTTGTTTTTGTGTGGGGATTGCTGTTGCCTCTGTTGTATGGCTGCGCGCAACTGTTTTGCCATATAGCTTAGTGGTAAAACCTAAACCCTGATTTATCGTTAGAATCTACGCCGATTAAGGAAAAGTAAGCTGAGGTTCAGTCTTAAACTCAAATCTGTTTAGGCTCTAATGGCCGATTGGGATTGAAAAGTGTGCAAGTTCTTTTCTTTGTTTCTTATTTATTGCTGTCTGGTAAAAACTTTTATACGCATAAAAAAGTTTTACCGAGCGCCAATATTTCTTTTAAAGTTTGAGAAAGAATAATGTGGGTTGGTATAATTTGATTAGCGATGTATAGGTTCTGTTAAGAAGAAATATAGATGTGCAGAAGTGAAGAAAACGTATTGTGGTTGGTGATGACAAAGACGCGAAAAAAGGGAAAGGCGCAGGGAATAAGAGAATAGTATATAAGAATTGGTACATATAGGTTTAAAACATCATTGTTATGTACCAATTCTCTATGCACAGAACCCCCAACCGCGTGAGTTTTAAAACGTCACCGTGCGGCTTCCGTCTGTTTGTTCTTCTATTTTCACCTTTATAACATCGAGGGGCAGAATCTCTTCGATGAGTTCGGGCCACTCTAAAAAGCAAAGTGAGCCACTGTAAAAATAGTCTTCGTAGCCCATGTCGTACACCTCTTCGAGTTTTTTAATGCGGTAGAAGTCGAAGTGGAAGATGGGTTTGGGTGTTTGTTCGCTGTGATATTCGTTTACGATGGCGAAGGTTGGCGAGGTGATAACATCAGTAACACCCAGCTCTTCGCAGATGGCTTTGATGAAAGTGGTTTTGCCAGAGCCCATCTTTCCGTAAAAGGCGAACACCTTACCAGTGCTGATATTGTCGATAAATTGTTTGGCCACATGATGTATTTGGGCCAGAGATGTGATTGTAAGTGTCATTATGTGTTATGGGTTTTGTCTTTCCGCGGGTTCGTTTGTCCCTTGGTTAGGCGGTTTAATGCTTATTTATGTGGGTTGTTGTCGCTTCGAAAGGGTTGATTAGCGTCTGCGGCGCATGGTAATCAGAGGCACGAGCATCTCTTCCATGCTTATTCCCCCGTGTTGGAATGTGTCTTTGTAGTACGATACATAATAATTGTAGTTGTTGGGGTAGGCAAAGAAGCTGTTGCCAGTGGCAAACACGTAGCTGGTGCTGATGTTTGGCGATGGCAATTGTGCCTTGTGTGGCTCTTTAATGGTGAACACCTCCTTGGAATTATAGTTGAGGTTTTTGCCCAACTTATAGCGTAGGTTGGTGTTGGTGTTGCGGTCGCCTACAATTTTTACGGGTTTTGATGCGCGTATAGAGCCGTGGTCGGTGGTGAGCACCACGGTGAAATCGCTTTGCGAAAGCCGTTTGAAGAGGTCGGCCAGTATGGAATGGCGGAACCAGCTGAGGGTTATGGAGCGGTAAGCCGACTCGTTGTTGGCCAGTTCGCGCACCATGCGCGATTCAGTTCTGGCGTGCGAGAGCATGTCGATGAAGTTGAACACCATCACGTTAAGGTGGTTTTGCGACAGTTGTGAGAAGTGCTCTAGCAGTTTTTCGGCATCTGCAGAGGTGTTTACTTTGGTGTAACTAAAGGTGTCGCGACGTCGATAACGTTCAATTTGGGTTTTAATGAGCAAGTCTTCGTTGAGATTTTTACCCTCAGCTTCGTCTTCGTCGACCCATAGTTCGGGGAACATTTTGGCGATTTTGTTTGGCATCAAGCCACTGAATATGGCGTTGCGGGCATATTGCGTGGCGGTGGGCAGAATGGAAATATACATGTCTTCGTCGATGTCGAAGAGGTCTCCAATCTCGCTTTCGAGCATTTTCCATTGGTCGTAACGAAAGTTATCGAGCACAACAAGGAACACTTTTTCGCCTTTATCAAGCAAAGGGAAGATGGAATGTTTGAAGAGGTCGGGGCTCATCACAGGGCGTCCGTTGGCAGTGGATGCCCCTTCGGCCACCCAGTTCAAGTAGTTGGTCTTTACGTATTTGGCAAATCCGTTGTTGGCTTCTTCTTTTTGTGTTATTAAAATATCAGCCATGCTGCTGCCCGTGTTGCTTAGCTCGAGTTCCCAGTGCACCAATCGGCGATAGACTTTGCGCCAATCGTCGAGAGTTTTGCAGTCCATTATCTGCATGGAAATGTCTTGGAAGTTTTGCTGATAGCCCGTTTGCGTCACTTCAGAAACAATCTCTTTTCGGTGAATATTTTTCTTTAGCGTGAGCAAAATTTGGCTAGGGTTAACAGGCTTGATAAGATAATCGGCTATTTTAGAGCCAATGGCCTGTTCCATAATATTCTCTTCTTCGCTTTTGGTACACATCACCACAGGTGTGGCGGGCTGTATCTCTTTGATGCGTTGCAGCGTTTCGAGTCCCGAAATTCCAGGCATCATCTCGTCTAGCATGATGAGGTCGAAGTTACGTTGTGTGCATTGGTCTAATGCATCCATGCCATTGGTGACGGTAACTACCTCGTAACCTTTTTTTTCTAAAAATATGATGTGAGCCTTGAGTAGTTCAATCTCGTCATCGGCCCATAAAATCAGTCCGTTGTTCATTGTCTAAAATCCTTCTAAATCGTAATACTCATCATCGGGGTCGTTGTTTTTTTGTTTCTGCTTTGCAGGCGTTTTGTTGTTGTCTTGCTTAGCGCCAGATGTCTTTTTTGTTTCGGGTTTCTTGCTCTTTTTATCCAAGTCGTCTTTAAAGTCAATGCCCGTATCCTCTTTTTTATCAGTCTTTGTAGGCTGCTTTTGGGTTTTGGTCTCTGTTTTGGTTGGCGTTTTGCCTTTTGACTGCGTGGGGGTATTTGTAGTTTTTGCTTTTGGCGTGGCCGATTGCTGCACCTTTGGTGTGGCAGTAGAAGAGCCTTGTTGTGCCTTAGTCTTGCTTGGTGCAGGGTCTTCAATCACGATTGTGCCATCGTCGGGTTGCTTTTGGGGTTGTTTGGGCGTTTCAATCACGGTGGCATCGTTGTTGTTTTTGTTTGTTGCCCTTTGGTTGTTAGCACCTTGTTTGGGTTCGTCGGCGATGGGGTAGGTGTCGTCTTCGGGTTGCAAAGGCGTCTTTTCGTCGGGCACAATCAAATCGTTGTCCAGCGCGCGGTCTACCTCTTCGACGGTGGGGAGTCTTACAGGCGCTTCGGGTTGCACCACTTCGGTCGGTTCGTTGAGCAACTGGAAGGTGCTAACCTTTAGCGGTGCAAAATGTTTGGCGTAATATTGGTCGTAGTCGTCGAAACTAAATTCCCTGCCAAGTAGGCGCATGTTGTCTTCGCTAATAACGATAGAACGCCCATTTTTCAGCTTTTTAGTAATGGCCGTTTGGCGTTGTAGTTGGCGAGCATATTGCAAGGCCTCGTCGAAATTACGAAAACCGCTCACGGTCATTAAGCGTAACCCGTTGTCGGTTTCGGTACGTATCTCGAAGTTTCGCACCAGATAGTTGGTGAAATTATATTTAGCCAAGGCAAAAAGCAGTTGGTTTTCGTTCACCGAGTCGGGCTGATAGGCCAGCACGAAGAGGAAATTGGCGTTGCGATCGTTGCTAAACTGTTTACCTTTAAGACTATCTTCTGCGTTGGCGGCAGCCGTTCGGCGTTGCCAAACATTGTTAAGGTCGAAGCCGCCCGCCTGTACTTGCTTGCCAGCCATTATGCCATTAACAATCATGGCAGCCATTTTACTAAGTTCGCTTTGCGGATATTGTTGCACCAGTGTTTGCAGACCTGAGGTGCAAGCATCGATGTTGCCATCGTGAAGCATAGCTAAAGCCTCCACAAAGAGGAATTTATCGCGATTGGCGCCATGCTTAAACTTGGTGGCCGATACTTGTGCATTGCGCCTAATAGTATTGTAGTCTTCGGCTTTAAAGGCATCGTAGGTGGCGGCATAGATAGAATCTTCAATATGTTCGCCACGTTGAGCGTTGGCAAAATAATATGGGTCGTTAACCAGTTCGGTAAGTTCGTGTTTGGGATAATGCTGCTTGAGCAAGTTGGAGTAGTGTTGTGCGGTGTTTTTTTCGCCCTTTTGCATGTAGAGCAAAAATAAGTGATAATACACCTGTGGCATCTTATCGAAGTGTGGATAAGCGTTGGTGAGTCTGCGTAAGGCCTTCTCAGAGAGGTTGAGAAGGTTGAGTTTATCTTTGAAAATAATGCCCGAGTGGAACAGCCCCTCGGTAAGAAGTTGGTCGGAAGCCTGGCGTTGTTCGGTTGTGAAAGGGATTTGGGCCAGATAGTATTCGCGTTTGTGGGGGTTGTTACCAGCAGTTTGCAGGGCACGTTGCATGGAGTCGCGGCGCGTTTCTTCGGCCACGAGCGAGTCTCTTTGTGCTTGCGGCATCTCGTTAGGAGCATTGTTCAGAGCCACGGCCGCTTTATTTAGTCGTTGCCAGTTATCAATATTGTCTCGTTTTCCCCATTGTTTTTCGAAAGCCGCTTTGCCTTGGCTCACGGTAATGGGATTGTAGAAATACCATCCGCCACCTTGTTGTGAGCGTTGGGCGGGTGTCTGATTGTTTGAAATACTTGACGAACCACTGTTTTGAGCAATGGTTTGTCGAGCAGTCTCTTGGTCTTGTGCGTCGCGTTCCTCCTTTTCTTTCTTTTTAAGAGCAGCTATAACGCGGTCGATGGCAGCGTTGCGTTCTGGTTCGGGCATTGTGGCAAGGCGTTGGAGTGAGTCTTGCAGTTGCACCGCTTCAATGTGAGGCACAAGTTCGTCGAGCACTTTCGAACGTTGCGAAAGCACTTCATAGTCGGTTCGTTCCTTGTCTAGCATGCCTAAGGCCTCGTTGTAGCATCGGCGAGCATCGGCAAAACGTTGTTTTTGCCAATACACATTGCCGAGTTTAAGCATCAGCACACCCTTTTCAATGCCGCTTCGTGTGGCACGTTTTCCTCCGTTTTCGTAGGCCAAAATGGCGTTAGCCGTGTCGCCTTGAGCAAGGTATATGTTACCAATGGCGTAAAACACTTGGTCGAGATAGTCGCGATTGTTGTCGTTGGTAGCCATTCGTCGCAGCTTGGCGATCATCTTTTTGGCTTGTCCTTGCGCTAGAACCTCGGTTTGTGCGATGCGTGCATTGAAGTCGAGTTCGTAAGAAGCGTGCATCGATGCCGCTTTTTTAAACGCCTTATAAGCTGCATCGCGGTTGCCTACAAGTCTTTGCAGCTGCCCCATCAAGAACCATTGGCGCGCCTTTTGTTTGCGTCGCATCTCGTGTTTAATAACCTTTTGAAGATAGCTGATGGCTTTAGGCCACTCTTGCGCATGCAGATGATAGAGTGTGTGGGTGTAATCCCACTCTTTCACTGCGCGCCAGTCCATCGAGTCGCGGCTCATATTGCGGATAACATCTTCGGCATCGTACATCCATCCTTGCTGTATATAGGTTTTGGCTAGCCAGGCTCTGGCCTTGGCATAGATGTGTGGTTGAGTGCGATAGAGTCGAGCCATGTACGAGAATGTGGAAGCAGCCTGGTCGAAGTCGCCTTTATGAAATTGCGAACGGCCCATGAGCATCCACACGCGCCACATAAAGGGGTTGTATTCTTTTCGGTTTAGCCATTCGATGTCTCGTTGGGTTTTGCGCCTACTCTTGTCCCAAGTGGGGCGTCGCTTGATACTATGCAGCTGAATAGCCTTTTCGCTTTTGAGTATGGCTCGTTCGAAATTGCCTTTCCCCAGTTCTTTGCTATTTTTATTGCTCACCGTATATAGTGGTAGTAGCTCGGTGTAGTTATCATGATTGCCAGTTTCTTTCTCTAGCATACCATCGATGTAGGCCATGTTTCCGTTGTAGTAAACATTATAGCGCGTGTTGAACGACTGCCACCATCTACTGCGTGCCGTGTTCTTGCTGGCTGAACAGGCGGCGAGCAGCAGCGCAAGGGCGAGCCACAATGCAAGGCTATATGTGAATTTAACGGGTTTCAAGTTGGCGTTGGCGTTTTTTTAGTACAACATTTGCTACCTTCAACAGAAGATAGACCAGAATACTAACAAAGATGATGGATGCACCAGAGGGAACATTGAGTGTATAAGAAAGAGCCAACCCCAGAAGGCAATCGGTCCAACCGATGACAATGCTCCAAGCAATCATGCGCTTGAAGTTGTGGGTTATGACGTTGGCCGACATCTGTGGGATGGTTAGCAAACTGATGCTAAGCACAATACCCACCATGCGAAGCGTGGCCACGATGGTTAAGGCAATGAGCGTCATCATGAGATACTCAACAAACGCCACGGGCAAACGCTGAGAACGGGCAAAATTGGCATCGAAGGCCACACTTAATATGGTGCGATAGAGTAGCGCAAACACAGCGATAACCACCACAAGCAATGCGGTGAGTAGCCAAAGGTCGGCTTGCCCTACGGTGAGAATACTGCCAAAGAGAAAAGAAGGGAGGTCGGGCATGAAACCCGGAGATAAGAAACAGCAGATGATACCAAGACTCATGCCGAACGTCCAGAAAACAGCGATGGCCGAATCTTCGCGTACATCGCCCCTATGCGTCATCCATTGCACACCGAAGGCACTAAGAACAGAAAACACCATGGCCGAGAGTATGGGGTTGACACCAAAGTAAACGCCCAAGCCGATGCCACCAAACGAGGCATGAGTGATGCCGCCACTGATGAATACCAGTCGCCTTGTAACAATGTAAGTGCCGATAAACCCGCACAGCACACTAGCCAAGAGCGAGCCTAAGAGGGCGTTCTGGAAGAAAGAATACGCTAATATGTCCATTTAAAAAACTATCTCACACTTGCCTGTAACCCACTATACGCCTATTGTCAATGGCATAAGATGGGGCGTTTAGGGTTATCGCGCATCGTTGATAACCATTATCACCTCGTCTTTCAGTTGGTTGGGCAAGTTTATTTGTCGAAGCGTCAGACTTCTGTTCCATCCCTTAACGTCGCTAGGGCGCATGGTATAGAACACCTCGGCAAACTCTTCGGCTTCGCTGTCGCTATAGTCGGACGAGTCTCTTCCGATGTATTTGTCTAGTTCTTCGTCGTCGTAATATTCCACATCACGCACTGCAGCCTCAAGCATGCAATCGTGTTCGCATCGTTCGTCGTCGCCCGAGCAAGTGGCACACGATGCAGAGTCGGCCTGTACCACATCAGGTTCGCTCGCGTTTTTTTTGCGCGAGAGCAAGCCCAACACGGCCGCAAATAGAGCTAAGCCCAGCAAGGCCAACAGGAGTATGTGCATTGTCTATGTTTCGTTTATTTCAAATCCCGACTGTATGAGGTCGTTCCAGAATTGAGGATACGATTTACTCACTACGTCAGGTTGGTTTATTTTTATTTCTTTGTTTACCAAAGCCACGGGAGCAAAGGCCAAAGCCATGCGGTGGTCTTCGTATGTATCGATGGCTTCACCTGTTGGTCGGCAGCGCATACCGTCCCACGACAGTTCGCCTTCGGCCATTTCGCGCAGCACGAAGCCGAGTTTAGCCATTTCTTTTTTTAATGCTTCGATGCGATCGGTCTCTTTAATTCTCAAGCTCGAGAGTCCTTTAAAATAGAAAGGCACGCCCATCATCACGCAAGTAACCACAAGCGTTTGAGCCAAATCGGGCGAGTTAACGAAGTCGTATTCCAGCTTAGGCAATCGTGTGCGCACCTTTTTGAGTGTCACCTTTGCGAGTTGGCCAGCCTGATGTTTGGAGAAGACCGTTTTCACGCCCAGCAAAGAGAAGATATGTCGCACCACAGAGTCGCCTTGTTTCGAGCTTTCGCTTAAGCCTTCAAACTCAACAGTGGCTTCGGGGTCGTTACTAAGCGCCACCATTTCGTACCAATACGAGGCCGCACTCCAGTCGTTTTCGATGCTGTTTGGGCCTACGTTGTATTTTCCTGGCTTTACGCTAATGGTGTCGATGTCGGTCCATTCGGCCACCGCTCCATATTCGCGCATCATACAAAGCGTAAGGTCAATATAGGGTCGTGAGGCAATTTTGCCAGTTATCTTTAGCTCAAGCCCTTTTTTGAGTGTAGGGCCAATCATCAACAAGGCCGAGATAAACTGCGAGCTGATGCCTCCTGGCATCTCCACGCACCCACCGTCGAGAGGCTTTCCATAGATGCGGATGGGTGGGTAGCCCTCTTTGGCCTCGTATTCTATGTCAGCGCCCAGGTATCTAAGGGCGTCAACCAGTGGTTTAATTGGGCGTTGTCGCATGCGTTGCGTGCCCGTTAAAGTGTGTTCGCCCTTTCTGCAGCTTAAAAAAGCCGTCATAAAGCGCATGGCCGTGCCAGCAGCGCGAACGTCAATATTCTTCGGCATGTCGGTAAGCGCACGCACCATCACGCGCGTATCATCGCAAGTCGATAGATTTTGTGGCAGAACCAGCCTGTTTGTTAGGGCGTGCATAATGAGCGCCCTGTTGCTAATGCTTTTCGAGGCAGGCAGTGTTACGGCCACCTTTAGCTTTTCTGGGGCTTCGATTGAATATTGCATATATAATAATGTGCGATTAGGTTATTGCAAATTTAAGCATTATTATTGTGAATAACAAGCGTGGAAAGTTAAATTTTTGGTTGTTCCTGCATTTCGTTTATTTATCCAAAGTGGTGTGTTTGATTTGGGTTGTCAGCTTTGCATGCTTGTTTTTTGGCGGTAAGGGTTGTGCAATTGTTGATTTGGTGGCTTAAAGTGAGTGTGCAAAATTGCTCGTTCGGGTTAATACTCATGTTCTTAGACGCTCGCAAACTACTAAACTCATCTTTTTTAATATATATAATGTGTTTTTTAGCCTGCTGGTTGGTCTACTCTTCAATGTTTTTCGTAACTTTGCAACTCAAATATCACAACTCAAATAGGTTTATGGCTGAAACAAAAAAAATTAGGACAGCACTCGTGTCCGTATTTCATAAGGATGGATTAGACGAGTTGCTCGCCAAATTAAACGATGAAGGCGTAAGGTTCCTGTCAACAGGAGGCACACGTGAGTTTATCGAATCGCTAGGCTACAAATGTGATGCGGTCGAAGATGTAACCGCTTATCCCTCGATATTGGGAGGCAGGGTGAAGACGCTTCATCCTAAAGTTTTTGGAGGTATTCTTGCTCGTAGGGCTAACGCTGGCGATCAAGAACAGATGGAACAATATGCAATCAGCCCCATCGATTTGGTTATCGTAGACCTCTATCCGTTTGAAGACACTGTGGCTAGTGGTGCAAGCGAGGCCGATATCATTGAGAAAATTGATATTGGAGGCATTTCGCTCATTAGGGCTGGTGCCAAAAACTTCAACGATGTGGTGATTGTGCCTAGCAAAAACGAATATGGTATGCTGCTCGATATCTTGAAAATCAATGGCGCTAACACCACTTTGGCACAACGTAAGACTTTTGCTACACGCGCCTTTGGTGTGAGCAGTCATTACGATAAAGCTATACATATGTGGTTCGAGTCTGAAAAGGCTTGATGCATAGCACGCTTTGATGTACTTTTCGCTAGCGCGAACTTCTTTCGTGGGTGTTCGATGCGCGATAAAAACGAGAAATAAAAAATAATAACATAACGGACAAACGACCACGGGCTACAAGAATGCCCGGTTGAACTGCCCTTGTGGGTGGTGTGCTGGGGAAAGTGGGCACGTTGAGATAGTCCAACAACCGAAAAACAAAATAAGACATGGGATTTTTTTCTTTCATGCAAGAGATTGCGATGGACCTGGGAACGGCCAATACCATCATTATCAACGATGACAAGATTGTGGTAGACGAGCCTTCTGTGGTTGCGCTCGACCGACGAACAGACAAGATGATTGCCGTGGGAGAACGTGCTAAGCTGATGTACGAGAAAACACACGAGAACATTCGCACCGTAAGACCGTTGCGCGATGGTGTTATCGCTGACTTTACGGCTTGCGAACAGATGATGCGTGGACTTATCAAGATGGTGCATACTGGTAGCCGATTGTTCTCTCCTTCATTGAGAATGGTTATCGGTGTTCCTTCTGGAAGTACTGAAGTAGAACTGCGTGCTGTGCGCGACTCGGCTGAACATGCCGACGGACGCGATGTTTATCTTATCTTCGAACCTATGGCTGCTGCCATTGGTATTGGTATTGATGTTGAAGCACCCGAAGGAAACATGATTGTTGATATCGGTGGTGGTTCTACCGAGATTGCTGTAATCTCGCTAGGTGGTATTGTTTCTAATAACTCTATTCGTGTTGCTGGCGACGATCTTACTGCTGAAATTCAAGAATATATGAGCCGTCAGCATAATGTGAAGGTGAGTGAGCGTATGGCCGAGCGCATCAAGATACACGTGGGCTCTGCTCTTACCGACCTTGGTGACGAAGCTCCAGAAGACTATGTTGTACACGGACCAAACCGTATCACGGCGCTGCCAATGGAGGTGCCTGTGTGCTACCAAGAGATTGCTCACTGCTTAGACAAAACCATTGCAAAAATTGAAAATGCTGTGCTCTCTGCTTTGGAGAACACTCCCCCCGAATTGTATGCCGACATCGTGAGAAATGGTATCTATCTCACTGGTGGTGGCGCATTGCTTCGTGGTCTCGATCGCAGACTTCAAGATAAAATCAGCATCCCCTTCCATATCGCTGAAGACCCATTGCACAGCGTTGCCAAGGGTGCTGGTATTGCATTGAAGAACGTTGAGCGATTCTCGTTCCTCATGAGATAAGTGCATGCGCAACCTCTTTGCATTCCTAACACGCCATAACCATTGGCTAGTCTTCTTCGTTCTCGAGGTGATTAGCGTGGTGTTGCTGTTCCAGTACAATAGCTATCAGGCTAGCGTATGGTTCTCTTCGGCCAATGCTGTGGCCGGAAAGGTGTACGAAGCCAATTCGTGGGTCGAAACGTTCTTCTCGCTAACGCAGGTGAACAAAGAACTCACACAGCGTAACCTTGAGCTGGAACAGCAAATGGTGGCTATGCAAGAGTTGCTCACACGTGCCAAACACGATAGCCTTGATGTGGTGCAAACACAAAAACAGGCGCTACAAGGGTTTAAACTCTATCCCGCAAGGGTGGTGAGCAATTCGCTAGATAAGAAAGACAACTTCATCACAATTGACAAAGGCTGGGCCGATGGCATAAAGAAAGACATGGGCGTGGCTTGCGGAAATGGTGTAGTGGGTGTGGTGTATCTTGTCTCTAGAAACTATTCTGTGGTTATACCTGTGCTCAATTCGCACTCCAACATCAGTTGTATGATTAAGGGTAGGGGATATTTCGGCTACCTACATTGGAATGGTGGCGACCCTGGCATCGCTTATGTTGACGACGTTCCACGACATGCACGTTTTAAATTGGGGATGGATGTTGTTACCAGTGGTTACTCTTCTATCTTCCCTCCTGGCGTGTTGGTGGGTAAAATCTTGCATGTGTTTAACTCGCCCAACGGTTTGTCCTATCGCCTGCAGATAAAGCTGTCTACCGATTTTGGTAAACTGCGCGACGTGTGTGTGATTGACAATGCTGGTATGGACGAACAATTAGAGATGATGCGTGCCGTGCAAGACTCGCTAAAGGTGAAACACGAGTAATCTGCACGCTGATAAACAATGGCCCTAGGGCCGATAATAGCACAGAGAAAAAATATAAACATGACCATAGGCGTATTGAAAACATTGGGGACTTTCCTCATCTTCCTGTTGGTGCAGGTGCTGGTGCTTAACCATGTGCACCTCTTCGACAGCGCCACGCCGTTGCTATATATATATATGGTGTTGCTCTTCCCTCGCAATTATCCCAAGTGGGCACTCCTCGTTTGGGCTTTTGCCATGGGCTTGGGTGTAGACATGTTTTCTAATACACCAGGAGTGGCTGCCGCTTCGCTAACTCTTGTGGCGCTACTCAGGCCTTATCTCTTGGAACTGTTTATACAAAGAGAAAGCGCCGACGACCTTGTGCCTTCCATGAAGGTGCTTGGCTTTAGTAGATATTTGTTCTTCGCCTTCCTCATCATCTTTATTTATTGCCTTACGTTCTTCTCCTTGGAGGCCTTCTCGTTCTTCAATTGGATACAATGGGCATTGTGCGTGGGTGGCAGTACGCTGCTTACGCTGCTGTTGGTGATGGTGTTAGACAACCTTAGAAGATAAGGGAGAATTGTAGTGTGAAAGATTTTGAACTAGACAAAAGAAGATTAGTTATTGGTGGGGTGGCTGTATTCATTGTTACAGTTTACCTCATCCGACTTTTCATGCTACAATTGCTTAGCGACGACTATAAGAAAAACGCAGATAGTAATGCCTTTCTCAAGAAAATCGAATATCCCTCGCGTGGCGCTATCAGCGACAGACATGGGCGATTGCTTGTTTATAACCAACCTGCTTATGATATTATGGTGGTGATGAACGAGGAGAAAGGTCGACTAGATACCACCGAGTTTTGCAATGCCTTGGGGATTACCAAGGAATATTTCATCAAACGCATGAACGATATTAAAGACCGCAATAAAAATCCTGGGTATTCGCGGTTTACCGAACAGCTTTTTATGAGCCAATTGTCGGATAAAGAGTTTAGCGTTTTTCAAGAGAAAATCTTCCGTTTCCCTGGGTTCTATGTTCAAAAACGCAGCATTAGACAATATCAATATCCTTATGCTGCCCACGTACTGGGTGATGTGGCCGAGGTTTCTAAAGCCGATGTGGAAAATTCTGATTACTATCAGCCTGGCGATTACATCGGAAAACTAGGTGTTGAGCGCAGTTACGAAGAGCAATTGCGTGGAGAAAAGGGTGTACAGATATTGTTGCGCGATGCCCACGGTCGTGTGCAAGGCAACTATCAAAATGGAAAGTTCGACCGCCGCCCTATAGCGGGTAAAGACCTCACACTGAGTATCGATATCAAATTGCAAGAATTGGGCGAACGTTTGCTCGAAGGTAAGATTGGAAGTATCGTGGCCATCGAGCCTGCTACTGGCGAAGTACTCTGCATGGTGTCGTCGCCCACTTACGACCCTCGTATTATGGTGGGCCGAAAAAGAGGGAAAAACCACCTGGCTTTGTCTAAAGATGTGTGGAAACCCTTGCTCAATCGCTCCATCATGGGACAATATCCCCCTGGTTCTACGTTCAAAACCACACAGGGGCTTACCTATATGACCGAGGGAATTATCGACGAAAACACCCTGTTCCCCTGTGCACGCGGATTTAATTATCGTGGTTTGCACGTGGGATGCCACCCTCATGGCGCACCCACCAACCTGGTGCAGGCCTTGTGTACATCGTGCAATAGCTACTTCTGTTGGGGACTTTTTCGTATGATTGGCAACCGACAACATTACCGCAGTGTGCAAGAGGCAATGAACACTTGGCGAGATTACATGGTAAGCATGGGCTTTGGATATAAGTTGGGTATTGACTTGCCTGGCGAAAAACGCGGTCTTATCCCCAATGCGGCTTTTTATGATAAGGCTTATAAAGGCTCGTGGAACGGACTTACCATCATTTCTATCTCCATCGGACAGGGTGAGGTGAACCTTACACCCCTGCAAATAGCCAATCTTAGCGCAACAATTGCCAATCGTGGCTATTATTACGTGCCTCATGTGGTGCGTAAGGTGCAGGGCGAACCGCTCGATACGCTTTATCGCAGACGCCATTACACCATGGCCAACCGCAAAGCCTACGAGTATGTGGTGCAGGGCATGCGCGCATCTGTTGTAGGTGGTACGTGCCATGCAGCTAATAGAGCCGACTATTTGGTGTGCGGAAAAACAGGTACAGCGCAAAACCGTGGACAAGACCACTCTGTATTCATGGGCTTCGCACCTATGGACAACCCCAAAATTGCCATCGCCGTGTATGTCGAAAACGGTGGATTTGGCGCCACTTATGGCGTGCCCATTGGCTCGCTCATGATGGAACAGTATATCAACGGTAAACTTTCGCCAGCCTCAGAGGCACAAGCAAGCGTTTACCAAAGCAGAAGGATAGCTTATGGCACGAGCAACAGATAGACAACCGAGCATGCTTGGCTCGCTAGACTGGTGGACAATTGGCATCTACCTGGCGCTACTCACCTTTGGGTGGGTGAGCGTTTGCGGTGCAAGTTACACCTATGGCGACACCGACATCTTTAGTCTCGATACGCGTTCGGGTATGCAAATCGTGTGGATTGGCACGTCTGTATGCCTTGGATTTGTGCTGCTTACACTCGACGACCATTTTTACGACACCTTTGCCTATGTGATATACGGGGCTTTGTTGTTGTTGCTTTTTGCCACCATCTTCAACCCCCACGAGATTAAAGGCTCGCGCTCGTGGCTTGTATTAGGGCCATTGCGCTTGCAACCTGCCGAGTTTGCCAAGTTTGCCACGGCTTTAGCTGTGGCCAAACTCATGAGCACCTATGGTTTTACCATGAGTAATTGGAAGCATTTTGCTTCTGCATGCATGGTGGTGGTGTTGCCCATGCTCTTTATTGTGGCTCAAAAAGAAACGGGCTCGGCATTGGTTTACCTCTCGTTCTTCCTGATGTTCTATCGCGAAGGCATGCCCGGTAGCATCCTTTTCACAGGGGTGGCCATGGTGGTGTACTTTGTTGTGGGCGTAAGGTTCGAGCAAGTGCCTCTTTGGGATACACCCACCTCGCTTGGCGTTTTTATTGTCCTGCTTCTTATTCAGGTGTTTACCGCGGGTTTGGTGCGCAGTTACGTTTCTGAACGCGGACAAACCACACGCGTGCTGGCCCTCAGCTTACTTGTCACAGTGCTTAGTTTGCTCTTTTCTAAGTTTGTTTGGGCTTTTGATGTCACCATTGTGCAGCTTGTGTTAACTGTAGGCCTCGTGTGTTGGCTGCTCTATCGCTGGCTCAGTGTTCGCCTTAACAATTATCTCTATGCGGCTTTGTTTGCTGTTGGCTCGGTGTTGTTCTTTTATTCGGTAGACTATGTGCTTAACGATGTGATGGAACCGCACCAGCGTGTTCGTATCAATGTGCTGTTAGGATTGGAAGAAGACCTTGCTGGTGCTGGATACAATGTGCACCAAAGCGAGATCGCTATTGGTTCGGGAGGGCTAAAGGGTAAGGGCTTTCTTAACGGTACGCAAACCAAACTGAAGTTTGTACCCGAACAAGACACCGATTTTATTTTCTGCACCGTGGGCGAAGAAGAGGGATTTGTGGGTTCGGCAGCAGTGTTGTTGCTGTTTCTTGCCTTGATATTGAGGCTCATTAAGCTAGCCGAACGCCAACCGTTTAAGTTTGGGCGCATATATGGTTATTGTGTGCTTAGCATTTTTCTCTTCCACCTGTTTATTAACGTGGGCATGGTGTTGGGCTTAACGCCTGTTATTGGTATTCCGCTGCCATTCTTTAGTTATGGCGGTTCTAGTCTTTGGGGCTTCACCTTTTTGCTGTTCATCTTTTTGCGTATCGATGCCAGTCGCAACAAGTCGCGCAGGCAATAACACTTCTCATACCATGCCTCGGCATGGTATTTTCTTTTGTTGCAGTCTGGTATAACTTTAAATATTTTATTCTTGGTATAACTACTATTGGACTTAAAGGCTAGGCTGCAAATATGCGCAGTAATGTCCAAAATGGGCTAAGGCTTTAGTCGTGTGTTGGGGTGTTAAGGGTAAAAATATTTTACAAAATGCGTTTTTTAGAAGCTTCGTTCTAGCGAAATTATACACTAAAAACGTGCCTTTATCTGTTGTGTTTTGGTTCTTTGTGGTTGGTTCTGATGTCGTTTTCGAACGATGCATCGGCATTTTGCAGCATTTAACCTTTCTATTTTGCATCATTCTCTCAATTTTTCGTTGCCTCAAATTCATTTACTAGGAGTAGGAAAGCGTATTTTGGAAATAAAAATCAATCTTTTAGGATAAATTTTATCAACAAATACCACGTGCTTTTTATCTATTACAAGTAGTAAAACGCCAGATTATGTGCATAATGATGCATCTTGTTTTGTGTATTGATGCATTTCGCCTTGCATTTTGCACCATTTTGCCTTGCGTTTTGCTGCATTTTGCCTTGCGTTTTGCTGCATTTTACCTTGCGTTTTGCTGCAAATAGTGTTGTGTTTTGCTGCAAAACGCAGTCTTTTTTGCAGCAAAACGCACGTTTTTTCCCAAAAATCGCAATTTTATGCATAATCCAAACGCTCTTTCGCCCTTTACAACTTCGCCCTTTTCGCATCAAACAAAACCCTCGCGAGAATTGAATATTTGCAATTAGTTTGGCTGTTGGTTCATTTTAATGCCACTTTTTAAGTTAAATTTTGTGCTTAAAACTTTACATTTTAAATTGTCCTGCCAACTTATACTATATGTAGAGCAAAGGTAAAACCAAATGCTTCTTTGTTATAGTTGCGTAGTTTTGAGTAGATAGTTCGTTTTACGATGTATTTTCGCCAGTTAAAGATATTGTGTAAACAAAATAAGTGTAATCGCTAGAAGTGTAAATATAATAATGTATCTTTGCATTGTGTGGGCAAATAGCCCCAATTTACTTATCAAACTGATTAAAAGATGAAAAGTCACCACTATTCAATAAGCTGCTTATGGGGCGCAGTTGGTTGTTTTGAAATAGCTAGAGGGTTGGGGCGGTGTTTACAGCAGCAGGCTGTGTTCTTGGTGTTGTTAATCCTACTTGGCACCACTTCGGCTCTAGCGCAGCAGCCAAAGGATACCGATGAAGCCCAGTTTGCAGCAGCTATGACAAAGACCAAATGGCGAGAAACGCCTATGAAATTTGCTTATCCCAGCTGCTTTGCGCGTGAAGAACTGTTCGACGACAATGTGCCTGCATATTATTATCTTTACAGTTGGCGCCAAGTGGTGATGGGTTATGTTTCTCTTGGCGTGTGGGCTGTTGATGATGTTGATTATCCAGGTGAGAAATACCCTCTCTTAGGTAGCATCAACATCAAGAAAATTACTTATGTGCATAAGGGTAAGTGCATCTATTCGGGCTATACCACCGATGGCAGAGTGTTTTATATGAAGTGTAAACCCGAAACTGGAGGCATGGTTACGCACCTTGGTGTGTTGGCCTTGGTTTATCCTAAGAGTTTTCAACCGCATGTGGGATTGCTCATTAAGCAAATTTCTAATTGGTGAAGTTATACCCTAGGAGGCTGTGCTGTATTCAAGGGCAAGGTTTGAATCTGCACAAAGCATCCACCTAAGCAGGGCATCTAGCACACGATAGTTTGATTTAAACAATGTTATACAGCAATGAACAAGTTGAATGGAAAAGACATCTGCCTTGCGTTGAGAACAATACGTATGCAAGTGGCCGAGGCTAATGGCATCGACTACACCCCCACACCTTGCCATCACCAAGGCGAATGCAGCGGAACGTGCCCTGCTTGCGAGGCCGAAGTGAGGTATATCAACAGTCAGTTGGGCCGATTCCGTTTGGCAGGAAAGGCTGTTAAGGTGGCTGGCTTGGCTTTAGGCATAACCATGGCCACGGGTAATGTTCAGCAGTCTGCTGCTTGTGTAAATGCTAGGCCTAACGTGGATGCCAATGGTGGGCGAGCTAATGAACCAGACAACGGGATAGAACGAGCCAAAGATGTGGCCGCAAACTATACCTTGCATGCTGAAAAGGCCGATACAACCGATGTTAATGGCAACGACTCATGCACGTATAACCTGCCAGAAGTCGATATTCAGTCAACTGTTAGCGTGCGTAGATTGTGTTATACGGGAGGGCTTTATTCGGGTAGCCGACTGGTTAAAGACAGGCAACACATTTATGACAATCCTGATGTAGTGGCCAGGTTTAAGGGTGGCGATGAGGGCATGAAACTGTTTTTTAATCGTAATATGCGCTATACGCCCGAAATGAACGAGTGTTGTGCACAGGGAATAGTGGTTGTGGCGTGTATTGTTGAACGCAATGGCAGGCTCACTGGTGCGCATGTCGTGCGGTCGATAGTGCCTTCTTTTGATGCCGAAGCCATGCGTTTGGTAAAGTTAATGCCGCGATGGAAGCCTGCCCGAATAGAAAAAAAACGCGTGCGCACACGTGTGTTGATAAAGGTGCCGTTTAAATTAGAGTAGCTAATGTGTGTTTTTAGCATGCAAACACCATAGATTGTTTACATATTTGATGCAGAAAGTTTAATCATGAAAACAAACGGAAAAAGTATTTGCGCAACCTTAAAACAGGTGAGAAAGTGCGTGGCCGATACCAACGGCATAGTTTACACCCCCAAAGAATGCCACTTTGAGGGCGATTGCAATGGCACTTGTCCTGCTTGCGAGGCCGAAGTGAGATATTTGGAACATCTAGTCTGCTGCGAAAGGCGGGAAAGGCTGCAACGGTTATGGGCGTGGCCGTGGGGATGACGATGGTTGCGGGATGTAAGACAAGCAATGGGAACGCTACTCCTACCTCTCCGCAAGGACCAGGCCAAACAAACCGCGTGGAAACAGGCAACAATACGAACCCCACACCCACGGCATCGCGCACGGATACTTCGTTGATAAAGGACACAAGACATTCGGGAGAAGACCCCATACCGATGGGAGAAATTATTGAAGACGACTCTGTGGGCTCGCCGAAAGTTGATCCTTGCGACCCTTTCCCACTTGGTAAGATTGGGCCAGCCAAGCCAAAGAAGAAAAATAACGCCCAGAAAACGCCCCAAAAGAGTAAGAAAAAGGGGCGAAAAAGGCGGTAAGGGAGAGTCTAAGTTGTTACAGAGAAGTGACCAGACACGATTAAAAGCAGACGCGTATGAAGTCGAACGGAAAGAACATTTGCCATGCGTTGAAGACGATACGTAAGCAAGTGGCCGATGCCAACGGCATAGTTTACACCCCCAAAGAATGCCACTTTGAGGGCGATTGCAATGGCACTTGTCCTGCTTGCGAGGCCGAAGTGAGATATTTGGAACATCGCGGGATGTAAACAGGGCAGTAACAATGCTCCTTCTGTTACTGCACCTGGCACAGAGCAACCAAAACGTGTGGAAACTGGCGGTAAAACTTGCCCCACGCGCAATACCTCGCGTACAGATACCTCCTTGTTAAAAAACACAAATGGTGCTGATGATGGCTTATTAATACAAGGAGAAATTAGCATAGACAGCGTAGTGGAAGCAGCAGAGAGATGTACCAGCGACCCTTTCCCACTAGGTAAGATTGCACCCGATAAGGCTGAAAATAAAGGAACTACTCAAACTCTCAAAGAGTATAAAAAGAATGCCCGCAGACCGCGTTAAGGTAATCAAAGTTGTTAAAGAGAAACGACCATAACAAGTAAAGTGAAAGCGTATGAAACCAAATGGAAAGAGTATTTGCGCCTCCTTAAAGCAAGTACGTAAGCGCGTGGCCGACTCCAACGGTATTGTATATGCCCCCAAGGTATGCCACTTTGAGGGCGATTGCAACGGCACTTGCCCTGCTTGCGAGGCCGAAGTGCGATACCTAGAACATCAACTCGACCTGCTGCGAAAGGCGGGAAAAGCTGTGACGGTTATGGGCGTGGCTTTGGGAATAACCTTGACAACGGGTTGTAAACAAACCAACAACCCGAAGGCTTTGCAAGAGACGCAAGATAGCGTGCAGACTAACGATAACCAAATAACAACAGGATTGGTTATCTCGGAAGAGGGAACAACTTGTTCAGAGACCGACTCTGTGTTTGAAGATGTGACAGGAATGGTTTCTCCCGACACCACTTCGGATAAGCGGGAACAGAAAAACATGAAAAGAAAACGCAACGTGCGCGTGTTCACAAAATTTGTTCCGCCGAGTGTTAAGTAACAACCTGGTAGTTCATTTTCCCCATGCATCGTGCAGTTTCTTTGTTTTTTTCGTACCTTTGCAGATGTTGAGGCATACACAAAGGGCTTGTTCTAAGGCGATACATCGCCACGAGGCAGGCTTAACCATACCCATACACATCTTTAATATAAAGAAACAACACAAGGAAAAATGAAAATAGCACTTATCGTGGCAATGGATAATGAGTTTGCACAACTCCGTTCGTTGCTCGAAAACGAAAAGGCGGAGACGCATCGCAACATTACTTTTGTTACGGGAACCATTGGTACGCACCAACTTGTTTTGCTGCAATGTGGCATCGGAAAAGTGAATAGCACCATTGGAGCTGTCGAAATGATTAACCGTTACGCACCCCAATTGGTGGTGTCGACGGGTGTTGCTGGTGGTGCCGATGTGCAAATGAATCCGCTGGAGGTGGTGGTAGGCACGCAATATGCTTATCACGACCTGTATTGTGGCACGGAAGTGGCCTACGGACAGCTGCCTGGATTGCCAGCTCGCTTTGATGCCGCTGCACAAATGGTTAACTGTGCATTGGCTTTAGATGCCGAAACGCCCATTCATGGCGGACTGATTGTTAGTGGCGATTGGTTTGTTGATAGCAAAGAGAAGATGCGCAGCATACTCGAACACTTCCCCGAAGCCAAGGCTGTAGACATGGAAAGCTGCTCCATCGCGCACACCTGCCATCGTTATCAAACACCATTTGTTAGCTTTCGCATCATTAGCGATGTGCCATTGAAAGACGAAAAAGCTGCCCAATATTACGACTTTTGGGAGCGAATGGCTAATGGCTCGTTTGCCGTGGTAAGTAAATTTCTCAACAATATCTAATGGCGCAAGGCTGTTGCGCTAGTATAACGCTAACAAGTAGGCATTTTTTTGTTTACTCCTTATTATATAGGCTACCAATATGGTGGCCTGCAAACCCCTAAAACAATAAAAACAACATGGATAAGATTCCCAGTTTCACCATCGATCATAACAAACTGAAGCGTGGCATATATGTAAGCCGTAAAGACAACGTTGGAAACGAAGTGGTTACAACTTTTGATGTACGTATGAAAGAACCCAATCGAGAGCCAGCGCTTGAACAAGGGGCTATACACACGATGGAACATTTGGCCGCTACCTTCTTGCGTAACGACCCCGAATGGAAAGAACGCGTGGTGTATTGGGGACCAATGGGATGCCTCACAGGCAACTATCTGCTGATGAAAGGCGACTTAAAGTCGGCTGATATCGTTGACCTGATGCGCCGTACCTTTGAGTTTGTGGCCAACTTTGAGGGCGAAGTGCCTGGAACAGAAGCCAAAGACTGTGGCAACTACTTGCTACACAATCTGCCTGGTGCTCGCAAAGAAGCTCGCAAATATGTTGACGAGGTGCTAAATTGCATCACAACCGAAAATTTGGTTTATCCCGAATAATGAGCTATGACACCTGAAGAACACTTCAACGCAGGTGAATTTGAGGATGAACCTTGCTCCCTTACGCCTCAACAAAACGCTAGTAGGCCCCAACAAGCTCCAGTAAGGCGCTTGTATGTTAAGCCTGTGCTTAACATTAGGCGCAGTGGGCGTAGTTTTGGTCAAAATTTTAAGATTGATAAGCACACCTATCCACTGGCATTACCCATGGTGGTGTGCTTTATTTATTTCCTTGCAATGACTTTAGGGGGCGTTAACCCCTTGAGAGATAGCGCAGAGGTGTACTTAAAATGGGGTGGGGGAGAGCACGATAGTATCTATGGTGCAGGTCAATGGTGGCGACTTGTTACCAATGTGTTTGCTCATGCAGGCATAGAACACTTTTTGAGTAACCTCGCTGCTTATGCCTTTGGCGTTATGTTTCTTAAGCAGTTAATGTCTCCATGGAAGGTACTAGCCGTGTTTTTGTTGTGTGCCTTTGCAGGAAGCGTGGTTTGTTCCATTGTTACCGACTATGTTTTCCTTGGTGCTTCGGGTGGGGTGCTAGGGCTTTTTGGCACATTTATCGGTTGCACCGTGTTGCAATCCGATTTGTTGGCGCAGCATAAAACCTCTCTTTATGTGTCTTTGATTGTGGTGGCGGTTAGTATTTTGTTGAGCTTTCAAGCCGATGTTAGTCTCACAGCTCATCTCGTTGGCATCATCACAGGTGTGATTATAGGTTTTATTGTTTATTCTTTTAAACGTCGCAAGGCCAATTAATCATTTCCCTTTTCCCCTTTCTTACACGATATATCGTGTCACTTGTGCTCTAAACAGCTTGCTAGTGGTATGCTGCAATTGCCCCTTTCATCGTTATTGATGTTGACAAACTCAATGAGTTCTGCACTAATAATCAGTCAAAATAAAAAGGCTGCACCAAAATGAAACCATTTTGATGCAGCCTTAATTATGTAAAAGAGATTACGATTAGTTTGTTTTTACTGGGCGAACGCTAAAGCCATAGCTGTAAGCGTTGCGAGCCTCTCCGTCGTTTGTGGGTGCAGACACGCCACCAGTCGACATCTTGATGCGCCAAGCATAGCCAAGTTGATTATTAACAAGTCTTGTATTGGCAGTCCAGAAGTAAGCACCAGTTCCAACTGCAACTAACTTACCGTTGTGGGACATATCACGTGCACCACCTGCAGGGAAGAAAATCTTCTCATTGCTGCTAAGTTTAAAGGTAAATCCTTTATTCCACGAAGCATTTGTGGTGTTGAAGTTGTCGAATGCATAAGGATCAGGTATTTGGAAACCAACTGGTGAGGGGTCGTAGATGGTCTTTACAACGTCGCGCGTTTTACCATTGCGGTCGTTGTTATTCACTGACCACAAGTTGATGTACTGTTTGTATTGCCATCCAAGCTTACCTGCACCAACCTCTGGTAGGAAAGTACCAGGGAACTGGATACCACGACCTATCGTACGAGTTAACATTCGAGATCTGTATGGCTCTTGGTTTTCACCTTGATCAGGAAGTTTGGTGAAGTTATCAGCAGAGTAACCCGAAATGCCATCTACACCAGGAAGTGCATCCTTACGACCCCACTGATACATCGTAGCATTACCTTCTTGGTCGGCAATTCCTGCATGTTGTACAAGAAGAACGGTAGCAGTTTCCTTCTTACCATCAGGACCTTCTTGTTCAAGCTTTACACTAACCTTACGTTCTGCAGTTGCACCCATCCACTTTGTATATCTCCAACCAAGTGTCTCTGATGTGAATTTGTATTCCTTATCTCTAGAAGTATGGTTAATTGTAGAAAGAACACTCTTTGGTGCAAACCACAAGTGCCATGACCATAGAACCACACCCGTTTCATTTGTTACGGCAACAACAGCGTTACCATTAATTAGATTTTCCTTCTTAACGGTGAACTCTAGGTAATCGTCTGTACCAAAGCCTCCGCTTACCCTAACAACGTTAGGTGTGCCGCTAATTGCGCCAGGTGCATCGGTCCATACAAGTTTACCCTTTGTTGCGGGGTCTGAAGCGTTCTGTCTGTTGATATAAGGAGTGGTGATTTGGTTGTCTTTGTGGTCTACAAAATGCTCTAGTACCAAGTTCTCAGTATAAGGTGGCAGATACTCAGGACTAGCTGTACTGGTATAAGCACTGCTATTTTCTCTACCTTCCTTAACAGCATTACCGTATACCAAGGGAATGCGATACGTACCAGGGGCAGAAATTACGTAGCTGTTTGCTGTATTCTGAACAAGTGCAGCACCCGTAGAGTTAGCAAGGTTGTAATTTGTAACAGCCGGTGCCTTCTGCAGTTCAGCGTTGCGTTCAGACAAAAGGTCGCGAATATTCTTTGTAATGACAGCTTGACGAGTTTCTCCAGTTGCATCTGCGCTGCCTTCACCACCGTCAAGACTAGTCAACCAAGATGGTTTTTCATTCATAGAGTATGTGCCGTCTAAGTTTTCGTCGTAACCAACAACATTCCATTTAACCTTCTTCTGTATCTTTCCGTCTTGATAGTAAGAGATAACTTTGAATTGGCTCGATAGAGTTGCATCATAAGCTGCAGAATCCTTAGGAGCTTCCACGCTAAATACATATTTGTAGCTGTTTGCACTTTGCGACAGCGCATAGGTCTTAGTTGTTCCGGCCTTCCATGTTCCCTTTAGAGGAATCTTAATAGCTGGAGTTGCTTCACCATCAAAGTAAACATGGATGTACATACCTTTGCCTGTCAATTCCTGAGGAATCATATAGAAGGTTTCGTTTTTACCATCACGGCCCACGATAAGTGCATTAACATTTCCCTTTGTGGGAGCTTCAATGTCAGAGAGTGTGAAGTTTTTTGGTGAAGTAACTTCGCTCCAAGCATTATCAAGGTCGGCCCCAGTAGTCGAGAGAACCGATGAAGGCAGGGTGAACTTACCCTGGCTCATGGCTTTGGTAATGACAATCTTGGTAATCTTATGGTCGGGCGACAGGTTGCTACCTACTTTGAAGCGGATAGCTGTCATGGCGTGTTGAAACTTCAAAGGCACTGTTGGGGCTGTACCCTGAGTGGCGTAATGTATAGGAGTTTCGCCCGAACAAGCGGTCATCAAGTCTATTTGTTGCGAAACATTTTCCTTCACGTCGATGTTTACGTAAGGCGTAGACGTGTTGCTCTTTGGTGAAAGAGTAAGCTTAGAAGGAATTGCATCATAAGGATAAACAGCAAAGAAGCGTGCATAAGGCTCTGTAAATGCCCAGCGTTTAGCCTCTTCAAGGTTACCGCTCTTGTTTGTTTTGTTGTTGTAGAACCAAGGAGTGGTACTGATAGCATTAGCAGCTGTTCCACGATAGGCTGTAACAGAGAAATTCCCAAGCGATGATAGTGTGGTGATTTCTGCACGTGTAGCAGCAGTTCCCGAATTTTCTAATATGTCATTATCAATACCCGCAACAGTAGACTCTATAAGACACATGTCGCTGTGTCCAGGAATTTCGTGCTTTTGTATTGTTAGGTCTTCGGGTGAAAGACCTTGCATGCGCAGTTGCTCGGCAAATCCAGCACGAGTTGCAGCATAAGCAGGATTGGCTTTGGCTGCATCTTGAGCTTCTTTGTCGGCCATTGATATTTTAAAAGTAACCAAAGCGCCATCCTCTTTGTTGGTGGCTTGGTCGAGTTCGTTGTCAGAGCAAGCCGTGAATCCTAGTGCAGTCAATCCGCTGAGACATGCAAAAGTAAACGCTTTGGCGCTTATGTTGCGCGTAAAGCTGTTTCTAAAATTAAGTATCTTCATTTTGATGATATTTTCGAATGATATTTGTTTTTAGTCTTCTGGAATTAACTCGGTATCTTCATCGTCTGCTACAGGTTCCACAGTGGATACATCAAACGCTGGTTGAGGACTGGCTGCAAGAATTGCACTCTCTTCTTGCAAGTCGTAAAAATGGATTTGAGGTTCCAAATAAACCTTTCTCGTTCTCTTTACTTTCATTACTTAAATAATAATTTAATAATACTTTATCTATATCTGTGACTTATACACATATCATGTGTATGTCTTATTTGTTTTGTAACTAAGAAATTCGAAAAATAACAGCTAAGTAAATATTTTATTATCCTGTCGTAGTCTTTGTTGCGCTTTGATAAATAGTCGCAACGTTCTGTTATATTTGACTTGTTTACATTGCGGGTGCAAAGGTAATGAAATTAAATGAATTTCAATGAAAAAATGTTTATAATCCGTCGTAAATCCTTGATTTTCTGTGATAAATGGCGTATTATTTTACAGACTTGCTTAAACATCGCCTAAGAATTGTGTGTTTTCGGTTTCTGTTTTTGCAGTTCTTGTGGTTACAAATTGTCGCGCTTTTTGGCGTTAGCAGTGCAAAGTGCTTTGCAGTGAGGGGTGGCTTTTCTTGTGAATTGGCGTAGGCGAAAGATGTGAAAAGGCTTAATTATGCATTTAATTAGTGCTGTGGCTTGCGGTTGTTGTTTGTTTTTCGTTTTAATCATTGGTTGATAACACTTTGCGATGTGTTGTGGGCGGGATGCTTTTGGCCATTCGGTGCTTTGAGTTAGAGTTCTTTGTGCCCTTGGTTTTGTGGTTTAATGTGTTGCCTTATAGGGTAAGCTTGTGTATGCCCATATAAAAACTCCCCACAACGAGTGGAAATCACTGTTGTGGGGAGTAGATTTTCGCAAGCGAAGGCAACATGGTTGCCTGGCGTCTTAGCGACGCAGACCAAGAGCCTTGATGATAGCGCGATAGCGTTCGATGTCGCGGTCGTACAGATAGTCGAGCAAACGACGACGCTTACCTACCAACATGGTCAATGATCTTTCCGTGTTATAATCTTTACGGTTCTTTTTCAAGTGTTCCGTCAAATGGGAAATACGGTATGAGAACAATGCTATCTGGCTCTCTGCAGAACCAGTATCAGAGTTAGACTTCCCGTATTGTCCAAAGATCTCTTGTTTTTTTGCTTGATCTAAATACATAGAACTTTTGTTTATAAAATGATTTTGTGCATAAATGCGGGTGCAAAGGTAATACTTTTTGTTGGTTTCACCATCGCATTAGTGGGTAATTTGTTGGTAATACCTGCTTTTTTTAACAAATTGACTGTGTGTATTGTCTTTGTATGGCTTGTTTTTAGATGGTATGATGCTTTTTCTTGCTGGTTAAAAGTTTTCTGTCTCTCACCTTTTTACTACCTTTGCACCGTTTTATTAACAATTTAATTTATGTATAAATCATTATTCAACAAGCGTGCGAGCCTGCGTTTCACGCATTTTTCTCGCAAGGGATATGCGCTTTTCTCGTGTTTGGGAAAAGAAGTTATCGTTGGCACGCTGAGCGTTGCAACCTTGGCGCATGCTAAGGCCGAGGGCTTGAGCACCCGCACCCCGTTGGTGGCAGACACCTTAGCACATAAGGAGCTGAAACTAGACGAGGTGGTGGTCACTGGTTCGCGAGCGCCGCTCACCGCTTTACAGGCAGCTAAGGTAGTTGCTGTTATCAGTAGCGACGACATTCAACGGTCGGCCGCAACCAGTGTAAACGATGTTTTAAAGTTAGTCTCGGGCGTGGATGTTCGTCAGCGCGGAGGCTTTGGTGTACAGACGGACATTTCTATCAACGGCGGAACGTTCGACCAGATTACCATTCTATTGAATGGGGTGAACATTAGCAACCCGCAAACAGGACACAACGCCGCTGATTTTCCTGTTTCTCTTTCTGATATCGACCGCATTGAGGTGCTCGAAGGTGCTTCGGCACGTGTGTTTGGTGCTTCGGCTTTTAGTGGGGCAATTAATATTGTTACCAAAACCGAGGCTCAAAGTGGCGTTAGGCTCTCGGCCGATGGTGGCTCGTTTGGCACTTTTGGTGGCAGCGTGGCACTTAGCTTGGCCTCTAAGACGGTGAGCCAGCAGCTTAGCGGTGGCTATTCGCAATCGGATGGCGGAACAATCAATACTTATTTTCGTAAGCGACAGGGCTTTTATCAAGGCAATTTCGAGACTAAGGCAATAGACTTGTTTTGGCAAGCGGGACTCGTTGCTAAGGATTATGGCGCTGGCACATTCTATGGCATTGCTAGCCACAATCAATATGAGGAGACGCGACGGTTTGTGGCTTCGGTGGGTAGCAACATCCGCCCCCTGCCCAACAACGTGCTAACCCTATCGCCCACCATCTATTGGCAACGCAATTGGGACCACTACCAGTGGAAGCGTGGCATGACGGGGGGCAATAAAGGCGAAAACTATCATCGTACCGATGTGTATGGCGGAGCTTTAAATACGGTGCTGAACTGGGCTGTGGGTAAAACTGCACTGGGGGTCGACTTGCGTAAGGAGCTTATTTATAGCACGGCCTATGGCGAAACATTGCCTGCCCACCAATGGAAAACCATACATGGCAGCGACCGAATGTACGAAAGGCGGGGCGAAAGAACCAACACGAGCTTGTTTTTAGAACATAATGTGGTGCTCCAACATTTCACACTCTCGGCTGGTTTGCTGGCTAATCACAATACTTGGCTTTCTGGTGGACTGCATTTTTACCCTGGGGTAGACCTCGCATGGCGACCAAATGCCCAATGGAAGGTGTTCGCTTCGTGGAACAAGGCCTTGCGCTTGCCCACCTATACCGACCTCTATATCAGCAATCGCGCACAGATGGGCGACCAAAATCTTAATCCCGAACGAGTAAATACTTATAAACTGGGGGCGCGTTATCGCACAACGGCTCTCCAAACTCAGGTCAACGCCTTTTATAGCAATGGTCGCGACATGATTGACTGGGTGTTCGAAACATCGGCCTCCACGCGTTATCATGCCCTTAATATTGGTAAACTAGATAATATGGGGGCATCGGTAGACCTGGCTTTTATGCCCAAAGAGTTGTGGGCGAATAGTCTTTTCACAGCTGTTAGGTTGAGTTATGCCTATATTCACCAACAACACCACACCACACAACCTATATATAAGTCGCTCTATGCTTTGGAATATCTGCGCCATAAGTTCACGGCCACGGTAGACCATCGCATTGTTTCGCGCCTTTCGGCTCATTGGGCGATGCGCTGGCAGCAGCGAATGAATGGCTATCATCCTTATACGAAGGTGGATTTGAAACTGCAATGGACGGCGCCCAACTATTCGCTCTATGTGCAGGCTGATAACCTTACGGCTCACCCTTATTACGATTTGGGAGGAGTTAAGCAACCGGGACTGTGGGTGATGGCTGGCGGAAGCATTAAGTTAAATCTTTAACCCCAATATAAACTGCCACTATTGCTACTGGTTAGAGACTTGTGGCACGGTGTAACGGCAAACTTCTCGCGGTAAGAAGTTTGCCGTTATTTTTGTGCTTTCGCTTTAGCGGGTTACACGGTAGACTAGTGCGTGTTATTTAATGCAATTTGTTTAGCAATACGCATAATAATAGTTAACTTTGCATGTAATCAACAACAAACAATCATGGAATATATAAAACTGGGAGCAACCGACCTTCGATTGTCGGTTATTGCCTATGGCTCGTTTGCCATTGGTGGCACAATGTGGGGCGGAACCGACGAGGCCGACTCGATAGCTGCTGTTCGCGCCTCTATTGACAACGGTATAACAAGTATTGACACCGCACCTTTCTATGGGTTTGGACTGAGCGAAGAGATGATTGGTAAGGCCATCAAGGGCCACGATCGCTCGCGTGTGCAATTGCTAACCAAGTTTGGATTGGTGTGGGATGGCAGCAATGCTGGACGTGGCGAGCGCTCTGGCAATGCAATTAAAGATGGTAAAACGATTGAGGTTTACAAATATACGGCTAGAGAGAATATACTGAAAGAGGTGGAAGAAAGCCTTAGACGATTGGATACCGACTATATTGACTTGCTGCAACTGCATTGGCCAGACAACACTACGCCCATAAGTGAAACAATGGAAACGCTGGATTTGCTGGTGAAACAAGGAAAAATAAGGGCGGCTGCGGTATGCAATTACAGCGTTGAACAACTGGAAGAGGCTGCCAAAAGCATACAGCTAGCCAGTAACCAAGTGCCTTACAGCATGCTGAACCGCCGAATTGAGGAACAACTTGTGCCTTACGCTCTGGCACATAACCTGGGCATAATAGCCTATAGTCCTATGGCGCGCGGATTGCTTACTGGGAAATACTTTGAAGGTGGGCAATTAAAGGCCGACGACCATCGCAACGAATATTTTTCGCGATTTAATTTAGCACGCGTTGAAACGATGCTTAACCATCTTAAACCCCTTGCTGCAGAGAAGCAAGCAACTTTGGCGCAGCTTGTTTTGAGATGGACAACGCTGCAAAAGGGTATTAGTGTGGTGCTAGCAGGGGCGCGAAATGCCGAACAGGCCATTAGTAATGCTGCTGCCATGAGTTTTTCGCTTTCCGACGACGAGTTGCTGTTTATCGCCCGCGAGATAGATGCTTGCACGGCCAAGCAGCTTTAATGGCTAGTGGAACTAGCGGGTTTTTCTATGTGTGATGTGGTGACGAGGGATGTTTTGTGCGTGTCTTTATCTTGTTAAGGCGTAAGAATAGTTCTTGTTAATTTGCTGTTTTGTAAAAATAAAAGAGAGGATATTGGCGCAAATACTGCCCTCGCTAGTCAGCAAACACTCACTCGACGCCAAATATTCAATTCTCGCGAGAGTTTGGGGTGATGCAAAAAGGGGCAACTTGCTTAGGGTTATAATGCTGTCTGGTATTGCATGAAATTGCGGTTTTTAGGGCGTAACGTGCCATTTCTAGCTAAAATCGGTGTTATTTGCTGCATTTAGCCTTGCGTTTTGTAGCAAAACGCAAGGCTAAATGTACCAAAACGCGAGGTAAACTGCAGCAAAACGCAGGGTTAAATGCAGCAAAATGCAAGGCGAAATGCATTAAAACACGCATCTATTTGTATTATTATACGAGGAGGATAGGGGGTTGAAGCCTTTAATTTGATAAATATATTCTGCTTTTTAAGGCTAAAATGTGTTAGAAAGGTGTGATTTTAGTTGCTAAAAGTTGGTTTTGGAGTTGCGAAAAATTGTGCGTCAATTGCCAAATAGAAAGGCTAAATGGTGCAAAACGCATGTGGCGCGCCCCAAATAGGTGTAAAAAATATATTTGAAAGGTTGAAAATAGTGCCCAAAAGCATTGTTTTACGCCTTATTTTTTCTAGAATGATCGGCGAATAAATGTCTGTTTGTAAAATATTTGTACGCCATTTTGAGCGGTTGGCAAACAGCTGGGTTTTGAAAATTGAAGTCACAAAGTTGTTAAGCCCTAAATTTATGACCTTTTTTCAGCCTTGAGCGCAATAGTTTTAGAGTAGACGCCTACGTTTTCTTCGCGCTTTATAGTATTCTTGTTTTGTTAAGTAGAGGAGGGGGTGTGCGTTAGGGGCGGCATTGGCGAGAGGTGAAAGGGCGAGATGTGGCAATTAGGGGAAAAGAAAAATGGGATTGGTTAGCCCCAAGTGGGGTATTTAACCAATCCCAATATAACTTGTAGCGAAGCTTATTGCTGGTTTACCACCACTTTCGCATCCTTATACGCCTTGTTTACCACTAGCAACATGATGGGGCGAATGGTGAAACTGCGCTTAGCGCCAACCTCAACCTTGTAGTTAAGGTGGAGTGTGGAGTTGTTGCCAGTAAGAGACACGTTGGTGATTTTTGTGTCGTTGTAGGTTTCGGGCAACACAATGGGCAACACAAAACTTTTAGAGAAGTTAATAGGAGTGGCTTCTCCGTCTTTTCCCATGAATGCTGCGATGCCAAAATATAGGTTGAAATCTTTTTCGTGGGTAATTTTTTCGCCCACATTCAGTTCTTTTCCCGTATTCAGAAAATAGTTGCGTGCCTCGTGAAAGCTAACTTGTGTTGAGTTTGTTGTGCTTTTGCAGCAGGAGCATGCGGCAAAGGCCAGAATAGCAACTATTGCAAAAGAGGCAAAAATGGTTTTCTCTAATTTCTTTCTCATTTTAGATAATATGCTTTTGTGTTGATAATCTGCGATTGTTGCCCAATAATGTCCATCGCGCTGCGTGCTTATACGCGATGCGAGGTAAGGAGCAGACAAGCAAAAAGTCTAAAGAGACATGGTTAGATGTTCGCTTTAGACTTCTTTCTTTTTGCTTAGTGAAGCGCTACCATTGTTTGTTATGTTTTATTGTTGCTGGTGTGGCCCCATAGTTTTGAAAAATTCCCACGTGTAGATTACGTGTACCAGATAGAAGAATCTACTGTTTGGCCGTTGAGTTCTTCTTCGTTGTAAACGTTGTCGAGTTCGTAGTCTTCCTGACTGTAGCTCTTTCTTTTAAGTTTCATGGTTAAACCTCCCTTGGGATCTCTGGTCTCTAGCAGATCCCTGTTAGTTGATGGTAGATGAAGAGACCGTCATCTTCATTGCATAGATAGTAGAGTAATATTAAATGAAAACTAAATGTTGTATTACATGTTAGCTTCATTTGTTTTGCAAAGATACACATTAATCTTCTAACTTGTTACTTTTTTAGTTTGATTTTTCTGTGTTTTAGCACTTTTTTGTTTATTGAGGCTTTAATTTTTCACTTCTTTGGGTTATTTTTAGTATATTCTGTTGTTTGGTGTTTGACGTAAAATCAATATTTATGACAAATTTTTAATTCCTTTTGTGTGAATTTACGATAAGTCTTTACAAGTTGTAAATATTAGTGTTATATGCGCTTGCAATGTGTATGAAAGGTGAAAAACGGCGCGTTTTGCAGCTAATGTGAGTGGCGATAAGGTTTTTTATAACGTGTATCGGGGACTTTATTCGAGGTTATGGTTAACTTTGTGCTAGCAAAATATAAATAACATCATGATAAAATCATTGCAACACCGCACAACCATACGCCGATATAAGGATAAAGACGTGAGTGAAGAGCTTTTGAATGGTTTGTTGGAACAAGCCATGCGTACCCAAACCATGGGAAACTTACAGCTTTATAGCGTGGTGGTGACGCGCGACGATAAACAAAAACAACGCCTTGCACCTGCACATTTTAATCAGCCAATGACCACACAGGCGCCTGTGGTGCTTACCATCTGTGCCGATTTCAGGCGTACCACGTTGTGGGCTAAGCTGCGAAAGGCCAATCCGGGCTATGATAATTTCCTTTCGTTTATGAATGCGGCCACCGATGCGCTGCTTTTTACACAGACTTTTTGTTGTTTGGCCGAAGAAGAGGGACTGGGTTATTGTTATCTTGGTACTACCATTTACAACCCTCAGCAGATAATTGATGTGCTGGAGTTGCCGCCATTGGTGTTGCCTGTGGCTACACTTACACTGGGATGGCCCGACGAAGAGCCTGTGATGAGCGATAGGCTTCCGCTATCGGCCATTGTGCATGATGAGGTTTATCGCGACTATACCCCTGTGCAGATTGACGATTGTTATGCTGCGAAAGAAGAGTTGGCCGTGAATAAGGCGTTTGTGGCCGAGAATAAGAAGGAGACTTTGGCGCAAGTTTACACGGATGTGCGCTACACCAAAGCCGTTAACGAGGCTATTTCGGAAGGGCTTTTAAAGGTGTTGAGACAACAAGGGTTTATGTAAGAGAATGATGTTGTTGGCTTGTTACTTGTGTGTTTGTTACTTTTGGAGGCAACTAGTGGCAAGTGCTTGATTTGTATTTTCTAAAACAATTATAATTTTATGAAGAAGAGACTTTTTTATTTGATGTTTGTGGCTTTTGCTGCCATGTCTGTGAGTTTGATAACGTTTACCTCGTGCAGTAGCAACGACAATGCCGACGAGGTGTTACCAGCAAAAGAGGAAGTTAGTAACTTGCTTATAGGGCGTTGGAATCTTGTTGGAAACTATAATAGCGAAGGGAAAGAGATTGACCAGCAGATGCCAGGCGAAAGCATTTCGTTTGATATTGCGGGCCGTATGTTGAAACAGTGGTTTAATGTTAAACGTAGTAGCTATAGGTGGACCGTATACGAAGCGGATGGAAAGCTTTATTTGATGGTTGATGTGGAATCATATAGAATTAAAAAACTTAATGCCGACGAGTTTGAATTTTATTACTCGGAGGCTGATGGTAAATATAGCAAGTACAAAAAAGCCAAATAATAAATGAAGAAAAAAGACCAACGAGCTGGCTAACTGCTGCTTCGTTGGTCTTTTTTTTCTTGTTGCGCCATTGCGCGTAATGGGCAGTGTGCTGAGCTTAGCTGGTTGCTTTTGCTCAACTGGTAAGTGTTCAGTGGCTATAATAAGTCGTGGTTGTGGTGTTTACCCATATCGCCATAGGGCGAGAGGCCTATTTTGTGGCCGTATTTTTCGCCCAAAACCCTGATGTCTTGCAGTGTTTTGGCAATAAATGCTTTGTATTCAGTACTTTCTACATTGAATGGTTTGTGCTTGAGTGCAGCCAGAAGGGGTTGCCATTCTTTTAAAAATGCGTGGGTTAGGGGGGAGAAATAGGCATTAGAAAATTGTTCCCAGATGTATTCCACGGCCTGTTCGGTGGGATGAAGCATATCGGGCGCGTAGAAACGGTAATCGCGTAGCTCGTCGTTCATGATTTCGTAAGCTGGGAAATAGCTTGTGCAATCGGGATGAAGACTAAGCAAGCGATGCGTGGCTAATATCAACGTGGCCTTAGAAAGCTGACTGCCTACGAAGCCATATTTGGCATAACGTATAGGACTAACCGTGATAACAACTTGCACTTGCGGGTTGCGTGTTTTTAAAATCTCTATGGCTTGATTAAGAAAGGATACACATTGGTCAATGGTTAGTTCCTTTTCATCAAAGAGCTTTTGGGGCAATTTTTTGCAGTTGTCGGCTATTTCGCCCGTCTCTTTCCAGCAATACACGCGGTTAGTGCCCAGCGTAAAGATGGCCACAGCAGGACAATCGGTGCAACGTTGCACCGTGTGCAGAATGCTTCCAGGGTTGTACATCACGCCAAAGGGATTAACTGTGGTTTGAAATTGAGCCTCAGAAAATCGTTTGCCCATGTTTTGAGCAAAGCAAGAACCCACGAGCAGCACCTTTTGGAATGGCTCGATGGCGAACAGGGGGCGTGGTATGGCTACTTGAGTTTGCAGTTGCATCGGCGTAGATGGCTTGTGTTGTTGTTTGAGATGGGGTAGCAAAGAGGTTTGCTAGTGTGCGTTGAGCTTAGGTAAACACGGGCAAAGATAGTATAGATCACTAGTATTTGCGCAATACAAGGCACACAGGCTTGCCCATGTTGATGCACTTTCCCGTGTCGGTAAGCAGTCCGGTACGGGCATTGCGTTTAAAAATCTGGATGGTGTTATCGTCTCTGCAAGCCACTAGAAGATATTTTCCGTTGGGCGTTATGGCAAAGTTGCGCGGATGGATGCCCGTTTCTTGGTAGCCCACCTTTGTGAGAAGACCCGTAGAAGGGTTGATAGAGAAGATGGCAATACCATCTTTTTTCAGTCGATGCGAGGTGTAAAGGAACTTTCCATCGGGACTAACGTGAATGTCGGCGCTACCTTTTCCGCCGCCTTCATCGGCCATTAGCTGTTGTTCTTCTATTAGTTTTCCGTTGTTATAGCGCAAAACGACACAGGTTCCGCCCAGTTCGTTGATGAGATAGAGATACTTTCCGTCTTTACCAAAGGTGATGTGGCGTGGTCCTTCGCCTCGTTTCGCCTCGTAAGCCACGGCGTGTTGCGTTAACACCTCTGTGGCTTGAGGGTTTAAGTCGAAGCGATAAATGCGGTCGTTGCCTAGGTCGGTGACCAAAAAGTGTTTGCCATCGGGTGTGCGTATGCCGCAATGTATGTGCGAAACGCTCTCTGCATCGCGCCCTTGGAAGCGCGTTTGTTGTGCCGTTTGTTGCAATCTACCTTGTTTGTCGAGCTTAAATACACTGATGTCTCCGCCCGAATAGTTGGCCGTTATTAAGCAATGGCCATCGGTAAAGAGGTTGCAGGGGTCGCTGCCTGGTAGGTTTTTGGGGTCGTTTTGTTGGTCGCCAGCCTTTGTAGAGGCAAAAATAGGATTTGTTAATTTACCCGTTTTAGCATCATAATCAAAACTGTAAGCCCCTTGTTTGCCATCGTTAAATTCGCTTACGGCATAAAGACGTTTGCCATTTGGCGACACGGCCACGAACGAAGGGTTGCCAGCTTGGGCTGTAGAGCGCAGTTTGAAGGCGCCAGTTTCTTGGTTGAAGTTGTACACATAGATGCCTTTCGACGAACTGTTTTGTGTGTATGTGCCAACAAAGAGGGTGAGGTTGGCTTGTTGTTTGGCTTTGGCAAAGACGCAAAGCGACAAGGCCGAGAAGGCCAAAGGCAAGAGTAAGCGATGAACGTTCATGTGTTGTTGTGAGAAAAGGGTGAGAATGTAGGGAGAAAAGTGCGGTTAGGCAAACTTAGTTGATTATCTCGCTTAGCGGTTGCATCACAAATTGTCGTTCGTGCATGTGTGGATGCGGGATAATCAAGTCGGGTTCGTTTATTTGTAGGTCGTCGTAAAGCAAGATGTCGATGTCTATTGGTCGGTCGTGATACCGTCCGTTGGTGCTTTTTTGTGTTCGTCCCAACGTGCGTTCAATGTGTTGCGTAGTCTCGAGTACCTCTCTAGGCGAGAGCAATGTTTCACAACACACCGCAGCATTGATGAAACAGTTGTTAGATTCGAAGCCCCAAGGGGCAGTTTCGAGCAGAGCCGACTGGCGCACAACGGTGCCAATCAGCTCTGAAATATATTTAATAGCAGTCTTGATATTGGCTTCACGGTTACCCAGGTTAGCCCCAAGACTTAAGTAAACCTTATGTTTCGGCACGTCTTTGTTAGTCGTTTAAGATGAGCAATGCGTCGCCGAAGCAGCCAAATTTGTATTCGTTTTCCACTGCCAGTCGGTAAGCTTCCATCACAAGGTCGTAACCGCCGAAGGCAGCAGTAGACATCAAGAGGGTGGAAAGGGGATGATAGAAGTTGGCCAGCATTGTATCTGCCAATCCAAAGTCGTATGGAGGGAAGATAAAACGGTTGGTCCAGCCAGTGTATTCTTTCAACATGCCATCTGTTCCAACAGCAGTCTCGGTGGCTTTTATCACGCTTGTGCCGACGGCGCAAACGCGTCTGCCCTCTGCCTTTGCCTTGTTTACAATGGCGCAAGCCTCTGCACCGATATGCATTGATTCAGAATCAACCTTGTGTTTGGTGAGGTCTTCTACTTCGATGTCGTGGAAATTACCCAGTCCGCAGTGCAAAGTGATGAATGCCGAGTTGATTCCGCGTATCTCCATGCGCTTAAGTAGTTCGCGACTAAAGTGCAAACCTGTGGCAGGAGCCGTTACGGCACCTTCGTTTTTGGCGTAAATGGTTTGGAAGTCCTCCATATCGTCTTCCGTTCCGTGGTGATCTTCGCGTGCGTCGATGATGTAACGCGGCAGTGGCGACTCGCCTAAGGCGAAGAGCGAGCGTTTAAATTCGTCGTGATCGCAGTCGTAAAGGAAACGTAGGGTGCGACCGCGGCTCGTGGTATTGTCTATAACCTCGGCTACCATAGTGCCACTGTCGTCGAAAAACAGTTTGTTGCCGATACGAATTTTGCGTGCCGGTTCTACCAGAACATCCCAGAGGCGCATCTCTTGATTGAGTTCGCGCAGCAAAAACACTTCAATCTTGGCGTCGGTCTTTTCTTTCATACCGTAAAGGCGTGCGGGGAACACCTTTGTGTCGTTGAATATAAAGGTGTCGCCTTCGTCAAAATAGTCTATCACATCGCGAAATTGTAGGTAATCTCCTTTAACAGGCTTACCTTTTTTGTCTTTACGATAGAGGTCGATGGTGCCCGATTTCTTGTGAAGAATCATTAGGCGACACTCGTCGCGACGCGTTAGGCGCGACATTTCTTTTTCTCCCTTCTCGTTATGTATCTCGTGATAAACGCTGTTGGGGTACAAGGCGATGAGCTCTTGTGGCAGCTTGAAGTTGAATTGCGATAGCTTCATGTTGATGAATTGTATTGTGGAGGATTTTTATTTGTGGTAGTTGGGGAGTGGAGAGAGGCAGAATAAGTCTCGCATCAATCCCCTATTCAGAGGTAAAAGGCTTGTGATGCCTTTGTTTAAGTTGCTTTAGGGGATGTGTTTAGAAAGGGTGAAGCTTTCTTTTTCAGAGAATGATGTTTGGTTTTAAGCCCGTTGTGTGCTTATGTTTTAGAAACATTCACCCTCGTATCTACGGTTCCTGTTGTTTTTGTTGTTGCGTTTGTGGTTCTTCAAACTCTTGTTTGTCGAGCCACTCTTTAAAGGTGTCTAGTTGTAAGCAGTTCTCAACGCGCACGTCGCCCACCCTTGTTCGGCGCAATGCCGTGAGGTAAGCCCCACTATTAAGCGCTCTTCCCAAGTCGCGAGCCAAAGCTCTGATGTATGTTCCTTTGCCGCAAACCACGCGAATGGTGAGTAGCATTTGGCTTGGGTCGAAGTGTTGCACCTCTATTTCGTCAATTCTTAGCGTTTTAGGAGCCAGTTCCACTTCTTTCCCTTTTCGTCTTAAGTCGTAGGCTCTGTCGCCGTTAACCTTCACTGCACTGTAAGTTGGAGGCACTTGTTGTATCTCGCCCACAAATTGTTGCAGGGCTTGGTGAATGGCTTCGCTAGTGATATGTGCCGTTTCAAAAGTCTCGTTAACGGGGTGTTCCATATCGTAGCTAGGCGTAGTAGCGCCCAATTGCAAGGTAGCCACGTACTCTTTAGTGTGGGTTTGCAGTTCGGCAATGCGCTTAGTTGCTTTACCTGTGCACAGCACTAGGACGCCAGTGGCCAGCGGGTCGAGTGTTCCTGCGTGTCCAATTTTTACGCGTTTAACGCCTAATCGTCGTGATAGCAAGTATCTAACGCGCGCTAATGCCCCAAAAGAAGTTATCTCGTAGGGTTTGTCGATGCAAATAATCTCGCCTTGTTGAATGTTCATCAGTCTACCATGGCTAAAGAATGACCTGCCGACAGCCATGCAAGAATGGCAGCGCCAAGGATGATGCGGTACACGCCAAAGGCCCAGAAACCGTATTTAGTGAGGTAGGCGATAAAGGCTTTGATGGCAAAGAGTGCCACAATGAAGGCCACTACGCTACCAAGAAGCAATGTTCCGGCGTGACTGGCAAGCATAGAGTAGTCGCCCATCTTATGCATATGCAAGAAAAGTTTCAGCAAATCGAGGCATGTTGCAGCAAACATGGTTGGCACAGCGAGGAAAAACGAGAACTCGGCAGCGTCTTTTCGCGTGAGTTTTTGGGCCATACCGCCCACGATAGTAGCCATTGAGCGTGATACACCAGGTATCATGGCCATGCATTGAAACAAACCGATGGTGAAAGCGCGACGAGTGGTGAGTTTTGTTTCGGGCGAGCCATTGCCGAAAAGCCTATCGCAGAACAGCATTACAACGCCTCCCACAATCAGCATCGAAGCAACCACTCTTACGTTTCCCAGCAAGATATCGATGTACTTGTTGCAAAGTCCGCCGATAACCATTGCCGGAATAAAGGCGATGAGCAGTTTATAGTAGAAGTCCCACTTGCGCAATGTGCGTTGAACGGGTGTTAGTCCTTCGGGTGGAGTGGAGTGGTCGAGCCTAAAAAAGCGTTTCCAATACAGCACCACCACCGCTAGGATGGCGCCAAACTGAATGATAACGTCGAAGGCTTTTACAAATTCGTCGCTCTCTATTCCCAACAATGCTTGTGTAATAATCATGTGGCCCGTAGACGATACGGGGAGAAACTCGGTGAGTCCCTCCACGATAGCTACGATAATGGTTTGAATGATAGTCATATTGTGTTATGCTTCTTCTTTTTCTTGAGGGTCTTTGGGCTTGCGAATTACGGCATATATGATGGATATAAAACCGATGAAGCATACTGCCGGAGCCACTTTAATGCGTGTAGCACTGAAGATGTCGGGGTTGAAAGCGGTGTCGGTAGAGCCAGGTCCGCTCATAAGTATTAGGCCCAGCAGCACCACTGCCATACCCACGGCCAACAAGATGAAGTTTATCTTGTCGAAAGCGAAGTTCTTTTTGTCCATTTCTTATGTGTTCGTTTTTGTTTATTGGCCCTGTCGCAATTATTTAGTGTGGTGCGATGGGGCTTTAACATTGATGTTGCGATGATGAATTACACCTTATTATATAGCGCTTGCACACCTTATTATATAGGGAGTGTTGTGTCAATGCTTGATAAAGGGTTAAATCTTATAGAGTTCTCCGGCCTTCATTCGCAAGAAACTGTTTACCGAAACGTAAGCGCAGATGGCCGTGATACATATTCCGAAGAGCAGCACTGCACATCCAGTGATGGCCAATACTTCCCATGTAATGATGCTAAACACGTTTTCTTGGTAGCGATAAAGGCCGTAAACGAGGCATGCCAGCACAATAATGGCTAGCAGTGCGGCAATGATACCCACGCTCACAGCTTGTTTAATAAAGGGTCTGCGTATAAGGCCCCACGACGCACCCACTAGTTTCATGGTGTGAATAGAGAAGCGTCCGGCATAAATACCCAGTCGCACGGTGTTGTTAATCAACGAGAACGAAACGAATGTGAGCAATGCAGCCAGCACCAAGAGCACCAACGACACTTTACTAAGAGTGGTGTTAACATCTTCCACCAGTTCGTGTTGGTAGGTGATGTCGGCCACTTTGGGGTAGGCTTTCAGTTCTTTCGAAATCCAGTTTAGTGAGTCGTTATTGGCGTAGTCGCCTTTGAGGGTTAGCTCAATGGATGCTAGAAGTGGGTTATCACCGCCCATAAATTCGCTTGGGTCGGTGCCCATGGCAGCCGTTTGTTCCTTAAGGGCCTGTTCTTTGCTAATGAAAGACAGACTCTTGATATAGGGTCGCGCTTGTAGACGCGTACAAAGTCGTTGGGCTTCAGGGTTAGTTAGGTCTTGGTCGAGCATCATGGTCACTACGAGATTCTCTTTAACGTAGTTGGTAAGGTTACGTGTGCTGAATACCGAGAGCACTATTATGCCCAGCAAAATAAGCACCAGTGCAGTGCTTATGCATAGCGTTATTACCTGCAACCCGTAGCGGCTGCGGGGTTTATTGTGTTTCTTTCTCATTTTTAAGTGACACTATTACACCGAATTTCCTGCAAAGTAACGAAAAAATCTCTGATTGTGCAACGTTTTTAACGCTTATTTGCGAAAATGCCTCGTGTGTGCGTACGACGATTTGTTTGTTTGATAGGAATGAAAAGTAGATAGGTTTTATGTGCGTGGTGAGGAATTTACCCTATGGTAGGTGGCTAAGGGTTAGTGTTTACCGTTTCAGTTAAGTTGTTAGCGCTGGTTTCGAGAAGTTTGTTCTTGAGCAATTCTTCTAAATCTCATTCTGCAGCAAGCCAAGACGTACTTGTTGAACGTTTTAATTGTGGTGTGCATTGTGCAAAATGTCGCAGTAGAAAGTTTTTTACTGCTTACGAATGATGTAAAAAGGAAAACAAAGGAGGTGGAAAATAAATGAAAGTTTTCTATTTTAGCAAACAATTGCGTTGTGTTTGCCTATCGTTGTGTAGCTGTTAGAATGCTGTTGTTGGGCTGTTTCTTGTCGCTCTTCTTTACATGGAGGTTTTGTTAAGATACTTATTTTGAAAGTGTTGTATTGCTATAGGGCGTTGGTTGTTAGTTTGTTATGTTAGTTGTTGTGGGCGCAAATTTATACTTCGGAATGTATTATAAAGATATGTGCGCGAAAGTTAATCTTTGTTTATGAACAATTAATTGTAGTTCGTAATCTCCACAAATAGAGAATGTTTGAGAAAACCAGATTTTCTTTTCTGAAAATTGCTATAACCACACTTGATAATATCAAAAATAGTTAGTAGCTTTGCAAAAGAAAATAGAGGTTTAGTAATGGTACAAACAAACACTTATTCATACGAAGAGGCTTTTATGGCCGCTTTGGATTATTTTGCTGGCGATGAACTGGCCGCGAGAGTCTGGGTAAACAAGTATGCCATGAAGGATAGCTTCGGCAGGATTTATGAAAAATCGCCCGAAGATATGCACTGGCGAATAGCGAATGAAATTGCACGTATAGAGGGTAAATACCCCAATGCGCTGTCGGCTCAAGATGTTTTTGAGTTGCTCGATCATTTTCGTTATATCGTGCCAGCTGGCAGTCCGATGACTGGTATCGGTAATAGCTACCAGGTGGCATCACTAAGCAACTGCTTTGTGGTGGGACTTGAAGGCGACGCCGACTCGTATGGGGCTATCATGCGCATCGACGAAGAGCAGGTGCAGCTGATGAAACGCCGCGGCGGAGTGGGCCACGACCTCTCGCATATTCGGCCCAAAGGTTCGCCCGTAAACAATTCGGCGCTAACATCTACAGGACTAGTGCCCTTTATGGAGCGTTACAGCAACTCAACGCGCGAAGTGGCGCAAGACGGGCGACGCGGTGCGCTGATGCTTTCGGTGAGCATTAAACATCCCGACAGCGAGGCCTTTATCGATGCTAAAATGACTGAAGGCAAGGTGACGGGCGCGAACGTGTCGGTGAAAATAGACGATAATTTTATGCAAGCTGCTGTTGAGAATAAACCCTACGTTCAGCAATTCCCCATTGATAGCGATAAACCCGAGGTGGAAAAAGAAATATCGGCTAAGGTGCTTTGGGAGAAAATTGTGCACAATGCCTGGCAAAGTGCAGAGCCTGGTGTGCTTTTCTGGGACACCATTCTGCGTGAAAGCATCCCCGATTGCTATGCCGATCTAGGTTTCCGCACGGTTAGCACCAATCCCTGTGGTGAAATTCCACTCTGTCCTTACGACAGTTGTCGCCTGCTTTGCGTCAATTTGTTTAGCTATGTGGTTAATCCTTTCACCAAAGAGGCTTATTTCGATTTTGAGAAGTTTGCCAAACACGTGGCTATCGCCCAACGTATGATGGATGATATCGTGGATTTGGAACTCGAAAAAATCGACCTTATCATGGAAAAGATTAAGGACGACCCACAAAGCAATGAGGTGAAGGGAGCCGAATATCATCTTTGGGAGAAGATAAAGCACATGAGCAGTCTTGGAAGACGCACTGGCGTGGGCATCACTGCCGAGGGAGACATGATTGCGGCATTGGGTTTGCGCTATGGAACGCAAGAAGCAACCGACCTCAGTGTTAGCGTACATAAGTGCTTGGCGCTGTCGGCCTATCGCTCTTCGGTGGAAATGGCAATAGAACGTGGCGCTTTCGAAGTGTTCGATGCTAAGCGCGAGGCCACCAATCCTTTTATCCTTCGATTGAAAGAGGCCGACGAGCAGCTGTATAACAATATGGTGGCCCACGGAAGACGCAACATTGCCTGCTTAACGATTGCTCCCACAGGAACAACCAGCTTGATGACGCAGACAACAAGCGGCATCGAACCCGTGTTTATGCCCGTATATAAACGCCGTAGAAAGGTAAATCCCAATGACACAGACGTGCATGTAGACTTTGTTGACGAGGTGGGCGACAGTTTTGAAGAGTATATTGTGTACCATAAGAAGTTTATGGACTGGATGAAGGTCAACGGCTTTGACACCGATAAGCGTTATACACAGGAAGAGATTGACGCCATCGTGGAACAATCGCCTTATTACAAGGCCACTGCAAACGATGTGGATTGGCTGATGAAGGTGAAGATGCAGGGCGCAATACAAAAGTGGGTGGACCACTCTATCAGCGTAACGGTGAACTTGCCCAACGATGTTGATGAGGCTTTGGTTAACCGCTTGTATGTAGAGGCGTGGCGTTCGGGCTGCAAAGGCTGTACGATTTATCGCGACGGAAGCCGTTCGGGCGTGATGATTTCTGTATCGAAGAAAGACAAGAAGAAAGAGGATAAGCAAGAAGAACAGCCCATTGTGCCTTGCAAACAACCTGAAGTAACCGAGGTTAGGCCCAGAGAATTGGCTTGCGATGTGGTTCGTTTCCAAAACAATAAAGAGAAATGGGTGGCCTTTGTGGGCTTGCTCAATGGCTATCCCTACGAGATATTCACAGGTTTGCAAGACGATGACGAGGGCATTGCCCTGCCTAAGTCGGTTACAAAGGGTAAAATTATCAAGAATGTAGGCCCTGATGGACGTAGTCGTTACGACTTCCAATTTGAAAATAAGCGCGGATATAAAACCACCGTTGAGGGCTTGAGCGAGAAGTTTAACCCCGAATATTGGAACTATGCCAAGCTTATATCTGGTGTTTTACGCTATCGTATGCCCATCGACCACGTTATAAAGCTGGTGGGCTCGCTGCAACTGAAGAGCGAAAGCATCAATACATGGAAGATTGGTGTTGAGCGAGCGTTGAAGAAATACATCACCGATGGCACCGAAGCAACAGGAGTTAAATGTCCCTCTTGCGGACAAGAAACCCTTGTTTATCAGGAAGGTTGCCTTATTTGCAAAAGCTGTGGCGCTTCGCGTTGCGGTTAAATTATGCATTTCTTGCTCCACTCTGTTGTCTTATGGCTACGGGGTGGAGCGTGTGTATTTGTTTCGTGTTAAGCTGTAGGGATGGTAAGGAGTTAAGTGGTTAAACCTAATGCCTTGTAGTGAGTGGTAACGTATCAAGGAATTAAGCCAATGTTTTTCCCTTTTTCTCCTTTTCTCCTTTTCCCCTTTCCCCTTTTAACTATACATTATGCCCCATTACATTCATCTTAGAAACCTCAAGTTCCACGCCTTTCATGGCGTAATGCCCCAAGAACGTACAGTGGGAAACCATTATGTGGTAAACCTAAGTGCCGAATATCCCATCGAACAAGCCATGGAAAACGATGACTTGGCCCACACATTAAACTATGCCGAGGTGTACGCCGTGGTAGAAAACGAAATGAAAACACCATCGCAACTACTCGAAAATGTGGCTTATCGCATTGCCCAAAAGCTGTTTGAAAACTTCCCTTTGATACAATCGTTACGACTAGAAGTAGCTAAGCAAAACCCGCCAATGGGCACTTGTGGAGGCGAAGCAGCCGTAGAAATTCAATTAAATAATGATAAAACCAGCCGATAAGGCTCGGAATACAGCCTTTTTTAGTATTTTTGCAAGTAATAAAGCCAAAACCCAATGGTTCGGGATGCAACAAAGGCTGGTTCTGAGGATTACCTTTACGCCTTTTTGAGGAATTTGTCTGAGCACTTATCTGTAATGGCAGAAAGAGCAAACTACGCTATAAAGCAAGAGCGAAGCACCAAACAAGCTAGATAAAAACCCAAAAAACAGTGGAGAGCGAGATATACATGCAAACTTGAAATGTAGAGAGGAATTTTTAGAACACACTCCTTATGTGATACCCAAACAACGTACTGGCTCTTCAATTTTTGCGTGTATGAACAAAAAGATTACCGCCCTTTGCATGCTTTTGCTTATCTTATCGTTTGCCGCTAGTGCTGCAAGCAAAAAGTTTGTGCTGGTAATCGACCCTGGACATGGAGGCAAAGATGCAGGCGCTTTGGGCGCTTTCTCCAAAGAAAAAGATATTAATTTGAGCGTGGCAATGGCCTTTGGACGACAGGTTCAGCGCAATTGTCATGATGTGAAGGTGATTTATACGCGCACAACCGATGTGTTTATCGGACTGAAAGAACGGGCCGAAATAGCCAATAAAAATAAGGCCGACCTCTTTATCTCGGTACATACAAATGCTTTGCCTGGAGGAAAACAAGCCTACGGCATGGAGACTTATACCCTAGGTATGCACAGGGCCGGCGATAACCTTGACGTGGCAAAACGCGAAAACGCGGTAATCTTGATTGAAAAAGACTATAAACAAAGCTATCAGGGATTTAATCCCAACTCCTCGGAAAGCTATATCATGTTCGAATTTATGCAAGATCGCAACATGGCTAACAGCGTTGACCTGGCTAAAATGGTGCAACGAGAAACATGCGCTTCGGCAAGTAGACCCGATAAAGGGGTGCATCAAGCGGGATTTCTAGTGCTGAGAGAAACGTCGATGCCTGGTTCTCTCATCGAATTGGGATTTATTACCACCCCTGATGAAGAACGATTGCTTAACGATAAGGCCAAGGTGGAGAACATCGCAGCAGGTATTTATCGAGCATTTGTGAACTATAAAAACAAGTATCATAACAACATCGTGGTGCCTTACAAACCTTCGGCCGTGCCAGGAACTGTAACTCCTCCTGTTGTGCCCGATGATTATAAGACAGACGAACCCGCTTCGCCCGCGAAGACAACCATAGCTACGCCACGACGAAACGAAAACCCAGTGACCGAAACACCTAGAAACGAACAAACAAACACAACTGTGGTCTCGCCAAGGACACAAACCACAAACCAAAACACCGAGGCGCAAACGACGGTTAGGCCTGTGGAGCAGCGACAACCAGAAGAGTCTTCACTGCCAAATGTTACTTCGGGCGATGACAATGAAAAGATTATCACGTTTGGCGAAACCGCCATCGTACCCATATTTAAAGTTCAAATCATGGCCACACCAGAGCGCTTGAAACGTAATAGCCCTCGTTTTAAAGGACTAAAAAACGTTGGACACTTCTATGAGAACGATCTCATAAAGTACACTTACGGCGCTTCGGCCGATTATAATGAAATAAACCGATTAAGAAAAGAGATTTCCGACAAGTTCCCAGATGCTTTTGTTATCGCATTTAAAGACGGAGAACGCATGAATGTGAACAAAGCTATACGAGAATTTTCGGTTAATAGACACAAAGACAACAAATAATTGACTATGAAATTTTTTACGAAAGAGGTAAAGATAGCCCTAGTGGCCATTGCCGGAGTTGTGATTTTATTCTTCGGAATGAATTTCCTAAAGGGTCTACCTATGTTTGCTGGCGATGCTGGATATAAGGTGGCGTTTAAGGATATTTCGGGTTTGTCTAATGCTACACCCATTTATGCCAACGGTTATGCTGTGGGAGTGGTTACTGGTATCAACTATAATTACGACCAAAAGGGCGATATTGAGGTGACAATTAGCTTAGACGATGCCATGCGTGTGCCCAAAGGAAGTACTGCCGAGATTGAAAGCGACTTTATGGGAAACGTGAAACTCAACCTTATTCTCGCTCCCAACAGTGGCGAATTTCTGAATTATGGCGACGTAATTCAGGGACGTGTTAACAAAGGTGCTTTGGCTCAAGTGGGCGAAATGATTCCTGCTGTAGAACGATTGCTGCCCAAACTCGATTCAATCCTGGCTAATGTGAATGCTATTTTGGCCAATCCTGCTATCAACCAGTCGCTTGATAATCTGCAAGGAATTACGGCTAACCTCCGTACTTCGTCGCAACAGCTCAACGGACTGATGGCTAACCTTAACCGCAATGTGCCTGCTCTGATGGGCAAGGCCAACAAGGTGCTTGACAATACCAGTACCCTGACGGGCAATTTGGCTGCCATCGACCTGAACGGAACGATGCAACAGGTGAACCGCACTTTGGCGAACGTGGAAGAAGTGACACAGAAACTTAATAGCAACGAGGGCTCTTTGGGATTGCTTATGCGCGACCCAGGTTTGTATAACAACCTTAATGCCACGCTGATGAATGTCGACTCGCTGCTGGTTAATGTTCGCCAACACCCCAAACGCTACGTGCATTTCTCACTCTTCGGGCGCAAAGACAAATAAGGGGGCTATTTTAGCTAGCTGTTTCCCTTCGTTTATCTAGTAGCAAGTGCTATTGCTTAAGCGCTTGTTACCATCTATTTGCACTGCATGCCCTCGTCTTAACTAGGGCAATCGTAGCAATAATAAATGGGTGACATAGCCCTCGTGCATGCCATTCACTGTTCAAACAAAGGCTGTTGGGCATCTACATACATCACCGCCACCTCTCTGTGCAGGCAGAAAGGTGGCGGTTTTGCGTAAGAAGTTTATCGCTGAGCAGGGGACAACGCGCTTGCAAGGAGAGAAAAAATGGCACACAGCCCTGCAACCACTAATCATGAACTCGCTATTAACGGAAACTTCAACCCAAAGACTAGCTACTAGGCCTTCGTTGTGCTTGGCTTTAGTGCTTTAGCAGAGGCTCAAAATGGCGCATTTTATTCTCCTATTCCTCTCTATTATTATTCGTAAACTCTGTGCTAGTGGCATTTGTCAAGCAATGTACAAACTTTCAGCGATTTATATATTTCAAAATCATTCTGTAATTTGCCGATACCAATTTTTTTTACGATATTTGCAAAAGATTTCAGAGACCATGGCACGCATGTGCTAACAAACCAACAACAGTATAGATATAATGGACGTAACTCCCGATAAGCATTGGGAATCGGCTCTTGCGCTCATTGCGCAAAGCGTTTCGCAGCAACAATTCGACACGTGGTTCAAACCAATTGTCTTCGAATCGTTTAATAACGACACGAAACTTTTGGTGCTCCGGGTGCCAAGTTCGTATGTGTACGAATATATCGAAGAGCATTATATCGACCTTTTAAGTCGTGTGTTGTTCTCTGCTTTTGGGCAACGCATCCGCTTAACCTATCGTGTGGTGGTGGATAGTGAGCATAAAAAGACACAAGACATCGAAGCCGACCCAGCTGAAGCACACGCCACGCAAGCAGCTAAGACGTGGAGCGGAAAACAAAATAGCAAGGAAGAGTCTGCTAAAGAAAAGGAACTCGACCCACAACTCAACCCGCACCAAACGTTTTCTAACTATATTGAGGGCGACAGCAATAAATTGTCGCGCTCGGTTGGCCTTTCTATAGCCAACCATCCCAATAGCAATCAGTTCAATCCCATGTTTATTTATGGGCCGTCGGGATGTGGTAAAACCCACTTGGTGAATGCTATTGGTATGCAAACTAAGCAGCTCTATCCCCAGAAAAGGGTGCTTTATATCAGCGCTCACCTCTTTCAGGTGCAGTTTGTTAATGCTGTGTTGAAAAACGCCACCAACGATTTTATCAAGTTTTACCAAACCATCGACATGCTTATAGTCGACGATGTGCAAACTTGGGAAAGCTCTGAGAAAACACAAGAGACGTTTTTCCACATCTTTAACCACCTGTTTCGTAACGGCAAACGCATACTCTTAGCCAGCGATAGACCGCCTGTTGAACTTAGAGGTATGAGCGAACGACTCATCACTCGCTTCTCTTGTGGTATTATTGCCGAGCTAGAAAAGCCCAATGTGCAGCTGTGTGTGGATATATTGAACGCCAAGATACGTCGCGATGGACTCAAAATTCCTGCCGAAGTGATACAATTTATTGCCGAAACGGCTAACGGAAGTGTGCGCGATTTGGAAGGTGTTATCAACAGTTTGATGGCTTATTCGGTGGTGTATAACAGTGATATCGACATGCGATTGGCCGAACGGGTGATTAAGCGTGCAGTAAAAGTGGATGATACGCCACTCACTATCGATGATATTTTAGATAAGGTGTGCCATCATTTCAATGTTAGTGTGTCGGCTGTTAGTAGCAAAAGTCGCAAGCGCGACTTGGTTGTGCCGCGCCAAGTGTCGATGTATCTGGCGCAGAAATACACCAAAATGCCCGCTAGTCGTATAGGAAAACTTGTTGGTGGGCGCGACCATAGCACCGTGTTGCATAGCTGTGCACAGGTTGAAGCGCGTTTACAAACCGACAGTCTGTTTGCTTCGGAGGTGGAAAGTATCGCCACTTCGTTTAAACTGAAGGGGTAGGGCATTGTCATTACTAATATAAAGGAGGCTCATGGGCAGGTAATTGTTTGCCATGGGTTGGAAAACAAGCAAAAAAATGGGTCATTAGAAACAGGGCGTATATCCGTTTCTAATGACCCATTTCAGTTATACGCTATAAACGAACGAAAGAAGCGAGCGAAATGTGTGCACAATATTAATCCCGAATTGGCCAGAGATATCAGCCAATTCGGGATTAACATCGACGTTTGTGTAAAGCAACGTTCTTATTGTTCTTTGTCTTTAATAAACCACACACACAAAGTGCCAACGAAAAGCATCACACCAGCAGCCAAAATCATGTTACTTTGCACGCTACCCAGCAAGTGAAGCACCGTTCCACCCAATGCCGCAGCGATGATTTGAGGCACGCAGATAGTTCCGTTAAACAGGCCAAGGTAAGCGCCCATATGGCCTTTACCCTCCAAAGCATTGGTAACAAAGGTGAAAGGCATGGCCAATGTGGCAGCCCAAGCGCAGCCAATAAGCACGAAAGGAACGAACATGAGATACTTATCTGTAACATAAGGCACCATCATAAAGCCAATTGCGCCTAGCACAAGCGAAAGCGCATAAGCCGTTTTGCGGTTACGAATGTTGGGTAACATCACTGCCCAGAGCACACTGCCTATGGCCTGAACGGCAAAAAGAATGCCCACCCAGTTGCCTGCCTCTTGATATTGGGGAGTGCTTGTGGCCAAATGCGATTGCATATCGACGCCCCAAACCGTGTCGGCAATAGAACCAGGCGTGTAAGTCCACATGTTCATGAATGCCGCCCAGCAGAAAAATTGCACCAGTCCAACAGTCCAAAATGTTTTAGGCGCATTGCGCAGCAGGGTTAAGAAGTTGGTTTTACCCTCGTTGAGCGGTTCTTCCAGTTGGTTATACTCGGCATACTCTTTGGGATTCCATTCCTTCACCTTTAAAGTTGTGTATATAACACAGAGGATAAGGATGGCAGCGCCTACGTAGAACGACCAAATCACCGAGTCGGGAACAACCCCCTCGGGTGCGATGTTGCTCAATCCGATAAACGTAAAGAAGAAGGGGAAGATGAAACCCACCACAGAGCCAGCGTTACAAAGAAAGCTTTGTATAGAGTAGGCCAGTGCTTTTTGCTTCTCGTTCACCATATCGCCCACCAGCATTTTAAAGGGTTGCATGGCCATATTGATACTTGTATCGAGAAACATCAAGGCCACGAGTCCGAAAATCATGGCCATACTGGCTGTCATGCCAAACGAACCAGCGTTGGGCAGTAGGCACATCACTAGCACAGCAATTGTGGCGCCCACGAAAAGATAGGGGATACGTCGTCCAAATCGTGTCCAAGTTTTATCGCTAAGCGTACCCACGATGGGCTGAACAAGAATGCCCATGAGTGGCGGGAGTATCCAAAAATAGCTCAAATTGTGTGGGTCGGCACCCAGTGTAGCGAAAATTCGCGAGATGTTTGCACTTTGTAGGGCGTAGGCTATCTGCACGCCGAAAAATCCGAAGCTAAGATTCCAGAGTTTCCAGAATTCTAAATCAGGTTTCTTTTTCAGTTGATTGTTCATATGTCGGTGTATTCTTAAATCGGCGTTAGTTGTTTTTGTTTCTGGGGCGTCGGTGTTTGGCTATGTGGTTTAGGCCGTTTGTTGCGAATTTGAGGCTTTAGTCCTAACCTGTTCGGTAGGTCTTTTGCAGGTGTGATGTTGCTCGTCGGCCTCCTTAGGTAGTCTTCGTTCCATCTGTTCGGTAACAGATGTGGACACAGGTAGTGTGGATTGCCTCACCACAAGTCGTGTTCTTACCACGCGTCTTTCAATTTTTCCTTTTTCGATTACGCCCTCAACATGTCTTATAAGTATTTCAGCAGCCGCTTCTCCCACTTTAAATCCATGTTGGTCTACGGTAGTTAGGGTGGGGTCGCATGCCACAGCGCGTTGTCCGTTGGTAAATCCACACACGCTAACATCTTCGGGAATGCGCAACCCCTTTCGTTTAATCGAATAGAGAATGCCGATAGCAGTATCGTCGTTAACGGCAAAAAAAGCATCGGGGCGGTCGTCTCTGTTCAGAATATCGGGTGTAATGCGTTCTGCTTCAGTTCGGTTATCGCATTGAAACACCAATGAGGGGTCTACTTTGATGCCGTGTTTAAGCAGTGCATCACAGTATCCGTTATATCTATTTTTTGATATTTCGAGTTTCATCGACGAGTTAAAGTAGGCCACTCGTTTGCATCCTGTTTCAATAAGATGGCTAACCGCGGCATAAGCACCAGCATAATCGTCTACAACCACTCGGCTAGCGTTCACGCCAGTGCATATTCTGTCGTAGAAAACTAGTGGCACACCCCTGTCTATTAGTCGTTGAAAGTGTGCATATTGTGCCGTGTCTTTCGCTTGCGACACGATGATGCCACACACTTTATTTTCGAAGAACGATTTGCAAATGCCCACTTCTCGTTCGTGTTGCTCATTACTATGGGCCACCATGATGAGGTAGCCTTGTCGTTCTGCTGCTTCTTCGATGCCAGCGAGCACCGATGAAAAGTAGTAATGCGTAAGCTCGGGAACGATAACACCAATGACTTTCATTGGTCGCACCTTGCTCTTACGTAAGCTCTCTGCGATGAGGTTTGGTGTAAAGCTGTGTTCGGCTGCGTAAGCTTGAATGCGTTCGCGTTGTTGGCGACTGATACGCGGACTATTTTTAAGTGCTCGCGACACCGTTGCAACCGAGACATTTAACTCCTTAGCAATATCCTTCATCGTGATAGGTGATATTTCTCCCATAATTCTTAATTCTCTTTTGCCGCTAAAAAGCGCATATAGTTGTTGTCTCTGAAGTCCGTCAGTGATGGTCTTATGTTGAGGGAGACATTGCAAAGATATTAATTAATTCTGTATTTCCTTACTTTTATGTGTAATAATTCGCGGTTTTGTTAGTTTTTGGGCAAAAAGTTAACGAGGTTGTAGTTGGCGTGTTTTCGAGAAGAGAAGTGGATGCGTATTTAACCATAAAGGTAACGGGTGGGGATGGTTAACGAAATGGTTAGAAGAAAGGTTAAAGCAGTGGCGAATTTGGGTGTTTCATGCTTTTATAATCACGTACTTATGTGTTTTTTAATAATAACTTGCGCAAACGTTTGCGCAAAAACGAGATTGCTTTTAACTATTAATAAAGTAAAAGCTAATCTAAAGAAAGCTACTTTTGCACAACTAACTGAGGCCCGTAGATCTACTTGGGCCAAGTAAACCTAGATTAGACGAGATACAATAACATTTTTGAGGCAGTTCTGAAATCATTCGTAAAGAACTTTTATGCCATTTTTCGGTGCATTGAGCATCTTTGCATAAAGGATGTTGCAAATATTGCGCCCAAATAGTGGCTAAAAAGCACTGGATGACTACGCGACGACAACGCAGACCAACCCAAACAAATGGCCAAAAATGAAGGTGTGATAAACCAAGAACTTGCTTTGAAACAACGACTTATAGTAATGGTCGGGCTAACATCGAAAGGGCATAGTCTCCTCACATAGGGGAAATGCGGCTCATTATGCGCGCGCGTACATTATATAGGTAGAGCAGACAACTTTAATTTAAACAATGCATAACTTAAACATTTAAAAACAGAGAATGATGAAGCAGCTAATTAATGCGATGCCTCAAAGGATTGCCATGCTCTTGTGTGCGCTAATCCTCTCCGTCGGTGCCTTTGCCCAGCAAATTGTGGTAAAGGGACACGTGAAGGATGATACTGGTGAACCCATCACTGGTGCCACTGTGCGTGTGGTTGGACAAGAAGGCGGTGTGGTTACCGATATCGATGGTAACTTCAGCATCAGCGCTAACACCGGCGCTGAGATAACAGTTTCGTACATCGGCTATTCCGACACAAAGGCTCCAGTCAGTGCCAACATGGTTATCGTTATGAAAGACGATGCAGCCAAATCGCTGAACGAAGTGGTGGTGATTGGTTATGGTGTAGTGAAGAAAAGCGACCTTACGGGTTCGGTCTCGGCTTTAAAACCCGATTCTAAAAACAAAGGTCTCGTGGTTAACCCCCAAGACATGCTTTCGGGCAAGGTTGCTGGCGTGAATATCACAACGGATGGCGGTGCTCCTGGCGCTGGTTCTACCATTCGTATACGTGGTGGCTCGTCGCTAAATGCCTCAAACAATCCGCTTATCGTTATCGATGGTGTGGCCATGGACCACAATGGCGTGCAGGGTTTGTCTAACCCTTTGTCGATGATTAACCCTCAAGACATCGAGTCGTTCAACGTTTTGAAAGATGCTTCGGCCGCTGCTATCTATGGTTCGCGGGGTTCTAATGGTGTTATTATCATCACCACGAAGAAGGGACGTAAAGGGATGGCACCACAAATTAGCTACAATGGTAGTGTTACGGCTAGCGTAAAGAGTGGGTCTCTTAAGCTGATGAATGGCGACGAATATCGCGAGTTTATCACCAATAAGTACGGAGCTGGCAGTGATGCTGCTAAGGCTCTGGGCACAGCTAATACCGATTGGCAGAGCGAAATCTATCGCACAGCCCTCAGTCACGACCACAATGTGGCGGTGCAAGGTGCTTTTAAGAATTTGCCTTATCGTGTTTCGGTGGGTTATACTGGCCAGCAAGGTATCCTTAAGACATCAGATTTCAAGCGCATTACTGCTGCTGTGAACCTCAATCCCTCGCTCTTGAACGACCACCTTACGCTCAATCTCAACGCTAAGGGTATGTTTGCCGAAACCAATTATCCTAACTATGCTGCTATTGGCGATGCTTTCCGCTTCGACCCTACGCAAAGTATTTACGATAAAACCATTGCCGACGCTAATAATTTTGCTGGTTATTTCCAATGGCGCTCTAATGGTGCGTTCTTAAAAGACCCCAATTACCCCTTCTCACACAACAACAAGGCGCCTTCTAACCCTGTTGCTGCACTCGACCTTTATTACGAAAGGGCTTATAGTCGCTCGTTTGTGGGTAGTGCCGACATTGATTACAAGGTTCATGGATTTGAAGATTTGCGCCTGCACCTCACACTGGGTGCCGATATTTCTGAAGGAACACAGAACAAGCGTGTGCCTGCCACTGCTCCCGCAGCATTCTATTATGGTAGCTATGGCGCGGCTAACAAGCTGAAGAGAAACCTTTCGCTCAGCATGTATGCGCAATATTTTAAAGACTTTAACGAGAAACATCACTTTGATGTAATGGGTGGTTACGAGTGGCAACACTACTGGCGTGACGAAAACAAGGACTACAGGGGATTTTATCCCATCACTAATACAACTGCAAAAAGAGGTATGGAAACCGAGCATGAGCCTTTTCATTCGCGCACCGAAAACTATTTGGTGTCGTTCTTTGGTCGTGCCAACTACACGTTCCTCAATCGTTACTTCTTGACTGCAACGGTTCGCGACGACGGCTCTTCGCGTTTTAAAAAACATTGGGCTTGGTTCCCCTCGTTTGCTTTTGCATGGAAAGCTAAGGAAGAAAACTTCTTGAAAGACGTTAATGCCCTCTCCGACCTTAAACTTCGATTGGGTTGGGGTAAAACTGGCCAACAAGATGAGATTGGCGACTATAATTATTTCGCCATCTACAATATTAATACGGGTACGCAATCTTTATCCCATCTTGGAAAATGGTAGATTGAACATGCCTCAAGCTTACGACCCACTGCTTATGTGGGAAACAACCACCACCTTTAACGTGGGTATTGACTGGGGTGTTCTTAACCAAAGACTTAGCGGAAGCATCGATTGGTACTATCGCAACACTACCGACTTGATTAACAATGCAGATGCTGCAGCAGGTACCAACTTCAAAAACCGCGTGGATACCAACATTGGTTCGCTGCGCAACACTGGTGTTGAGGCCACATTGAGCTGGAAAGCCATACAGTCTAAAGATTGGTATTGGACGATTGACTATAACGTAACCTACAACCAAAACCGCATTACCGATCTGGTGGGCGCAAACTCTAAACCCATCGAAACGGGTAACTCGGTACACAGTGGCACGGGTACAAAGGTGAAGGCCTATGCTGTGGGGCAGTCTGCTTCTGCTTTCTATGTGTACCAACAGGCTTACGACGCTAACGGTAAAGCCATCGAAGGCGCTATTGTAGACCGCAATGAAGACGGAATTATTAACAATGACGACCGCTATTTCTACAAACAGTCTGCTGCACCCGTAACAATGGGTCTGGCTTCGCGTCTCGAATATAAAAAATGGGACTTTGGTATATCGTTCCGTGCTAACATTGGTAACTACGTTTACAATGATGTGGAAGCCAGCCGCAGCAATATGAACGAGCTTTGGAATAGCGGTTATCTTGAGCAACGACCCAAATCTACCATCGACCTTAATTGGCAAACCAGCAAATGGGTGCAAAGCGACTACTTTGTGCGCAATGCTTCGTTCCTCAAGTGCGACAACATCACCTTGGGTTACAGCTTCGAACGCGTTCTTAAAACGGGTTCTTGGCACGGACTTAGTGGCCGTCTCTACGCCACGGCCTCTAATGTGTTCACCATTTCCAAGTATAAGGGACTCGACCCAGAGGTGTTTAATGGTATTGATTACGACCTTTACCCACGACCCACTTCGTTTATCTTGGGCTTGAGCTTGAATTTCTAACAATCAACTAAGAGAATTTACAATGAAACGATATATCAAACATATCCTTCCTGCAGCCGCAATGCTGCTCTCGGTGGGACTTTCTTCGTGCATAGGCGACCTAGATGTTACGCCCATCGACCCCAATAAGCGAACCGAACTCGACCCCGTGGCATTGTTTAATCAATGTTATGCCAACTTGGCTATCGAGGGCTTGGATGGTCCTGGATCTTCTATTGTAAGCGCAGAAGACAACGGAACAACAGGACTTCTACGCCAATTGTTCAATTCTAACGAGCTTACCACCGACGAAGCCATTTGCCGATGGGGCGACCCTGGCGTGGCAACGATGAACACCAACGAGCAAGGATCCAGCAATGCCTTCCTTGCATTGCTCTATAACCGTCTTTATTTGGGTATTTCGGTGTGCAATCACTATCTCGATGTGGCCTCGGGTGTTGATGCAACACGTACGGCCGAGGTGCGTTTTATTCGCGCCTTGCAATTTTATTTGGCTATGGATGCCTTCGGAAACATTGGTTTGCCCCTGACCGTTAGCACCGAAAAACCTGTGCAACACACACGAAAAGAAGTTTACGAATGGCTAGAAAAAGAACTCCTAGAGGTGGAAACTCTCTTAGCCGAACCCAAGGCAAAGAAGTCTACCGATGCTGGATACGGCCGTGCAGATAAGGCCGCAGCATGGATGTTGCTTACTCGTCTTTACCTAAATGCCGAGGTTTACACGGGTACTGCTCAATGGGCAAAAGCTGCCGAGTATGCACAAAAGGTGATAAACTCTGATTATAAACTCTTTACTGCTGGCACAGCCAACTACTCGGCCTATCAGATGCTCTTTATGGGCGATAATGGTGAGAGCGGTGCTTCGGTAGAAGCGGTTCTGCCTTTGCTACAACAGGGCGACCGCACTGCAGCTTATGCTAACACAACTTTCCTTATTGCCTCTACATATAATACCGATATGCCCGACAATGGTATAAGCGGTACGTGGGCAGGTAACCGTGCACGCAAAGACTTGGTTAAGAAATTCTTTACCGGTACGCCACCAACTGGCAACACGGCCACCATCTTGGCTGCTGCTAACGACGACCGCGCGTTGTTCTATGCCGTAGACCGTTCGCTCGAAATTCCCACTGCCAACGACATAACCGATTTTAAAAAAGGATACTCGGTAGTGAAATTCACTGGTATTAAGAGCGATGGCTCTGCTGTAACCAATACGGGTTTTGCCGATACAGATTTCTTCTTCTTCCGTGTGGCCGAGTCGTATTTGGCTTATGCAGAAGCAACGGCGCGACTCAATGGTGGCAATGCTACCGCTCAAGGCATTGCTTATCTTAACCAATTGCGCCAACGTGCACATGCTGCTGCACGTACTAGCTTCTCGCTAAACGATATCTTGGACGAGCGTAGTCGCGAATTTTATTTCGAAGCACAACGCCGCACCGACCTTATTCGTTACGGATATTATGGCGGAAACAATAGTTATAATTGGACCTGGAAAGGCGGAGCAGCCAACGGTCGCAGCTTTGATAGCTACCGCAACCTCTTCCCCTTGCCCTCGTCCGACCTCTCTGTAAACAAGAACCTTAAGCAAAATCCTGGTTATTAATTCACTTATCATGATAAAAATGAAGAAAATCATAAAATCATCTGTGATGCTCTTTGCTGGCATCTGTGCCTTGGCGGCCTGTTCGGATGATAGGGATGACAACCCCACAATCAAACAGCCCGACACGTTTAGCATGCAAACGCCGTCGTTTGGTGGCTCACAACTAAACTTAAAGGATACGGCCAATCTCGCTTTTACATGGGATAAGCCCGATTTTGGCTATCGTGCCAAGGTGGACTACACCATCGAGGTGTCGCATACGGGTAATTTCACCACCTCGTATGCTGATGAAGATGCAGGCACTGTGGCTACTGGCTCGGCCGACTATAAGGAGATTCAAACTGTTTACGTAACTAATGCGGCGCAGCTTACCAATTTCGATTTGGCCCTGGCTCTGCAACAAGTGGCGCATTGGAAAGAATCTACCATCCCTACCACGGCTCAGGCTGTGTATATGCGTGTTAAGGCTGTGTTGCCTGGTATTGATACGGTGTATTCTAACACCATCCAGTTCGCGGCCATTCCTACTTATGTAAAGGTGGCTCCTAAAATTAATAGCTGCTATCTCACTGGTAGTGGTTATGGATGGAGTAAATGGAAGAGCCTAACACCTGTTAATGGCACCGTTGAACTGGGTGCTACGGGTACGCCTACGTTCTGGGCTGTGATTTATTTCGCTGCTGACGAACAGTTTAAGTGTGCACCGCAAGCAGCCTGGGGCAACGACTTCGGTTACGCTGGCACCACCATCACCGACAATGCAGGGGCTAATGTCTCCGATGAAGGTGGCAATATCAAGGTGGGAACGGCAGGATGGTATGTGCTAGTGGTAAGCAATGATGGCGAAAAACGCACGATTAGCTTCGAACAACCTAAGGTTTACCTGCAAGGTCCTACCATTGGCAACTGGGATTGCAAACCCGAAAACCTCTTTACTGTGCCCACTACGGCCTCGGGCAACTTTGTTTCGCCGGCCTTTGTGGCCAGTGACGTTGTTCGCATGTGTGTGAAGCTTAATGGCTTCGACTGGTGGAGAACAGAGTTTGTAGTGGATGCTACGGGCGCAATCTCTTATCGTGGCAATGGTGTTGAACAAAAGCCTGTGGCTGTTACAGCTGGTAAGCGCTGCTATCTTAACTTCTCTACAGGTAAGGGCGAATATAAATAACAAGGCGTTTCGGCTTTTTTCGAAAAGCCTTTAACATCATAACAAGGTCGTATCGGTGGCTCTTTCAAGGGTGCCGATATGGCCTTGCTGCATTATGTGGTAGCGTGGGCATGTATAAACCTAGTTTGTGGGGCATTGCGCGCTGCTGAGGGGTGGGGAATCACAAACAAAAGGATTGCAACGAGGCGTGTTGTTTCTTAATTTGTAATGTCAAATATTTCTACTAGATTTTAACATTGTGGCTGCGTTATTTCCCAACGAAGTGGCGTTGAGTTCAAAATACGGGCGTATTTTTTAAGTTTAACAGCCCTTTTGAGTGCATGTTTTGCGCAATATGCAGCAAAACGCGATGCTATCTCCTACAAAACGCAGTGCTATCTCGTACAAAACGCAGTGCTAAGTGGTGCAAAACGCAAGATTAAATGCTACTAATAGCCGAAAGAGAGGTGTAAAGTGACCGTTTTTAGCTGTGATTTATCTAGAAAAAAGGTGGAAATGACGAAAAGAAAGCGAATTAATGCTCTAAAAATAGCTTTAAGGAGAAGACGATTTTACGCGTTTCGAACCATTCTAGAAATGCTAAATGCTATGGATTTGCACTTTTTGGCCTGCCAAGTGAACAAATAAATAACATAAAATGCGGTGATAAACGCGAAAAACATGCCTCTATAACATGTTTGTTTCTCTAAAAGGAAGAATTTTAAAGCAGGGATTTGTAAAATAAAATAACTAAATTAACATTTAAAAACATAGCAATAAGACTCATTATGTTAATGGTTTTGTCAAACATTAGTACATAAGCTACTAACAATTAAGGCAAATAGCTCTTGTTTATGTTGTTGATTTTATGTTGGATAGCATTGTTTTGGCAAAGAAGTAACAAAACAAAAGATATTTTACTAAAGTATTTAATTTTATTTTAGAAACATTTGCAGAGTATTTAATTAATGTGTATCTTTGCCGGCGTTTAATGAATACGACCGATTTCCAAAACATTTGAAACTAAGACAAAAAAAATCCTGCTACATAGAAAACTGAAATGCCTTGTAAAGGGGAGCAATGTGAATTGCTCCCTTTTTCTTTAATACGTGAGTATTCCTTAATAGATTGCGTAATTTCAACCATTTGTTTTGCGTTGTCTTGTTTTTGCGTTATCTTTGCATAATGCAATGTGTGCGTTTGCTTAGCGCTCGTGCTTTAAAGTGCCGTTTGGTGCAAGGCAAAGTTGGTGCAAGGCTGTGCAAGTTGCGAGAGTGAATTTATATTTGGGCGCGTGGCGTAGACAATAATGCTAGCAAGCTATAGCGCTTTAACACTAAAATTAATAATCCAATGAGTGTAACAACAATCGTTATTATTGTGGTGGCCGTGCTGTTGGTTCTCTGGGGCGTGGCATTGTATAATAATCTGGTGAAGCTGCGCAACAATCGCGAGAACGCTTTTGCCAACATCGACGTGCAGTTAAAAATGCGTCACGACCTTGTTCCGCAACTAGTGGGTGCGGTGAAGGGATATGCCGATCACGAAAAGAATGTGTTTCAGCGTGTAACCGAAGCGCGTGCTGCTGCTATGGGAGCCACTTCGATTAATGATAAAATTGAAGCCGAAAACATGCTTACCAGTGCCTTGTCGGGCCTAAAGGTGTCGTTAGAGGCTTATCCTGAACTTAAAGCCAACGAAAACTTCTTGCATTTGCAACAAGAACTGGCCGACTTGGAGAACAAGCTGGCTGCCGTTCGTCGCTTCTTTAATTCGGCAACGCGCGAGCTTAACAATGCCGTGCAAACCTTCCCTTCGGTGATTTTTGCCAAGATGTTCGGCTTCCAAAAAGAACCAATGTTTGAAATTCCCAACGACCAACGTGCCGAAATAGAACGTGCACCAGAGGTTAAGTTCTAATTTTGTTATCTCTGCGTACACATGAAGTATGTAGGAATGCAAACACAGATAAGCCGCAACAACATGCTCAGCGTGTTGTTGCTGCTGCTTTTCCCTACCATCATACTGGGCATGACGTGGGTTTGCTTGGCTGTGATAAACTATTTCGGCAACGGCTATTATGATGCAGCTGGCGAAGTGCATTATCAGCTAGACACAAACACCGTTAATTATTATTTTCTCGACGTGCTCCCATGGGTCGTTGGCATTGTGGCGATATGGTTTGTTATAGCTTATTTTGCCAATGCAAGCATGGTGCAGTTTGCAGTTCGCTCGCGTCCGCTAAGTAGAAAAGAAAATCCCAGGGTGTATAACATCGTGGAAAACCTATGTATGGCCTGCAATATGGACATGCCGGCCATATATGTGGTAGACGACAACCAGCTGAACGCCTTCGCTAGTGGTATAAACAAGCGCACCTATGCTGTTACGGTTACCACGGGAATGCTGAATTTGCTCACCGACGACGAGCTGGCGGGGGTGTTGGCACACGAGTTAACCCACATTCGCAATCGCGATACACGCCTGCTCATCACCAGTATTGTGTTCGTGGGCATTGTTAGCACGGTGATGATGGTGGCTGCTCGCACACTTTACAATATGATTTGGATGGGCGGAATGCAGTCGCGCCGCAGCGATAAAGATAAAGGTGGTGGCGCGGCGGCCATGTATCTTGTGCTCATTGCTGTGGTGGTGTGCGCTGCTGTGGCCTATTTCTTCACCCTGCTCACACGGTTTGCCATCTCGCGAAAACGCGAATACATGGCCGATGCTGGTGGAGCAGAGTTGTGTGGCAACCCCTTGGCGCTGGCTTCGGCATTAAGAAAAATATCTGGCAACCCCGGTTTAGACCATGTAAACCGCGAGGATGTGGCGCAACTGTTCATTGTTCATCCTGATGAGATGGACCTTGGCGTGCTTGCGTTTGTAGAAGGCTTGTTTAGCACACACCCCGACACCGAGAAACGCATTGCTATTCTTGAGCAATTTTAGATTGCTGGCGATGCATCCTGAAGGTGTAACACTGCGCAACTGTCGTAAGTAGAAGCCTAAAGACGGTGCTATCGGCGCATATATATAAGGTGACGCACCGCATCGTGTGCGTGCATTTGGTATCAAAGTCAAAGTTTGTGGAGCGTTAATGCAGGAGGGTTAAGTCGCAACCCCTTTCTCTGGCGCATCGTTTTCATCTGTTAGCGAACCTGATTGCCATGTGGCAGCACGTTCGAGGCAATGAAAGCGATGCGCCATTTGCTTTTGTTAGCGCATAATTTGAAGGCAGACCCGCAGGTAGAGACAAAGCCTTCGAAGGCAAGAAGTTATCATATAGCCATATACCTAGAAAAGATGAAAAACACAAGATACTTGTATTTTCTCTCAATTTAGTTGCTTTTATTAGGCTTATTTTGTGTATATTTGCAGCTCATAATCTTTTAAACAAACATTTATTTAAAAGCCATGCGATTAGTAATAAAGGCAGATTATGACGGACTGTCCAATTGGGCAGCTGAACACGTCATTGAAAGTATTAAAAAGGCAGCACCAACAAAGGAGCGTCCGTTCGTGTTAGGGTTGCCAACTGGTGGCACTCCCATTGGCATGTACCAAGCTTTGGTAAAGGCATGCAAAGAGGGTAGGGTGTCGTTTAAGAACGTTGTAACGTTCAATATGGACGAATATGTGGGTTTACCCGTTGAACATCCCGAAAGCTACCACTCGTTTATGTACCGCAATTTGTTCGACCATATCGATTGTCCCAAGGAGAATGTGCACATCCTTAATGGTAATGCAGAAGACTGGGAGGCCGAATGTCGCCAATACGAAGAGGCTATTAAGGCTGCAGGAGGCATCGACTTGTTTATCGGTGGCGTAGGTGTAGACGGCCATTTGGCCTTCAACGAACCTGGTTCGTCGCTCACTTCACGCACAAGACGTATGCCATTAACCCACGATACGCGTGTGGTTAACTCGCGTTTCTTTGATAACGACTTCGAAAAAGTTCCTCGTTTCTCACTCACTGTAGGTGTTGGCACTGTGATGGATGCCCGCCAAGTGATGGTACTCATCAATGGACATGGCAAGGCAGGCGCATTGCGCGACGCCGTTGAAGGCCCCGTTACGCAGATGAGAACCGTTAGCGCGCTGCAAATGCACGAAGATGCTATCATCGTTTGTGATGAAGCAGCCACCGACGAACTGAAAGTTGGCACGTACAAATATTTTAAAGACATTGAAAGGGCTTAAGAAATGAGACTTAATCTAAGTTCGGAGATTGTGCTAAACAAAATCCCCGAAGAATATTACAACCCTAAAACCGCCGTCGAACGCTCTGAAATAACACGCTGCGAGAAAATACATACCGACATCTTCCCAAAGATTGAAGAGGGTGCTACCTATATCGCACGAGCCATCGAGGCCGAAATTAAGTTTAAAAACGACCAAGGCAAACTTTGTGTTTTGGGTTTAGGAACGGGCAATTCGCTTACGCCTGTGTACGAAGAACTCATTAGACTTCATAAGGAAAACGGCTTGAGCTTTGCTCGTGTGGCTGTTTTCAATGCCTATGAGTATTTCCCACTCAACGAAGGAAACCCACATAGCAGCATTAGTCAGCTGCGCGAACGTTTCCTCGACCATGTGAACATCGCCCCCGAAAACGTGTTTACGCTGGATGGAACCGTTCCTCAAGAGATGGTTAACAGCAGTTGCAAGCAATACGAGCAACGCATTGTAGACATGGGCGGTATCGATGTGATGCTGCTGGGTATTGGACGAATGGGTAATATCGCCACCAACGAGCCAGGAAGTGTGCTTACTTCGGGTTCGCGCTTGATACTTATCGATGCCGTTTCGCGCGAAGAGATGACGCTCAGCTTTGGTTCTAAAGAGGCTGTTCCACCGTGTTCAATCACCATGGGCATAGCCACCATCCTCAGCGCACGCAAAATTTTCCTCACCGCTTGGGGCGAAGATAAGGCCGATATCATTCAGCGTGCCGTGGAAGAGAAGGTTACTGACGTGCTTCCCGCTTCGTTCTTGCAAACCCATAAGGATGCAAATGTGGTTATAGACCTGCCTGCTGCATCGCGTCTTACGCGCATTGTTCATCCCTGGTTGGTTACTTCTTGCCAGTGGACAGATAAGCTTGTGCGCTCGGCTTTGGTGTGGTTGTGCCAGCTAACTGGTAAACCTATCCTTAAGCTTACCAACAAAGACTATAACGAAAATGGCCTAAGCGAACTCTTGGCGCTTTATGGTTCGGCTTATAATGCCAATATTAAGATTTTCAACGACCTGCAACACACCATCACAGGATGGCCTGGTGGCAAGCCTAATGCCGATGATACCTATCGTCCTGAGCGTGCAACACCCTATCCTAAGCGTGTGATTATCTTCTCGCCTCACCCCGACGACGATGTTATCTCTATGGGTGGAACGCTTCGCAGATTGGTTGAACAGGGGCATGAGGTGCATGTGGCTTACCAAACGTCGGGTAACATCGCTGTTGGCGACGAAGAAGTGATTCGCTTTATGCACTTCATCAATGGCTTTAACCAAATTTTCGGTGGCGACTCAGACACGGTTATCAAGGAGAAGTACAAAGAAATAAAGGCCTTCCTCAAAGAGAAGAAAGACAGTATCGGCGATACGCGCGACATTCTTACCATTAAAGGTCTTATCCGTCGTGGTGAAGCGCGCACCGCTTCTACGTATAACGATATACCTTTGCAGCGTGTTCACTTCCTCGACTTGCCTTTCTACGAGTCGGGTAAGATTGAAAAACTGCCCATGGGCGAGGCCGATGTGAAGGTGGTTCGCGAGTTTATCCACGGCATTCAGCCACACCAAATATACGTTGCAGGCGACTTGGCCGACCCACATGGCACACACAAGAAGTGTACCGACGCCGTTTTCGCCGCCATCGACGAAGAATTGAAGGCTGGAGAAAAGTGGCTTGACGACTGTCGCGTGTGGATGTACCGTGGCGCATGGGCCGAATGGGAAATCGAAAACATCGAAATGTGCGTGCCTATGAGTCCTGAAGAGTTGCGCGCTAAACGCAATTCTATCCTCAAACACCAATCGCAAATGGAGAGTGCACCATTCCTTGGCAACGACGAACGTTTGTTCTGGCAACGCTCGGAAGACCGTAATCGCGGTACTGCTGAACTCTATGACAAACTGGGATTGGCTTGCTACGAGGCTATGGAAGCCTTTGTAGAATATAAGTTCAAGGAGATGTAAATGAAGAAGGGTGGTTAATGAGTTGATGAGTTGACGAGTTAATGAATTGATGAGTTAATAAGTTGACGAATGAATGAGTTTATCTGTTAACGAGTTGACGCGTTAATAAGACGATAAGTTAACGACTTTACAGGCTATAACCATTATACAGCAAGTTAACCACTTGTTCTTATCACATAGACAATACCATTTCAATCCCCATTGGACTTGTTCTTCCTGTGCGTTTGCCTCGTGCAGCGCCTCGAAGAATAAACCCAATGGGGATTTTTGCCTAATCTAAACGATCATATTATCAACATGGAAGAAAAGAATTTGCTCCAACTCGTGTCGCATTTTGATGTGCAGGGCACGGTGAAGAGCGTGAAACCACTGGGAAACGGACTAATCAACGACACTTATAAGGTGGCAATGAACGAAGAAGATGCACCCGCTTATGTGCTGCAACGCATCAACAATGCCATATTTAAGGATGTGGAATTGTTGCAAAGTAACATCGAAGCTGTTACGGCTCATCTAAGAAAAAAACTGGAAGAGAAGCAGGTTGCCGACATCGATCGTCGTGTTCTGCACTTTATTAAGGCCGAAACGGGTAAGACTTATTGGCGCGAAGCCGACGATACTTATTGGAGAATGATGCGCTTTATTCCCGATGCCTTTACCTACGAAACGGTGAACGAGAAGTATTCGCATGCTGCTGGCTTGGCCTTTGGTGAGTTTGAAGCCGCCCTTGTTGACCTACCTCAACAGCTGGGAGAAACAATTCCCGATTTCCATAACATGGAATTGCGCGCCCGACAGTTGAAGGAGGCTGTGCAAAACAATCCTGTTAAACGCTTGTCGGTGGTTGAAAGCATGGTTGAAGAGCTTAACCGCAACATGGAAGAGATGTGCAAAGCCGAACAACTTCACCGCGATGGCAAGCTGCCTAAACGCATCTGTCATTGCGACACCAAGGTTAACAACATGATGTTTGATGCCGATGGCAACATTCTTTGCGTTATCGACCTCGATACGGTGATGCCAAGTTATGTGTTCTCAGACTATGGCGACTTCCTTAGAACGGGCGCAAACTTCACTGCTGAAGACGATCCCAACCTTGCAAACGTGGGCTTTAACATGGAGATCTTTAAGGCTTTCACCAAAGGTTACCTCACTTCGGCTGGCGCTTTCCTTACACCCATCGAGCGCGAACACTTGCCTTTTGCTGCTAAGTTGTTCCCCTTTATGCAGTGTGTGCGCTTCCTCACCGATTATATCAATGGTGATGTGTACTACAAGATTAAGTATCCAGAACACAATCTCGACCGTGCCAAGAACCAATTGGCACTCTTCAACAGTGTTTGTTTGCACGAAGAGGAGATGAAAAACTTCATCGCCGAGAACAGTAAATAAATAAGGAACAGCCTGGCAGGGGCGCAACGCTATGTTTGCGCCCTTGTCTGGCTGTGCCTTCCATACCATAACCCCCCATTTCAAAGCATGAATAAGTACATTGTTTCGCCCATTTCTTTGGCTCAAGTAAAAGCTCAAGACGTGCCCTCGCTACTCGATGAGGCTGGTATTGGCTTCGAATCCATCGACAATGTTAACTGGGCTGAGACCTTTCCTTACAAGCCTAGCGTGGCTTTTCGTATGGCCTACGCAGGCGATAACATATTGCTCAACTTCCAAGTAACCGAAGATAGCGTGCGCGCGGTGGCTCCTTCAGACAACGGACGCGTGTGGGAAGACTCCTGTTGCGAGTTCTTTGTTAGTCCGGTAAACGATGGAACGTATTATAATATTGAGTGCAATTGCGCTGGAACGCTCCTTGTTGGCTTCGGTCCAGGACGCGAAGGGCGCGAGCATTTGCCCGAAAACGCACTGCAACAGGTAGACCGTTGGTCATCGTTGGGTCGTTTACCGTTCGACGAAAGGGTAGGGCAATGCCAATGGCAGATGGCATTGGTTATCCCCACTTCATTGTTTATGCACCATCCAGGATTGCAATTGCAGGATGCAAACATGCGCGCCAACTTCTATAAGTGTGGGGATAAAACGCAGAAACCGCACTTCCTGTCTTGGAATCGCATCGCTTTGCCTAAGCCCGACTTCCATTGTCCGGCTTTCTTTGGCGAAATTTCATTCTCGCGTTAACGTCTTCTATCGTCCTTTTCACGATTATGTCTAATACCATAGATGCGTGGCAGCCCGACGAAAGTCAGCAACGGGTAATCAATCTGCAGCAGGGCGTGCACCTTGTGCTTGCTCCCCCTGGTTGTGGAAAGACACAAATACTCTCCGAACGCGTGCGCTTGGCACGCAACAACGGTGTGAATTGTGCCGATATGCTGTGTCTTACCTTCACCAATAGGGCCGCCCGCGGGATGATGGAGCGCATAAAGGCCAATATTGACGACGATTCGGCCAGTGAAGTGTTCGTGGGAAACGTGCATAGGTTTTGTTCGCGCTTTCTCTACGACAACGGATTGATTGCTGCCGAGACTTCTGTTATCGATGATGATGATGCCTTAAGCATCCTTGCACGATACACCGAGGAAGACGAAATGAAGGTGGCCGAGAGCTTCAAACGACGTCGCGACTACTTCGACATTATCTTCTTGTCGCATCTCATGCACCAAATTGCGCATGCACATCCTAAAAATCTTCGCCTACATGCCGATTGCCTTTCGGCCGAAGATGTGAAAGCTATGCGCAATTTGTGCGAACTAGCCCGAACAGACTTTACTCCGCAGAGCATCACCGATATCTATCTGCACGCCTCCACCTACGAGTCTATGGTGCAAGGCGCGCAGATGGATTATGCTTCTTTGTGCTTGGTGATGGCACTTTTGCGCAAAATGAAACTCGCCAAGCAATACGAAGACTACAAAAGAGAAAACAAACTGATTGATTTTGAAGACCTCTTGCTGCTTTCTTACGATGCATTGACCAATGATAACGAGGCTGTGCATCGCCGATATTCGTGGCTGCAGATAGACGAAGTGCAAGATCTTAACCCCCTACAACTGGCTATTGTAGACGCACTAACAGACACAAACAACCCCACAGTGATGTTCTTGGGCGACGAACAGCAGGCCATCTTCTCATTCATGGGCGCAAAACTCGACACGCTGAACACGCTGCGACAACGCTGTGGACACAATGTTCACCACTTGGCCATCAATCATCGCTCGCCCAAATATTTGCTCAACGTGTTTAATACCTATGCCACAGCCATGCTCAACATCGACCCGCATTTGCTTCCCAAAGCCAATAACGCCGATCAAGGCCAAGGAAACGAACTGCAAGTGGTGAGTAGCAATGTGCTCGATACCGAATATAAAGACGTGGCACAGCTGGCGGGAAACCTGCAAAAACAAAATCCGAACGGCACAACGGGCATCATTGTTAATGCCAATCGCGATGCCGACGACCTTAGTTGCGCACTTAATTCTCTTGGCTTAAGTCATTTTAAAGTGTCTGGACAAGACCTCTTTGCCACGCCCGAGGTTAAATTGCTCTTCGCACATCTCAACATCTTAGCCAACCCGCACAACTTTATTGCATGGGCACGACTGCTTAAGGGTCTGCGTGTTTTCGAGGGAAATGCATCGGCTCGCAACTTTGTACAGGCTCTTTTGCGTTGTGCCATGTTGCCCACCGACCTACTTTCGCCCCAAACGCCCACCTATGTGGAGGGCTTTGCACAATGTTTCGACAACGAAGAGATTGTTGTTTTCGACACCGAAACCACAGGGCTTAATGTCTTTGAAGACGATATCGTGCAGATTGCTGCCGTAAAAATGCGGGCTGGACGTGTGGTTGAAGGCTCAGCTTTCAATGTTTTTATCCAAACACAGCGCCCCGTGCCCGCCATGCTTGGCGATATTCCCAACCCCATTGTTGCCCAATTGCAGTGTAACCCCTGCTTACCGCCTGCACAAGCCTTGCAAAACTTTATGCAATATGTAGGCAATAGCATGCTGCTAGGGCATAATGCCGACTTTGATTACAACATTTTGCGCTTCAATTTGCAGCGCTATTGCCCTGAAGTGAACCTGCTTGAGGCGCATCCCACTTATTTTGATTCGCTAAAACTGATACGCTTGTTGCAACCAGGACTTAAGCAATACAAGCTTAAGGCTCTGCTTGAGGTGCTGCATTTGGAAGGAACAAACTCGCATTTGGCCGACGAAGACGTGATGGCCACAGTGAGCCTGGTGAACTATTGTAGACAACAAGCTGCACAGATAATACCTGCACAACAGCAATTTCTCGCACGTCAGCGCGTTCAAAGCTGTGCTGCTACGTTGCGACAGCGTTATTCCAAACTATTTAATAAACATCATGCACAACTCTACTCCTTACACACTCACCCCCAAATGCCCGCCATGATGCTGGTGATTCACGAGTTTTACAATTTCCTTGTGGCCGACAACTACATCCTCCCTGTGCCCAACATTGCCTATGTTAATGCCTATTTGCAAGGTAATATGTTACAGGGCTGCGAGGCACAAGCATTGATTCAGCAGTTACAAGCGCATATTATGGAACTCAACACCCTGAAAGAGGCCGACCTTTGTGGTAGCGACTTCATTGACGAACGCATCTATGTAACCACCATTCACAAAGCAAAGGGCCTGGAGTTCGACAATGTACTGATATTCGATGCCGTGGATGGGCGTTATCCCAATTACTACACTCGCACCGATGCACGACAAACAAACGAAGACGCACGCAAGTTTTATGTGGCCATGACACGTGCCAAACAACGCCTTTTTGTGACGTGGGCATTGTCGCGCGAGGGTTATAACGGCACTTCGCGCCCCTGCGAACTAACTCCTTTCATGCGCCCTGTGCTACATCTATTTAATGGGGGATAGGCCAATAGGGCTATTTTAGCGTGTTTTTTAAACCAAACAATTATTTATAGTTTAACTTTTCTATGAGAATAAAATTTCTTATCCTTGCATGTCTAGCCACTTTTGTTGCTGCTTTGGCCATTCCCACCATGCCTGGAATATGGCGTATGGCTAAGCTTGCCAATGGAACACAAATCCGACTTGAACAAGTGGGCGACGAAAACCTGCACTATTGGCGTGATGCACGTGGCATTTGCTATAACGTTGACGATAATGGCGTGGCCACTCCTATTGCTAATATGCAGGCTGTGAGGGCGCATGCTGCCACACGTGTGGCACAAAATAACGCCCGACGCTCTGCTGCTGCAACCCGAACTGTGGGCATATCGCATAAGCATGTGGGCAAACGCAAGGGACTTATTGTGCTGGCCAACTTTACAGATGCCCATTTTCAGCCCGAACACACCAACGAACTGCTCACGAGAATGGCCAACGAGGTGGGGTTTACGTATAAAGACGGCCATAAAGGAAGTCTGCACGACTATTTTAAAGCCCAGAGTAATGGTCTCTTCGACCTTACTTTTGATGTGGTTGGACCTGTACAACTCAAGCATGATATGGCTTACTATGGCCGAGATACCCTCGATTGGAGAGGCTCGCGCACCGATATCAGGGCGGGAACAATGGTGGCCGAGGCCTGTAAAGCCGCTATCGGCAAAGTGAACTTTCGCGATTACGATTGGGATGGCGATGGTGCTGTAGACCAAGTGCTGGTTATCTTCGCTGGATATGGTCAAGCTTCGGGCGGAAACAGCAACACCATCTGGCCTCACGAGTGGGCTTTGCAATATTCTGACTATGGCAAATACCTACCTGTGGGCAACAATATGCGCATCAACACCTATGCATGTAGCAACGAGTTGAACTTTAATTCCACTAAGTTAGGCGGCTTTGGCACGGCTTGCCACGAGTTTACACACTGCCTTGGCCTGCCTGATATGTACGACACTTCAGATAAAGACGCCTTTGGTACGGGCTATTTCGACGTAATGAGCGTGGGAAGTTACAATAATCATGGCTATGTTCCTGCTGGTTACACCAGCTACGAAAAAATGTTTGTGGGCTGGTTAAAACCACACGAACTAACTCGCGACACTGTTATTACGGGCATGAAGCCCATGTGCGACCATGGAGATGCCTACCTCATACGCAACGATGCCAATGCCGACGAATATTATCTGCTTGAGAATAGACGCAAAAAAGGCTGGGATGCACACCTGCCTGGTGAGGGGCTTGTGGTGCTGCACGTTGATTTCGACCAAGAAACATGGCTCAGAAACGGTGTTAATGCCACACCTGGCCATAAGCGGTGCGCCATCGTTCCGGCCGACAACCGAGAGCGAAAGGTATGGAGTGCACAAGATAGCATTCCTTATCCGCAAGCTGGTAACGACAGTCTTACTGCCACTTCCTTGCCCGCTACCGAAGTGTTTACCTCGGGGGCGGACGACACCTACCGCCTCAATAAGTCGGTATTAGGCATAAGGATTGACGCCAAAGGTGATGCTTCGTTTAGATTTCGTTTAGACGACCTCAGACCTAAGCATCTCAAAAGCGATACTTTGTTCTACGAATCGTTTAACAAGTGCGAGGGTAAGGGAGGAAACGATGGCCTCTGGGGCGGCTTTGCAACATATGGCGAGTTTAAACCCGATAATGATGGCTGGACCTTTTCGGTGCCTTCTGCCACCTCGGCCGGAAGACATTGCGCCGTTATTGGCACTGGTGAAAAGTATGGCGTGGTAGAAAACACGCCCGTATTCTACGTTGAGGATGGCTCCACCATTAGCTTTAAGGCTGCTGCATGGGGCAACGAGGATGGCGATTTTAAGGTAGAGAGTCTCAATCCCAAAGTGCAATTGTCGCAAAACACCTTTAAACTGCCTAAACGCAAATGGCAAACTTTTAAGCTAACGGTTAAGGGCGCGGGCTATTTGCGGTTGACAATGCGCAATAGTCAGCGAAGATTTTTCCTCGACGAGCTATTGGTTAAGCGCTCGGTTACCAATTCTATTTCCAACCTTCCCACTGCTTCGCCTGCAAGTTTGGGCAAAGATGGGCGTATTTACAGCCTTGATGGCGTGTATATGGGCACCAGTTTAGATGCCTTAGATAAAGGTGTTTACATCATTGATGGAAAGAAAGTTGTGAAGTAACACCTTCTTCTACATCGCATCCCCTTTGCTCTGCTGTGGGCAAAGGGGATGTTGATGTTTTCACCTTGCATTTGTTTTGGCTTGTTAGCGTTGCCGTTAATCCATGTGTTTGGTTGCTTCTTTTCTTGTATTCTCTTGCAATTCAGTTGGTTAAGGCTGCACTAAAACCGCCATCTACTACATTAAACCCGAAATATTCCTGCACATCAGTAACTTAACGGCTGCACTAAAAACTGGTATCTCCTGCATCTTGGTTTGTACTTAGGTATTTTTTCGCGCCGTATTTCCGTTTTTTTCTTGCTTGCAGCTTCTTTGTTTTGTTAAATGTGGTATTATTATTTTACAAAACACGGTCTTCTTTCCTACCCATTCTAGAGAAAATACATGCTCAAAAGCAGTGTTTTAGGCCCAAAATTCTTCCTTTCGCTTATTATTTTGCATCGTTTTTCAGTCTTCTACCTACATTTTGCACCATTTTGCCTTTCTATTTTGGCGTAAGTTCGCAGTTTTTCACTGGTTCAAAAGCAGCTTTTAGTAGGTAAAAACGCACATTTTTACCACTTTTTTATACCCAATAGACCACCGTTTTTATCCCTTTTAGCTTCCTAAACCCACAAACAAATGTGTATCATTATGCATCTTGCCTTGCGTTTAGTAGCATTTCACCTTGCGTTTAGCACCATTTTACCTTGCGTTTAGCACCATTTTACCTTGCGTTTTGCTGCATTTAGCCTTGCGTTTTGCTGCTAAACGGCGTGCTATTTGCAGCAAAACGCACGTTTTTGGGTGAAAAACGCCCGCGTTTCTGTATATCTCACATTTATATTCAGTGCAAATGCAATTTTCAAACATTTACAAATCAATCCCTTTTTTACCTAAACAAACCCTCGCGAGAATTGAATATTTGCGGGCAACAAAGCTATTGGTGAATAAAAAAGCCTCTTTTTGTGTTAATTTTTAAACATAAAACTTTACATTTTGTGGTTTCGAGGTAGTCGCTTTGCTTCAATAAAGCAAAGACACAGCTTTATTTCCCATTAGTTGTTAGAGGCGTTTAGGTTTTGTGTATTGTTAAGCACATCGCCAGTGTTGCTCTTTACGCCCTATTGCACACCACCCCAAAAGCATAACACAAGCACGATGCCTACAAACAAGCAAACGAAGCGGTAGGCGCAAAGGTCAAAAATATGCCTTTGAGGATGTGGTAAAAAAAACAAAGGAATCGGTAGTTGAACCAATTCCTTTGTCTTAGTTATATCAAAACCCCCAATTAATGGTTATTTAGTGCAAGCTTTCCGTTGAGATAGTTTAGTGTGTAAGTCTTTCCTTTGGCAGTTTTCAATACAAAAATATCATCTTTATATCTTACTTCACAGTTACCACCACTCTTCGAACGAATGGTAACAGCAAATAGGTTACCATTTTTCCAGCAGATATCTAACTCAAAGTTGCCCTTAGCACAAAGGCCTTTCACTTCTCCATCTTTCCATGCGTCTGGTAGTGCAGGGAGTAAGTGTATAAAGCCCATGTGACTTTGCATCAGCATTTCGGTTACACCAGCAGTACCTCCAAAGTTTCCATCGATTTGAAAAGGTGGATGCGTGTCCCAAAGGTTGTCTAGCGTTCCATTTTTCAGCAAGTTTCCAAAGAGTTTATAAGCACGATTTCCATCATGAAGGCGTGCCCATTGGTTCAGTTTCCACCCCATACTCCATCCAGTAGCCCCATCACCACGATGATTAAGTACCACTTTAGACGCTTCTGCTAGCACCGGAGTCGTAATAGGCGAAATGGTATGTCCTGGATGTAAACCGAATAAATGGTTTACGTGTCGGTGATCGTCTTTGGGGTCATCAATATCCTTCGACCATTCCAGCAATTGCCCATAGCGTCCCACTTTATAAGGCGCGATATTTTTCAAAACCTCTTCCCATTGTTTACGCTCCTTTTTATCTACGCCCAACACCTTTGAAGCATCTATTGCATCGGTTAGGATTTCACGAATTACTGCATGTACGAAGGTTGTACCCTCGTCAATAGGTCCATGTTCAGGCGAAGTAGAAGGAGCAGCAGTATAAATACCATTTGGCTTCTTCCATAGATAATCAGATGCAAAGATAGCACTGCTCTTGATAAGAGCGTATCCAACATCCTTTAAGAACTTCTTATCTCGAGTATAGTCGTAGTATTCCCACACGTGCGTAGCAAGCCATGGCCCAGCCATAGGGTTGAAGTTCCACGACATGTCTTCACTTTCAAAAGGAGCAGTAAACCCAAAGATGTTACCAGAGATAGAAGCAGTCCAACCTCTAGCGCCAAAATAAGCCTTTGCAGTCTTCTCACCAGGTTTTACTAGCGTATGAATAAAATCTATCAGTGGGAGCGTGCATTCTGATAAGTTAGTAGAACTAGCTGGCCAATAATTCATCTGTATGTTGATATTATTATGATAGTCTACACGCCAGGGGCCATCCACATTATTGTGCCACATCCCTTGCAAGTTAGCAGGCAGATTTCCTGGCCTTGAACTAGCAATGAGCAAATATCGTCCAAACTGATAGTAAAGTTCCTCCAAGTAAAAGTCTTCTTTGCCATTGCGATAGTTTTTCAAACGCTGTGGTGTTGAGATGTCGTTTGTGCTTTTCCCATCATTCAGCGTCAAGGAAACGCGTTTGAACAGCGACGCATAATCCTTATAGTGTGCCTCAAGTAAAGCATCATAACCTAGTGCGAGAGCATTTTTCATCCATGTGGAAGTTGTTTCAGATGGATTAACACCTACGTATGTTTTTGGGTCGTTAAAATCAGGATTGAAGTTAACTTTATAATCCGTATCAGCTGTAATCAAGAAAACAACCTCATTGGCGCCTTTGATAGTGAATTTACCATTATCATTACTGATAGTGCCACCTTGATTTAAAGCCTTAATGCGGATTACATACTCCATTTGGTTATTGTCAAGATGCGCCTTATACACCAATCCATTGCTTCCGTCGGCTTCCATCTTACCCGTTGACACAGGGTTTGCTTCGTAGCTGAAAACCAAATTTTGCTTACCAGGTTGGTCGGCCTTAAACCTTACAACCATAACATTATTAGGATAGGAGATGAAATAGTTGCGTTGATACCTCACGCCATCTTTCTTAAACTGCACCATTGCCAACGCAGAATCCAAAGAAAGAGCACGTTTATACTCGGTCATACCGATAGAACTCAAGCCTGTCTCGATGTAAAATTCACCCATGGTGGTGAAATTTCCAAAGCGGAAAGGCTTTTCCTTCCACGATTCGTAAGGAACAGTACTATTAAAGTTTTTGCAAGTCAACAATGCAGCCTTCTTTTCGTCGCCCTCAAGGAAAGCCTTACGGATTTCATTTAAATAATGTGCCGACTGTTTGTTAACATTCCAATAGGCATCAGTGCCAGCTGACGTATTTGGACCACCACGCCATAGGGTTTTTTCATTGAATGTGATGCGTTCAGCTTCAATAGAACCCATAATATTTGCACCCAAACTGCCATTTCCAAGGGGTAGAGATTGAGATTCCCACTCAGCATCTGGATTCTGGGCAGTATCTCCAGCAGATTCAGGTTTGTTCTCACCTTTCCACATTTCGGGGGTATGTCCCCACCAAATAGCTTTGTTTGCTAACGTAGTAGGTCTATCAAACCAAATGGTAAGCCCACCTTTAAAGTCAGTTGCGTTTGCAGCGTATGCAACGCTAAGCATGATTGCTAAATAATATAATCTTTTCATTACGATAGATTAGAACTTCTTTTTCTTCAGTATATTTTCAATTTGAGTGTTAAGCTCTTGAATAGCTCGTTTATTTTTCATCGTCGAAGAGGCCAACTGTTTCATCATCAGAAATCAGCCAGAAGGGTATAACAGCCGAAGAGCCACGCATTCCTAAACCAACAAAAGCAAGACTTTCTTTATTGGTGGGGTCAGCAGTAAGCCTCAAGACATGGTGCAGCCCTGCAAGACGTTCGGAAATCTCAACTACAAGCGTTACTTTGTCCCAGTGCCATTTGCTAGAAGTGGGTAAAGACTGCGCCCGAGCAGCTTGGAAACTAATAACCGATAATACCATCAATGCAATGGTAACAAGTTTATTGATTTTCATTATTATCTGCGTTTTATTGATTGCTTAATTGTAGTAAATCTCTTAAAAGAATTTAGAGATTAAAACAAAAGAATGTTATGGAGTTGAGAACAAAGTAACTGAAATATTTTGTGTGGTAAAACAATCTGATTTTATGGATGTAAATTTTTCCAATGTCCATGAATTTAGGCTCCCCTTTATGTCTTTGTAAATATAAATAACGATATGATGCTATTATGCATGATAACAGATAAGCTCATATAAAATTCACATCTAAAACAAGTCAATAGGGCTTAGCTTTAAATATATTAACTTAAGTGGTAAATAGGCGGTGTTGTAATTAAGATATTGCTGAAAGCATTAAATACAAACAGTCTTCCGTGTAAATACCGAAGACAAATTTACAGATTTATTTTATATTAGCCATAAGAATTATTAATAATTTTAATTCTTAAGCTGATAAGTTAGGCTTTCTTTGTTGGTTGGCGCTATTAGTTGGCCTGTCATGATTATAAAAGTAAAGGTGTGGATTAGAAAATAATGTTTGCGCTTTAGCAATTAAACAGTTGCTGCGCATTTGTTTTTTTCTGGTTTTTATTGTTTCTAGTTCATCCCTTGTCTTCAGGTAGGCATCATGCCTGTGTTATGCATGTGGCGTGGTGCACTACACTTTGACGAATAACACAGACAATGTGCTCGACAACACCCAAATTCTACATCGCTCAAACAGCTGATTTGGGTTTAATCCACACCGTTTGCTCACTTCGAGCTTCTTTCCTTGCTGCTTAAAGTATTAACAAATCTTAAAATGTAGTACTAAAAACATTCTTCCACGTATAAGCAATAACAAAAAACAGTTATGGCAAAAACCATTGACATATTATATCAACGCTATTTGCGAGGCGAATTATCGGCCGAGGAGTTGGAGGAGTTTAGGCAATTGGTGGCCGAAACAGCCGATGACGACCTGTGGGACTTGATGTGTCTCGACTTTGTTAATGCTTCGGAGGCCACGCAAATGCCATTCGACGCCAAGCAGCGTGTGTTTGAGAATATTGAGAGAGAAACCAAAACACAGCGCAAAAGCTTTAAGTTGCGCTACGTGGCAGCGGCCATTGTGCTGCTGTTTGTGATGATTGGAGGCTACACGTGGTATGCCATGAGCAACGCCACAGTGCGACATTATGCCACCATCACCGTGAAACCAGGGCAGAAAGCTAGTGCGGTGTTGCCCGATGGCACACGCATCGACCTTAATGGAGGCACGAAATTGTGCTATGATGTGGTGCCAGGCGAGCATCGCGAAGTGGTGCTTAACAGTGGCGAGGCCTTTTTTGATGTGGCTAAAGATGCCAATTGTCCTTTTCATGTGCGCGTAAAAGGCATGCAAGTAGAGGTGCTTGGCACTCGATTTAACGTGAAAACGACCCATGAGAGGGTGGAAACAGCCCTCTTTTCGGGTGCGGTGCGCCTCACGGCCAACAACCTTAACCGCCCCTATCGCATGAAACCCGGACAAAAGGCCGTGTACACCGCAAGCACCGCAGCGCTAAAATGGATGCCCAACGACCTACATCGGGATGCAGGATGGAAAGAAGGCTATTTGGTGTTTAGTTCTACACCGCTCAATGATGTGCTGCAACAGATTGCCAATTGGTATGGTGTGCAACTGCAGTTGGCTAGGCCACGCATAGGAGGCGACCTGCTAACGGGTTCGTTTTACAACGAAACACTAGAGAGCGTGTTGCACAGCTTGAGCATGCAATATGGCTTTACCTATCGTAAACAAGGAGATAAAATCATTGTGGAGTGAGGGTTTAAAGCGCGCTTAAGCCACAAAGGGCATAGCAAGCAATGAACATAACTCCCTAAAACAAGAAATCTAAATACTTCCAAAATGACTAGAAACCGAAGAAGTGAACACAAAGACAAGCGCATGTGGCTGCTTGTAGCTTTGCTTTTGTGGATGGTTCAGACGCTCAATGCGCAAACACAGCGCGTAACGCTCAACCTTCACAACGAAGAGGTTGCAACCTTTATCAGGCAGGTAGAGAAGCAAACCCCCTTCACGTTTGTGTATCGCAACAGCGTGCTTAATCCTAAGACGCGCGTATCAATGGAGTGCAACGGCCAACCACTGCAAAAAGTGTTGACGCAAGTGCTAACACCACTGGGTGTGCAGTTCTCGTTTAACAACAACACGGTGGTGCTTGTGCGCAAAAACGATGATGCATCAAATCGCCAAACCAACCCAAAGTTAGGCGCCACGGGCCGAAATCAAGATGGCAAAAAGATTTCGGGCGTGGTGAAAGACGATACTGGCGAACCCATTGTGGGCGCTAGCGTTATGGTGAAGGGCACCAATCAGGGTACTATTACCAACATGGATGGCGAGTTTGTTCTTGATGTTCCGGCAAATGCCACACTCTCTGTGTCGTACATTGGCTTTGCTCCGCAAGAGTTGAGTGTGAAAAACACTAACCATCTAAGCATTACCATGGCCGAAGATGCAGCTAAGAAACTTAACGAAGTGGTGGTTGTGGGTTATGGCACACAAAAGAAAGCCAGCGTAACGGGCGCTATCTCGTCGGTTACAACAAAAGACCTGGTGCAAACACCACAGGCAAACATCAGTAACATGCTGGTGGGTAAAATGCCTGGACTTATCGCCATGCAGCGCAGTGGTGCTCCTGGCGAAGACGGTTCTACGCTCTTAATTCGTGGTGTGAGCACCTTTACCGACAACACCGCGCCATTGGTGATGATTGACGGTGTGGAAAGAGACAACTATAACGGTATCGATCCAAACGAAATCGAGTCGGTTAGTATTCTTAAAGACGCCTCGGCCACAGCCATCTATGGTGTGCGTGGTGCCAACGGTGTGATACTTATCACCACACGTAAAGGTAAAACGGGCAAGCCCCAGCTAAGTTATTCGGGTAATGTGGCCATACAACGCCCCACTGCTATTCCCTCTTATCTTAATAGTGCCGATTATGCCATGCTGTATAACGAAGCACAACTGAACGACAGCTACACATCGGGAACGGCCTACATGCCACGTTTTAGCGACCAAGATATCGAACTTTATCGCAATGGAACCGACCCGCTGTTTCATCCCAACATGGACTGGACGGGCGATTTCTTGCGCAAAACCACGCTAAGAACGCAACATAACTTTACCCTTACAGGCGGAACAGACCGTGTGAAATATTTTGTGTCGGCAGGATATTATTCGCAAGAAGGTATGTACAACCACACCAAGGTGGATGCCGACCACGATGTAAACGCTCATAACGCGCGTTTCAACTTCCGTTCTAACCTTGATTTCACCATCACGAAAGACTTTAAGGCCTCTTTGCAGTTGGCTGCACAGGTTGAAAACGTGCGCACACCAGGTTCGGGGAACAGCACTATATGGCGCGAAATATCGTGGGCCAACCCCCTAAGCTCTCCTGGACTTATCGATGGTAAGGTGGTTAGATTGCAAGATGTGTTGGGCGAACAGAACCCTTACGGCATGTTGCTGGGCAATGGATATGATGCCGACAGCAAAAACAACGTGAATACCACCTTAAGAATGGATTACGACCTTAGCCGTTGGTTGCTTAAAGGACTCTCGGTACATGGTAGCATATCGTTCGACAGCTATTATTACAGTAGGAAGAGTTTCCGTAAGAGCATTCATTATTACACCCCCGAACGCGATGCTAGTGTAGAAGGTGGCGTGGTGTTTATTCCTAAAGAGGAAGAAACAGTGTGGGGCGCATCCTCTTCGTATGGAAAAAATCGCAAGATATATGCCGAGGTGGGTCTACACTACGACCAAACTTTTGGAAAACACCACACAACAGGACTGTTGCTTTACAACCAAAGCAAGTATTATTCTCCCTCGTTACAGTATTTAGTGCCCAATGCCTATCAAGGTGTAGTGGGTAGGGTTACCTACGATTATGCTTCGCGCTACCTTGCCGAGTTTAATATGGGTTACAACGGAACCGAAAACTTTGCCAAAGGACGTAGATTTGGTTTCTTCCCTGCTGTGTCGGCAGGTTGGGTTGTGAGCGAAGAACCCTTCTTCCCCAAGAACGATTACGTGGTGTTCTTAAAACTTAGAGCCACCTATGGCGAAGTGGGTAACGACAAGATTGGTGGCGACCGCTTCCTATATCTACCCTCTTCGTATGGCGATGCCGAAAACAAAGATATCAACAAGTATAATTTCGGTAAGGCTTCGCAACCCGTTAACTCGTTGATGGTGGTTGAAAACAAGATTGGAAACCCCGAACTAACTTGGGAAAAGGCACGAAAACTGAACTTTGGTGTTGAGATGAACCTCTTGAAGAACCACCTTACAGTGGCTTTCGACCTCTTTAAAGAGCATCGCAACAACATCTTGGCCAACCGCAACACGCTATCAATGGTGATAGGTGCCAACTTGCCAGCTTACAACATGGGCGAGATGGAAAACAAAGGTTGGGAATTAGATGTGAACTATCGTAACAATATACGCGACTTGCGTTATTGGGCACGTTTCAACTATTCGTTTGCACGCAACAAAGTGCTGTTTAAAGACGAAGTGCAGAAGAAATACGCCTACCAAATGGAAACAGGTCGCCGAGTGGGACAATTCTACGGTCTGCTCTTCGACGGATATTATAACACGTGGGAAGAGGTAAATGCCCTTGATAGACCAGTGAGCGCATGGAGCGGAAACAAGTTGCAACCAGGTGATGTGCGCTATGTTGACGTGAACAAAGACGGCAAAATAGACGATTACGACATGGTGCCCATTGGCTATTCGCCCACGCCCGAAATTATTTACGGCTTCTCTTTTGGATTAAGTTGGAAGGGTTTCGACCTCTCTGCACTATTGCAAGGAGCCGCCAACGTGTCTATTAAATACTTTGGACGTTCGCTCTGGCCCTTCATCAATGGCAAAGAGAGTGCTAAAAGTCTGATATTGGAGCGCTGGACTGCCGAGAGATATGCTCGCGGCGAACGCATTAGCTTCCCTCGCTTGTCGCAAAGTCCAAACAAAGACACCGACAATAACTATAAAGACTCTGACCTCTGGACACGCGATGCCAAATACCTGCGCCTCAAAAACGTGGAATTGGGTTACACCTTTGGCAAAAGATTGGTGCGCCCCTTGGGTGTACAAAGCGTGCGCTTGTATGTTAGCGGCTCTAATCTCCTTACCTGGAGCGATGTTATCGACCTAGACCCCGAAGCACCTTCGCGTGGGGGTAATGTGGAAATTAACACCTATCCGCTACAAAAGATATACAATATCGGTCTAAATATCAATTTCTGACAATTATGAAGAAGTTCATCTATATATCATCCATCATGCTGGCGGCATTGACCACGGCATGTTCCGACTTCCTTGAAACACCTCCCTCGGTAGAGTTAGACGAGGATAAAGTGTTTGCCGACCGCACCTTGGCCGAGAAATACCTCACTGGCATCTATGCGCAAGGTTTGCCTTTGGGCTTTAACGCCAGCACAAGCAACACCGATAGAAGGCTTGGGTCGTCGTCAACTCTTGGCTCGGCATGCGACGAAGCCGAAGATGTGGCTGTTTGGGCTAAAGGAAACTCATCCTGGAACGTAGACAATCATAACAACAATAGTATCGACTGGGACGAAGACAGTAGGTTTTATCAGCGCTGGAGCGTGCTGCGCGTGTGCAACCGCATATTGCAAAATGTGCACAAAGTGCCTTATGATGCTGGAGATCCCGAATTTAATAAGCGTGCTAAGGGCGAAGCTTACTTCATGCGAGCCATGCTTCTGTGGGAAGGCACATACCGTTATGGTGGCATGCCCATTATCCGCGACGTGCTAGAAGCAGCCGACTTCGCGTTACATCCACGCAATTCGTTTGCCGAATGTGTAGATTCGATATTGGTAGACTGTGACCGCGCTGCGGCCATTCTGCCCGATTACTATACCGATGACACCAAAGTGGGACGCGCCACTCGTGTTGCTGCCTTGGCATTGAAGAGTAGGGTGCTGCTATATGTAGCCAGTCCGCTGTTTAACACCGCCACGCCTTACATGCCCTTCCCTGGCCATGAAGACCTGATTTGCTATGGCAATTACGACAAAGAGCGCTGGAAGAAAGCTGCTGATGCCGCAAGAGAGGCCCTCAATACGGCCACAGCAACAGGACATTATGCCCTGCTGAACACCGGAAATCCCGACCAAGACTACGAAAATGTATGGGCCGAACCTGATAACGTGGAGATAATTCTAGCCAATAAGAAATATCGCAACCTCAAAGTGAGCCGTTTGCCACTAGTGGCTAACCTCCCTGTGTGGGCTATGAACAAATCGTGGGGCGATGGTGGACTATATGTTACCTTTAACTTCGTGAAGTATTACGAGAAAAAAGACGGAACACCAGCCGACTGGAACCCAGCAGGCGGTAACAATCTAATGGATATTTACAACACGCTAGACCCACGTTTCAAGCAAACAGTGGCTTATCATGGTTCATCGTGGAACAACGAGATAACCTTTATCGACTTCCTTCCCGGTGGAGCACACCGCTCTAGCACCGACAAAACACGTCACCTGTTGCACAAATGGGCACCTCGCACCCTGCGCGTGACGCCTCCGCTCAACTCGGTGAACGTAGATTGGATTAACTTCCGTATGGCAGAGCTATACTTAAACTTGGCCGAAGCACTCAACGAGTATGCCGACACGCCTCCCGCAGAGGCCTTCGACGCTGTAAACAAAGTAAGACAGCGCGCTGGCATGCCCAACTTCCCCTCAACGCTTACCAAAGAACAATTTCGTGAAAAGCTTCGCAACGAACGCGCTGTTGAACTGGCGTTCGAAGATCATCGCTTCTGGGACATACGTCGATGGATGATTGCAGAGAACGAAGGCGTGATGCAAGGAAAGATGTACGGACTGAACATCTCGTCGCCCGATGGAAATAAAAGTCATGTGCACTACGAACCCTATGTGTTTGAAACCCGTTCGTGGAGCAGACACTCGTATCTGCATCCGCTGAAACAGCTAGAAGTAGACAAGGGACAACTCTTGCAAAACCCTGGTTGGTAAATATGTTCAACACATTCAAACTGAAAAACAACTATGATAAGAAGATATTTCAGCCTGATAATGGCTTGCTCACTGTTGCCTATGGCACTTATGGCAAAGCCACAAAGCGAAACCGACAAGGTGGAGAAGAAAGAAACAGGTAACCTAGAAGGCCAAGGGCATAGCAATACCGTGGGCTATGTGAGCAACGTTAGCCATGTGGCCTATGGCAAACAAGATGCTTGGAAAACGTCGGCGGCTATGTCTACCGTTGGCGGTGAACAACTAATGCGCATCACTTCGCCCACTGTGGGCAACGCTCTTAAAGGATTGTTACCTGGACTTACCGTGTTGCAGCAGGCCGACGAACCCGGATACGACTTCTACATGCAAAACATGTATGCTCGCGGACTAAGTTCTTTTGTTGGCGGACAGCAGATGCTGGTGTTCGTTGACGGCTTCGAAGCACCGCTCGACTATATCTCGGCCGAAGAGATTGAAAGCGTCTCGCTGCTTAAAGATGCTGCAGCGTTGGCACTGTATGGCGCTCGTGGTGCCAATGGTGTGCTGCTTGTAACCACAAAGAAGGGTAGGGTGGCTCCTCCCTCTATCTCTTTCAGGGTGCAAACGGGCTTGCAAATGCCCACATCCACCCTGCAACCACTGGGAAGCTACGACTATGCTCGTCTTTACAATCAGGCATTAGCCAACGATGGCTTGGCAGCACGATATACCGATGATGCTTTGGCAGCCTACCAAAATGGTAGCGACCCTTATCTTTACCCCAATGTGGACTGGAGAAAGCAGTTGCTACGCAGCTCGGCACCACTAACCATGGCCGAGATGACGTTCCGCGGTGGTAGTTCGGCCATACGTTATTATGTAATGGCTGGTCTTTTGCACAACGGTGGACTATATGCAGGCACCGACCGCAAGCAAAAAGAGAATGCTAATGCTACCTATTCGCGTTACAACTTCAGAGCAAATCTCGATGTTAATGTGCTGCCCGAACTAACAGCTTCGCTATATAGTGGTGTGAGCATTGGCGACCAAAGTACACCAGGCGGTGGAATAAGCGCAGGACAGATAATTCGTTCTATGTGGACAACACCTCCTAACGCCTTCCCCGTTTATAATCCTAATGGCAGCTACGGCGGAACAAGCAACTACACCAATCCTGTGGGTAATGTGCTCGGACGTGGATTGTATGAAGAAAACGCCCGTTCAATGCAAGTAATATTTAAGTTGAACTACGATTTCGATAAGCTGGTGAAGGGACTTAGCGCCAATGTAGCAGTGGGATATAACAACTATGTGGCCGAGAGTTCGCAGAAAAAACGCAACTATGCGCGCTATTCAATAGCGCAAACTGGCCTAGACGCCAACAATATGCCCGTGTATCAGTACACCCAATATGGAGCAAACGAACCTTTGCAAAGCGTAGAAGGCTTTAGAACCGACTTTACGCGCGCCAATCTAAGGGCACAAATTGCTTACGGCAACACCTTTGGACGTCACGGAGTGGACGCTATGGCCATGTTCGTCTCTGATATATATAAGGTGTATGGCATGCGGGATGACGAACGTTATCTTAATTGGGCCGGTCGTGCAACCTATAATTACAACAAAACTTATGTGGCCGAGGTGGTTGCTTCGTATATGGGAACCGACAATTTCTCGCCTAATCATCGTTTTGGCTTCTTCCCTGCTGCTTCGTTGGCATGGGTTATCAGCAACGAAAGCTTTATGCAGAATGCCGAATGGGCCAACTATATGAAGCTGAGAACATCGTATGGCAAGGTAGGAAACAACCAAACCAAGGCTAGATATATCTTTGATGCCACCTACGACTATAACGGAGGCTACCTCTTTGGTACTACCGATAATGGTTCTGGCGGATTTCGCGAGGCCACATTGGCTAATCCTGAAATGAGATGGGAAGACAAAACCATCTTTAACCTAGGCTTCGATGCCAACCTCTTTAATTGTCTTTCGCTCTCGGCCGATGTGTTTAACGAGGTGCAATCGGGCATCCTTACCCGTCCTTACTCGAAAGTACCAGGATTCGTAGGTGCTTCGTGGGGTGGTATTTTGCCAATGGCCAACATCGGACGCGTAGAAAATAAGGGCTTCGAGTTCTCTGCACGTTATGATAAGACGTTGCAAAATCAATTCTCTTATTATGCAGAAGGGGGTGTGTGGTTTGCTAAAAGTAAGGTTACTGAGCAGGGAGAAGACCTGAAAACCGAACCTTATCTCTACCAAAAAGGCCATCTTGTGTGGCAACCCATTATGCTTGTGGCTGATGGACTGTATCAAGAAAGCGACTTCGAGGCCGATGGAACGCTTAAGGCAGGATTGCCTGTGCCACAATTTGGCCACGTTGCACCTGGCGATATCAAGTATGTTGACCAAAACCACGATAACGTTATCAATGGTAACGATGCCTATCCTGTGGGCAATTCCACTGTTCCACAATGGAACTACATGCTAGGTTTGGGTTGTAAATGGAATGGATTTAACCTTGATGTGATGTTCCAAGGTGTAGCCAAACGCGATATCTACCTCAGTGGCCCCGCTGTTTACTCGTTTAAAGACAATGGCACAGCATCGCCCTTGGCACTTGATAGCTGGACGAAGGAGAACCCAACGGCTAGTTATCCACGCCTGTCTACGGTGAACTTCGACAACAATTACCGCTCGTCTACCTTCTGGAAACGCAACGGAAGCTTCTTGCGCTTGCGCAATATACAGCTGGGTTACACCCTACCAAACCGTTTGGCAAATGCCATTAGATTGAGCAACGTTTACATTTATGCCAATGCCACAAATGTGTTTACCATCGACGCACTGCACGAATTGGGCGATGCCGAAGCAGGTAACTTGTACAACTATCCGCTGATGCGCACCTTGAGCCTTGGCGTTAAAGTGGCATTCTAAATGCACGAATATTCTATAAATTCCTAAAAACAGCAATTCTATGAGTAAAAGCATCATTAAACATGCCTTTGTTGCCCTTTGCTTGGGTGGCGGCATGTCGCTCGTATCGTGCAGTGGCTTCCTAGATAGGGAGTCTAACTCGTACATCGACAAGAATATGACCTTTTCTTCTTATATTCGCACACAGCAATATCTCACCAATATATATACCTTGTTACCCGAAGGACTCACGCGCATGGATGGCAATGCCATGTTCGATGGCGTTACCGACGATGCAGAATTTGCTCTGCAAACAGGCGATATGCAAAGTCTTAACACGGGTTCGTGGGATGCAACTACCAATCCCGACAACCCCTGGGAACGGTGTTATATGGGTATTCGCATGGCTTGCGAACTGATGGAGAATGCAGATAACGTGGATTTAGAGACCTATAGGCTCGACCCAAAACTAAGAACCGAATATGCCAATCGTAAAAAAGATATTCGTATTTGGAAGGCTGAAGCTCGTTTTTTACGTGCCTTCTTCCATTTCGAACTGCTAAAACGTTTCGGTCCTGTGCCCATCGTGACAACATCGCTCAATATTAACGGCGATTACAGTAATGTAACGCGCCCCACAATGGACGAGTGTGTGAACTTTATTGTTAATGAGTGCAACGCTGCAGCCGACTCCTTAGAGCTGCAACCCTGGCGCGATAACACCGCATTGGGCCATGCCACTAAGGGCGCTGCATTGGCTTTGAAGAGCCGTGTGTTGCTCTATGCAGCCAGTCCTTTGTATCTTGACTACGAAAACCTGGACGAAACACACCGCCCAACCAATGCCGCCAAGTGGGAACAAGCTGCTAAGGCTGCCAAAGCGGTTATTGACTTAAACGTTTATTCGCTTTCGAACAATTATGTGCAACTGTTCCATAACCAGTTCCAAGATGCCGAGTACATATTCATGCGTCGCTATGCGGTGTCGGATAATCTCGAAAAAGCTAATTTCCCTGTTAGCTTTGGTGGAACAGGTGGCACCAATCCCTCGGTTAACTTGCTGGATGCATATGAGATGACAGATGGTTCTGACTTCTCGTGGAGCAACGCTACACAGGCTGCAAACCCCTATGCCGACCGTGATAGTAGAATGGATGCCACGTTCCTCTTTAACGAACAAACTTTCCACGATGGTAAAGTGGAAAGCTATATCGGAGGTAAAGATGGATTGTATCAAACCAATGCCACTACAACTGGACACTATCTGCGTAAGTATCTCAACGAGTCGGTGAATATTCAGACTGGCGGAGGAAAGCTGGGACATACATTCCCCTACTTCCGATTGGCCGAAATCTACTTGAATTATGCTGAGGCGCTAAACGAATATGCACCTGGCAATCCCGACATCGAACACTATGTGAACCTAGTTCGCGAACGTTCTGACCAGCCTGCATTGCCCAACGGACTTACGCAAGACGAGATGCGCGAGCGCATTAGACGCGAACGTCGTGTGGAATTGGCATTCGAAGAACATCGCGCTTGGGACGTTAGACGCTGGAAAGTGGCTTCCTCTACACTGGGTGCTCCGTTAAAAGGTATGCGTATAGAGCGTGATAACACGCAGGCAACGCCCACTTTCACCTATACTCCCTATGTGGTGGAGCAGCGTGTGTTCCAACCTAAGATGTATTGGTATCCCATTCCGCAGTCTGAACTGCTCAAACTCAAAGGCTGGAAACAAAACCCTCAATGGTGATTGGGTGTTTAACTTGGTTGAACAGATGGCAGAACTCTTGTTGCAAAACATGTTATACTCTCGACGTTGCATAATTTATACGAACCGCGAACGTTTATAAGAGAAGTAGTTGAGCAATAAACTCTGGGCGAAACAAATGCATAAGCGTAAAGCATGTGTAAACAATTGAAACGCTTAAGCATAGAACTTGCTCACCACGATATTGCTTTGTTCTGCATCTGTTCAGCTAGTTAGCTCTAACGCTCATCAACAAATAGAACACAAAACGAAATAAGATAAAGTCATGATAAAACTAAAACATACACTGCTAGCCGCACTTCTGCCGTTGGTGGCAAGCTGCGTAGACAACAATATTGGGTTCGACCCCGTTGAAAACGTTCCTGCTGGCGTTTACGTCTCTGGCTCGTCTACCGAGTTCTCGCGACCCATCGCCACGGGTATGCTTGCGGCCAAGACCCACGAAAATATTCTAAGCCACAACGTTTGGCTATCAACAAATGGCGGATTGCGCATCGCCTATGTGGGCGACGACGGCCATCCTGTATATTATGGTGGAAAAATAACAGCCACCGATGCTGCTTCGGGTGTGATGCAATGCCAGCTTGAAGAGGGCAACGACGAAATAAGCGTGCCTGCCGAAGGCCTTTACACCCTAGTGGTAAGTAAACAAACAAAGAAGTTAACCATCATTCCTGTGAAGTTTTTCGTGCAGGGAGAATTGGCTTTGAACGATAAGGGCGACCGCGTTTTGCCTCTGGCTAAGATGGAATACGACCATTTGCGCCACGTGGTGACCTGGAGTAATGCCGATACCACACAGTTTGTGCTGCCCACCGAATACACTTTTGCCTTTGCTAATGCCAAACCTGTGGTGGTGAGTGATGACAATGAGGCCCAGGTCGACACCTTTGCCACTGTGCTAACAGGTACTGGTAAAAGTGTTCGTACCAATGTGCTTAATGCCAAGTACGCACCACTCACGGCTAAGTCCGACGTAAATTTGCGTTTCACCCTTAAGGGACAGTATGCCATCAGTGTGCAATATAGCGTTCTCGACAAGGCTTTTACTGCTCGCGTTGGCGGTGAAGGCGTTGAAGCCACTGGCCTTTCCGAGCAACTTTATATGGCCGGTACTGGCGTTGGCGCATGGAACTCGCCCCAGATGGTAACCATGACGCCCGTGGGAGCTGCTGGTAACGGCGAATTTTGGTGCTTACGCTATGTTGAAGCTGGCAAAACCGTGGCCTTGTCTACATCGCCCGATGGTGCTAATTCTGTGTCTGCCTTTAGTAGTGTGGTGGGAGCCACCATCGATGGCAATGGTCAAGCCACAGTGTCGCAAACAGGTTTGTACCTTGTTTATGTTGATTTGAACCGCAAATTGCTCGCTTTTGAGAAACCTGAAGTGTATGGCACGGGCGAATGCTTTGGAGGGGGCGAAGTTAAGGCTGATATTGTTGGCGACAAATTGTCGTTGAATACTGCTAGCACTGGGGCTTTAAAGCTTTACGCCACATCTAAATATAATGCTCGCGATTGGAATACGATGCTCTTAACCATCAACAATGGCAAGCTTGTTTATCCTGGATTGAACACGAACAACGTGCCTGCTGTGCCTGTTGCTAAACAAACAACGGTGAACTTGAACGTTGCTGAGGGCAGCGCTGACTTTGGTGACCCCACACCCGAGAACAAACTCCCTGGTAGTGTAGACAAGCTTTACCTCACGGGCGACGCTTTTGGTGGCTGGAATTGGGCTTCGCCTGGCGTTGTTAGTCTTGAAAATGGCTATGCAGGAAAGTCGCGTTGGTTCTATATTGCTTACCTCAAGGCTGGCACTGGCGTGCAATTTAGCGACGAGAAGGCTTTCGGAAACGGCAATTTTGCTACTCTTACCACTTCTACTGGCTTCACTGTGCAAAACAACCGCGCCATTGTGGCTAACGATGGTATATATATGATATACGTAGGACTTGATTCGCGCGAGGTGGCAATCGAGCCTGTTAAGCTTCAAGCATGGTCGGGAAGCAGCTCGGCCACCTTTACTGTCGACCCCGATGGTAAGAGTATGAGCGCCACTCTGCCCGAAACGGGGCGTATGAGAATGTATCCCAGCATCCCAACATTCAATCATGTCAAGAAGTTTGGCGACTGGAAACGCGAGGTTTACGTTGTTCCTGAGACGGGAGAGTTCCTTTATCGCAAGCAAGGCGACCCCGAACCTAATAAAGATTACGTATGGACGGCTGGCACGAAGATTACTATTAACTTCGAAACGATGAAGGCCACCATCGTTAAACCTTAAGCTTTTTGTTGCTGCTCGCCAGGCTTTGCCGTCGAAGGCAGATGGCTTGGCGAGCTCTTCAAAGGCCTGATGTTATTAAATATGGGCTTGACCTATGTTCTAAATCCAAAATAATAAATCATGAATAAGTATTTTCTTTTACCCATTTTGCTGTTGTCGCCTATTGTTATGGGCGCACAGGGCTTGCATAAGGGTGCTAACGGCTCTGTTCCTAAAGAAGAACAGCCTGCTGGTTGGACCTATTATGATGGCGACGAGTTTACTTCGCCTACGCTCAATCCCGCATATTGGTTTGTCTATGGTAGTGGTGAAGATAGAGCAGGTTGGAGTTATGGTTTTAATGCAGGGCAAGGTAGCGTGCAAAACTATCATGCAAGTCAGGTTACACTGTTGCCTGCTGGCAAGCCCGACTTTGTTCGTATCTCTGCACAAGTAGACAAACACACAACTGCTCCGCATGCTCCAGGCAAGCTTTGTTGGCGTTCGGGAGCATTGTCTAGCACGCATCCCTATCAATCAAATCCTCAAACGCACTATGTTGCTGAGCCCAAGAAGTATTATCCTTTATATTCGCGCATCGAGATGAGGGCCAAAGTGCCTTACGAATATGGCGTTTGGATGGCTTTGTGGTTGCGACATATCATGGGAGCAAGCATGTTTGAAATTGATTTGGAAGAGGTTTTTGTGAGCAGCGCCCGCAGATACCATCCAGGTAAATACATGGTTAACCAGAGTATTCATGGTAAAGATGTGGAGTGGGGCGAAACAGTGCATTATAACATCAACGACTCTGCCCATCGTATTCGCTCTGTCGATTTTAATCCTGGTGCCGACTACCATGTTTATGGCGTGCAGGTAGACAAGCAAACCAATCGCAATGGTATTGTGGTTACTTTTCTTCTTGATGGCAAAGTGCGCTCTGTTTGGCAGTCTACTAGTAAGTTCGAAAGTTTACTCAAACCCGAAAACATGCCTAAAGGCGAAGACCAAGTATGGGATTTAGCTATTACTGGGCAGATGGGTGGCAAATATCTGGGCGTTAGTTATCCCGAAGACAATCCTGAATTGAAGGGAAAGCGTTTTAACCAAAACACCAAATATCATCTCGACCTTGATTGGGTGCGTGTGTATAAGCGTGCTAACAGACCCATTTGGTTTGGCGAAGTGCCTTCGGTAGACCTGCAACAAGTTACATCGCCCAATGTTCAAGTGGCGTTGGATGCAAGCAGTTTTGCCAAACTTAACGAGAAAGACGCGCTTGTGCTCGATATCGAGACTTTTGGTTCGTCGCCTTCGGTTACTTTATGCGATGCTCATGGCAACGAATTGGTTAAGCCTTCGTTCGCTTTGAAACAAGGTTCTACCCATGCTGTGTTTAACATTGGCAGCACGGCTATGGTTGAACGTCTTCAAAAAGATGGCTGTGTGCTTCGTGCTCACAATGTGCGCCTCTTCATTGCTACGCTTAACACGCCTGCACAAACGGCTGTTGTCACGGCTGTGGATATGCCTAAGACCCAATCGCACAAGGCTTCAACAGGTGTTTATAGCGTTACGGGTGTGAAGGTTGCCGACACTCTTGAACATACCAAACTGCATTCGGGCGTTTATGTGGTTGACGGTAAAAAGGTAATTGTGAAATGATGCGGGCCCTCTTTCATTCTTTAGGGGGCCGCATTAGCTGTTTCTCGCTTCGTGCGGGGAGTTTGTGCCGAGCACTCTTGTTGTGCCTCGTGGCATGTTTGCCTATGGGCGGGCATGCCATGGAGCGCCAATTGTGGGATGCCCAATGGCGATTTGCATTGGCTGATAGTCCTGAAATGGCACAACTTTCCTACGACGACTCTGCTTGGCGTGTGCTTAACCTGCCCCACGATTGGGCTATCGAAGGCAATTTTTATGTTAAAAATCCCTCGGGTGCTGTTGGTGGCGCGCTGCCGGGTGGGGTTGGGTGGTATCGCAAGCGCCTAATGCTCACCGACAACAATGAGCATAGCCGATATGTGCTGCACTTCGACGGGGCGTTTATGAACACTTCGGTGTACGTAAATGGTAAGCTGGTGGGCATTAGGCCTTATGGTTTCATTGGTTTTGGATTTGATATCACGCCTTTTCTTAACAAAAAGGGCGAAAATGTCGTGGCTGTACGCATAGACAATGCACAGCAACCCAACTGCCGATGGTACACGGGATGCGGAATTTATAGGCATGTATACCTCTTGCGTAGCGATGAGGTTCGGCTTGCACAATGGGGCGTTCAGGTCTTACCCGTGCTCAAAGGCCGTGGGGCTAACATTACACTCAACTCTACGATTGAAAGTTTTGCGACACAAGCTCGTAAGCTAAGTCTTAAGCAGATGGTTTACGATGCCGAGGGGTGCTGCGTGGCCCAATCCACCACTCCTTGTGTGGCCCATGAGGGCAAAAACACGGTGAGCCAAAAGATAAAAATGACTAATGCCAAGCTGTGGTGGCCACATGCTCCTTATATATATAAGGTGGTGAGCCAACTTATTGATGGCAAAAAGGTGCTTGACCGCGACACCACCACCATGGGCTTGCGCAATATTGCCTTTGATGCCAAAACGGGTTTCGCAATCAATGGCCGAAACACTAAGCTCAATGGCGTTTGCCTGCATGGCGACTTGGGGTGTCTAGGCTCTGCCATCAACGAGGATGCTTTGTACAGACAGTTGCGCATGATGAAGGATATGGGCGCTAATGCCATTCGCTGCTCGCACAATCCGCCTGCACCCGAGCTGCTGCACATGTGCGACACCATGGGACTGATGGTGATGGACGAGGCTTTCGACCAATGGCGAACTGGCAAAACTCAGTTCGACTACGCTTTGTTCTTCGATAAATGGGCCGAAAAAGACATCACTGATATGGTGCTTCGCGACAGAAACCACCCTAGTATTATTCTTTGGAGTATCGGAAACGAGGTGCTTGAGCAATGGAATACCGACAAAAACCAAGGGGTTGACCTCGACGATGTAAACATCTTACTTAATAACGCCCGCGACCCCTCGCGATTGGCAGATAATAAAGAACTTAGCGACAATTCTAAAATTACGCGATGGCTTGCCGATATTGTACGCCGTAACGACCCCTCGCGACTCATTACGGCGGGATGTAACGAAACTTCGCCCAACAACCATTTGTTTAAAAGTGGGGCGATAGACGTTATTGGCTTTAACTATCATAGTAAGCAGGTGGCTAAAGTGCCCGAGAATTTCCCTGGCAAACCCTTCTTGTTGAGCGAAAGTGTATCGGCTTTGCAAACGCGAGGCTTCTATGCCATGCCCAGCGACTCGATAAGACGACTGCCAGGTAAGCACCGCCCGTTTATCGATACATCGTTTCTTTGCTCGGCTTACGATAACTCGTGCACTTCGTGGAGTGCCACTCACGAGGCCACTTGGGATGTGGTGAAACACACACCCTTCTGCTCGGGACAGTTTATTTGGACGGGTTTCGATTATATTGGCGAACCCACTCCCTTTAATTTCCCTGCTCGAAGCAGCTACTTTGGCATTGTAGACCTTGCTGGATTTCCTAAGGATGCCTATTATCTTTACCAAAGTGAGTGGACTAACAAAACGGTGTTGCATCTTTTCCCGCATTGGAACTGGATGCCTGGACAAACAATTGACCTGTGGTGTTATTATAACAACGCCGACGAGGTGGAACTGTTTGTTAACGGACAATCACGTGGCGTGAAACGAAAAGCCAACGAACACGAGTATCATGTGATGTGGCGCGAACGCTTCGAACCGGGAACGGTGCGCGTGGTGTCGAGAAAGGCTGGACGCCAAGTGGCCGAACGAACCGTCAACACGGCTGCACAACCTCACCATCTGCGACTTACGCCCAATCGTAAAACGCTTCTTGCTAATGGCCGAAGCTTGGTGTTTATTACCGTCGAAGTGGTGGATAAGGATGGAAACCTTTGTCCTTGGGCCGAAAACGAGGTGTTTTTCTCGCTCAATGGCCATGCCTCCATCGCTGGGGTTGACAATGGTAGCCCCTTCTCACTCGAACGATTTAAGGATAATCGCCGTAAGGCTTTCTTTGGAAAGTGCCTCGTGGTGGTGCAAGCTGGCAACGATGAGGGAGAAGTTAACATAAAAGCAAAGTCCATTGGCCTTGAAGATGCCGAGTTAAAGTTAGAAATTAAAGCGAAATAATATCACAACGGGTCTGCATTTCCCCGTAACAAACAACAGATAACACAACATGAATTTAAAATTGCAATTACCACGTGCAACGATGCTGGCCATGCTCTTTATGGGTACGGCCTTAGTAACCAACGCCCAAAAGGCACGCCCCAAATTGCCTAAAAAGGCCATTGCCCAACAGAAAATAACGCAGCAGGCCACTGCCGAAGATAAGTTTGTGGCCGAACTGCTTAGCAAAATGACCCTCGATGAGAAGGTGGGACAGCTGTCGCAATACGTTGGCGGCTCGCTGTTAACGGGCCCTAAGAGTGGTGCTCTTAGCGATTCGCTCATGGCTAGGGGCATGGTGGGCTCGATATTGAATGTGGGTGGCGTGGCCAACTTGCGCCAATTGCAAGATAAAAACATGCGCCTCTCGCGACTTAAAATTCCTTTGCTCTTTGCTTTCGATGTTATTCATGGTTATAAAACCATTTTTCCCACACCTTTGGCCGAGTCGTGCTCGTGGGATTTAGACCTGATGTATCGCACTGCAAAGGCTGCTGCCATCGAGGCTTCGGCTTCGGGCATACACTGGACCTTTGCTCCGATGGTGGATTTGGCACGCGACCCTCGTTGGGGACGTATCGTTGAGGGTGCCGGCGAAGACCCTTTCTTGGGTTGTAAGGTGGCCGAGGCTCGTGTTAAAGGCTTTCAATGGAACTTGGGTAAACCCAATTCGGTGCTGGCTTGTGCCAAACATTTTGCTGCCTACGGCGCTCCGCAGGCTGGTCGCGATTATGCTTCGGTAGACCTCGCACCTTCTACGCTTGCTGAGATGTATTTGCCTCCTTATAAGGCTTGCATTGATGCTGGCGTGCAAACCTTTATGTCGGCCTTTAATGATGTTAATGGCGAACCGGCTTCGGGAAGTCATTGGCTTCTCACCCAGCTGCTTAGAGACCAGTGGAAGTTTAAGGGTTTTGTGGTGAGCGATTGGAATGCCGTGGTGCAACTCAAAACGCAAGGCGTGACGGCAGATGATAAAGGGGCGGCCATCATGGCGCTTAACGCTGGTCTCGACATGGATATGGTGGATGGACTCTACAACGAACACATTGCCGAGGCTGTGAAAAAGGGCTTGGTGAGCGAGGCCACAGTGAACGCTTCGGTTGAAAGAATACTCAGACAGAAATATCGTTTAGGCTTGTTTGATGATGCTTATGCCTTCCTTGACGAAGCGCGCGAGCAACAAACTGTTAAGTCGGCCGAACTGATGGCCTTGGCCCGCGAGGCTGCTACCAAGAGTATGGTGCTGTTAAAAAACAAAGATGCGCTGCTGCCTTTGTCTAAAAACATCAAACGCATTGCCGTTGTTGGTCCTTTGGCTGATAATAGGGCTGAAGTGTTGGGCTCGTGGAAAGCTCGTGGCGAAGATGCCGACGTGATTACCGTGGTGCAGGGCTTGCGCAACAAACTGGGAGCTGCCACCGAGGTGGTGTACGTTCGCGGTTGCGACTTCCTTGATACCAAAACCAACGAATTTGCGCAGGCACGCCAGGCTGCTGCTAATGCCGATGTGGTGATTGCTGTGGTGGGAGAGAAGGCTTTGATGAGTGGCGAGAGCCGTAGCCGTGCCTTCTTGTCGCTGCCTGGTTTGCAACAGCAACTTATCGATACGCTTAAAACGGCTGGTAAACCGCTTGTTACGGTGCTGATGAATGGCCGCCCACTCACCCTGGGCCATGTTAACGAGCAAACCGATGCACTGCTTGAGGCTTGGTTCCCTGGCACTCAATGTGGTAATGCTGTGGCCGATGTGCTTTTTGGCGACGTTAATCCTTCGGGTAAACTCACGGTTTCGTTCCCTTATGCCGAGGGACAAATTCCCAATCATTATAATTACAGACGCTCGGGCAGACCTGGCGACATGGAACAAACGTCTACTGTGCGCCATATCGACCTGAAAAATAAAAACCTTTTCCCCTTTGGTTACGGACTTAGTTACACTTCTTTTGCCTATGGCGCTGTTGAGTGTGCTTCGCGGTTTGATGCTAATGGCCACTTGAAGGTGGCTGTCAACGTAACGAATACGGGCGAAAGGGATGGCGAAGAGACGGTGCAATTGTATGTGGCTGATAAAGTGGCATCGATGGTTAGACCGGTTAAAGAACTGAAAGGCTTTAAAAAGGTGCCCATTAAGCGTGGCGAAACCCTACGCGTGGAGTTTGATTTACATGTGCGCGACTTGGGTTTTTACACCAATAGCATGAAATATGTGGTTGAGCCGGGTGAATTTGAAATCATGGTTGGTCCTAATAGTGAAGAACTGAAGACTAAAACTGTGGTATGGGAAAAATAGTTGCCGCTTAAGTGCTTTTATTACCACTCAAGGCGAAAGCCCTATGGCTTGTTGCCTTGCATGGTTTAATGCACCCTTCGCTATGAAGATTAAACCTAAATCAGTCTGCTTGTTGCAAAACGGGCAGACTGATTTTTTTGTATAGCTGCAATGGCATGTCTGTTGGACTGGGATGTAGGTCGTTTCTTTGCGCTTTTTGGTTGGCTTTTTCCTGAGGTTGAATGCTAATCTTTGTGGTTGTTGGCACTGCTTATAGTATAATCCCCAATCGGTCTTTAGACCACAATGTTTCCACAATTCTTGTTTTTGTGTTGTTTCCTAACATCTTTTATTTTCTTGTCGGCATCTTGCCTGTCTTTGCAACTTGACGTAGCCCGCTACGCCTGCGCTACAAATACAGACAATATGCTCAACAATAAAACAAAATCTGTTTAGGCTCTCATGACCGATTGGGGATAATATCGTTGCTGCGATGTGTTAATTGAGTAAATATACTTTACAAAACATGATTTTCTGACCGACCATTCTAGACGAAAAAACTTACTAAAACCTATATAAAACACCCCTACGAGCGAAAAATGGAAGCAGGTTTCAACCCATTTTTCGCCCTGACTTCTGCTATTTACTATGTTTTTGCATTTCTATTTCACGAAAAGTTGCGCCAAATTGGTGTTCGCAACAACCCAAAAACAGTTCTTTTTCTTATCTTTTCGTTTTGTAATTTGCAGCAAAACACCTTGCATTTAGCAGCAAAACACCTTGCGTTTTGCTGCAGATTGCACTGCGTTTTGCTGCTAAATGCAAGGTGTTTTGCTGCAAATTGCGCTGTCGTTTTAATTTTGGTTTTGTTGTTTTAGTAACAATATGCTTGTAACATGCGCGTATATATGTCATAAAGACGATTTAAAGAGAGAATTTCTAACCGTATATAATAATAAAAGTTGTTGCTGTATAATTGCTACCTTGGCAGGGTGTTTTATCCTTGATGAAGGCCTTACAAGGGCTGTTTTTACCATAAAAATCAATAAATGGGTGTAAATCAGCTTATTACAAACTTTTAAAATACGCGCGAAAATAAGCCCGACGGCAGAGAATTTTGCGCCGAGGGCATTCATAATGTTAAAAAGCGGTGGAAATATTTTACAGTTTTGTAGGCTTTAAAAGGATGAAACAAGGGGCAAATAAATCCTTTCTAAAAGCCAAAAACTTAGGTGTTTATGGGTGGCAAGGCTAGGGGTTAAGGTGTTGTCTTGCATAACAAGAGGCAATGTGCTCAATAAGATGCAAAATTTAAACGGCTCTAACTATCGATTTGGGTTAAAAAGAGGCCTAACCTTAAAAACATAACACCCATCTGTGGCAAACGTATGTAGAGTTTGTTGGCACAGATGGGGAGTGCTTTGCCAATAAGGGCAAGCACAGACGAACATTATTTAGAACTATTCCAGTTTACTTAAATAAGGCTTAAGCCTATTCGGGTTTGTCGAGGGTGAACTCTTCGCTAGGCACAACAAGCCAGGCAATGAGATAAACGAGCACACCCGAGAACGCGGTTGTTACGGTTGCGAGCGCATAAATAAGGCGTACCAATGTGACATCGAAGTCAAAATATTGTGCGATACCACCGCAAACACCTGCAATTTTGCGGTCTCTTGAACGATATATTCCTTTTCCTTTACTCATGATTTTTATGTTTTTGTTTTACTATTAGACTAAGTTAGGGACAAAAAAGTTGCAAATAGGCGTATTCTTTTTTATAACGTTCAAGTCGGGTAAGGTCTTTAGGCGTGGGATTGGGCAGTCGGCTAAGGTCCATGTTGTGTGTAAGGTCGTTTAGTTTCACGGCTCTTGCTAGGGCATTTTGTGCAATGCGCTGAATATAAGTTTCTCTATCGGGCGCATTGTGGTGATTGAGCAGCGTTAAGGCCGTGGTAATGTCGGCCCTATCTGTTGGCGAAAGCGATGCTCTGCAGGTGTTTTCGAGCATGTCGACGACTTGGTTTACGGTGTGAGGTGTGTCTTCGCTGGCGTCGTGCAGATAGCCTACAACGCAGGCTTGCCATGTTTTTGCCATGGAGGCCACAGTGGAAAGGTGGCCCTCAAAATAATCAACGCCCGCTTTGTCGGTTTGATGGGTATGCAGCTGCCTTGCCAGTTGTGCAGCTGCAGCGCACCAAGGATTGTTTTCTTGCATAACGAGAGGTTTTTGGGGAGATAAAATATGTGGCTTAAAAGCTATGTTAGTAAGTTTATTCCTTTATATCTTCTTCGCGCAGAGTGGGCAAAGAGATGTGATAGCGCATAGCAAAGAAGCGCACAAGACAGATGAAAAGGAAGCAGATAACCACGATGAGGCCAACATCAATGCGCAAGGCGTAAAGTCCCCAATAGAGCAATCCGCCTGCAATGCTTGCCATGGCGTAAATCTCTTTGCGGAAGATGAGGGGCACATTGTTGAGCAACACATCGCGCACCACGCCACCAGCCGAACCTGTTATACAGCCCATGATGATGGCCACCCAAAAGGGATGGCCCAAAGCCAGGGTTTTTTGTAAGCCTGCAATGGTGAAAAGGGCCAGTCCGAGGGTGTCGAACACAAACCAAGCATTGTTAAGGCGTCTTACGTATTTGGCAAAAACGATGATGGAAAGCAGGGCTAGCACGGTGCAAATCATGTAGATAGAGGAGGTCATCCAAAAGGGGCGCACGCCCAACATCACGTCGCGCATCGTACCGCCACCAATGGCCACGGCGATGCCGCATACCAATCCGCCAAACCAGTCTACCTGTTTGGCAGATGCATGGCGTATGCCTGATATGGCAAAAGCGAAAGTTCCTACTATCTCTATAATGGTTTGAACGGTTTGAACCAGTTCGGGGTCTCTGTATATCATTTCTTATAAATTATCCTGAAAGGGAAAGGGATGGGCAAAGCCCATGTTTTGGAACTTGTTGTTATCGAGCGTTCGCGCACAAGGCGAACGCTCGATGTGTAAATAGTTTGTCTTGTTGTAGTGAACGGCGGGGCTTAGAGCTTGCGTGCCGTGCCTTATAGGTGATTGGTGGCAGCGCTTGTTAGAGAGCGTTAACCACGTTTTGGGGTTTTCCTGCAATGAAAGCTTTGGCATTAGCAATGGCAGTGGCCAGCAGTCGGCCCCTAGCTTCGGCCGTAGCCCATGCAATATGGGGTGTGATAAAGGCATTGGGCTGTTTGAGTAGTGGGTTGTCGGCTTTGGGTGGCTCGCTGCACATCACATCAGCGCCATAGCCAGCCAGCTTGCCATCGGCCAAAGCTTGGGCCACGTCGGCCTCATTAACCAGCGGTCCGCGCCCAGTGTTCACCAAGATAGCTCCCTGTTTCATCTTTTCAATCGACTGTCTGTTAATCATTTCGCGCGTGCTCTCGGTGAGCGGACAATGCAACGACAGCACGTCGCTTTGCGAAAGCAGTTCGTCGAGGTTGGCTTTCATAATGCCTTCGGGCATTTCTTCGGCCTTTTTGCTTGAGAGGGCAATGACGCGCATGCCAAAAGCGCGCGCAATGCACGCCACCTTTTGTCCGATGTTTCCTAGTCCCACGATACCGAATGTTTTGCCCGCCAGCTCGCAAAGTGGTGTATCCCAGTAGCAGAAGTCGGCAGCTGCGCTCCATTGTCCCTTACGGTTTTGGTTGGCGTAGTGTTCAATACGGTTGGTGATGTTGAGCACATGGGCAAACGTCATTTGTGCAACACTGTCGGTGCTGTATGCAGGAACGTTAGATACAACAATGCCGTGGGCGCGCGTTTCGTCAATATCGATGATGTTAAAACCAGTGGCAAGAATGCCAATATATTTGAGTTGGGGTAGCTGTGCGAGTGTGTCGCCCTTGAGAACCACCTTGTTTGTTAGAATCATGTCTGCGTCTTTAGCGCGCTCAATAACTTCGTTAGGCGAAGTGCGGTCGTATATTTCCACCTCACCAAAGGTGTTTAGCTCTTTCCAGGAGTAGTCGCCGGGGTTGGCAGTATAGCCATCTAATATTACGATTTTCATGTTTTAAATTTTATTTTTGGGTGATATGTTGTTGATGTATTAATCTTTGACGCGTTTTGCAGCCAACAAGTAGAGTGCGTGTTGCCGTTGTTGCCAGTGATGCAGTAGGCATTCTGTGGCAATTATTCAGGAAAGCCATATTGTGGTGGCCTATTTCTTCCTGTCTCCCCACAGTTGCACCATGCGTTGGTGTAGCTTTTCTTCGGCAGGCGAGTTTTGTGCGAACCAAAAACGTGCGTCTTTAAGTTCGTCGGGCAGATATTGTTGTTGTGCAAAATGTCCCTCGTAGTTGTGTGAGTATTTGTATCCGCTGCCGTAACCCAGTTGTTTCATCAATTTTGTAGGTGCATTACGCAGGTGCAAAGGCACGGGGAGATTGCCTGTTGAGCGTGCCGTTTCGAGTGCAGCATTGATGCCTTGATAAGCAGAATTGCTCTTTGGGCTGGTGGCAAGGTAGACGGTGGCCTCGGCTAAGGGTATTCTACCCTCTGGCCAGCCTATTTTCATCACGGCATCAAAGGCCGCATTGGCGATGAGCAGGGCGTTGGGGTTGGCCAATCCGATGTCTTCGGCAGCACTGATAACCAGTCGGCGGGCAATAAACTGTGGGTCTTCGCCCCCCTCAATCATTCTTGCCATCCAGTAGAGAGCAGCATCGGGGTCGCTTCCGCGAATGCTTTTGATGAAAGCCGACACGATGTCGTAGTGCATTTCGCCATCCTTGTCGTAGGCCAAGGGGTTTTGTTGCAGGCATTTCACCACCATTTCGTCGGTTATCAGTACATCGGTGTTAAGCGGTGAGGCCTCAACCACCAGTTCAAGAATGTTTAAAAGTTTGCGCGCATCGCCTCCGCTATACCTTATTAGGGCGGCATTCTCTTTCACTTCGATGTGTCGCTGTTGCAAAATCACATCGGTTTTGAGGGCGCGTTGTATTAGTTCTTCCAAGTCTTCTTTGCTAAGACTCTGCAAAACATAAAGCTGACAACGTGAGAGCAAGGGGCGAATAACCTCGAACGAAGGGTTTTCGGTGGTGGCGCCGATAAGTGTAACCACGCCTTTCTCTACCGCTCCCAGTAGCGAATCTTGTTGCGATTTGCTAAAACGGTGTATCTCGTCGATAAAAAGGATGGGCGAATGCGAACCAAAAAAGCGTCCACCTTTGGCCTTTTCAATAACATCGCGCACATCTTTTACACCACTTGTCACTGCGCTAAGTGTGTAGAAGGGTGTTTCTAGCTTCTTAGCAACGATTTGTGCAAGCGTGGTTTTACCTACCCCAGGTGGTCCCCAGAGTATGAAAGAGGGTATGCGCCCTGCTTCAATCATGTTGCGAAGCACGGCATTTGGCCCAACTAGATGTTCTTGCCCAACGTAATCGTCGAGCGAACGTGGGCGCAGTCTTTCGGCTAATGGTTCACTCATTGCTGCAAAGGTAGCGAAAACGTGCTACTCCACAAAATAAAAGAGATGTAGATTGGTGGCTGGTGTGCAAGCATTGAATGAGACTAGCGAGTGTGAGGGACTGCTGGCATGATTGTGGGCGAACTGTTGTGACGCTCGAATATGAGTTTTTCAAGGACGTCGCGTACCATTTCGCCAACTGGAACTTCTATGGTGAACTTCTTAGAAAAATGGTATTTGGGTGTGAGAATGGGCGAAACAATCCATTGTTGCCGATAGGAATCGTAACGTCGTTGCACGCCAAGGTCAACACCATAGCGATCGTTTTCGAGGGTGAAATAACCGCCGTAGGCCGAACTGTTGACGTAAGGGAAGGCGGCCATAGATAGGAAAGGCTGCACGCTGTAATAGCTACCGAAGGCTGTTGCACTGACATAAGGACTGAACCGATAGGAGAGCGAACCGCCAAGACCGAATTGTGTGGCTGTGTGGAATGTGCGATAGCGGTCGGCTGAGGCGAAAGCCGAGAACGAAAGCTTGTCCCAAGTGCGACTAACGCCCACCGTTGCGCCTTGCCTTACAAGCATGGCAGGAAAAGTTTCGCGGTAGCTCTGCCCGTAAAAGTTTAGCCCTTTCCATTCGCCTAGCTGTCCAGCGCGGTTGTAGTTGGTGGCAGGCGTGGAAGATAGGCTCGTTGTTTGCGTGGGCATGGGCTGCGTTAGGTGTAGGTTTAGGTTGTCGTTTGCATCCCAAAAACGGTTGACAATGGCAATGGAGTCGGCTATCGAGAGCGGTTTCTCTTGCACGTTGGGGCTGGTGAATAGTGGCGTTGTAGGGCTTAGCGTGGGGTTTGGCTCTGCCTGTCGGGGCTTGGGCAACGGTCGTTCGGTGGTTTGCACCGTTTTTCGGAGCTTCTTTTGTTCCTGTGCAAGGGCGTTTGTGCAACATAGCAAAACACAAATCAATAAGCAAATTTGTTTCATAATTGGCGATGTTTGATTTTCTTTTGTGCGTGTGGCGCAGGGATGTGTGCTTTTAGGGATATTCCAATTGCGAATTTACGATATTATTTCGACAACCGCAATAGTTTGTTGCTGATTTAACGTGGTTGTGGTATGACGTTTGCAACAGTGTTATTGGTGCGTAAGTAATTGCATCGCGCCATTGCATGTGTGGCGAGATAGAACGCACCTTATATAATAGGTGTGGCGAGGTGGTGGCATAGCGGTTGTGCGCACCATTAAAAAGGGTGTGGAAAAATACCCTTAATATTTTTGGAGTAGACACTTTTTTTATTAACTTTGTTGTTCAAACAAGCGGGATAGGTGGTCAATAGGCCCTAAACCCCAATCATCAAGAAAGGATATTAATACGAATATGAACGATTTTAGAAAGTATGCCACTGGACATCTCGGTATGAATGGGATGGTGGTAGACGATGTGATGAAGGCTCAGGCAGCTTATCTCAATCCCTATATTTTGGAAGAACGCCAACTGAATGTAACCCAAATGGACGTGTTTTCGCGCCTGATGATGGACCGCATCATCTTCCTTGGTACCGAAATTAACGACTATACGGCCAATACATTGCAAGCCCAGTTGTTGTATCTCGACTCTGTCGATGCAGGAAAAGATATTTCTATCTATATCAATAGCCCCGGTGGAAGCGTTACTGCAGGTCTGGGTATCTACGACACCATGCAATTTATCTCTAGCGATGTGGCTACTATCTGTACGGGTATGGCTGCTTCGATGGCTGCAGTGTTGCTGGTTTCGGGTCAAGAAGGTAAGCGTTCGGCTCTTCCTCATAGTAGGGTGATGATTCACCAACCATTGGGAGGTGTGCAAGGACAGGCGTCTGACATAGAAATTGAGGCTAAAGAGATACTTAAATTTAAGAAAGAACTCTACACCATCATCTCGAATCATTCGCATACGCCATTCGATAAGGTATGGAACGACTCTGATCGTAACTACTGGATGAACGCCGAAGAGGCTAAGGAGTATGGAATGATAGACTCTGTGCTGGTGAAGAAATAATATAAACAGCGAAAAACCTGTGCATTGGCTAAGGCTATGCACAGGTGTACATAGCTGTTGAACCTCGCCATAGCGTGTGGGGCAATCTGTTTAGCCCATTACAAGAAGGCCAAACAAAACCAACAAGACAAGCGGAACTAAGCCGTTAACAAACGAAAGGAATAAATGCCAAAGAATGTATGTAGCTTCTGCGGAAGAAGCGAGAAAGATGTAAACTACCTTATAGCAGGACTTAATGGTTATATCTGCGATAACTGTGCTCAGCAGGCGTACGAGATAACCAAGTCGGCCAATGCTTCAAAGGCCAAACCCAGTAAGGGAAAAAAGAACCAAGCCTTGAAAGATGTTCCCAAACCAATGGACATCAAAGCTTATCTTGACCAATATATCATTGGGCAGGACGAGGCTAAACGATACCTCTCGGTGTCGGTTTACAATCATTATAAACGCTTGGAACAGCCCATTGATGATGATGGCGTGGAGATTGAAAAAAGCAATATCATCATGGTGGGTAGCACTGGTACTGGTAAAACGCTCATGGCGCGAACCATTGCCAAACTGCTTGACGTGCCTTTTACCATTGTGGATGCTACGGTGTTTACCGAAGCTGGATACGTGGGAGAAGATGTGGAGAGCATACTTAGCCGACTTTTGCAGGTGGCCGACTATGATGTGGCCGCTGCCGAACGAGGTATCGTCTTTGTTGACGAGATTGATAAAATTGCCAGAAAGAGCGATAACCCCAGCATCACACGTGATGTTAGTGGCGAAGGTGTGCAACAAGGATTGCTAAAGCTACTAGAAGGTACCATGGTAAACGTTCCACCAAAGGGTGGACGTAAACATCCCGACCAAGATTACATCCATGTTGATACAAGAAACATTCTGTTTATCTGCGGTGGGGCTTTTGATGGCATTGAAAGAAAGATTGCACAACGACTCAATACGCACGTTGTGGGTTATAACTCGGTGCAAAATGTGCGCAAAATAGACAAGGGCGACTTGATGAAATACATCCTTCCACAAGACCTTAAGTCGTTTGGATTGATTCCTGAAATCATTGGACGTCTGCCCGTGCTCACCTATCTTAATCCGCTTGACCGCGAAGCCTTGCGCCGAATATTGGTGGAACCGAAAAACTCGATTATCAAACAGTACGAGAAACTGTTTAAAATGGACGGCATAAACCTGAACTTTGACAATGAAGCGCTCGACTATATCGTGGATAAGGCCGTGGAATATAAACTTGGCGCACGCGGACTGCGTTCCATTGTCGAGGCTGTGATGATGGATGCTATGTTCGAAGTGCCATCGAAGAAGGTGAAAAACTTCGATGTTACCTTGACCTATGCTAAAGAACAATTAGACAAGTCGGGCCTGCAAGAACAGGCTGGCTAAACAATAAAACATGAACAGGAGGCGCTGTGGACGAGAATTGGCCTGCAAAACAAAAAACGTCTAAACATGCTTGCTAGCCAAGAATGCCCCTTGGGCTAATACAACCAAGTTGGCAGCGCCACCTGTTTCAGCTCTTTCCCTGCGCGAAAGCTAATAATCTCACATCTGTGAAACCTAGACCATTTATGACTAAGGACGTTAATCTTACAGAACCGCTAAAACAATATTTTGGTTTCGACTCGTTTAAAGGCGACCAAGAGGCTATCATCCGCAATCTTCTTGCGGGTAACGACACCTTTGTGCTCATGCCAACTGGTGGCGGTAAGAGCCTGTGTTACCAGTTGCCGTCGCTCTTGATGGAAGGAACAGCCATCGTTATATCACCACTTATCGCACTGATGAAAAACCAAGTGGACGTGATGAACGGCATGAGCGAAGACGGATGCGTGGCTCATTATCTTAACTCGTCGCTTAATAAGGCGGCCATACAGCAGGTAATGAACGACGTGAGACGTGGTGCAACGAAGCTTTTGTATGTAGCACCCGAGTCGTTGGGTAAAGATGAGAATGTGGAATTTTTGCAGTCGGTGAAGGTTTCGTTCTATGCTGTAGACGAAGCGCATTGTATTTCGGAGTGGGGACACGATTTTCGCCCCGAATATCGCAATATTAGGCCCACCATCTTGCGTATCGGCGAGGCGCCCGTTATAGCGCTTACAGCAACAGCAACAGACAAAGTGCGGTCGGACATCAAAAAAAACCTGGGTATCTGCGACGCATTGGAATTTAAAAGTTCGTTTAATCGCTCTAATCTCTACTACGAGGTGCGCCCCAAAACGCAAGATGTTGACCGTAATATTATTATGTTTATTCGCCAACATGCAGGTAAAAGTGGTATTATCTATTGTCTCTCGCGTAAGAAGGTGGAAGAGTTGTCGGCCATATTAAAGGCCAATAACATCAAAGCCGAACCCTATCATGCAGGCTTAGACAGTGCCAAACGCTCGCAAACACAAGATGATTTCTTGATGGAACGTATTGATGTGATTGTGGCAACCATCGCTTTTGGTATGGGAATTGATAAGCCCGATGTGCGTTTTGTTATCCACTACGACATCCCAAAGAGTCTTGAAGGCTATTATCAAGAGACAGGTCGCGCAGGTAGAGACGGTGGCGAGGGACTTTGTGTGACGTTTTATTCTAACAAAGACCTGCAAAAACTGGAGAAATTTATGGAAGGCAAACCCGTGTCCGAGCAAGATATCGGCAGACAATTGCTCCTGGAAACGGCCGCTTATGCCGAGTCGTCGGTGTGCCGTCGCAAAATGTTGCTCCACTATTTTGGCGAAGAATATATGGAAGAAAACTGTCATAACTGTGACAATTGCTTACATCCTAAATCCAAACGCGAGGCCAAAGAGGCTCTGCTCATCGTGCTTAAAGCGGTAATGGCTGTTAAAGAAAACTTTAGAAGTGACTATGTTGTCGATTTTGTTAAGGGCAGACCAACAGACGATTTGGTGTCGCATAAGCATCACGAATTGGAAGATTTCGGGGCAGGAGAGGATGAAGACGACAAGATTTGGAACCCTGTGATACACCAAGCACTTATTGCAGGCTATCTTAAAAAGGATGTGGAGAACTATGGTTTGCTGAAACTTACTTCGGCTGGAAAACGTTTCATTAAACAACCTCAGCCCTTTATGATTGTGGAAGATACCGATTTCGACGACGAATTTGAAGAAGAATCGAGAGATGCATGTGGCTCAACACTCGACCCACAATTGTATTCCTTGCTCAAACAGCTGCGTAAAGACGTGGCTGAAAAACACAACATGCCACCTTATGTTATCTTTCAAGATGTGTCTATCGAACAAATGGCCGTGGCTTACCCCATTACACTTGAAGAATTGCAAAACATTCCTGGTGTGGGAGTGGGTAAAGCTAAACGCTATGGGGAAGCTTTCTGCCAATTAATAAAGACATATTGCGAAGATAATCAGATTGAAAGGCCAGAAGAACTAAGAGTAAGAACCGTAGCCAAAAAATCCATGAACAAGGTAAAAATTATTCAAAACATCGACAGGCAGATGGCACTTGACGACATTGCCGACTCACTTAACATGGGGTTTGACGACCTTTTGAGTGAGATTGAGACTATCGTGAACAGCGGAACGAAACTCAATATAGACTATTTCCTTGAAGAAGTGATTGACGAAGACCGCGTTGATGAAATATACGACTATTTCAGGGAAAGCGAAACCGACGACCTTGATACGGCTGCAGAAGAACTTGGGGGTGATTATACCGACGATGAAATTAGGTTGGTGCGCATTAAGTTCCTTTCGGAAATGGCGAATTGAGTTGCACCTTGGCTGTCTAGCGCGTAAGGAATGTGGCATTTTTGCATGGCCAAAGCCCGCGATATTACGTGTTAAGCGCACAAATCGTTAGTGGTGTTAAACGAAAAAAACTAAAAACAGGCACAAGAATATACTAAGTTGCATGGCTTGTGTCTGTTTTGATTAGTGGAAATTGTGTGCATCGTTCTAGGGCTTCCGCTCCCTGTTTTTGCCCAATAAAGGCTACGACTGTAGCCAAGGGGTGTGAGAAATGCACTTCGTTTTCGCGCTTCCCTCATCGCAACGCCTATTGTTTGCTAGCTAAATGCATGTGGTTTAACCATGTTGCGATGAAATGCTGTTGGCTGTAACGCTTGGTTATGCCACGGGTTATATGGTAACTATTGAGGTACAAGGCGTATAAAGCTACCAAGGGTGTGGGCATATCCTTCTACTTTACGACTTTAATACCAATAAATGTTGTGCTTAAAGAATCATTGCTTCATTGCAATTCTTAGTATTGAGCGAGCGAGACCAATATCTAAGTGAGGAAAGATTGTTGTTTTCATTTGTTGCTTGCAAGAAGATAGACGCACCATTGCGACTTAGAATATAACCCTTAATATTATCGCGTATTACCCATTTTCATTCGCATCTAGTTGGAATTTCTTCAAACTCGTCTGCAGTGGGAAAACGATTGCGATGAGAGTTATAGTCTTTAGTGGCAGCGTTGTCTTCTGGTTGTAGCATGCTCAAATTATCCTATACTGTATTTAATACGAACGAAGGGTGCAAATACATTCAAAATATTTGCAGGTTTGTAAAATAAATCCTAAATTTGCGAACGTAAATACATGTTTTAAAGTAACTAGGGTGTGTGCCAAGACACCGCTCTCCTACACATACCATATACTAGACACATCGTTAACCCCGTGTCGACCTTTCTCCATGCAATGCCGACACACAAACAACTAGCTACACAATAGCCCAGAACAAGGCTTACTCGATGCGTTCGCGCAAACTGTTGCCAATGTTAACAGGCTACAAAATACCAATCTCAAAACAACTGATTATGAAAAAGAACCTAGTGCTAAGAGGCATAACCTCGTGTTCACTTCTGCTTTTTCCCTTTTTCTGTACCTGGGGATCCATTCCATCTGCACCAGATAAGGGCGCACAACGCGCGCCACTCTTGCAGAAAGGCGACGACGGCAGAGTGGATGTGAGAGGACATGTGGTGGCAGATGAGGATGGATTACCCGTGATGGGAGCCACCGTTACGGCTATCGCAACAGGACAAAAAACCGTGACCGACGGAGATGGTAACTTCTTCTTGCCGGGCATTAAGCTGGGAACCGAACTACATATCACCTATGTGGGTATGCAGACCATCAATGTTAGGGCCAAGGCTAATGTCACCGTAAGACTTAAATCGGATGCAAAGATGCTCGACGAGTTTGTGGTTACGGGTATGTTTAATAGAAAGAAAGAAGGATTTACAGGGTCGGCCATTACCATGAAAGGCGAAGATATCAAGCGATATAGCGCCACCAACATCGCCAAAGCTTTGTCGGCCATCGCTCCAGGATTACGTATCGCCGAGAATATCGTTAGCGGTTCTAACCCCAACAACCTGCCCGACATGCGCATGCGAGGAGGTGCTAACATGGATTTAGCTAGCTCGGCTAGCAGTAAGGTGCTTGCTGTGCAAGGCGAATACGAAACCTATGCCAACCAACCCTTGCTTATCATGGATGGTTTTGAAATAAGTGTGCAAACTTTAGCCGACCTCGACCCCGACCGCGTGGCTTCTGTTGTGGTGCTAAAAGATGCAGCCGCAACGGCCATCTATGGCTCGAGGGCCGCTAACGGCGTTATCGTAATCGAAACAAAAACACCTAAACCTGGACGTATATGGGTGACCTATGGCGGCGAACTCCGCGTGGAAAATCCCGACCTTACTGGGTATAACCTCATGAACGCTAGCGAAAAACTGGAGGCCGAACACATAAGCGGACTGTATACTATGGGTGGAGCAACAGTTGATAAATGGAGATTGTACCAATCTAAGTTGCGACAAGTGCTTTCGGGAGTCGATACTTATTGGCTTGATAAACCCTTGCAAACTTCCTTACAGCAACGACACACCGTTACGTTGGAAGGGGGCGACGAGGCTTTACGCTATCGTATGTACGTGGGATATAACCATTCGCCTGGCGTAATGAAAGGTAGTAAGCGCGATGTGCTTACTGGTGCACTCGATTTTCAATATCGATTGCCTAAGGTGTTGCTCAAAAATAGCATCACACTGGATAACTCTACAGCCGATGAATCGCCCTGGGGAAGCTTCGACCAATATGCATTGCTCAACCCATATCTTAAACCTTATAGCGAAAATGGAGAACTTTTGAAGCGACTAGACGACTTCTCAGGACTGGGAGGCGACTCGGATTACCTCAATCCAATGTATAACACCACGTTTAACAGTAAAGACAGAAGTAAGAATTTTAGTGTTCGCGAACTGTTTAAGGTGGAATATACACCGCTGAAAGATTTGCGATTGGAAGCTGCTTTCTCGCTCTCTAAGAGCGTGGGAAGCAGAGATAAGTTCCGACCTGCACAACATACGGCTTTTGATGGACTAACCGACCCCACACTCAGGGGCGATTATCGCCGCAGTCAAAGCGAATTAGTGAAGTGGGGCATCGACCTTACTGGTAGCTGGAATAAGCAATTGGCCGACCATTATATAACGGCTAATGCCCGAATGAGTGTTCAAGAGCACAGCCGAGAAACCTATGGCAACTATGTTACGGGCTTTCCAAACGACAATATGGACAACTTGCTCTTCGGTAAGAAATATAATGAGAAGGTAGACGGCATCGAAAGCACCAGCAGAAGCATTGGATGGGTGCTGGCTGGTGGCTATTCGTATAAGTATAAGTACTCGATTGACTTCAATTTACGACTGGATGGCTCGTCAGAGTTTGGTAAAGACAACCGTTGGGCACCATTCTGGTCGGCTGGCTTGCGTTGGGATGCTAAGAAAGAAACGTGGTTGGCTAACCTCTCGTGGCTCTCCGACTTCGTTCTGCGTGCCACCTACGGCACCACAGGCTCGCAAGGCTTCAACCCCTATCAGGCTCATGGCTACTACACTTACGCCAACTTACTGCTGCCTTACTACTCTTCGGACGCCACTGGTAGCGAAATTCTTGCTATGCACAACGAAAAACTAAAGTGGCAAACAACACATAACCTCAACTTGGGATTGGAATTGGGGGCTCTAGACCATCGACTTACGGCACGCGTGGAATACTATCGCAAGGTTACTAATAACATGATAACCATGATGAGCCTTGCGCCATCCGTGGGATTTGCCCAATATCCCGAAAATATTGGTAAACTGGAGAACCGCGGATGGGAACTGACACTCTCGGCAATTCCTTATCGCAACATGGCCAAACAGTCGTATTGGACTGTTACCATTAATGGTTCGCACAACACAGACAAGCTCTTGGAAATATCAGAGGCCATGAGACACATCAATGACGTGAATGCTGGAAACCTAAAAAATGCTCCCTTGCCTCGATACGAAGAAGGACAGTCGGTTAATCGCATTTGGGTGGTGCGCTCATTAGGCATCGATCCCGCCTCGGGCGATGAAATTTTGCTTAGACGCGATGGCGAAATGACTAGTGCTGTATATTGGGATGCCAAAGATGCAGTACCTGTTGGCAACACCGAACCAACTTGGCAAGGCCATATCAATACCTCGTTCACCTACATGGGCTGGGGTATAGACGCGAGCATGCTGTTCCGTTTCGGCGGGCAGGTGTACAATCAAACCCTCATTGATAAGGTTGAGAATGCCAATCTTAAATACAATGCCGACCGCCGCGTAACGCAACTGCGATGGCTAAGGCCTGGCGATAGGGCTATGTTCCGCGAAATAAACCCCAATGGCTCGGAAACCAAGGCCACCTCGCGTTTTGTTATGGACGAAAATGTGCTGCAAGGTAGTTCGCTCTCGCTGTATTACCGCATGGACCGCAACAATACTCCCTTCTTAAAACGCGTGGGCGTTAACTCGGCAAGGCTTGCTTTCAACATGGAAGACTTTTTCTACCTCTCTACTGTCAAGCGCGAAAGGGGTACAAGCTATCCTTTCTCACGCCAATTTATATTCTCGCTCAACGTCGGATTTTAATTTAGGAGAACTCAATGATGAAGAAAATACAGATATTATTGCTGGGAGCGATGCTGGGACTTACTGCTTGTAACGATTGGTTAGACGTAAATCCCAAAACCTCTATCCCTACAGATAAACAGTTTAGTTCTGAATCGGGATTTAAAGACGCACTAACGGGCGTGTATATCAAAATGGGTTCGGCCACACTTTATGGAGCCGACCTCTCGTATGGCTACATAGACGAACTGGCAGGCATCTATTCGGGATATCCTGGATACGAAACTTCTATCGTCTTCGACCAAAGTATGGTGTACGATTACGATAATAAATTCAAGACTAAAAAGAACGCTATCTACGCCGATTTCTATAATGTCATTGCCAATGTAAACAATATTATTGCTCACACCGAATCCAAACGCGAGGTTCTTGTTACACCGCGATATTACGAAACTATGCGCGGTGAAGCCTTGGCCCTACGTGCTTTCTTGCATTTCGACCTGCTGCGACTCTTCGGACCTATATATAAAGAAGAGCCTAACGCAAAGGCTATCGCTTATCGCACCACCTACGACCGCGTGCCTACACCCATATTAACGGCTCAAGCTGTGGTGGAAGCGGTGCTAAAAGACTTGCACGAGGCAGAGGACTTGTTGAAATCATCAGACCCACTCGACTTCTTTACCGACCCTTACGACGAGGGTTATAAGTCGAAAAATGGCTTCTTAATCAACCGCGAGTTTCGTATGAATCTCTTTGCCGTAAAGGCCATGCTTGCTAGGGTGTATTGTTATAAAGGTGATGCCGAAAGTAAAGCGCTCGCTTTGAAGTATGCGCGCGAGGTAATCGACGCCAATCAACACTTCAAACTCATTGATGCACAGTCGGCTGCCAATTATAATTCCATCCGTTATAGCGAGCAAATATTTGGTCTTTCGGTCTACGAACTCGACAAATTGCTTACTGCCAATGGCATGGATGCCGAAGGCGAACGCAGCGATATGCATTATACCACCAGCGAAAGCCATTTTAACGAGTTCTTCGAAACAGCGGGTGTGGGCGTTACCGATTGGCGTAAACTGCCCGAAATGTTCGAACTAACGGGCGCTTCTGACGTCAGAGCCTTCTGTCGTAAGTATAATCAGAAACCTTTGAAAGAAGCCTACACCTACGTTGGAGCCGATGCCATCCCGCTTATTCGCTTGCCCGAGATGTATTATATCGTTGCCGAATGCGAACCCGATGCACAGAAAAGTGCCGATGCGCTTAATGCTGTGCGCTTTGCGCGTGGCATATCGTTTGCCGATGAGGTGCGCACAGAGCATTATGACGATGCCCAACCCATGGCTGGAGTAACCAGAACGCAAACCAAACGCATCAACGAAATCATGAAAGAATATCGCAAGGAGTTCTTCGCCGAGGGCAAATTGTTCTTCTTTCTCAAAGCGCATAACTACGAAACATGGTTGGGATGCGGTGTCAATAGCATGACTAAGACGCAATATCGGATGCCACTCCCCGACGATGAGAAGATACATGGTAATAACAATTAAGGTAACGAAGGTATGAAACACATCTTATATATGCTCTCACTGTTGTTTGTTACAAGCGCCTTTGTGAGCTGTAAGCAAAACGAAATTGAGCTTTACAACCAATCTTCACGCGTAAACTTCTATGCAAGACAACGCATCGTGGAGTTTGTTGATACAGATTATGTGAAGAAAACGGAGTTTAAAACCGATAGCTTTGCTGTGCGCATTCAAGGCGTTAACCTCGAAGCACCACGCAACTTCTGCTTGAAAGTGATGCCTGCTGAGGGCTATGAGGCTTCACCCGAACTGCAATTGGCCGACAAATACACGTTCTCGGCGCTTGACACCGTGTGCCAAACCTACTACTATAGGGTTAAACGCCCCGAACTTAAGCGTGGTAACAAAGCCTTTGGATGCTTAGTGGCGTTCGCTCAGGCCAATCCCAACCACCAATTTGATAAGGGACTGGTGGAACTCAACCAAATGTTGGTGAACGTGCGGTGGCAATTGCGACCCTATAACTGGGACGAAGGCGACTGGGGTGAATACAGTGATGCCAAGTATATCTACATGATGGACGTGCTGGGTAAAGATTATTCGCAGCTCACTTACGACGATTTTGATACGGTTAGCAAAGCTTACGAAGCCTATCTGGCAGCAGGTAAACCGGCCATCGTCGACGATAAAGGCACGCCTATATCCTTCTAATCAATTCGTAAATGTTAATAACTGGCGCAATAACGTTGCTCATGCATCGCTAAATCTTGCAAAACGAAAGAAATAGATACGTGTAGCCAGAATAATTACCAATTAACATCGACAGTAATAATGAAAATGAAACCACAAATAATAAGGTTTGCCCTTGCATGTGCCGTGTTCGTCTTGGCAGGATGCTACGAAGATAAGGGAAACTACGACTACCACGATGTGAATGGCGTAAAAATAGAGATAGACGAACCGCAAGTACGTATGCCTAAAAGCGATGATGCCGAGGTGACACTCAAGCCCTTTATCGCGCAAACGATGGCAATGGGCGACGAAAATCTTGATTTTCAATGGCTGATAATCAAAGAAGATGCCAAAGCACTATCGGATAATATGAACGATTATATGCCTTATGCTAAGGGTAAGGAGTGCAAGGTAACGGTGAAAGCTGGGCAGACAGACAATATCGGACTGCTGCTTGTGGTGACCGATAAAGCAAATGGCACGCAATGGTACAAAAAAACGCAGGTGAAAATTGTGAAACCGTTTAATCCTTGCTGGTTTGTGTTGCACGAAAAAGAAGGGAAAACGATGCTGGGTGCCATTGAAGGCGCACCCGATGGCTATTTTGTCTATGCTGATGTTTACAAGTCGGAACGCAACGAGCCATTCCCACTCCAAGGAAAACCGCTTGCCTTGGCTGCACGTAAGGTGTATGGCAGCAAAGAAGCCACCAGTGTGTTCGGCTTTTTGGGCTTTTCGGCCAATCCCGGAATGGTTATTGCCACCACAAAGGGGGTGGCTTTGGTTACGCCTAGCACACTTGCGGTGAAATATTCCACGGAAAAAATTCTCTTCGAACCCACTGCTGATGGTAAGCAAATTAAGTTGCAAACCTATAAGATGGATGCACATGGCGAACTATTGGTTAACGATGGCAAAGCCTATTTCGCACACATGGATGGCACGTGTGTGCCCTATTCGGTGAAAGAGGGCGACAAAGATCCCACCATCTCGGCTTATGGGGCTGGCCAAAACGTGCTATATTTCTACGATTCGCAAAATCATCGCTTCTTAAAACGACCTGCTTTCGGACTGTCCGACTTCTATGGCACACCCTATAAGTCGGTTTCTATGCGCCGATATGGTAGCGCATGGGTAGACCGTGGTGTGCCTGTAAGACCTGTGGGGCAGCGCGACACTTATATCAACGCCTTCAATCCTGATTCCATTCCGGCCGACTTAACCATTACCGATATTGTTGCTGGTGGCGCCTATGGCAGTCAATTATATGGCATTGGATATCGCACGGGCAGTAAACAACTCACGGTGTACAAGTTTAGTTGTCGCGACACAGAGCCGCATTGCGTGGCGCAATACACGGTAAACATGCCGTCAGAGGTAGATTTAAGCACCGCTAAGTTTGCTGCAAGCTACGCCTTTTCGGCCGACTTGCTGTTTATGGCTGCAGCAAACAAGGTTTATCGTGTAGACCTAAAACGCAATAAGGTGGTTGAAGTGTATGCTGCACCGAGCGATGCACAGGTGGTTTGCGCCAAATTTAAGAACCGCGAAACGGCCGAAATATTAGGTACAACGATGGGCGTGGCTTATAATCAGGGTGATAAAGGCATGGTGGTTGAACTAAAACTCACTGCCTCGGGCGACTTAGCGCATGTTTCCAACGCTAGTTTTGTTTATGGCAATGGTAGTCTCCCCTTTGGAAAAATAGCAGATATTACTTATAGTTACGAATAAAGGTGTAAAGAGAAACGTGCGCTGGGCATACTGTGCTTAGCGTGCGTTTTTCTTTTCTTTGAAACGATTATTTTAATCATGTTGCGCAAAGTTGGTCTGATCGTTGTCTTTGCCCTGCTTTTTGTGGTGGCCAAGGGGCAAACGGTTTCTCATTTCTTTTCTAATAATCCCGAAAAAATTGTGTCGAATGGGCTTTTCACCACATATAAGGTGGGCGAAAAGCTTTATTGGGAAATCCCCGACACATTGTTTGGGCGAGAGTTTGTGTCTTCCATTACGGTACTTAAGGCTCAAAAACTGGATAAGACAACTCAAAGCGGCCCAAAATGGGGTTATCCAGGCGACATGATTGGTCCTGTTTTCTTTGGCATGGAGGTGCATGGCGACAAGTTGTGGATTACTCATCCCCAGTATAATCGCTATTTCACGGATAGCACTTCGGTGTTTTCGCGCCTTGCATTAACAAGTACCACCACTCGTGTTTACGAGCGGTTGCCCATCATTCAGCGTTCGGCCAACAGCATTTTGGTTGAAGTGGGCGAGTGGCTTAAGCATTTTCCGCTGTTCTCCATGAACATTGCCTTCTTAGATTTTAAGCTTGGCAACAAGCAAAAGCAGTTTGATAAGATAGAGAAGATTGACGTTAAGCCCGACCGTTTTTTGTTTCAGGTGTCGCGTGTATATGATTATAATTCGTTTTTATCTTCTCCCCACGAGCCCGATACAACCCCTAAAACGGTTTCTTACTTAACGGGGGTGTGCATTGCACTCATGCCTAAGCAGTCGCTAGAGCCTGTTACGGTGGGGTTAGGCTCTTATTTTACTATTTCGCGCTTAGCTATTGGGGGAGAAGGTATGCCTTCTCGGCGCAGCATTGTTAAGCGATGGCGACTGGAAGTGCCACCAGCACTGCTCCAACGCTATCTTAATGGCGAACTGGTAGAGCCAATACGCCCCATTGTGTTTTATGTTGATCGCCAAATGCCCGAACAAATTCGCAATGCAACCATCAAAGCCGTACGCAATTGGTTGCCAGCCTTCGAGCAAGCAGGCTTTAAAAACGCCATTGATGCGCAGCTGGCACCTAAAGACTCGGTTAATCCCTACTTTTGTCCCTACGATATAACTGTGCCGTTTATATCGTGGAAGGAGTCTAATTTTCGTAATGCCTATGGGCCAACTCCGTGCGAGCCATGCGGAGGCGAAGTGGTGGGATGCCATATTGGCGTGTTTAGCGGGGTGTTAGACTTGCTTAAGCAGTGGTATTTTGTGCAATGTGGTGCCAACGATCCTGCTGCTAGGCAGCCTGAACTGCCCGACTCGGTGCTCAATGTGCTGCTCGAATTGGTGCTTACACACGAAGTGGGGCATTCATTGGGCTTAGAACACAATTTCTTAGCGTCTTCGCATTTCTCGCTAGATAGTCTTCGCAACAACGATTTCCTTCATCGCAACGGCATAACAACCTCGGTTATGGACTATGTGCGATGCAACTACGCGCTAAAACCAACTGATAAGGTAAGCTTGCGCAACCGCATTGCCCGACTAGGGGTGTACGATTGTTGGGCTATTGCCTGTGCTTATCGCTGGTTTCCGGGTAAAGATGAGGCTGAGAGGCAGGCCAATCGCAGTCGATGGATTAACGAAACCAAGGGCGATAGCTTGCTGGCTTTCGACAGCGGAGCAGATGTTATGGCCTGTGCAGAAGACTTGGGTAACAACCATCTGGCGGTTAACGAGCAAGGCATAGAAAATATTAGGCTGCTTTGTGCCGATTCTGCAATATGGATTTCGCGCGACAGTGTGCAACGAAATCTCTTCCGCAACCGCCATGAAGGATTGGTTGAGCATTATCAGCACATGCTCTCTCATGTGATTAGGCATATCAATGGTATAAAAAAAGCCAATCTTCCTCCTTCGGTGATCAATCAGCTAGAACCACCCCACGTAGCTAAAAATGCAGTGAAGTTTTTGCAACGCCATTTCTTTTTGCCACCTTCATGGCTCTTCGATGCTAGGTTCGAACGGCTGCTGGCTGTGCCAATGGCAAGCAAAAGAGAGCATTTTTGCAAACAAATATTCGACTCGTGGCGGGATATGCTTTTGACTTTAGACCGGTATGCCGACATCGCACCAGAACGAATACAGGCTGTTGACCTGCTGCGAAGTGCTTACGCGGCTTTATATCAGTTGCAGACTGCCGAACCCAAAGCCAATTCGTTGTTGTATTTTATGCGTAAGCAATATAGCAAAATGCTGTCTAACTTGCATGGAAAGGATGCTATAACCATCTCTGCACCATTACTGATGGAGGTGGATAAGCAAATAAATACGGTGGGCTCGGCTAAACCTTATTTGCCGCGAAAGGCTAAAACGCTGCGCAAACGATAACCATCACCACGACGTTTGGGGGCTATAATTTGCTCGATGGTATTGTTTTGCTTTAACAGCCACGAGCAGGGGACTGCATTTTGCTGTAGTGCGAACCAAGTTTACACTTTTAACTCCAATCGGTTATTAGGCCACAATGTTTCCAGAATTCTTGTTTTTGTGTTGTTTCTAGGCTCTCTAATGACTGGTTTGGGTTTAATGGTTTTGATGAATTGTAAAATATTTGCACTAAATTTTAACACTGAGAGTGCCTTCTGTGCGAATTTTTCGAGTATAGGGCTAAAAAACGTGCGTATTTTTAAAGTTTGTAAGGTGCTGATTTATTGTGGTTTACAGTGTTTTTAGGCTAAAAACCCCTTTTTAGTCCTGCAATAAAGGTAATTCTCGCTGGCGTGGCGTCAGTTTGTTTGTGATGAAGCTGTTTTTTATACGCTGTTAGTGAATTGGATGTAAAAAGCGCTTTGTGTTTTCTTAATCTTGTTTTGTCGAGCAAATAGTTGCGTTTATTGTTAATATTGCAGCAAAATGACGCTGTAAAAAGCATTAAAACACCTTGCATTTAGCAGCAAAACGCCTTGCAATATGCAGCAAAACGCAAGGCTATTTGGTGCTAAACACAATGCGTTTTGCTACAAAACGCAGAAAATAATGCATGGAAAAATGCCACTTTTTTTGTTGACGCGAAGGCAAAAATGGCGCTATTTCTTTAAAACTAGAAATGCAAAACCATAGTAAATAGCAAAAAATGGGGCGAAAAACGGATTGAACCCTGCTGCCATTTTTCTCTTTTTGGGGTGTTTTATATAGGTTTTAGTGTTTTTTTTCGTCTAGAATGAGTGGCGAGAAAAGGGTGTTTTGTAAAGAATATTTATCGTGTTAACAATTCAATTCCTCTCAGTCGTTGTGGTTGTGTGTGGCAAATGAGCGTTTTATATGGTGGCTATCGTCTTTATATAGCTCACGCCAAATACTCTGTTTTCTTTGATGTTGGTTTGGGTTATGGCAACAATAGGGTGCACCATCTATTGCTTAGTGCTTATTGGCGCATGCTGCTGTATGAGCAACATGTGTAGCAATGTTTGTAAAAGGTTATTTGTTCAGCACCCTACATTTCTCTATCAGCTGCCAACGCGTAGCTTATTGAATAGCAAGCAGATAAAAATATCCCCTCGTTTGTTGCACTTATCCATGCGAAGTGCAGCAAGCGAGGGGATGAAAGGCTGGTTTGCCTTGTGTTGATAAATGGTGTTTAACCCAAAGCGGTTGTTAAAATCAGTACAGATGTGGTTGGATTATGAACAGCTGATACGTCTAACTCTTGTAGATATAGCCCACTGCGCCAAGCACATGCCTTAAGCAAGATGCGTGCAACAGCGAATGGCGAACAGTAAGCAACGCGAGGGATTGCATCAACTGTTAGATACCAGCAAACAATTGCTGGGGATTGTTGTTGGCGCGTGGGGTACTTATCTCACCACATATTTTTTCTTACCCACCACATATATACCCTTGGGCAAGCCCAAAAGTGCTTTTTCTTTCTCAACATTAGCGCGTATCAGTCGGCCGTCTATGGCATAAACGTTCACGTTTAGCGCTTCAGCTTGTGGAAAATTAACAATATTGGTAGTGACATTGGCCACAAACAACTGCACAATTTGTTGCGCGCTCGAACTCTTATAGCATGCAAAGCGTGGTTGATGATTGTTGTAATAAATAGCGCGTTCGGTGCTTTGTTTGTTGGTAATTCTCACAATTGTGTCGTTCACCACGTCGATGTCCCATTGAGCAGAGGCATTTTGGGCATCCTTTTCGTTGTTTAGCGTGTTCTTCGTGCCATTGTATGCCAAGTAAGTTTTCTCTATTCCGTCGTACAGCGTGTAGCTTCCTTGCTTTCCACCAAGCGTCAATGTGCGCGGTTGGTCTTTGCCATTCACCTCTGCAGTCATTTCAAATCGGCTCATAGGCGTCGTCACCGATGTGCGATAACCTTTGTTACTGGCGCCTAAAGCAGCGGTAGCCTTTTCGTTAACGATGAGATAGTATCCACCCGGTTGCAAGTCGTTAACAGACATAACTTTTTTAAACACCACCTTACCCGTAGGCATTGCAGAGTTATTATCGGGTGTATCAGGCGTGTTAGGCTCGTCGGGCTTGTTCGGTTGGTCAGGGTTATTCGGTTCATCTGGATTATCAGGCTTCTTGTTTTCACCAGGTGCAGTGTAGTTGGCATAATCAAAAGCCTTGTCGGTGAGCGTTCCCCACACGTATTGTTCCAGTCCGGGGTAGTCCACATAGGGGTTTCTGTTCATCTGCAGTTTATACACAGCGTTGTTTCTGTCCACCTCTTTTTGGCTCACGGGGTCGTTTCCAGCCCATCGAATAAACATATTAAGTGCCCATTGTGCCAGTCCCGGGTAGCTGCTTTTGCCATAAGTATCGCCACCCCACGAGCTAACGCGGTCTTCATAGCGTGTGGCCATGTAGAAATACACACGTGCAAGGTCGCCTTTATATTCGTCGGCAGGTTCGAACACCGTGCCATGGTATCCTTCGGTGGTGCACTTACCCACTTTGCTAAATCCATTTTTCGATTGATAGTTTTCGCCTTTGGTTTCTCCTAGCGGAAAATTGCTTCTCCTATTATTAACATATCCGTCGGTGGGAAACACATGGAAGAGGTCGCTTTTCATCGGACTAGCTTTCTTAAACCAACTTTGAGGTGTGGTGTGTTCTCGATTAAACACGTCGCCCTCTTGCTTATAATTGCCTTTATGGCCATTAACAGGGTCGTATTTGGTGACATTCGAGTAGATGTCCCAAATTGTTCCGTCGGGTCGCAGGTCGGTGGTTATGTACGCATTCCACAACGCATCGTAACCCAAGTCTTTCGCACCGGTAGAGATAATTTTGCTCAAGGCCGTTTTAAGCGCTTCGCCTTTTAGAGCGTTAGCATTTTGATAATAAGTTCCCGACCCATTGGGACCTTGCGCCCATGCGCCGAGCGTCACCGTAAGGGCCATCAACATGTGTGTAAATCTTGTTACTTTCATATTGTTAATGTTTTAGATATTTACAATATGCAAATATAATAAAAAATTACGAGCCGTAAAGGCTTAGGGTGTTTAAATCTTTTAAAATCCGTATGAGTCTTATAAAATTCGCGCAGCGTGATGTGTTGCCAGTTTTAAAGTGTTCGTTTTGTAGCGTTTTGCGCTCAGTTTCTACTTCTAGTTGTGCAACCCTAGGTTAAAACGCATGCTTAATGCGATGAATGAGGAATGTGCGCCACTTGCGAGATAAAGCGCTTACCCTAGTTAAAGCTTTTAATAGCATAGCACAGCGGTAGCGGAAAAAGTCCTAAACAATGAGTAAGACAAAGCATGGACAGAAAGAAAAGACTGCCATGTCAGCGAAAAAAACATTAGGAGGGCATGCGTGGTGAAGAAAAGAGGCCATAAAATAGCTATAAATCAGATAGAAACGAGAGGGGAGTAGGGGAGTGGGTGGCGGTGTTAGATAGGTGTTTTTTTTATTCAAACCAACCCCTTTATGAGCCAAGAGCAGAAGCATCAGCAGAAGCATGTTATTTAATTGAACTTGACTTAATAAATAAGAAAAACACGCAAACCATCTGTGTTGTGAAAATTTATTGCTAAATTTGCATGCAATAAATTTCTAAATTCTCCACTATGTCATCATTTGTTGCAGATAAAATTGTGATGGACGGTCTTACATACGACGACGTCCTGCTTATACCCGCTTATTCAGACGTGCTGCCAAAGACAGTAACGTTGAAGACAAAGTTCTCTCGAAACATCGAATTGAACATCCCTTTCGTTACGGCAGCTATGGATACTGTTACCGAAGCAGCCATGGCCATAGCCATAGCGCGTGAAGGTGGAATAGGTGTGATACACAAAAACATGTCTATTGAAGAGCAAGCACACGAGGTGGCCGTGGTGAAACGTGCCGAAAATGGTATGATTTACGACCCCTTAACCATTAGAAGGGGACGCACCGTGAAAGATGCGCTTGACATGATGCGCGACTATCACATCGGTGGTATCCCCGTTGTGGATGAAGATAATCGTCTCGTGGGTATCGTAACCAATAGAGACTTGCGATTCGAACATCGTCTTGACAAAAAGATTGATGAGGTGATGACTAGCGAAAACCTTGTGGTGACACACCAACAAACCGATTTGACGGCCGCAGCACAGATATTGCAAGAAAACAAAATTGAAAAACTTCCCGTGGTGGATGCTAACAATCGCATCGTGGGATTGATTACTTATAAAGACATAACCAAGGCTAAAGATAAGCCAATGGCCTGCAAAGACGAGAAAGGACGTTTGCGCGTGGCTGCTGGAGTGGGCGTAACGGGCGATACCTTAGACCGCATGAGAGCGCTCGTTGAGGCTGGTGCCGATGCAATTGTTATTGATACGGCCCACGGTCATTCTAAATATGTGGTTGAAAAGCTGGTTGAAGCCAAACGCGCTTTCCCCAATGTAGACATCGTTGTGGGTAATGTGGCTACGGGCGAAGCAGCAAAATTGCTGGTTGAACATGGTGCCGACGCTATTAAAGTGGGCATCGGTCCTGGGTCTATCTGTACAACACGCGTGGTGGCTGGTGTGGGCGTGCCACAGCTTAGCGCTATTTACAGCGTGTTTGATGCTCTTAAAGGCACGGGCGTGCCACTTATCGCCGACGGCGGACTGCGTTATTCGGGCGATGTGGTAAAGGCTTTGGCAGCCGGTGGTAGCTCGGTGATGATTGGTTCGCTGGTGGCTGGTACCGAAGAAAGCCCTGGAGAAACCATCATCTTTAATGGTAGAAAGTTTAAAACTTATCGTGGAATGGGCTCAATGGAGGCTATGGAGCAGAAGAATGGTTCGAAAGACCGCTATTTCCAAGGCGACACCATCGAAGCAAAGAAGCTTGTTCCCGAAGGTATTGCAGGCAGAGTGCCCTACAAAGGCACGGTGCAAGAGGTGATTTATCAGCTCATCGGCGGTCTGCGTTCGGGTATGGGCTATTGTGGAGCAAACGACATCCTTACGCTTCATAATGCTAAGTTCACCCGAATAACCAATGCAGGTGTGCTTGAAAGTCATCCACACGACATCACCATCACTAGTGAAGCACCCAACTATAGCCGTCCAGAATAATTTTATAACCTATATATAATATGGTGTAACTTCTCGTTGTGCGTGGCTATTGTGCCAACAACGCCCCGCAAGCGAGAAGTTTTCGCCACTTAACCTGTAACTAATGAGATGTAGAGCCCTCTTTGCGGCGTTGCTGTTTGGTGTTCTTGTGGCCCACGCCCAAGACGACCCCACCCTTATGACCATTAACGGACGGCCTGTGAGTCGTTCGGAATTTGAGTACTCGTATAATAAAAACAATGCTGGAAATGTGGTCGATAAGAAAACGGTGGCACAATATGTAGACCTCTTTGTGAACTATAGGCTTAAGGTGGAAGCAGCCTTGGCTGCACGCCTCGACACTATGCAAGCTTTCAAAGACGAGTTTCTGAGCTATCGCGACCAGCAGGTGAGACCTTCGTTTGTTACTAATGCCGACGTAGAAAAGCTGGCTAGAGAGATGTACGAAGAGACTAGGCAGCGCATCGACGCACAAGGCGGACAGGTGAGGGTGGCTCATATCATGCTGCTGTTGCCTCAAAAGGCCTCGAAATCTGTTCAGCAACGTGCTCAACTGCGCATCGACTCCGTCTATCAGGCACTTAAACGTGGTGCTAACTTTGGCGAATTGGCTCGTAAATTGTCCGACGATAAAGGCTCGGCACAGCATGGTGGCGAACTGCCTTGGCTGCAAAAGGGACAAACATTAAAAGAGTTTGAAGACGCAGCTTTCGCACTTAAGCAAGGAGAAATAAGCAAACCGGTGCTCTCGCCCGCTGGTTATCATGTTATCAAACTGATTGAACGTCGCATGTTTCTGCCTTACGACTCGGTAAAGGCCGACATCCTGGCTTACATCGACCAAACAGGAATGCGCGAACAGATTGTAGATAACAAACTGAACGAACTGGCTAAAGCCTCTGCTACGCCCCAAACGCCTGCCGAAGTGCTACAGCAACGCGTGCAAGAGATGGAGGCCAAAGACCCCGCACTGAAATATCTCAATCAAGAATATCACGACGGACTGTTGCTTTACGAAATAAGTAACCGCACCGTTTGGGAAAAAGCAGCAAAAGACGAAGAGGGATTGCGCTACTTTTTCAGCAAAAACAAAAAGCGATATGTATGGGATGAACCTCGATTTAAGGGCATAGCATGCTACGCTAAAACAAAAGCCGACCTCAAAGCGGTGAAAAAAATGGTGAAGAAATTGCCTTTTGACCAGTGGAACGAAGCCCTGACAAATGCATTTAACAATGATTCAACCGTCAGGATAAGGGCAGAACGAGGCATGTTTAAACCTGGAGACAATGCGCTAGTTGATAGAGAGGTGTTTAAAAAACAGGCCAACGTGAAAGAAAATCCCCAGTTTCCAGTGATGGGCGTGGTAGGAAAAAAACTTAAATCGCCTAAAGAAATGGACGACGTTAGAGCCCTCGTGGTGGCCGATTTCCAAGAAACGCTCGAAAAAGAATGGATAAAAGACTTGCGAAAAAAATATAAGGTGGAAGTGAACGAAGCGGTACTCAAAACCGTAAACAAACACTAACACCAACAAAACGACATATTTTAAACAACGATGAAAACCAAAACAAAGATATTCTGCGGCTTGTCTGCGATGATTTTGACTGCCGCCATTTCTGCCAATGCTAAGCAAGGACTGGCAACTAAGGTTGCACCGAACGACAGCACGGCAACAAAAACTCCTGCAAAGACCGAAGCTGCTGTGCCAGAATCGAGCGTGGTGGACGAAGTTATCTGGGTAGTGGGCGACGAACCCATACTTAAATCCGATGTTGAGGCTGCTCGTCTGCAAGCCGAAAACGATGGACACAAGTTTAAAGGTAATCCCGATTGCGCCATTCCCGAACAGTTGGCCGTGCAAAAACTGTTCCTTCACCAAGCCGCCATCGACAGTTTGGAGGTGAGCGAATCGGAAATCTCTCAGGGTATTGAAGAGCAAATAAACTATTGGATACAAATGGTGGGCTCGAAAGAGAAACTGGAAGAGTATAGAAAACAAAGCATTTCGGAGATGAGACAGTCGATGCACGACGATTATAAGAACAATCGACTCATCGCCATGATGAAAGAAAAATTGGTGAGCGATGTAAAAGTGTCGCCTGCTGATGTGCGTAAATACTTTAAAGACTTACCCGCAGACAGCATTCCCATGATACCTACAATGGTGGAAGTGGAAATTATTACTCAAAATCCTAAGGTGAAAACCGAGGAAGTGAATCGTATTAAAGACCAATTGCGCGAATATACCGACCGCGTAACTAAGGGGGAAACTACTTTTGCAACCCTTGCGCGCCTCTATTCTGAAGACCCAGGCTCGTCAAGACAAGGCGGCGAACTGGGATACACGGGTAGGGCGGCCTTCGACCCCACGTTTGCAGCGGTGGCTTTCAATCTCACCGACCCCAATAAAATTTCAAAAATCGTTGAAACTGAGTTTGGTTATCACATCATACAGCTGATAGACAAACGCGGTGATAAGGTGAATGTGCGCCACATCCTATTGAAACCGCATATCTCGCAAGACGATATCGACCGCTCTAAGGCGCGACTCGACTCTATTGCTTCCGATATCAAAGCTGGTAAATTCACCTTCGAAGAGGGTGCAACTTTTATTTCTGAGGATAAAGACACCAAGAACAACCATGGACTGATGGCCTATACAGACCGCGAAACGCGCTCGCTAACGTCGAAGTTTCGTATGGGCGACCTGCCAACCGAGGTGGCTCGCGAAGTGGAAGGAATGAAAGTGGGCGATATATCCAAACCTTTCCAAATGACAAACGCTCGCGGTAAAACCGTTGTGGCTATCATTAAACTGAAGAATAGGGTAGACGAACACCGCGCAACCATCACAGAAGACTTCCAAGAAATGAAGAATGTGGTGCTTGCAAAGGAGCGTGAAAAGAAACTACACAACTGGGTTGTGAACAAAATTAAGCAGACTTACGTGCGCATGGACGACCGTTATAAGAACTGCGACTTTGAATATCAGGGATGGATTAAATGAGATTAAAAACGATATCGACATCTAATGGCGATTGGCATAGTGGCGCTCTGTGGGCGCTTCTATGCCTTTTTGTACTAAGTCTGCTGCCAGCACTAGCCCAAAAGAAGGTGAAAACTGCGCCGAAGACCGACGATCGCGTGTATCTAGTGCACTCTGATGAGTTGCGCTACGACCAATATGGCCTCGTTCCAGATGCACAAATCGTGAAAGGAAATGTGCAGTTCATGCACAAAGGGGCGAAAATGTGGTGCGATAGCGCGTATTTCTATCAGCAAACAAACTCGTTTCGAGCCTTCGGACATGTGAGAATGGTGCAAGGCGACACCCTTTCGCTTACCTGCGAGAGGGCATATTACGATGGTCAAGCGCAGTTAATGGAGGCTCGGAAAAACGTTTGGCTCAAACATAGAGGGCAAACGCTCAACACAGATAGTCTTAATTACGACCGACTTTATAACAACGCCTACTTCTTTGAAGGGGGAACGCTCACCGATAAGAACCAAAAACTGGTGGCCGACTGGGGGCAATATAACACCCAAACGCGAGAAGCGGTGTTCTATTATAATGTAAAGATGATAGAGAACGACCGCATTATCACCACCGACACCTTGCAATATAACACCCTAACCTCTATGGCGCACGTGCTCGGACCATCGCAAATAACCTCCAAAACAGGGGTGATTGAAACCCGCGATGGCTATCTAAACACCAAAACAAGCATGTCAACGCTGTACGGTCGCTCAACAGTTAACGACAAAGACAAAACCATTACGGGCGACAGTCTTTATTATGACGATAAGACTGGACAAAGCGAAGGCTATGGAGATGTGGTATATGTAGATAAGAAAAACAAAAATAGCCTGTTGTGTCAGCGCTTTAAATACAACGAAAAAACGGGCGCAGGGTGGGCTACTGGTAAGCTCTTGGCCAAAGATTATTCGCAAAAAGATACGCTGTATGTACATGCCGACTCGGTGAAGTTCTTTACTTACAACATCAATACCGACTCGGTTTATCGCATGGCTCATTGCTTTAAGCATGTACGAGCCTATCGACAAGACGTGCAAGCTGTGTGCGACTCGATGGTGGCTAACTCAAAAGACTCGTGTCTTACCATGTATCGCGACCCCATTGTTTGGAATGCTAACCGACAATTGCTGGGAGAAGTAATCAAAATCTACATGCAAGATAGCACCGTTAAAGAGGCTCACGTGCTGGGGCAAGCACTCTCTGTGGAGCAAATGCCCGACTCGGTGCACTTCAATCAGCTGTCGTCTAAAGACATGTTTGCTTATTTTATTGATGGAAACGTGCGCCGTAACGATGCCGTTAGCAATGTTCGTTCTATCTATTTTTCGGTAGATGATAAGGATAGTACACTCATTGGACTGAACTATCTCGAAACAGACACAATGCGAATGTTTATTTCTGCCGAACGACAATTGCAGAAAATATGGACTTGTAGGTTTGAAGCTACGCTCTACCCAATGTCTCAAATACCACCCGGTAAAGAGAAGCTGGAGGCTTTTGGATGGTTCGATTATGTGCGACCTTTAAATAAAGACGACCTCTTTGAGTGGCGTCCGAAGGCTGCAGGAAGCGAATTGAAAAAGGTGCAGCCCCGAACGCTGCCCAAACAACGACTCAACGATGATGATGGAACTAAGCAGTCTAATGCTCAAGTGCCAACGCAAGCCACGGGAAATGTTGCTGATGAGAAAATCGTTGATGCCGTAAAGGTTGATGGCTCGGCTGCTGCAAAGGCTAAATCTGCCTCAGCATCTAATGCCAAGACGACTAAAAAGAAGAGTAGCACTTCATCTACAACAAAGAAAACCGCAGCCAAAGGCTAAACCAACTAGTCCGTTAGGTGGATAATAGCGTGGAACTTTTCGCCCTCAACTGGCTTTCAATACCGTGTCCTTTGCTTGTCTTGCTGCACTGCAATTGGGCAAAAAGCGCATCCTTCCTTGGCTTATCACAAAAGAATATCGCATTTATGGGAATGTTTTCAATGCGCAGTCCGCGCAGGTTTCATCACGAATATATCTACGCCAACGACCGTAAACAGCGGTTGGAGGAAATAGAACAGCGTGCGAAAACGAGCTTAGAACAAGCCACAGAACACTCCCAAGTAGAGGAGTTGCCTAGAGATGCCGATCGCTTTCGTGGCGCATTCACCTCGCACAATAGCCATTTGCATCGTCGCGGAGCAGCTTATGGTGTGGCATTAGGTAGCAGGGTGTTCTTATTTGTGGCCTTATTACTCTTCATGGGCTATGTGCTGTTAAAACTATTTGGTGCTTAAAGGGGGAAATTTGCTGCAAAGTCTTGTGCACTTTTTGTTATGTGCCTATGTAGACACACCATTATATATAAGGAGAAACAATCAATGAGCGACATAATACAACTTTTACCCGACTCGGTGGCTAATCAAATAGCCGCCGGCGAGGTAATACAAAGACCAGCATCCATTATTAAAGAGTTGGTTGAGAATGCTGTTGACGCCGGTGCAACCCGCATTGATGTGAACGTTGTCGATGCAGGTAAAACCCAAGTGCAGGTAATAGACAACGGTAGAGGCATGTCTGAAACCGATGCGCGACTAGCTTTCGAACGCCATGCCACATCAAAGATACGTCAGGCATCCGACCTTTTCGCCCTTAACACAATGGGTTTTAGGGGTGAAGCTTTGGCTTCTATAGCTGCAGTGGCACAAGTGGAACTCAAAACACGTCTTGCCAACGAAGAGATTGGTACGGCGTTGTCTATCTCTGGGTCGCAGTTCACCGGACAAGAACCCTGTGCTTGTCCCGTAGGAAGTAACTTTGTTATCGAAAATCTCTTCTTTAATATCCCCGCCAGACGAAAGTTTCTCAAGTCTAACGCCACCGAACTAAATCATATTATCACCGCCTTCGAGCGTATAGCCCTTGTTTATCCCGACATTACGTTTACCCTTCGTAGCAATGGCACTGAGGTATTTAATCTTCCAGCAGTTGTACTTAAGCAGCGTATTGTAGATGTTTTCGGTAAGCGTATCAGTCAAGACCTGCTTTCGTTCAACGTAGAAACGTCTATATGCAAGGTACATGGCTTTGTGGGTAAACCCGAATCGTCGCGAAAAAAAGGCGCACATCAGTATTTTTTTGTTAATGGGCGCTATATGAAACACCCTTATTTTAATAAGGCTGTGATGCAACCTTTCGAACGACTTATACCTCAAGGCGAACAAGTGCCTTATTTTATTTACTTCGAAGTGAACCCCGAAGATATTGATGTAAACATACATCCCACCAAGACCGAGATAAAATTCGAGAACGAACAAGCCGTTTGGCAAATCCTTTCGGCTTCTGTGCGCGAGGCTGTGGGCTTGTTTAATGATGTTCCTACAATTGATTTCGACACCGAAGGACGCCCAGACATCCCCGTCTTCAATCCCAATGAAAGCGCTCCTGCGCCCAAGGTGAACTATAATCCGCATTACAATCCCTTCGACGACACACCTCAATCTGCACTGCAAGCAAAGAATAGCAGTAGGTGGGACGACCTTTATGCTGGTTTGCAGACTGAAGAAAAGCCCGAATTGAGTCTCTTTCCCGAAACAGAGACCCCAAGCGAGCCAACAGCGAGCGGAATAATCGAAGATAAATCGCCTGCACATTACCAATATAAAGGGCGTTATGTGATGACCGCCGTTAAATCAGGACTGATGGTAATCGACCAACATCGGGCGCATATACGTATACTTTTCGAACAATATCTTCGTCAGGTGGCGCAGCGTTCAGGCACTTCTCAAAAGGTGATGTTCCCCGAGGTGGTGCAATTTACAGCCACCGAAGACCTGGTGGCGCAAAAAATTATGTCCGATTTGGAGGGATTGGGCTTCGAACTAACCGATCTCGGTGCGCGCAATTATGCCGTTAACGCCATCCCCGCCGGTCTTGAAGGCATCAATCCCATTGAGATGATACGCGACATGGTTGTAACAGCTATGGAAAAGGGTGCCGGATTGCGCGACGAAATCAATGAAGCACTGGCTTTAAGTCTTGCTCGCAATGCAGCTTTGCCCTACGGACAGGTTCTTGGTAACGACGAGATGGAGAATTTAGTCAATGCGCTCTTCGCATGCCCCAATGTGAACTATACGCCTAATGGGCAGAAAATTTTGGTCATTTTGTCGCAAGACGAATTGGAGCAACAATTTCGTTGATACTTATATCTTGCTAATAGTCAAGCCTTTGAGTTTAAAGGTGGCTCCAAGTTGCCGAACTTCAGAGACTTGTTTTAATGTTCAAGAAAGTATTTTTGCAGATTTGAGATAAATCAAGTTTTCGGTATAAAGTTAGTTAAAATGCATTTTTTCATTGCTTGTCATGAAAAAATAAAGAAAATTATCACTAACTTTGCATTGTATTTAGGTAGGTACAGAATTATAGAGAGAAGATATTTTTGCTTATTAATAAAATTAGTTATGAAAAAATTATTGATTGTATTGGCGCTTGCTGGTGTTTCAACAGCATCAATGGCGCAGGATTCAGACCCCGTACAAAAGTATAGCGTGGCAACAAACTCTTTCTGGAGCAACTGGTTTATCCAAGTTGGTGGCGACTGGAACGCATGGTATTCAGACGAAGAACATGGAAAGAGTCTGTCAACAAGCCCATTCAAAAAGTTTCGTTCAGGTCCTGGTGCTTCTGTAGCTGTAGGTAAGTGGTTTACTCCTGGCATCGGTTTGCGTACCAAACTGCAAGGACTTTGGGGTAAGTCGGTTGTTGACGGCCAAGATCGTCCTAACAAGTTCTGGAACTTGAACGAACACGTTCTGTTGAACGTAAGCAACATGGTATTGGGTTACAACCCTAATCGTGTTTGGAACGTTATTCCTTTCTTCGGTGGTGGTATGGGTCGTACAATGACTCACAACCTCTATTCGATGAACCTTACTGTTGGTGTTCTTAACACTTTCCGCGTATGCGATAAGCTTGCTATCAACGTGGAACTTGGCTGGAACCGCTTCGAAGAAGACATGGACGGCTACCAAGGCAACACGCTTAGCAATGTTCATTACAACCGCGGATGGGAAGATAAAGACAACTTGCTCTACGCTGAGCTAGGTCTTACCTTCAACTTGGGCAAGTCTACATGGAACAAAACTCCAGACGTAGATGCTTTGAAGGCTCTTTCTCAAGCACAAATGGACGCGCTTAACGCTCAGTTGAACGATGCAGCTTCTGAAAACGCTCGTTTGAAGAATATGTTGGCTAACCAACAACCTGCTGAAACAAAGACCATCAAGGAATTTGTTACCACACCGGTTTCTGTATTCTTCAACATCAACAAGACAAACATTGCTTCGCAAAAAGACCTTGTTAACGTTCAAGCTGTTGCTAAGTACGCTAAGGAGAACAACTCTAACATCAACGTTGTTGGTTACGCTGACAGCGCTACTGGTACTCCTAGCATCAACCAAGCATTGTCTGACAAGCGTGCTGAGACCGTTGCTAACGAACTCGTTAAGATGGGTGTAAGCCGCGATAAGATTTCAACTGTTGGTAAGGGTGGTGTAGACGATTTGTCTCCTATCTCGTTCAACCGTCGTGCTACTGTTCAAATTGCTGAATAATAAAGCGCTGAAATCTTGCTTGCCGATTAACCTCGGTAGCTAGAAACGATACAAAAAGGGATGTGCCTGATGGTGCATCCCTTTTCGTTTTATATAGCTTTTATTTCTGCTTTGTGCTTCTCGTGGCGGGTTCGATGGTTGGGATTTAGCTGTTGTTCTCTCTATTCTCTGCCGTGCATTCTTTGCGCTTTTTATGGTTTGGTCGTGTGTCTTTTGTCCTTGCTATTCTCTGTTATGGCTGTTTTTGGGAGGCTTTTGCTTGAATAAGCCTACCTGCATTTTATTCGTCTTGCGTTGCTTTATTGCCTTAACCCCTTAGTTTTGCTTTTGTGCTTTTGGGTGTTAATCAGTTAATCAAAGTGTAAATGTAAATTATTCAGCAGGAAATTTAACATTATGAGTGCCTTTTTCTTCACCAATTCTCTTTTCGTTCTCAAATATTCAATTCTCGCGAGAGTTTGGAGAACACAAAATGTGCTTTTCGATTGTTTGTTGAATAACCGTATTTTTGTTTACAAAAACAGTGTTTTGCATCAATTTTTGGGCTATTTACTGCAAAATGCAGTGCTAACTCATGCAAAACACAGTGCTAACTCATGCAAAACGCAGTGCTAACTCATGCAAAACGCAGTGCTAACTCATGCAAAACGCAAGGCTAACTCCTACAAAACGCAAGATTACACGCACTATTTTGCGTATTATTTGATAGCTTTTGTCTTCCGAACGCCAAACAAAATAGCTGTTTTTAGGGCAAAAACGAGCTTAAAAAGTGGTTTTTTAGCGAAAAATGGTGTTTCTGGGACGGTGAAAATCGTGAGAAGGCGAGCAAATACAAAGGCTAAATGGTGCTAAATGCAAAAATAACGGGCAAAATTGGTGTGCGATAGTCGTACAAAAGCCCAAAAATGGGTCAAAAATCATGCTTTACAGCATCTGTTTTCTCTAGAATGGGTTGCGCTTGTGAGTGTGTTTTGTAAAATAATATTACGCGCTTTAACAACTCAAGCGAGTAAATCCGTTTCTTCAAAACTTGGAAAATAGCCCGTGGCGTATGCCTTAAATCCTTCGCATCATCGCCAGTAGCAGTGATGGTGTACGTTCCATCGTTAACTATAATATTGTGTGCAGAAGACAAAGTGGCGTAAGTTGAAGATGAAGAGATAGTGCGTATGCCGCGGGCAACCGGCTTGATGGTGTATGTTCCGCCATTAAGTGTAATGGGGTTGTCAATGGTTTTAATACCATCTACGGCCGATGTGATGTTGAATGTGGTTTCGTTGGCAACAATTCCGGCTAGCGTATAGATACCGTTATATGCCGAAGAGCTTACGTTGAGTGTAACCTTTGCCACCGAGCTACTAACGATGTTCACCGAGTCAGTGTAGTTGCCGACAATACATAATTAACACCCGAGGCGTTAGAGGTGATGTTGACGATGCCCGAATTATTGGTTACGCTAACGCCCAACACGTTGTTTGTTACGGTTGCAGATGTTCCGTTGAGGGCTATTGTCACCGTGCTGCCAAAGGTGTGGCTGTTTAATACGTAGCTTGTTGCATCGCTAAGCGTGGTGGTGCTTACGGTTTGTGTTGCAGTTCCAGTGGTTGTTCCTTTGATTGTTTCAGTAGTCGAGCTGTTATCGTCGTTGCTCGAACACGAGGTGGTTACCCTTAGGCCCATAATTCACACGAGGGGGACCATGAATACATACTTCTTCATTTCTCTTTAAATTTTAGTTGGTAAATTTATTGAGCAGATTTCACAAAAACAAACGATTGAAGCGCCTTTCCTTCACGTTGTTGGTCGTTGCGTGGAGGCGCGTTTCCCTTTTGTCTGCTCTGATAAAAACAATAGTCAACCTGCACATTGTGCATGTTGGCAATTTTGGTAGTTAGGTTGGTTTTTAAATTATTTGCTATTGTTATTTTTACTGCAAGCATTAGTATGGTTGTGCTTAGGATAATGATAAGTTGTCATCAATGGTTTTAAAAATAATGGTAAAATCTTTTCGTTTTTCTTCTTTTTTCACTAAGTTTGCACACGTTATGGTGAGCCAAATGAGCGTGCTTGCCTTTCAAAGCAATATTCAATTCATGTAAATAAGATGAAAACTGGTATAACGATGTTTGCTGTTGTAGCCTTAAGCTTATGTGCTACTATGCAGATGCATGCGCAGCAGTTCAGTATTTCGGGCAAATTTCCAGGCCTGAAGAATGGAGCAGCTGTGGAGTTGGAAGTAGAATCGCATGGCAACACCATGTCGTTGGCTCGCACCAAGGTGGTGAATGGTGCCTTTAAACTGGTGGGACAGGTAAAAAGTCCTACCGTTGCGCGCGTGAGAATTAACGACAAAGCGGTGTATGCACACGATGAAGAACCACGCGACCGAATGGTAAATCTCGTGGTTGAGAATGTACCTATCGTGATAGAAGTGGCTGCTTTTGACAGCATTCCTTCGGATAACGACCAAGAAAGACCAACGGCCGAACTGGAAAAGAATGTGCATGTGAAGGGAGGACCCGAACAAGTGAACTTCCAAATATGGCGCGACATTGTGCGACAAGCCGAGATTGCCGCTTGGTATAGCGAGCAAGCATGGCTGGTAGACGCTTACGACAACCCCAAGAAGGGTGGCGAGTCGGCCGCCGAAAACAATCTTAAGGCTGTGGCTCTGAAGGATAAAGACGAACTAAAACGCCTTAACCGCAACTTTATTGAGGCACATCCTTATGCTGCTATTGCGCTAAAACTGCAACAAGAGGGCATGACAGAGGTGTTTGTTAACACCCGTGAGGAACTGCAAGAGCTTATTGAACGCTTTAAAAACAATGCCGACCGCGAGGGATATGTAAGGTTTAAAAACTTTGTGCAGTCTCTGATGAAGTATGCTAAGGGCACGGCAGTGGTGGATTTCGATGTTAGTGAGGCCGATGGCAAGAAGTCTACATTGAAAAACTTCTTATCAGATAGCAAGTATAATGTGGTTGATTTTTGGGCTTCGTGGTGCGGTCCGTGCCGTGTTGCTATCCCTGGCATCAAGGCTTTGTATGCAAAGTGGAAGGATAAGATAAATGTTGTGAGCATCTCGCTCGACCGTAACGCTGCCGATTGGCATAAAGCCATGAAAGAAGAGGGCATGCCTTGGAAGCAATTGTTGGTGTCGCCCATGGCCATGCGCACGCTTAAAGACGATTATCGCGTTCTTGGTATTCCCGAATTGTTGGTGGTTACGCCCGATGGAAAGATTATTTATGCCACTGGCGACCCCGACGATGCGCACAACTTTATTGAGAAAATGTGTGCCGAGGGCAATAAATAAGTTCTTGGCTGGTGTCTGCACTATCGCGTTTAGGGTCTTTACGGGCTAGGCGAACATAGGTGGAGGGCACACCATCATTAATCTCAAATTGGTCATTAGAGCCTAAACAGATTTCGTTTTATTGTCGAGCAGATTGCCTGTCTTTGTAGGGCAGGCGTAGCAGGCTACGTAAAGCTTCAAAGACAGACAATCTGCTCGACAAGAAAATAAAAGATGTTAGGAAACAACACAAAACAATAATTATAGAAACATTGTGTTCTAATGACCAATTTGGGTTAATATATGTGGTGCGCAGGGTGATGAAGTGCACTGCCTAAGCTTTGTGTATGGTGTCCCGTTGTGTGGTGCAGTCTATGGTACACAAAGGTTTTATGCTAATGTTGGCAAGGCTATTGTCTGTAAATAGTTGTGCCACGGTTGCCTTTGTGTGTTGAAAGATTTACAAAACGATAAGCCCGCATCACACTATTTGGTCTTTTCTCGCGCTCATGGCTTTCCCTTTGTCAAAATTGGCCATGACTAAGCACTGCTGTTTGCTTTATTTTTCGTATTTTTGTAGGGTTAAATACACTGAAATTAACAGCAAATGAAAATATTCGCAATAGGAATGAACTACGTCCAACACAATAAAGAGTTGGACGGAACGTTATATAAGCCAGAGACGCCCGTGGTGTTTACCAAAGCCGACTCGGCGCTGCTAAAAGATAGTAAGCCTTTTTTTGTGCCCGATTTTATGGGGCGTATCGATTACGAAACAGAACTCGTGGTGCGTATTTCGCGATTGGGCAAATGCATATCGCAGCGTTTCGCCCATCGATATTACGATGCCGTGACGGTGGGAATAGACTTTACCGCACGCGACTTGCAAAGAAAATTGCGTGCCGAGGGTTTGCCTTGGGAGCTGTGCAAGGGCTTCGATGGGTCGGCCGCCTTAGGTAAATGGCTCCCCATCGAACGCTTTAGAAGTGTGGATGCGTTGCATTTTCATCTCGACCAAAACGGTAAGACGGTACAAGAGGGCTGCACCAGCGACTTGCTTTTTAAGGTAGACGAGCTTGTGGCCTACATCAGTCGTTTCTTTACCCTAAAAACGGGCGACCTTATTTATACGGGTACGCCTGTGGGTGTTGGTCCTGTTGCCATTGGCGACCTTCTTGAAGGCTATCTAGAAGACCAAAAGGTGCTGGACGTGCGGTGTAAATAGGGTGGTAAGGAGTAAGCCACTTAGTGGTAAGAAGTAAGTAATGTGGTAGTATGCATAAGCGGTTAGAACCGCAAATGTGGGTGGCTGGCCGTGTTAATCTGGTTAAGGCCTGCTATGAATGGCAAACAACCAACGCTTATGGTTTACTCTCCCTGTCGCTAGTACACGTCTGGTAGCACGTTAACACGTAAACTTGTCAATCATACATGCATATAATAAAACGAACAATCATATTGTTACTGCTTTTCATCGCCTGTTTAGGCGTGCAAAGTCAGCGATTTTTCAACCTCACTTACGAGCAAGTGCGGGTAGATAGCATATTGCCTCATTTTGGTTATGCCATTCCCTTGCCCGAAAATCATCAAGATTCTATTTACACAGTAAGTATTGTGTATCCCGAATTTGCCGAGATGACTCGTGCCGATATAGCCAACTACAATGCTAACTGGGGGGCTGCATTGCCCGAGATGCCCAAACTAGAACAGCGCATTGTAATCTCTCGTAAGCAGGCTATATTGAATATAGGCTTCTGTCCGCTGGTGTTTCGCAACAATAGATACCAAATGCTGGTGGGTTTTATGCTCAAAGTGGAGACCAAAGCCCTGAAACGCGCACATAAAAGAGAACAAACGCTTACAAGAGTGGCTCCTCGCGCTGGTAGATATGCCCAAAACTCGGTGCTCGCCAATGGCCGATGGGCAAAGATACGCGTGCCTGCCAGTGGCGTATATCAAATAACCGAGAACCTTATTAGGCAAGCTGGGTTCAACGATTTGAGCAAGATAAAGGTGTATGGTTATGGCGGTAATTTGCAAAACGAAATGCTTGAGGGCGCACAACTGCAAGCTACCGACGACCTAAAAGAAGTGCCCACGTGTCTTGTTAATGGCAAAAGATTGTTCTATGCCAAGGGACCAGTTAGCTGGGAAGCAAATAACTCGGCCATCCGCACACGCAATCCCTACTCAGATTACGGTTATTACTTCATCACACAAACCAGCGAAGAACCGCTATTGGTGAACGAAAACAACTTTGTTAGCAGCTTTTATCCCTCGCCAAACGATTATCACACACTGCACGAGATAGACAATTTCGCTTGGTATCAGGGCGGAAGAAACCTCTTTGAGAATACGCCCATCGCTCAAGGTACAAAGAAAACTTACACCATCGACGCACCAGTGGCTGGCGCTGGTGGAAGTATCACCGTGGCGTTATCGGCTGGCACGGCCACAACAGCAGTGGTAAGTCTTAACGGACAGCGTTTAGGAGAGATGCGAGTAAACATCCCTACCCATTACGATAAAGGCAATAAAACCAATTTTACCATTAATGTGGCGCAGTTTGAGGCCAAAAACGAGGTAACAATTGAAGTGACAAAAGGCGGTGCTGCAAGGCTCGATTTCATCTCTATCGCATCCAACTCACCCCGAACAGCCCCCAACTTGCATGCTGCCGACATTCCCGCGGCGCAGTATGTGCACAACATCACCAACCAAAATCTGCATGCCCATGACGCTGCAGACATGGTAATCATTATTCCCACGTCGCAAAAGCTAAGACAAGAAGCCGAAAGACTTAAGGCTTTTCACGAACAACACGATGCAATGCGCGTGCAAATCGTACCCGCTGACGAACTGTATAACGAGTTCGCTAGTGGCACACCCGATGCCAATGCCTATCGAAGATATCTTAAAATGCTGTACGATAGGGCTGATAACGAGACCGACCAACCCAAATACCTCTTGCTCTTTGGCGACTGTGCTTGGGATAATCGCATGAGAACTGCCGACTGGCGCACAGCGAGTGTTGATGATTACTTGTTGTGTTTTGAAAGCGAAGACTCGTTTAACGAGATAACTTGCTACGTAGATGATGGCTTTTTCACCCTTCTAGACGATGGCGAAGGGATTGACTTAGAACGAAACGACTTGCAGGATGTGGCCGTTGGACGATTTCCCGTGGTGCTTCCCAGCGATGCAAAGACAATGGTAGATAAGACTATTGCCTATGCAAAAAACGATAATGCTGGCGCTTGGCAAAACACAATCATGTTTATGGGCGACGATGGCAACGACAATTTGCACATGGACGATGCCAATAAAATGGCCGATAGCATTGCGGTGGAACATCCACAATATCTAATTCGTAAGGTGATGTGGGATTTGTTTAAACGCGAAAACAGCGCAACGGGCCACACTTATCCTGAGGTTACTACGCTCATCAAACAACAACAGACTGCAGGAGCATTGATAATGAACTATGTGGGACATGGACGAACCGACCAGATTTCGCACGAGTCGGTGCTTCGTCTCAATGATTTCAAAACCTTCTCTAATACCAATTTACCACTCTGGATAACTGCTTCGTGCGACATTATGCCCTTCGATGGCAGCGTACCCACTATTGGCGAAACCGCTGTGCTTAATAAAAATGGCGGCGCAGTGGCCTTCTTTGGTACCACACGCACTGTTTACGCCTATTATAATAAGCGCATCAATATGGCTTATCTGCATTTCTTGCTAAGCGATAATGGTGGGAGACCCATGACCTTTGGTGAGGCTCAGCGTCTGGCAAAGAACTTTATGATAACCGATGGACAAGACCGAACCACCAATAAATTGCAGTATTCGCTGCTTGGCGACCCTGCTTTGGCCATCAAAAGAGCCACCGAAAGGGTGGTGATTGATAGCATCAATGGCAGTTCGGTGCATGCCTCGTCGCTACCAATGCTCACAGCTGGAAAGGTGAACAGCATCGTAGGACATGTAGAAGGCAATGGAAACTTTGTGGGAGTGGTTAGTGCCACCGTGCGCGATCGTAAGCAAAGACTGGTGGGACGACTCAATAACAAATCCGAAGACGACGGCGCAGACGAACCTTTTGTTTACTCCGACCGCCTGAATACAATATTTAATGGAGCCGACAGCGTGCGCAATGGTAAGTTCAAACTAAGCTTTCCCCTTCCGCGAGATGTGGACAACGACAACGGAACAGGGCTTGTAACGCTCTTTGCTGTAAACAAAGACCGCACCAGCAGAGCCAACGGGAGTTGCGAACGTTTCACCATCGGCAGCGGATCAATGATTGTCAACGACTCGATTGGACCGTCGATCTATTGTTATCTCAATTCCACCTCGTTTACAAATGGCGGAAATGTAACGGCGCAACCGCTCTTTGTTGCTAAAATTTCGGATAAAGACGGACTCAATGCCACAGGAAGTGGCATCGGACACGACATGCAATTGGTGGTGGATGGCAATATGAACACCACCTATAACCTCAACGAACACTTCGCATTCTCCTTCGGTTCGTACACCGAAGGCACAGTGATGTTTAATATTCCTACACTCTCGCCAGGCAAACATAAACTGCAATTTAGGGCTAGCGACGTACAAAATAATACGTCGCAAGTAACACTCGACTTTAATATTGTGGGTGGAATGCCAGACGATGACTTGCGGATAGATGCCACAGAAAACCCCGCAACCACTGCCACAACCTTCATCGTGAGTCACGATTTGGGGAATATGCCCGTGGATGTTACCATTGAAGTGTTCGACTTAACAGGCAAACGCTTGTGGATAGGCGAAGAACAAGGCACACAAAGCGTGGGAAACTATACCCGTACTTGGAATTTGATGGACACTAATGGCGGTGTGCTGCCTGCTGGTGTTTATCTCTATCGCGCCAAAATCTCGGCTCAAGGCAACACCAAGATGTCTAAAGCACGCAAACTTATTGTGCAAGGCAAACGATGAAAAGGGCTTCGGTGTACAGTTGCGATGTATTAATCGCGAAAAGCTTTAAACGTCTTTGCACTCTTACAACAATAAAAAACGCAACCTTGCGTTTATCAATAGTACCGAGCAACAAGCTCTTGCCCAACATCAAGTAAATAATAAGCATTGAAGCAGTATTGTTAACTTGTGCAACTTGAGAGCTTTTCCAAGTAAAGAACAGGTAAATGCGTTAACTTGTGCACCTAAAAACTTGTGAACTCGTCAACATGTCAATTAAATAAACATATAATCAATGACCAATTACAAACGTATCGTCCTGGCATGCGTGTTAATAGTAACCGCAACAACAGCTTTGGCCGACGACAAAAAGGAGATATTCAACCCTGTGAGAACATCAGTAACCTCGCAAGGTATCGCACCCGACGCCCGTGCTGCAGGTATGGGAGACGTGGGAGCAGCAACAGAGGCCGACGTTTATTCGCAGTTTTGGAATCCAGCTAAATATCCTTTCGCCATATCAAGGGCCGGAGTGGGACTGAGTTATACGCCTTGGCTGCGCCAATTGGTTAATGATATCGGTCTTGCTTACATGTCGGGCTATTATCGTATTGGCGACTATGCGGCGCTGTCTGCTGGTATTCGCTACTTCTCTTTGGGCGAAGTGTCAACCTACGACGGACCTAGTGGGGGCAGTGGAGCACCTTCGCTCACCATTCGTCCTTACGAAATGTCGGTGGATGTGGCCTATTCGCTCATGCTAAGCGATAAATTTTCTATCGCTGCAGGCGTGCGTTGGATATACTCAGACCTTACATATAGCTACACAGATAATACAACTCCCGGCTCGGCTTTCGCAGCCGACCTTGGTATGTATTATCAAAACTACGTTAATCTGGGCCAACGCGAATGCCAATTGGGTGTTGGTATGAACATTTCTAACATCGGAAGCAAGATAACAATGGGCGAAGATGCCAACAGCGAGTTTATTCCTACCAACCTTCGTTTGGGTGCTTCGCTCATGATTCCCGTAGACGAATACAACCGTTTTACTATTGCTGCCGATGCAAACAAACTGTTGGTGCCCACTTATCCCCACCAAAACGATGGCGAGACAACCGAAGATTATCAGCGCCGTGTGCAAAAAAACTACTATGATGTGTCGTCTATAGGCGGCATTTTCAAGAGTTTCGGCGATGCACCTGGCGGTTTTAAAGAAGAATTGGATGAGATTAGTCTGAGCGTTGGTGCCGAATACGTGTACCACGACCAGTTTAGTGTGCGCGCAGGCTATCATCACGAGAGTGCCAATAAAGGCAATCGTAAGTATTTTACTGTTGGAGCTGGCTTCAAAATGAGCGCTTTCACGCTCGATGCTGGTTATGTTATCGCCACGGCTAAGAGCAATCCGCTAGACCAAACCATGCGTTTCTCGCTTACATTTGATATGGACGGATTGAAAGATTTGTTTAAACGTAGGTGAGTTTTAATGTTTTTGAGGCTATGAGTGGGGTGAGTTATTGAACGCTTTACCAATGAAATATTTAAGACTCGAAGGATGTGAACCTTGAGGCTTGCGAGTTAATAGGTTTAAAAATACCAACTAATACACCCAACAACCAAGAAACTCTGCAACTCATAAACTCAATAAACTCGCCAACTAAAGCACTCAATAAACTCGCCAACTCAATAAACGCAATAACAAAAAACTAAAAAATGAATTACAGGATAGGTTTTGGATACGATGTTCACCGCTTGGTGGAAGATAGAGAACTATGGTTGGGTGGCATACGCATAGCCCACACTGTGGGATTGTTGGGGCATAGCGATGCCGATGTGCTGATACACGCCATTTGCGATGCACTTCTTGGAGCGGCAAACATGCGCGATATTGGTTATCATTTCCCCGATACGGCCAACGAAACATTAAATATGGACAGCAAAGTGATACTAAAAAAAACCGTGGAACTAATTGGCACGAAAGGCTATCGCGTAGGAAACGTAGACGCAACCGTGTGTGCCGAACAGCCCAAAATCAATCCTCACATCCCTGCTATGCAGCAATGCATGGCCCAATTGATGGGGGTAGACCCAGATGCGGTATCGATAAAGGCCACCACTTCCGAACGAATGGGCTTTGTTGGGCGGCAAGAAGGCATGGCTGCTTATGCCACAGCTCTTATCGAAAAGATGTAATTGAGTTGATCTAGCGCGCAACAGGCAGAACGTTTACTGGTGTTTGGTTAGTGGCCATCAATAAAAAAACGTTTACTTGCAGAGCTATTGCGCTTGCAAAATGTGGCCTTTTGCCACTCTTTTACCTGTTGGCATGCTTTAGTCAAAGGCTTGTGGCAGTGAACAAATATGGGAGACGTCTTTGCATGTGTACGCAAAGACGTCTCCTTTTTTTGTATCATTTACATATTTTGCAGAATAAATGCCGTGCTCTCGCCTTTTTTTCTTACTTTTGCAAGAAAGGAATTAGACGCGTGTCGATGGTAAAAAGGAAATCAAACACAATGACAATCCACGTCCAAAGCACACCAATAGAATGTAATTAAAGCCCCTGCCATGCCCAGCAATCACATAAAGATAGCCATATTTGGCAACGAATGTCAGCAACATAACGAGCAAGCACTAACCCGAGTGCTACATTGTTTGGCGCAGCACAACGCCGAAGTATATGTTGATAAACCTTTTCTACGCTATCTAAAGGGCTGTTGCAACCTGCCCAACTGCATACTAACACCTTTCGTTGGCAACGATTTCGACGCCCAATTTGCTTTGTCGCTGGGTGGAGATGGCACTTTTTTGAGGGCCGCGGGGCGAGTAGGGCATAAGCAGATACCAATCGTTGGCATCAATATGGGGCGCTTAGGATTTCTTGCAGGAATACCAGCAAGCGAAGCCGAAGAAGCATTAAACGATATCTTTAGTGGGCAATACAAAATTGAAGAGCATGCGGTGATGATGGTTGAGGCTGGAAAAGAAACCTTCGGAGGAAACCCTTTCGCCGTAAACGATATTGCTATTCTTAAACGCGACGATGCGTCTATGATTACCATTGGCGTGTGTGTAGACGGCGAACAGCTGGTAACTTACCAGGCTGATGGACTTATTGTGGCCACACAAGCTGGTTCTACGGCCTACAACCTTTCTAATGGTGGACCGATAGTGGTGCCTGGAACTAACGCTTTATGCCTAACAGCGGTGGCACCCCATAGTCTTAATGTGCGCCCCATCGTGTTACCCGGAAACGTTGAGTTGCACTTGCGTGTAGAAAGTAGGTCGCACAATTACCTTGTTGCTATCGATGGGCGCAGCACTAAACTGGTGCAAGGCACTGATATACGTATCTGTAAAGCACCTTACGTGGTGAAAATGGTTAGACGAGAAGGCCAAACCTATTTCGCAACGCTAAGAAATAAAATGATGTGGGGGGCTGATAACCGCAACCACGATATGCAAAACAGCGAGGCCGACGAGCAATAACGCCCCCTCAACACCTCCAAGCTAACTATGCTAAGGCATCGCTCTTGGATAATCATAAAAAGATAACGCCAGCCATTATCAATAACAACGGGAAAGACAACAATACCATCTCACCTAAAACATTCAGAAATGCGAATAAAATCACTGCTTAGAATACCCGATAATAAATACGCTGCCAAAACCATTCTACGTTGGTTGTGGCTGGCATGGAAAGGCAATAGGCTGCAAGCAATGCTTAATGCCTCTATCGGCGTGTTGCAAGTGGTGGTGAGTTTGGCACAGGTGTGGGCCGTGAAGCATGCTATTGATGTGGCTTCGGGACAACTTCCTGGCTCTATTTATTGGGCTGTGGGATTGATGGGTATGTTTATCTTGGCCGATTTCTCGCTCTCTATTGCCAGCACTTGGGTGCGAAACCTCTTGGGAATAAAGGCTCAAAACCGCATGCAACAACGCATGCTCGACCGACTTCTCAAGTCGCAATGGCATGGGCGAGAGGCTTTTCATTCGGGAGATGTGCTCAACCGACTTGAACAAGACGTTAACCAGGTGGTTACTTTCTTAACCGAAACCATTCCCTCCTCGCTCTCTGTGCTCGCAATGTTCATGGGAGCATTCTTCTATCTCTTTGCTATGGACAAGGTGTTGGCCATGATTATCGTGGGTATTCTGCCCATCTTTGTGCTGGCCTCTCGCACTTACGTGGGCCAAATGAGACGATTGACACGCAAGGTGCGCGACTCTGATAGTAAGGTTCAAAGCGTTTTGCAAGAGACTATACAGAACCGAATGCTTATCAAAACACTTGAAAGCGACAACATGATGGTGAACAAGCTCGGCGAAACGCAAAGCGAACTGCGCCATCACGTGGTGCGACGCACAGTTTTCTCGGTCTTCTCTAGCGTGGTTCTCAACTTCGGCTTTGCTGTTGGCTATCTTGTGGCATTCCTCTGGGCTGCAATCCGACTGGCCGACCACACCCTTACTTTTGGCGGGATGACTGCTTTCTTGCAACTCGTTAACCGTATTCAAAACCCTGCACGCAATCTCACAAAGCTCGCTCCTGCGTTTGTATCGGTGTTTACTGCTGCAGAACGCTTAATGGAATTGGAAGAAAATCCACTTGAACAACAAGGAAAACCCGAATATGTGGCAGCGCCATGCGGGCTAAAACTCGATAATGTAACCTTCGCTTATACCGACGAAGAGCGAAACATTGTGCAAAATCTCAGCTTCGACTTTAAACCGGGCAGCTGTACCGCTGTGCTTGGAGAGACGGGAGCTGGCAAAACCACACTCATTCGGTTGCTGCTTGCTCTGGTGTCGCCCACTCAAGGCAGCGTAAACATTTATAACGATAAAGGCGTTTCGCGCGAACTTACCTCGCTCATGCGCTGCAATTTTGTTTATGTGCCACAAGGCAACACGCTCATGAGCGGAACAATTAGAGACAATCTAAGGCTTGGCAATATCGCTGCTACTGACGAAGAGATGATTGCTGCACTGCATAAAAGTTGCGCCGACTTTGTAATGGAGTTGCCACAGGGCCTTGACACGGTGTGCAGTGAGTTGGGTGGTGGACTGAGTGAGGGCCAAGCGCAGCGCATTGGTATTGCCCGAGCTTTGCTAAGAGACCGCAGCATTATGCTTTTCGACGAAGCAACGAGTGCGCTCGACCCCGAAACCGAACGCCAACTGCTGAGCAACATTCTGGCCACTCGCGATAAAACGATCATCTTTATCACACACAGACTGGCCGTGGTGGACTATTCTGATCAGACTTTGAGATTGGAGCGACTTGAAACCAACTAATCTAACCAAAACCTAACGCGCATGAACAGGGTAAAAACAACTCACGTAAAGCATATGCTTAAAGCACGCCTGGCCCTGCTGGTTGGGCTGCTTTTGCTGCTTGGTGCTTGCTCCAACAAACGCCAAACGCCTGTTCGAGCATTGTATTATTGGAGCACCACCTTTGTAAACGATAGTCTTAAAACCCACTTTTACCACCAACATGGGGTGCAAAGGCTCTATGTGCGCTATTTTGATGTGGTGAAACACCTCGATAAAGACCCGCTACCCAATGCCACCATCACCTTTAACGACTCGGTTCCACAGGGTATGGAGATAATCCCAACGGTGTTTATTACCAACGATTGCATGCGCCAACCAGCCACCTTTGCCAAACAATTGTGGCAGCGCATTTGCCAAATGAACGAGACTCACGGCATTAAAAACGTGAAAGAAATACAGATTGATTGCGACTGGAGCAAGCAAACACAAGACATTTATTTCGACTTTCTTCGCCAGTTGCATAAAATGGTGGAGCAAGCTGGGCTTAAACTCTCTGTTACCATCCGTCTGCACCAGTTGGCTATGCCTGTTCCGCCTGTAGATAAAGGCACTTTGATGCTCTACAACACAGGCGATTTTAGAAAGCTGGATTATCAAAAGCCCATTCTCGATCCCGATGTGGTGCGCCGATACATCAGCGGCTTGCGTGCTTATTCGTTGCCTCTCAATGCTGCTTACCCTCTGTTTAGGGTGCGCGCCTTGTTTCGCGGAGGTAGGTTTATTGGCTTAATTCATACCAAAGACGAATATCCTGTGCTGCCAACCGACACCATTGCCGTGCGCGAAACGTCACTCACCGACTTACAAAGCGTGCAACACTTGATAATGAAGCATCGACCCGATGTGCACAACGAGATAATTCTTTATGATGTAAACAATAGGAACCTCACAAAATATCCATTCCACACCTATGAAAAAATTTATAACCCTTAGCTTAATGGCATGCCTTATGCTTGTTAATAACAAGACTTGGGCTTGTGCAGATATGGGAGATGAACACCTAGCAGAGGTGTTCTCTATCTACTCGAACGATTATACGTACAGCAATTACGAGCGCTTGATGAAATATTGGGCCGCGTATACTGGCGATAAAACGCCTTTTTCGGCCGAATGGCAAGAACGTTATGCACCATGGAATTATTATTTTGATAAAGATTGTGCCCGATTGATGCTTGCTGCAAAGCGAAAAAAAGATGAAGAAATGCAGCTCTATCTGCGCAATACCATCAAATACAACAAGATTTGCGATGATATGCAATCGCGTTGGGAATATCCCAGTGCCGAAAAATTGAAAGTAAGACGCAACACCTTGCTTTCTATTCAGCGTGCTGCTAAGGCTTATGGTGGCGAACGCTTAAAGCCGCAGTTCTCTTTATTGTTAATGCGCACCAATATGTTGCTTAAAGACTATCAGGCCAACCAAGAATATTGGGTGCTTAATGCCTCAAAATTGCCCGAAAGTGTATTTAAAGACATGATGCACAGCCTTTATGCCAATGCCATCCTTAACTTGGGACAATGGCGAAAGGCTTGCGATATCTATGTGAAACAAGGCGACTGGGAAAGCATGGAGTGGGCTGTGCGCAACTATCGTAACCCTGCTGGCATCAAGCGCGTTTATAAAGAAGGCCCCAATTCGCCAACCTTGGCCTATCTGTTGCAATGCTATGTTAACGGTGGATATGGCTGGGAAATTGGTTACGGAAGGTATATAGAAGAGCAAGACGAAAAGCAGGTTAATGCCGATGATACCAAGCAACTGCTACAAATGATTGAAACCGATGTGCTTCACAATGCTGCTGTGCGCGATAAAGCTATGTGGAAGGCTGCGCAAGCCATGTTATACTTTAACAACAACAAGCCCGAACAGGCCTTTAAATGTGCACAAGAGGCGCAAAAACTTAATGGCTCTAAGCGTGCTAAGCACTGCGCGCGAAGCATTGCCTTGCTGGCTTCTACGGGTTTCAAACCTTTGGGCGAAGCCTATTCGGCTTATATTGTGGGCGAACTGCAATGGCTCATGGATTGTTCCGACGAAAATAGCAAGAAAGTGAGCTACTCCAGCGCGGGCGAATATTATAGCGAGGTGATGGAATATATAATGTACAACTATCTCATTCCGCGTTATAACACCAAGACCACGACTAATGAGCGCTTGGCGTTGATGGCTTTCATGGACCATCCTCACAAGCCCGAATACTACAAAGACAATGAGGAGACTGGTCTATCCCTTATATGGGGGGAATATGGCATGGCGCTCGATTCGCTCACTGCTAAGCAAATGATTGCTTATTACAGCTATCTCAATGCTAATATTTCCGATCCGCTGCTTCGTTTGGCTGTGTCGAGGGCATATAAAAACCCTGATTGCTTTAACGACCTTATCGGTACTGCCTTCTTGCGTGAGGGAAATTTTGCTGAGGCTATCCCTTATTTAGAGAAGGTGGGAACTAAATATCTCAGCGCTAAAGGGTACAACGACTATGCGCTTAACAACGATTTTAAGGCCGATAGATGGTTTACACCCCGACCCCGACCCGTAAAAACCGTTATGAATAATGGTGGGAAAGACAATGTTAAGGTGCAGTACTGTCGTGATATGTTGCAACTGTTGAGCACTTATAAGTTGGCACGAAATAAGGAAGTGCAGGCCGAAGTGGCCTATGTGCTTGGTTCGCGCTATTTCCAAGCGTCTGTCTATGGCGATTGTTGGTTTCTAACACGCGATTATGTTAGTGCTTACGACTCGGTGCGTACTTACGAAAAAGACTTTGTTGCCGAGGCCGAACGCTATCTGCTACAAAGCGAAAAGAGCAAAAACCCCGAGCTAAAGCTGAAGAGTATGTTTGCCTTGGCCCACATGTCGTATGCTCAATTCTCCGTAGGAAGCCTTTGCACGTCGGGTGAATGGTTTGAAGGGTTAGACGATTGTAAACCCATTTATAACCGATATACCAATCTTGCGCAATATCTTAAGGGGCTGAAAACGCCACCCGATTATATCACTAAGTGCGACATCTTGCACGAATTTATAACAAAAAGAATGCGCTAAACTTTGCTTTCGCCCTGCTTTCGGCCCGCTAACTGAGGGGGAGAGTAGGGCGAAAGTGTTTTTATGATAGGCTTGGTTTTGGGGATAAGCATCTCAACACACACTGTCTCTCTCCTGCAAAGCATTGTATTAGCGCGGAAGATTATATGTTGGGAGGGGCATCGCTAAACCACTGTTTACTAAACTTCAAATTGTGCGACTAGAAGTTTTGCCAACTGCCATAATAGGCCATGCAGTAGCCAAAAAGAATGTTGCACGATGGCGGTGGCTTTATCCCAAACGCTAGGGGCATTGTGTTTGACTGGCAAGCCTGTTTCTCTTTCCTTATTTGTTAATAAGGTAAAAATAATTTACAAACAAGACTCTCTGTTAGCACCCCTTCTAGCGAAAAAATATGCTTAAAACAATGATTTTTGCCCCAAATTTTAGTCTTTTGCATTTTGTTTTACATCAAATTTGGGCCTTTCTTTTGCGTTTTGCACCATTTTGCCTTTCTATTTGCTCGCCTGCTCACGATTTTCACCTCCCCAAAACCACTATTTTTTTTGCTAAAAACCCCTTTTTAAGACAATTTTTGCCTCAAAAAGTCGTAATAAGTTCGGTGTTGGGTGAGTCAAAAGTAACTCTTCATGGTGCAAAAAGCAGCAATTAGTGTTGCGTTTTGCACCAAATAGCCTTGCGTTTTGCATGAGTTAGCACTGCATTTAGTAGGAGTTAGCACTGCATTTAGTAGGAGTTAGCACTGCGTTTTGTAGGAGTTAGCCTTGCGTTTTGGTGCAAATAGGTCATAATATTGTTAAAATGACGGTTTTTTACTACTAAATTTCGTTTTTCAAAAGTTGCCAACCATCCTCCTTTTTTGTTCCAACAAACTTCTGCGAGAATCGATTTTTTGCGAGCTAATGGGTACTTGCTGAATTTAAACGCACTCACAATGTTAAATTTTCTGCCGAATAATTTACAATTTTGGACGTAATGTGACAGAGAAGTCTAAATAAGGCTAAGTAAAACACAAGTATCTAAACCAGCAGAACAACATCTTTAAAGATACCCATAATTGCTAGGAGAGAACGTTATTTCATCCAAATGGCAAACATGAGGACAAAACAAAGATAAGCTAATGGCGTAGTGCGTGTGAACGGGGCACAGCACAAGGTCTTGATGGCGGGCATCGCTGTTTGTTATGTCTTGTTGATAAGCCAGCCATCCCACTATTTTTTGGCACTTACATTTTGTTAAGTCAGTGGTTTTTCTTATTTTTGTATGCTATAAATAAGGGCGTGCCCAATGAGCGTTGTGCGGCATTTGGCCTACATTTGTGGTTAGCTGCTAATCAATAAGGGCAGCATGGCCACGTGTTACACATAAATAGAGGCTTAACACATGAGTAAAGGCATGCCCAAAGATAAAAACAAGCAACAAAAGGGTGAAAAAAAGTAAATGGATAAAGCACCATCGCTACTTTGGATTGGTGTTTGCTTTCTTCTTATTGATGTTTTGCGTGTCGGGGATTGTGCTTAACCATCCCTCGGTGTTTTCGCATATCAACGTGGGGCGTAATCTTTTGCCACAGCAATATCGCTTTGATAAATGGAACAACGGATTGATGCGTGGTACCATTAAATGGCGCAACAAGGTGCTGGTGTATGGTAATGCTGGTGTATGGCTTACCGATAGCAGTGCCAAAGCCTATATGGACTTTAATCGAGGCTTTCCTCAAGGGGTGGACAATCGCAACATTCGCGGTATGGCCGTGATGCCTTCGGGCGAACTTTTCGCAGCAGGGCAGTATGGTTTGTTTTGTCTTTCGGAGCAAAAAACATGGCAAGCAGTGAATTTAGCTTTGTTGCACGACGACCGTATTGTAGATATGGCCACACGTGGCGATACGCTTGTGGTGACAACGCGTTCGCAAGTGTTTGTTGCTCGTGCACCTTATCGCACCTTTCAGAGCATAGAATTGGCCGCGCCCAATGACGAAGCACCCCGCTTCACCCTCTTTCGCACCATTTGGTGGCTGCACAGTGGCGAGCTGTTTGGGCTGGTTGGCAAGCTTATAGTGGATGTCGTAGGGTTAGTACTCATGTTTCTATGTCTGTCGGGAGTGGTGTATTGGCTGTTGCCTCGTATGGGGAAGAAGGCGCATATGGCTGCAAGACAGTGGCTGTTTTCGTGGCACGACCGTGTGGGAAGACTCACCCTAGTACTTACCTTGCTGGTGTGCGCCACAGGCTGGATGCTTCGCCCGCCACTACTTTTATTGGTGGCCAGTGTTAAAGCCCCTGCAATACCCTTCACAAAAACCAGTGCCGACAATGTGTGGTACGACAAACTGCGGTCGCTTCGTTGGGACGAACGCATGCACGATTGGCTACTCTATACCTCGGATGGATTTTATTCGCTGTCTACACTCTCGTCCGCGCCAAGCAAACTGGGGGTTCAGCCACCCGTTAGTGTGATGGGGCTCAATGTGCAAAAGACCATGGATGGCGATTATTGGTTGCTAGGCTCGTTTAGTGGCTTGTATATATGGCAGCGCAGCACGGGCATGGTTATCGACTATTTCACAGAGATGCCCGCACAAGTGGTGCAAGGGCCGCCCATAGGGGCTAACGCTGTGTCGGGTTTTAGCAGCGACTTTGCCCATGGCGAGTGCGTGGTAAACTATGGCACAGGCACCGACTTAGTGCCCATGCCCCAATGGATGGCCTCGTTACCGATGTCGCTTCGCAATGTGGCTTTAGAGATACACACCGGCCGTATGTACACATTCCTTGGTCCTACATCCGTGCTTTACGTCTTTATTATTGGTTTGGCCATTCTTTGGTGTTTGTGGTCGGGTTGGAAAATACGCGTTCGAATGAACGAAAAGAAACGCCAAAAGGCCAACGAAGCATAGGCGAGGGCTTGCCGAAGGGTGGAGTATAGCAATGCAAAAGTTAACCCAAGGGCGAAAGAAGAGCAGTGCTTCGCTAATGTTTAGCGCTGATATAGCATGCAGCGCGATGGAGTGATATGGATGTTAAACAGCAGGTTGGTAGCGGTAAAGGTTTGAAATGGTATTAATGTAGTTAAAAATCTTTCCTTTTGTCTTTTGCTTTCACGCGAAAAACTTTATCTTTGCGCCGCAGTTGGCACCACATGTGCGTTGTACATGGCGCGCCCTGCTCATCATTAACAACAGCCTAATTGCGCATACAATGGAAGAACAATCTAAACGCAAACCTTATCTTAGAAAACCAAAATGGCTTTACACCACAATTGAGGGTGGAGAGAAATACGGATTTGTAGAAAAAACGCTCGAAGAGAACGGTTTGCACACAATATGTAGTAGTGGTAAATGTCCTAATAAAGGGCATTGCTGGAAGAGCGGAACGGCCACCTTTATGATATTGGGTGACCGTTGCACGCGTGCTTGCCGCTTTTGTGCCACTCAAACGGGCCATCCTTTGCCCCCCGACCCTCACGAACCGTTGAAAATTGCACGTAGCGTGAAGGCTATGGAACTGCGGCATTGCGTGATAACATCGGTAGACCGCGACGACTTACCCGATAAAGGGGCGGCACATTGGGCTGAAACCATACGCAGAATACGAGAGTTTTGCCCTGATATGATTATAGAAGTGCTCATCCCTGATTATCGAGGTGAGGAGTTGAAAACAGTGTTGGAGGCTGGTCCAGACATCGTTGCACATAACTTAGAGACGGTTGAACGGCTCACACCAAGCGTTCGCCATTGTGCCACTTATCGTAATAGCATGGGTACTTTGCGCGAGATAGCAGAGCGTGGGTTTATTACCAAAACTGGAATAATGGTGGGATTGGGCGAAACACAAGAGGAAGTGAAGGCCCTTTTGCAGGAGGTTTATGATGTGGGATGCCGCATGATTACTATTGGACAGTATCTTCAACCGAGCGATAAACAACTGGATGTGGTGGAATATGTTCATCCCGATATCTTTTTAGAATATAAACGAACAGCTGTGCGCATTGGTTACGACAACGCTGAAAGTGCTCCTCTGGTGCGCTCTTCGTACATGGCCGAGCAGTCGTTTATTAGTATGTTGGTGCGAAAAAAGAAGTTGGAGGGGAAAGATAATAGGTGAAAAAATGAAAGGGTGAAAAGGCTTTTAAAGGTGAAAGGGTGAAAGGCTGAAAAGGTGAAAAATGGCCTCGCTTAACACAAAGTTAACTCGTAAAGTCATCAACTCATCAACTTATAAACTCACAAACTCATCAGCTCGCAGATTTATAAGCTCCAAAACTTATAAACTCACGAACTCACGAACTTACAAGCTGTTTACTCCTCTTCCAGTCCTTTAATTCGTTTTTTAGGAGTAACGCCCAGTGCGCGAAGTCCCTCAATGCGTTTAAGCACATTGCCTTTACCATCGAAAAGTTGGCCGCGAGCCTGCTCGAAGTTGCGGGCAAGGCGTTGCAATTGTGCTTCAAGGTCGGTGAAAGTCTCGGCAAAGCCCGCCACCTTATCATATAAGTCGGCTGCAGTCTTCACAATTTTCTCCACGTTTTTGCTTTGCCTGTCGTATTGCCACAGGTTATATGCCAGCTGAAGCGCCATGAGCAAGTTGCTTGGCGAAATAATGATGATGCGTTTTTGGTAAGCATATCGACTCAAGTCGGGTTGTTGCTTCATGGCCGCGATGTAACTGTTTTCGTTTGGCACAAACATCAGCACGAAGCCAATAGCATCTTTCACCAGTTTGTCGTAGCTTTTAGCCGATAGCTCGTCGACATGTCGGCGCACACTTTTGGCATGTTCGGCCAAAAGTTGTTCGCGTTCGCGTTCGTCTTCGGCAGCAACAGCATCAGCATAAGCCTTTAACGACACCTTCGAGTCGATAACCACCGAGCGCCCTTCGGGAAATTTCACCACCACATCAGGGCGAAACGATGCGCCATCTTCGCTTTTCACCGTTTCTTGCACAAAGAATTCTTCATCGCGTTGCAATCCGCTATTCTCTAAAAGTGTTTCGAGCACCATCTCCCCCCAGTCTCCTTGCGTTTTGCTTTCGCCCTTCAATGCTCGCGAGAGGTTAGCCGCATCTTCACCAATACGTTCAGTTTGTAGTTTTAAGCTATCCACTGTTTGTTGTTGCTGCTGTTGAAACAGCTTCATTGTGCTTTCGAACGCTTTTTGCAATTCGGTTTTGTTCACCTCGTTTTGCGTTTTGCTCTCGTCTACAGCCCGTTTAAAGTCGTTGAATTGTTCCTTAATAGGTTTAAGCAAGTCGTCCATCTGCATGCGGTTGGTTCGTTGCAGTTCCTCTTGTTTAGCGGCCAGTTCTTTAGCCGCAGTGTTTTGCATGTTGTTTTTAAGGCTATCCAGTTTTTCTTCCCATCGCAGGTCGCTTTCTTTTCGCATTTGTTCGGCGTGTTGGCGTTCTCTTTCAAGGTTTTGGTTAGCGCGTTGCAGGTTGGCGTCAGCTTGGTCGAGCATGCGTTTAGTATATTCGCGTTCGGTTTCCAATTGCTTTTTCAGTTCGCCAATCTGCCGTTCGTATCCCGCCTTTGTGTTGTTAAAGAGCACAAAGCTAATGGCAACGGCCACGATGATGATAAGTGCAAAAACTATTTCCATGGGGAATTTTTAAGGAGTTATGGAGTTATGGAGTTGAGTCAATAAGCTATGAGGTTTTGAGGTTATAAGTGTTTTGCGGTTGAAGACAATTGAACAAAAGATGGTTGCATCAACTTGTTCAGTCGTTCACTCATCAACTCATCAACTTATCAATTCATCAATTCATCAACTCATCAATTCATCAACTCATCAACTCATCAACTCATCAATTCATCAATTCATCAACTCATCAACTCATCAACTCATCAACTCATCAACTTATAACCTCATAACCTCATAACCTCATAATCTTCAATCTTAATTATGCACCAATGTGCCAATATTTTCGCCGCGCATAACGCGTTCGAGATTACCCACAACATCCATATTAAAGACATAGATGGGGAGGTTGTTCTCTTTACACATTGTTGTTGCGGTGAGATCCATAACCTTCAATCCACGTGTATAAATCTCGTCGTAGGTTATGTCGGTAAACTTAGTGGCCGTTGAGTCTTTCTCTGGGTCGGCAGTATAGATACCATCCACGCGCGTACCCTTGAGCATTACGTCGGCTTCTATTTCGATACCCCGCAGCGAACTACCAGTGTCGGTGGTGAAATAAGGCGACCCAGTGCCTGCCGAGAAGATGCAAACGTGGCCAGCTTCCATGCTTTCGATGGCCTTCCATTTGCTATAAAACTCGCCGATAGGCTCCATGCGGATGGCTGTGAGCACCTTGGTTTTAACGCCAATGGCTTCAAGAGCCGAGCTCAAGGCCAGCGAGTTCATCACCGTTGCGCACATACCCATTTGGTCGCCCTTCACTCGGTCGAAACCTTTTTGCGCGCCACTGAGTCCGCGAAAGAAGTTACCACCACCGATAACGATACCAATTTGCACGCCCATTTCGTGCACCGCCTTAATTTGTTGGGCATATTCTTGCAAACGTTGTGGGTCGATACCATGGCTTTGAGAGCCCATCAAACTCTCGCCACTAAGCTTTAATAAAATTCTCTTGTACATAGTTTATAATATGTTATTGGTTTGTTGCTATATATAATAATGTGTGGTGTGCGCCGTTTTGATGTTTCGTGTTAGAGTACGAAGCGCAGTTTGTTGGCAGTTGGGCTATTGGTGGCATGCGGTTGGGTGTAAGTTCGCAGTTGTTTTTGTTTGTCGCGAAGCGTTATTAACCCATTTGTTTCCACGCCAACCACTTCGGCTTCAAATAGTCCTTGCTCATCGCTATAGAGATGAAAGCCCGCCGACCGAAACAAAGATGCATTGTAGCGAGCGGTGATGAGTGATGTTTTACCTTCCTGAACCAGCTGCAATTGTTGCAGAAAGCTTTGCACAATACAATTAAGGAGCGGCATTGGCGAGAGAGGTTGGCCTGTTATCTGCACCAAAGACACCGGGTTAGGTGCATCGCTTAGAAAGCGTTGCTGATTGACGTTAAGTCCGATGCCATAGACAAAACGACTGATTTGGCCCCGCGCAAGACTCGTTTCGATGAGTGTGCCACTAATTTTGCGGTCGTGCCAATAAATGTCGTTCGGCCATTTGATAGAGAAGTAGGGCGAAAACTGGTCGAGTACTTCCTTAATGGCCAATGCACCAGCCATGGAAAGCACAAATTGTTGTTGTACCGAGACACACAACGGTTGGGCCATCACACTAAAAAGCAAGTTTTGTGCGCGTTCGCTTTCCCAGCAGTTAGTGCCCTGTCCGCGACCAGATGTTTGCCAATCGGTGCTCACCACCACCATTTCGCCCTGTTCTAGGGCAAGCGTTTTAATATAATCGTTGGTCGAGTTGGTCTCTTCCAAATGTATATGTCTAATCTTCATGCCTAAACAAGCAAGGGGTTAAAAGCGTCTTCGATGTGTTCAAGCTTAGCATTTTGTTGATTGGAACCAACAATTGTAACCACATCAAATCGCACCTGTTCCACCACATTAAACTGTTTGATGTAGTTGTTAGCGGCAATCCCCAGGTTTCTTATCTTCTGTTTGTTCACAGCATCGGCCGGTTCGGACACCTCATCAGAGGTTCTTGTCTTCACCTCAACAAACACAATGGTGGTAAGGTCGGCCGAAATAGCCACCAGGTCGATATCTCTTTTGCCACAATGCCAATCGCGGTCGCGAATAACATACCCCTGTTCTTTGAGGTATTCGGCAGCGAAATCCTCGCCCCATTTTCCCAGTTCGTTGTGCTTTGCCATGTTGTTTACGTTTTCTTTATTGCAAAAGTAGCCTTTTTATGCCAGTTCACAAAGCGCGCGTGCGTGTTTTTTAGTGTGATAAGCCTTAAGCAAAGAAGATGGTTTAGGCATCTTTGAGCGGGGATAAGTTGGTAAGAGGTGACGATGGTGATTGAGATGTAATCAAAATAGGCGTTATTTTGGTTGGTAATACCTCTCGATAATAACGACAAAAAGAAGTATCATATATCATTGGAAAGTGATGTGTGTCAATATATTTGCAAATAATATGCAGGCTTGGAAGTGCTTGTTTTTGAATAACTAGTGCAATAAAATGCATTTTGTTTATCGTTTTTTAACTAAAAAGTTAATGCGCGTATGAGATAAGGTTACTAATTTTACACACAAGTAAAGAAAGAAGACGAGGTGTTTGTTTGCCTTCCAATGCTTTTAATAGTGGTATCTGTGGCATTCAACAACCTTAAAGAATTAATGTTTCTAACCGCTTTTTAACAACCAAATGACAGTAAACAAAAGAAAACTTCTATTGGGAGCGCTCCTCGCTTTTACCTTAAGCGGCTTCGCCCAGAAAAAGACAACACTAAGTGCAGAGGTGTATGGTTACAAAAGAGAAATGGTTTATTTTGACTGCTTGCAGTCGCCATTCTTCAACTCAGAGTTTCATACCAACCCAGGCGACGAACATCTCTACTCGTTTGAGAGCAAAAGTCCGGTGTGCATGCTCATTAATGGGCAAGTAAATGTGTTTATGCTGCCAGGTGACAGTGTGCATGCCGTGGTGCGTTATGATGGAAAACGCCCTTCGGAAGTGGTGTTTAGCGGAACAGCTAAGGCCGTAACCGCAAATCGTTTGATGAATGGCATAGACGACATGAAGCGACAAATGCGCTATAAGGGTCAGTTGCTGGCTTGTGTGGTGGTGGATGTGAAGCCCCAACAACGCATAGACGATTCGCGAACATTACTTGCAAAGGTTCAGGAAATGGTGGCAAAAGAAAAGGCGCAGCTTAGTGATGTGGCAGCCGATTATATCCTTGCCAACACTGAAGCAGCTGCATACGTATCGTTTATGGAATATCCACCGATGTATGCGGACACAAGAAAGACGCCAATTAAAGACCAAGGCATTGGCGATTATTGGAAACTGATGGACGGTGTGAAGCTTCGTTCGAGCGTTGGTGCATTGTGCAACCCAGATTATGTAAGTTTCTTGATGCGCTATTGTTTCTACGAAAACGAGAAGAAGGCCAACGCAAAGCATGCCACTTACACCATGCCACAACAACTGGAAGACATGTTTAAGGAATTGGCAGCCTTCTATCAAGGTGAACAACGCGATGCCGTGCTCTACCAATTGCTCGTTAGCTTTGTGCGTAACGGAAAAGAACTGGAGCGCGCCAAACCTCTATTTGCCGAATATAAGGCTAAGTATAACAAGAATAAAGAGTATCTTGACATTCTTGAAAAGCTGATGGAATAAACCAATTTGCTTCAAACATGCAACCTAAACGGCTGGTGTGAGAGGGTGTAAAGAGGCTTAAAGGCCAATGGATTGTGTCCTTTCACCTTAGCCAAAATGGTTGTAAACAGATATACCGACTCCGAAACACATCATAAACTAATCTTGCTTATCGATGAAAAGAAATGTAAACTACTATCAAATCGCGCTTGCATGGCTCTGTGTGATAGGTGCTATGCTGCTGTATGTAACCGGTGCGAAGGCTCAAACACAAAGCCTAGACGACTGGAAGAATACGCCTGTGACCCTGCGCGTGAGTAACGAACCCTTGGGAACGGTGCTCAAGAAAGTGGCTAAGCAGGCCAATGCCACCATTGAATTTCAAGAAGTGGCACTCGTGGGCATTGCTAAACCAACCACATTGAATGTTAAGGATGTTCCCCTAGATAAGGTTTTGGGAGAACTTATTGGCGACCAAAATGTGCTAATTCGTTACGAGACAGGAAGACAAATCATTATCTCGTCGTACACAAAGGATGCGGATGCCAAAGATATGCTGCATATCGAAGGCGTGGTTACTGATGCTTCAACAAAAGAAACATTGGTGGGAGCCACCGTGGTACTTACCGATGGTACTAAAAATGGCGGCGTAAAGGGTAGTATTACCGATGTAAACGGAAAGTTCTCATTACAAGTTCCGCGTAAAGCTTCTATTAAAGTGTCGTATATGGGCTATGAGTCTGTGTCGATGCAGATAACCCGCCCTAACCAAAACATGAAAATCGCGCTCAAACCTGATGGCCAAATGATGGAAGAAGTGGTGGTAACAGGTTTGAGCAAACGTAGCAAATCAAGCTTCACGGGTAACTACGTGTCGGTGAAAGGCGACGAGTTGCGCAAGCTAAATCCCAACAACATCCTTAAGAGTTTGCAGTTCTACGACCCCAGTTTCAAGGTGATAGAAAACAACTCGCGCGGTTCGGACCCCAATGCTCAGCCCGAATTCCTTATCCGTGGCGACCAAAACCTTGGTTCAACGGCCTCGCTTAACAGCATGGACTTGTTGCTCGACAACGTCTCGAGCCGTCCTAACACACCGCTCTTCGTGCTTGATGGTTTCATTGTGTCAATGAGTCGCATCTTGCAACTCGACCCCGAACGCATCGAAAACGTTACCATATTAAAAGATGCTGCAGCCACTGCCATCTATGGTTCGCGTGCTTCTAACGGTGTGGTGGTTATCGAAACCAAGGTTGCTCCTGACGGCGTGCTGTCGGTTAGCTATAATGGAGGCGTAACTGTGCAAGCACCCGACCTCACCGACTATAAGCTTATGAACGCAAGTGAGAAGCTACAGATGGAATGGGATGCTGGTGTTTACAGTCCAACTAACGATAAAAGCATGAACCGTTACAACCAACTGTTGCGCAATGTACTGGCAGGCGTTGACACCTATTGGCTGAGTAAGCCACTTCGTACTGCTGTTACACATCGCCATTCGTTGTCGGCTGCTGGTGGAACAGAGGTCTTCCGTTATAGCCTAGACCTCAATGCAGCCTTCAATCCAGGTGTAATGAAAGGTTCGGAACAAAACACCAAGAGCCTTAACTTTAGCATGACTTATCGCAAAGAGAACGTAATGGTTGGTGCAAGCATCAATCTTTCGGAGAGTGGTGGACATAATTCGCCCTATGGCTCGTTCTCTGAATACACACGCGTAAATCCTTATTACCGCCCAACAAACGAGTTTGGGGAGTATTTACAGCAGCTAGATAACCACACGGGTGCTGGAAGTGTGCCCATCGCCAACCCATTATACAACGCCAATGTGGGCATTAAAGACCTCACAAGCAACACCAATATCACTGCTAGTCTGAATTTGGAATACCGCTTGTTGAAGAACTTACGACTCACCGAAAACCTGTCGTACATGCGCGGAATGGCTAGAACAGAGAATTTCTTGCCCGCTGCACACACCTCTTTTATAACCGAATTGGACAAGACTTTACGCGGACGCTACACTAAGAACACAGGAGAAATGACCTCGTGGTCGAGCAACTTGGGGCTTAACTGGAATATGTCGTTGCGCAAACATTTATTCAGCGTGTTTGGTAACTGGACACTTAGCGAAGACCGTAGCAACTATGTGAATCTCTCTGCCGTGGGCTATCCAGACCCACATATGGACGATTTCATCTTTGGAAACAAGATGACAACCAGCCCAAGCGGCTCTGAATCTATCGCAAGGTCGATGGGATTTATTACACAGCTTTCGTATAGCTACGACAATCGTTATTCGGTAGACGTAAATGTGAGCAGCGAAATAACCTCAAGATACGCCGATCACAACCTTACACCATTCTGGAGCGTGGGCTTAAGATGGAATGCTTATCGCGAAAAATGGCTTGAAGGGCGCGTTTCGAACCTCGTTTTTAGAGCTACATATGGTGTGACGGGTGCGCAAAACTCTAGTCCTGCAGATGCTATCGAATACTATACGTTTAGTCAAACAATGCGGCCTTATGCTTCGTTCTCTACATTGGGCGCAGTGCTCTCGCGCTTAAACAATCCCGATATCAAGTGGACCAAGACCGATAACCTTAGCCTTGGCTTTGATGTGGGCGTATGGAAAAACCGCATTAACCTGTCGTTCAACTATTATGATAATATTAGTAGGCAGCTGTTAACCAACTACGACCTTGCTCCCTCAACAGGTTTCGAGTCGCAATATATTAACGCTGGCGAATTGCAAAACCGCGGTTTCGATGCCACACTCAATGTTATTGCCTTGCAAAACATCCGTAAACAGTTCTATTGGACCGTGGCTATGGGTATGAACCACAACCGTAATAAGATACGTAAGATATCTGATTATCTGCGTAAAATGAATGAAGAGCAACTCAAATCTAAGTCTGCTCCGCTGCCTGTTTACCAAGAAGGTAAGTCAACCACTACATATTATGCAGTGCGCTCACTAGGCATTGACCCCATGACTGGTAACGAAGTGTTCCTCACTCGCAATGGTGAAAAGACCTTTAACTGGAACTCAGCAGACAAAGTTCCCGTTGGCGACACCACACCAAAGATTAATGGAACCATCAGTTCTTCTGTCAATTGGCGCGACCTTTCGTGCACATTAGGCTTCGTATATCGATGGGGTGGCATTGTTTATAACCAAACATTGGTAGACAAAATTGAGAATAGCAACATCGCATATAATCTCGATCGCCGTGCTGCACAAGACCGTTGGCACAATCCTGGTGATGTGACGATGTATAAAAGGATTGACCTTAACGGTTCGCAAACGCCTGCTTCCGACCGCTTCATTATGAAAGATAACGAACTGCGATTGGCAAGTATCAATGTTGGCTATCGCTTTAAACAAGCCGATTATAAGTTGCTGAGCCGACTAAACATCGATGTGTTGTCGCTTAACTTCACCACCAACGACCTCCTTCGTCTGTCAACTGTGAAGATGGAACGTGGTCTTGGATATCCATTCTCACGTTCTTACTCTCTCTCTTGCTCCATTATCTTTAAGTAACTAGCGTTATGAAGCACTTAAAATTCCCCTCCCTATTATATAAGGTGTGCCGAATGGGCACCTGCTGTTTGGCACTATCGCTTGTCACAGCTTGTTCGGATTGGTTCGATGTGAGCCCTAAAACCGACCTTAAGGCCGAAGAATTGTTCTCTACCGAGGCTGGTTTCGAAAGCTCACTCACTGGCATCTACCTCATGATGACCGACCAAGGCGCTTATGGTGGCAACATGTCGTTTGGCATGCTCGACCAATTGGCACAACAATACGATTACATCCCCGATGGTGCTAACGACCGTATGGCTATCTATAACTATGCCACAGCCACAACAGATGGCTTCCGCACCAAGCAAAAGCTGGCTCAATCGTGGTTAAAACTCTATAACATTATTGCTAATTGCAATAATCTTCTTAAATGGCTCGACAATAAAGGAGAAGCCGTTATTCGCAATGCTAATACAAGAAATGCATACAGAGCCGAGGCACTTGCTGCTAGAGCTTATTGCCAATTCGATTTGCTTAGGGCGTGGGGGCCATGGAAGTATGGCACAGATGCAACGGCTGCAGCTGCTAACTGCATTCCATATAGAAAGGTGGCCGATAATTCTAAACAACCACTTTTGCCCGCAAAAGAAATTGTGGCTTTAGCATTGAAAGACCTCAATGAGGCTAAACAACTGTTGGCAAACGAGAAAAAACTGCGCCTTGACGACAGCGAACGTCGCTTTAGATTTAATTATCATGCTGTGAACGCGCTCCTGGCGCGCATCTATTGCTATGCTGGCGATGCCACCAATGCTGTGGCTTGCGCCAAAGAAGTGATTGATAACTGTGGATTGACCTTGGCTTCAAGCAATCAAGACGACCCCGTGCTCTTCTCAGAATGCCTTTGTGCACTTAATCTCTACCATCTTTCGCAGTCTCTTTCTTCGCATTGGGCCGATGGAGATAAGTACACTAGCCAGTATTTTATTCGTTCCGAACGTTTTAATAGCTACTTCGAAGTGTCTGGCGACCGTCGTGAAGACATGCGTACTAAGTCGGCTGCGTTCTACGAACACGCCTCTACCAAAACGGCTTTGTCTCGCAAATACAACACCAATCCTAAAGAAGCAATCCCCTTGATACGCCTTCCCGAGATGTATTACATCCTTTGCGAAATGACACCCGACCTCAATCAGGCGGCACAATACTTAAATATGGTGCGCAACAAACGTGGATATTCGCGTTCGCTCAATGTGAACTTTGCTAACGAAGCCAGTCGAACCACAGCCTTAGACCGCGAGTTCCGCAAGGAATTTTATGCCGAAGGGCAATACTGGTTCTTCTTGAAACGACATGGAATGACGACTCTTGCTTACGACAACACCGTTACCTTGTCGAAAGAACGCTACGAATTCCCACTTCCTGATGCCGAGAAAGAATATGGCTGGACGGCATCTCACGATGCGCAAAACGGCGCAAACACCACTCATAACAACCCTTAAACCACGATGAAAATGAAGAATAAGTTTGGATATGTATTTGCCGCGGCTTTTGGTTGCATGCTCTCTACTGCGTGTAGCGAACAAACCGTGCCTACTTACGATGCAAATGGCGACGGCGTTTACTTTAGCTATGGCAATAAAGAGGCGCTTAACGCAACGGTTAACTTTGCCGACTCCATTCTCACTGCTCCCAAAGAGATTGGCGTTTCTTTGAAACTCAAACTCATGGGACGCGATAGCGACCATCCCAGAAAGGTGGTTCTCAAGTCAAGAGCCGTTGAAGGTGTGGCACAAGCCATGGTCGTTTGTCCGGAGGTTGTGTTTAAACCAGGCGAACACGAAAAAACTGTGACGGTGTTGGCTCAACGTCCTTCTATCGTTGATTCTACTTTTCAAGCACAAGTTTACATTGATGCCAGCGACCCCGAATCACAAATTGGCGAAGGTATTAAGGATTTCCAAGCGTTTACCGTGCATGTGAAAGAAGCCTATTCTAAGCCTGCTCAATGGGATGGCATGGCCAGTTCGTATCTAGGCGAATGGACTGCTGATAAGATGAAGCTGATGGTAAAGGTTACAAAGCGTAACGATTTCTATAACGAACGCGACTATTATAAGTTTGTACAATGGAATCTTGCGGGCGTCGACAGCTTGCGCAAGGTGCAAAAGGCCTCGCCACAAACTGCCATAACGATAGCCATCCCCTTTACTAACGACAACGCTTACGAGAAGCCTTGGTATTGGTCCTCGCTACAAGATACTTATTTGGGCAACTATCAAAGTGGAGCTTTCGTGGGACTTTGCAACAGTATGGATATCACAACGGCCAACGAATATGCTCAATTGGGTGGAAACGAGGCCACGATGAGAAAACTAAACCTCAGTGCGGTGCACCTCATGATGCAGCGATACAACACCTTCTATCTTGATGGATGGCGTTCGGGCGATTCGTATAAGGGCAATTTTTACATTCCTATGATGGCTAATGCCAACTACGAACTCGTCGAGCCACAGCCTTGGAAAGACGAACAAGGTGGAAAGGCGTTGATAGAAAAGTACTACGGAACGTATTCTGCAGCCAAATATCGCTTTATGATTAGCGTTTGGCTCGAACATAAAGGGACCGACTTTGTACTCAATCAGATGTTCCCCGTGATGAACGAGTGGGGAAATGTGCATTGGGATAGTTCAATTGGCGGTGAAGCTGCCATCAAGGCTTGCAACAAGTTGTTCCGCGAAAAACTTTCACACGGCTCTTATCCCTTCACTTTCCCAAACGTGCCTTAAGGCATTGAGGATAAGGCAAGGGGCGTTGGGCGCTCTGCTTTGATAGCATCGCCTGGCGCATGTCATATCATTAACGTTTAAATAATCCTAGAAATGACGAATAACATAACCATATTAGAGGTACGCAAGCACATGATAAGAGCTGCGCGAACCGCGCAAAGCGCTGTGAAGGCCGTTAAAACGGTGGTGCCATTTACTGAAACACCAACCCCCGCTGCCGCAATAGAGCAGGGCATGGCGCATCATTCCTTACCCCTTTCCACGTGGAAGATGGTTGGGGGTAAGGCTGTTTGTCTCTTTGTACTAGCTGCTGGCTTGTTTACTGCTTGCTACGAAGACAAAGGTAACTATACGTATAACTTCGATAGCATGAATTCTATCGATACGCTTATATTCACTCCAGCCACAGTTGAGATGCTTACGGGGCAGACCATCGAGTTTACACAGCCTCTCACCGAACGCGAAACGCATAAGCGAATCGAGGTGCAAGTACCCCAAACGCTACAATCAGGGCTCGACCAGTTAGACTTTACCTGGATTCGTTCTTATCAAAAGGGTAAGGAGACCATTTCTGATACGGTAAAGACGAAAGGCTATTTGGATGTGGAACTGCCTGTGGGAAAGACCACACGCTTTAATGTTCGCTTGCAGGTTTACGACCGCACCACTGGGCTTTCGCGCTATCAAAACTTTGCAGTAGCCACCCGCCCCATCTATAAAAACAGTCTTTTCTTCCTCCATGGCAAGCCTGGAAGCGTACTCTTGGGTAATGTTGAGAAGGTGGGAGCCGTTACCAATGTTCGTAGCGATGCTTATAAGCTTATTTATAAAGACGAGAAAAATCCCTTTGTCGATGCCTATAAGCTGATGTTTCATTATGGCTTGGTTGCCGAAGGACGAGATTTTGTGAAGAAATACAACTTCATTGTGTTCTCTAGTAAGGGCGTTGTGAAAACCTACGACCCATTTGGTATGACGCCACGTCTCACTGCTTATAAAGATTTTGTGGTGCCAATGAGTGCGCAAGGCACGTTCTTGCCCGACAAAATTGGTATGGAGGGCGACCCTTCTAATCAGTCCGACTTCTATTATATGCTTGGTAAAGACGGACGTTTCCTTACGGCGCGCACCATCCCTGCTTTCAAAACACCAGCCACCGAGGGTTCTGTGGCCAACTATAACGTTACAGCTTGTGCCATCTCGGCCAACAATTTTGTGTTCTGGGATGCACGCAACAATCGCTTCTTGTATGTTAACAAAGACGATGGTTATGGCATCTGGGCCGAACAACAGGCATATCAATCGCAACTAAACAATCCTGTGCTCGATGCCCATGTTGACTTCTCAGGACTTAAGGCTGCGCTATCGCCCGTTGGAAAGAAAGCTGTTTATGGCTTTATTCAATATCGCGAGAACTACGATAAGGCCACACCTTATTTTATTTTCCGCGATAAGGATGCACCCAACTATTATCTCTATCAACTCACCTCTACGGCTGCCGAGACCGATAAGGATAATGGTGGTAGTAGCGACGAACCTGCATACACCATCAAAGCAAAGAAATTGGAGGGCTTCACACCATCCATCTTGGCTACTGTGATGTACAACACGTGGTTCAGCACCAATTATGTTTTCTATGCAGATGGTGGTGACGTGGTGCGATACAACACCAATAACGGCGATAAAACTGTGCTCTATTCGGCTCCTGCTGGATATACCATCACTTGTATGAAGTTCCGTTCAGAAGATAACTTCCTTTATTCTGCCGACTTGGGTCGTTATCTCACCATCGGTATGAATAAAGGTGACAATGGTGCTATCGCCGAAATAAAACTCAATACGGCATCAGATGTTGACGAGTCTTTCGCGACGCTGTTCTACGACGCTGATAACGATGGACGAAAATTGGGTAATATTCTCGACTTCCAGTTTGTTCGCGAGTATTCTTATTCGTTGCCTATTAGATAGAAAAGTGATTGATGAGTCTGCGAATTGATGAGTTTATGCGTTAATGAATAGCTCACTAAACACAAAACACGTTGATGGCAGGCTCATTAGTCCCAGGCCGAGTAGTCATTAGTTTCGCTCAATAGCAAAAAAAATCATAAATAACACCTCTAATTATGTATAAAATCTTCTTAACGGTATTGTTTTCGGTTCTTAGCACTTCGCTCTTTGCCCAAGCTTCTAGTAGCATTGAAGGCAAAATAGAGGGCATACCCGTAGGTAATTTGCAACTTCTTGTGCGCAATTCTGAAACTGGTTGGAATACCGTTTGCACCGTTCCATTCTCCAATGGACGCTTTTCCATGCCCAATATCAAAATCTCTGAGCCCATGCAAGCTCGTTTAGGTGTGGTGGGTTATCAAGGTGGTTTCTCGTTTTTTATCGAACCTGGTACCAGTTATAACGCTTTATTACGCGATGGCGAGGGATGGTTTATACATGGTAAGGGACTCCAAGACACCGATTTGGCTTATCAAGAGCGTTGCATGAGCATGATGAAAAGCTTATCTGCCTTACAAAATCGAGCCGATAGTCTTCGTAAAGCCTTGCGCTATGGTAGCGCAAGCCGTGTTAACGACACTATCGCACAAATGCGCAAAGCGCTCGAAAACGAACGTGCAGCCTTTCTCTCGGCCAACAACAACATTCTCTCGGCAGCCATTATGTTGCAAGATGCCGAAAGCCAAGATGCGTCTTTGGAAGTGTCTAAACAACTTTATGCTCAACTGGGAGATAAGGCTAAGCAAAGTCGTTGCGGACAAATCTTGCAACAACGCATATTGCGTTTGCAGATGATAAGCAAGGGTAGCAAAGCACCCGACTTTACTTTGCCCACTGCCGAGGGACGTAGTTTCACCCTCAGCAAAATGCCTGGTAAGGTTAAAATCGTTGATTTCTGGGCTTCGTGGTGCGGACCGTGTAGGCTCAATAATCCCATTTTGCGACAGCTCTATGCCGATTATCATGCTGCAGGATTGGAGATTGTTAACGTGTCGCTCGATGAAAAACGCGACCGTTGGCTTGCTGCCGTTAAGCAAGATAAACTCACTTGGACACAAGTGTCGTCGCTAAAGGGTTGGAAAGACGAAGTAGCAAAGCTATACAGTGTCACTGCCATTCCAGCTATATTTGTGCTCGACGCCAACAATAACATCTTGGCTACCGGCCTACACGGTGAAGACCTGCGTAAGTTTGTTACCAGATTGTTTGCCGAAGAGACCGAAAAGTAAGGGTATTATGTGATGGAGATAGCCTAGAGGCTGCTCACAGCGGTATCGCTTAGCTGCAAAAGCCTGTTTTCTCCATCATATCTGTGTTTTAAAACAACAAAAAACAACATAACAAACAACATGAAAAAAGAAGTCCTCAGTGTGTTGCTGCTCTGTGCCTGCCCAGCTATGGCACAGCAAAGCAATAACTATGTGATAAAAGGAACAATGAGTGTCGACTCGTTGCGCTATACGCCCGAGCGCGTAAAAAAGGTGTATCTCACCCATGAAGTTCAGGGACAAGACATTGTTGTCGACTCTGCTGTGGTGCAAAATGGCCAATTTAGCTTCAAAGGTACTGCGCCTGGTGCTGTTGCTCCCTATCACATCACAGGTTTCGACAATGGCGCTGTGCAGCTGTTTCTTGAAGCGGGAGAAATCACCGTGCTACCTTTCGATGCACGTTTCCCCGTGGGTGCAAGGGTAAAAGGTACGCCCACCAACGATGCTTTATTTGCTTATCAAAAAGCAAACGATGCCAGTGTCGATGCTGCTAAGGTGCGAATGGACAAGGTTATCTCTAGTCTTCCACCCGAAAAACGTAACGACGAAAAGGCGTTCTTCCCTTATCAGCGTGCCACTTACTATGCCAATAGCTTGTCGCATCGCACGGCGGCCATGCGTTTCGTGGCCAGTCACCTCGATTCTCCTTTTGCCTTATACATCATTAAGTACGACCTTTTTAGGTTCTTTACACCACAAGTGCTCGAAGAAACCTATCTCAAAGCCGTGCCTGCTGATGTACGCAAGCACCCTATGTATCGCGAACTAACCAACTTGGTGCGCGCTGCCAACCTCGAAGTGGGCAAACCTGCTCCCGATATTGATGGTCAAACACCCGATGATAAGCGCCTGGCCTTGTCAGACTTGCGTGGAAAATACGTGCTCATTGACTTTTGGGCGTCGTGGTGTGCTCCGTGTAGACGTGAGTTCCCTGTTATCAAGCAGGCTTTGGCCGAGACGCAGGGCAAAGTGCCTTTCGTGGTGTTGAGCTATTCTATTGATAGCAAAAAGAAAGAGTGGACAGACTGCATCGAGCGCAATGGCCTAAAGCATGCCAACTGGTTGCATATCTCTGCCTTGAAGGGATGGGGCTCGCCTGCTGCTAAGTTGTATAATGTTGAGGCCGTTCCTCGCACGGTGCTCATTGATCCCGATGGCAATATTTTGGGCTTCGACTTACGTGGCGAACAGCTCATCGAAGCTGTAAGGAAACTAAAAGCAGTTGATACCAAGCAAGCCAATGGCTCAAAGGGGCAGAATATGATTAAGGCGGCTGTGATTAACGAGGCGCAAACCATCCCCGACAAACCGCTTTACGAGCAGTATGTGGCACTTGAACGTCAACGCGACAAACAAATTGCCGATGGTATTGCACAACTTCGAGCCACTAAAGGCGAAGCTTATCTCAATACGGCTGAAGGAAAAACAGATGTTGCCAGCATTCGCGGCATTGCCGAAATTTCGTGGATTGCCGAACGCTTGCAGTTCTTGCTCGACAACAATACTTCTGAATTGATGCCTATGCTTATGGAACGCGACATGCTACCACTGTTTAATAAAGAATATGGCCGCCAACTTTCGGCCTCTGTTGCACCACAGGCACAAGGTTCTGCCTACGCTCGTTCTCTAGAAAACAGTGTGCGTTCGCGCATGTTGATGCAGGGAAGCGATGTGCCCGATATTGCTTTGCCTTTGGCCAATGGCACTGTTAAACAACTTAGCAACAGCACAGGCAAATATGTGCTTTTAACGTTCTGGGCTTCGGGCAATGCCGATAGCCAACGCGAATTGGCTAAGCTAAAACAACTTTACGCCGATAGCCGCGCTTCGAAAGATAAGTTTGAGATGATTGGTTTCTCTCTCGACACCAACGCCAAAGAATGGAAAAAAACCGTTAAGTCGCTTGGTATTGAGGCTGCAGGATGGTTGCAAGCTTGCGACTTCAAGGGTGAAGCCTCGCCTTCGGTACGCCTTTTCAACGTTGAACACGCACCAATGCACGTGCTTATCGACCCAGAAGGCAAAGCCATCTCGCTTACGCTTCAAGGCGATGAACTGGAGGCACGCGTTAAACAAATTCTCTCGGGCGACCTCTATTATCAGAAAGAAGAACCTAAGAAATAAAACTTCTTGCCCTGGTGCGAACTTTGGCACGCATCAGGGCTCTGTTTATACACCACACCATGTAAACGCTGGACTTGCGCAAACAAGTTCAGCGTTTTTCTTTTGTGGCTTATTTCTTCGTTTTTCCGAGCTCTGCCCTCGCATGGCCCAACCTCTTTGTTTTTCATTACGCCTTTATAAAGCTCATGATAAATGCTGTGAAAGCTGTTTTCAGCCCGCAATGACCTCTATAGGGTGTTTGTAAACAGTGATGTTGATGATAACACGTTTTATACAGCGTAACACGCGGTAGAAGGCCTTGTTGTGCCTAATACACGCGCTTTTCCCGAATAAATGTATTACTTTTGCATGTGTGTTGCCCTTATTAAGGCCATACACAACCTAAAACGCAATATACATGATGCAGAACGACGAACAACAACAAATAGACGAACAGATGATGCGCAAGGCTTTGACCGAGGCTCGGTTGGCTTTGCAAAAAGGCGAAGTGCCTATTGGGGCGGTTATTGCTTGCAAGGGTAGGGTGGTGGCGCGTGCGCATAACCTCACCGAAACGCTTTGCGACGTCACCGCACATGCCGAAATGCAGGCCATAACGGCTGCTGCCAATATGCTCGGAGGCAAATATTTGCCCGAATGCACACTCTATGTCACGGTCGAACCCTGTCCTATGTGTGCTGGCGCATGCGGATGGGCACAGTTGGGACGCATTGTTTATGGTGCGCGCGACGAGAAACGGGGTTACGAGCGTTTTGCTCCCAAGGTGCTACATGCTAAGGCCACGGTTACGGTTGGCGTGCTTGAGGATGAATGTAGCGATTTGATGAAAAACTTTTTTGCCGATTTGCGCAAGTAATTTTTCTCGTGTCTTGTGCTTGCTTAGCATTGTAAGTGTTCTTAGTGTTCGCCAATGCAAACTAATGTGCCGTGTAGCCAGGCTCGCAAGCGTGTTGAAAGATGGGAACTTGTTGCTTGTCTTATTCTTTTTACGCAGTTCACCACTGCCTTCAAGAATAACACAAGCAATGTGCTCAATCATATACAATATCTAAACAACTCTAGCGATTGCGATTGGGGTTAATTTATGATGCTGGTTTTCGCAAAACAGCATTCTTCTCTTTTTGTTAATTTGGTAATAAAATTTTGCAAAACACATGCTTTCGGCCAAACCATTCTAGCGAAAATTTAGGCCAAAAACCTACATTTTACATCCTTTTTAAGCCCTCCGAATTTTATTTTTACATCAACTTTGAACGCAACAACTGCGTTTTGCACCATTTTACCTTTCTATTTTGTCGTTGATGCGCCATTTTTTATTGCCAAAAATACAGCATTTTGTCGCTAAAAAGCTACTTTTTAAGGTGTTTTTTACTCTAAAAACATGGGAGAAGTTTTGCATTGAGCATACCAAAACGTAGACAAATATGTGTAAAATGTACCATTTAGCCTTGCATTTTGCATGTGTTAGCCTTGCGTTTTCTATGAGTTAGCACTGCGTTTTGCATGAGTTAGCACTGCGTTTTGCTGCATTTAACGTTGTGTTTTGCTGCAAACAGCATAAAATCTTATGCAAAACACGGTTAATTTCGTCGAAAATTCGTTTTTCAAGACGCGTCACTTAAGTTCTTTTTTCTCTTCAACAAACTCTCGCGAGAATCGATTATTTGCGAGCGAGTGGGCTGTTGATGAGAAAAAAGCCACTCATAATGTTAAAATTTATGTGAAATATTTTACATTTTGTAGGTCCGCACAACTTAAATCCCCAATAAAGCAAGGTTAAAAACATATAAGCCCACGATTGCACCCCACGAAAGCGTTAAGGTCGAAATAAGCTAGAACGCTATTTTCGTGGCGTGCGCGCAAATAAAGGAGTCGCTGTTAGCCTAAGCCTAGTGTCTTAGTTCACGTCTAAGCCCATTTCTTGAGCCTTCTTTATCAAAAGTTGCATCAGCGGTTCGCGTTCGTTAGGCACGCGATTATCTAGCACAGCATCCTTCAGCGTTTGTTTAAGCGTGCCAACCTCGCGGCTCGGCCCTAGGTGAAATATCTCCATAATTTCGTTACCATCTATCACAGGTTGCAGCAAGCGTTTATAATCGCGCTCCTTGAGGTCGGCCAGTTTTTCGCGCACAATGCGGAAATTGTCTAAGAACCGTTGCTTCTTGTTATGGTTTTTGCTGGTGATGTCGGCCTCACAAAGCGTCATCAGGTCGTCTGTATCGTCGCCAGCATCGTTCATCAAGCGTCTCACAGCACTATCTGTAACATTGTCTTCGGCAATAACAATGGGGCGCATGTGCAGGTCAACCATTTTTTGCACATACTTCATCTTTGCATCGAGTGGCAGTTTCAAGCGTCTAAACATGTCGGGTACCATCTTTGCGCCTATAAAGTTGTGATTATGGAAAGTCCACCCCGCTGCAGGGTCCCAGCGTTTTGTTTTGGCTTTACCCACATCGTGCAGCAAGGCCGCCCATCTAAGCCACAGGTTATCAGTGGTTCGGCAGATATTGTCTAGCACTTCGAGCGTGTGGTAGAAATTGTTTTTATGTGCCCGTCCGTTGCGAGTCTCCACATTATCCAGTCTAGTGAGTTCGGGAAAAATAAGTTGAAGCAGTCCGCAGCGGTGCAATTCCACAAACCCACGACTGGGTTGCGGCGTCATCATAATTTTGTTTAGTTCGTCGGCAATACGTTCGCCGCTAATAATTTTGATGCGTTCGGCATTTCGTGTAAGTGCATCAAACGTTTCGTCTTCGATAAAGAAGCGCAGTTGTGTGGCAAATCTCACACATCTCAGCATGCGCAGCGGGTCGTCAGAGAAAGTAATATCGGGGTCGAGCGGTGTGCGTATAATACCATCTTCAAGGTCGTATATCCCATCGAAGGGGTCGACCAGTTGTCCAAAGTTTTGGGCATTAAGGCAAACTGCCATGGCGTTGATGGTAAAGTCGCGTCGGTTTTGGTCGTCTTCCAGTGTGCCATTTTCCACGATAGGCTTACGCGAGTTGTGGCTATAACTTTCTTTTCGTGCACCCACAAACTCAATTTCATATCCTTTGAACTTCACTTGTGCCGTTCCAAAGTTACGAAACACCGATATGTGCGTTTTTTTCCCAAGTTTTTTACGCAGTGCGTCGGCCACTTGTATGCCACTGCCCACAACAACCACGTCTATATCATTAGACGGGCGTTCCAAAAATAGGTCGCGAACATATCCTCCCACCACATAGCAAGGCACGCCAAGGGCATCGGCAGCTTCGCCTATTTGGTGAAAAATGTCTTTATCGAGGAGTTCTGCCAGTTGGGCATTTGATAATATCTTCATTCTAAATACAAGTCTTTTTAATGGTGCAAAGTTACGCATAAAAGTTGATAGTTGCTTGTTGTGCATTATATTTTAGGAGACTATGTTGTCAAGATGTGTTTCGCTGAAGCGGTGACAGGCAGGTTGTGGCTTAGCGAATACAAAATGGAGTGCAATTTGTAGAATAAATTTTAAAATACGCAAAGAGGGTTCGGCGGTTTCGCTTTTTATTATTACTTTTGTAAATTATGGTGCTTCAAGGGGCAATTTGGAACGCATAAGGCGAAACGAGCGATGTTTGCCATTTGTGTATAAAATAACAATACCCCTAACTACATCAAAAGCCCATGAACCCAATAACCGATAACCCCCCAAAGGATGAGCTTAATGGCTTGTAAAACACTAGAAATGAAAAAGATATTTTTGTTTTTGGCCCTCGTTGCTGTAACAGCGAGCTGCCAAAAGAGCGAAGACGAGAAGGCTGCACCGCTGCTTGCTAAGATAGATAGCTTGTATAAGGCAGCACAATATCAGGATGTGCTCGACTCTATTAGTGCGTTGCGCGACCGTTTTCCGCGCGCCATCAATGCCCGAAAAACTGCATTGAGCCTTTGGCAAACAGCGTCGATGAAGTTGGCGCAGGTGGATATAGCTCGTACCGACTCGGCTTTGCAGGTGCAAGAGGAGGCATTAAAGGTCACAAACCTCACTTCTCAACACAAGGCGCGATTGCTGGTTAGGCGCGATTCGTTGAAAATTCGTTACGAGGCTCTTTGCCAAATGGTGAAGGCTATTCAGAAAAAACAAGCGCAATGATGGCGCGCATGGCACGATAACTCGTGCCTTTTCTTTTGTCGTTTGCCGATAATTGTGTAATTTTGCAGAACTTAGGCTGCGCTCGGCAATGCAAAAGCCAGCTTTAATTGCGCTCGCTTGCACTAAGTTTGCAGAACTTAGGCTGCGCTCGGCAATGCAAAAGCCTCGCGTGTTGAACAAGCAATGTGTTTAAGCACACCACGTATAATGGCCTAAAAACATAAGAACGATGACACAACAAACAACAACAGAAGTACAGTTTGAAGACACGCTCAAGGAGTGTGCAGACCTTTTTACGAGAAAACTGCACGACTATGGCGCGTCGTGGCGCATTCTAAGGGCCACATCGCTAACCGATCAGCTCCTGATTAAGGCCAAACGCATTCGCTCGCTCGAAATAAAACGAACGGCAATGGTGGATGAAGGCATTCGCCCCGAATTTATTGCTCTGGTGAATTATGGCATTGTGGGACTGATACAGTTGGAAAAAGGGTTTGCTGATGAAGTAGACCTAACACCTGAAGAGGCTCTAAACCTCTATAATCAGTATGCCAACGAGGCACTCAAACTGATGCTTAAGAAGAACCACGATTATGATGAGGCGTGGCGAATGATGCGGGTTAGTAGCTATACCGATCTTATACTCACCAAGTTGCAACGCATAAAAGAAATGGAAGACCTTGAAGGAGGAACGCTGGTGAGCGAAGGTATTGATGCCAATTACATGGATATCATTAACTATGCTGTGTTTGGCGCCATCAAGTTGAAAGAAAATCAAACCGCTTGACGCACACACACGTGGCAAAAAAGCGGTTTTTCCATAAGGGATAACCAACAAGGCCTGTGACGTTAACAGGTACTCAGCATTTAGAAAGTGAACCGATTGATATATATACTTACCAATGTGTGCCGGCTGTTGCTGGCTGCCGTCTTCGTACTCTCGGGGTATGTCAAGGCCATCGACCCACTGGGCACACAATATAAGATTGACGACTATTTAACAGCCGTTGGACTTTCGGGCTACGTTTCTGAATGGATGACACTCTTCACCGCCGTTGTGTTGGCTGCAACAGAGTTTGCTTTGGGCATTTATATGCTCTTCGCCATACAGCGCAGATTGGTTTCGAAGCTGCTGATGGTGCTGATGAGCGTGATGACTCTCATCACATTGTGGGTGTATTTCTTTAACCCTGTGAAGAATTGTGGGTGTTTTGGCGATGCCATCCATCTCACCAACGGGCAGACCTTGGCCAAAAACATTGTGCTGTTGCTGGCTGCTGTGGTGGTGGCAAAATGGCCCTTGCACATGGTAAGATTTGTTTCAAAGAGCAATCAATGGATTGTTACCAATTATACACTGCTCTTCATCATCGTGTCCAGTGCCTGGTGTCTCTACACTTTGCCCCTTTTCGACTTCCGACCCTATCATGTTGGGGCCGACCTACGCAAGGGAATGGAAATCCCTCCAGGTGCAAAACAACCCCAATTCGAAACAACCTTCGTACTTAGTAAAAACGGAGAGACACGCGAATTTACGTTAGAGAATTATCCAGACTCAACGTGGACCTTCGTAGATAGTAAGACCGTGCAGACCGAAGAGGGCTACGTGCCTCCTATTCACGATTTCTCTATCGAAGACCCTAACAATGGTGACAACATCACAACCGAGGTGTTAAACCGCAAAGGATACACTTTCTTGCTGATATCGCCATTCTTGGAACATGCAGACGATACCAATTTTGGTGCGATTGACCAGATTTATGAGTATGCCAAGCGACATAACGTGCCCATGATGTGCCTAACGGCAAGCGGAGACGCAGCAATTAGCCGTTGGCAAGACCTCACTGGGGCCGAATATCCTTTCTATATCACCGATGGCACCACGCTCAAAACAATGATAAGAAGCAACCCTGGGCTAATGCTGATTAAAGATGGTGTGGTGATTAATAAATGGAGTCATAACGCTCTGCCCCAACTAAAAAGGCTAGATGCACCGCTCGAGAAACAGAGTATTGGACAAATAGACCCCGCTAGCGTAACGGCACGCATCACCAAGGTGGTGCTTTGGTTTGTGCTCCCACTGTTCTTGCTCACCTTGGCCGACCGACTTTGGACGTGGACAAAATGGATTAAGAAACAAAGAAGACGCAATAAATTATATACACTGTTAAAGATAAAAAGAAGAAAAATGAGAAAAAAGATCGTAGCAGGTAACTGGAAAATGAACCTCAACCTGCAAGAAGGCCTGGCATTGGCAAAAGAAGTAAACGACGCTTTGGCAGCCGACAAACCCAATTGCGACGTGATTATCTGCACTCCTTTCATACACTTGGCTAGCGTGGCTGGTGTTTTGGATAGCCAACTCGTAGGACTGGGTGCCGAAAACTGCGCCGACAAAGAGCAAGGTGCATACACTGGCGAGGTTTCGGCCGAGATGGTGAAGAGTACTGGTGCACAATATGTAATACTTGGACACTCTGAACGTCGCGAATATTACAATGAAACACCCGAGATTTTGAAAGAAAAAGTGCTACTCGCACTAAAAAATGGTTTGAAGGTGATATTCTGCATCGGCGAAACTTTGGCCGAACGCGAAGCTAATAAACAAAACGAAGTGGTGAAAGCCGAACTCGAAGGCTCGGTGTTTAACCTCTCTGCAGAAGAGTTTGCTAACGTTATCGTGGCTTACGAACCTATCTGGGCCATCGGTACGGGTAAAACTGCTACTGCTGAACAAGCTGAAGAAATTCATGCTTTCATTCGTTCGGTTATCGCTGAGAAATATGGTAACGAGGTGGCTGAAAACACTTCTATCCTCTATGGCGGTAGTGCTAAACCCAGCAATGCACCCGAACTGTTTGCTAAACCTAATATCGACGGTGGTCTTATCGGCGGTGCTGCATTGAAATGCGCCGACTTTAAGGGTATTATCGACGCTTGGAAGAAATAACAAGCAATGAAACTTCTTGGCGGAGTGGCTCTTTTGGGCAACGAAAGCTTGCTTACAGGGCTGCTCCGCTATACTTAACATCCACTTCTCTAACGCGGAGTGCCTGCTTAAATACCAAAACAAAACTTGGCTACACACAGCGCACGCCCCAACATCCATATCAATGAAACGTCTGGTAACGCTTATCACCATATTGGTTTGTACAACAATAGCCGTAGAGGCACAAACCTTTACCGACTATTTGCGCCGTCGCGACACCAAAACGCAAGGTGTTGTGACCGTCACACAGAGTGCCGCAATAGAACAATTGGTTAACGGCAAGGGTAACGCAGGGAAGTGGGCTAACCCAAATCCCAACGAACGAACAGCTACAACCGTAAACAACGGTTCAACTCTTAACGGTAAAACAACAACCGAAACAAACACCGCCTCGCGATTGCCCAACGACAAGCGTGAAACGGAACAAATGCATAAGAACGAAACCAATAAAAGGGAATCAACACAAAAGAATAACGCCCTTGGCGACGATGGTGGAGACCTAAATATCCCCGTTATAGACACCCGAAAAAAGGTGATGAAGGGCGGTTATAAGGTGGATGGCTACCGCGTGCAAGCCTATGCTGGCGGTAACTCGCGCGACGACAAAAACCGAGCGCAACAAGCTGGCAACCGGATTAAAGCTGCTTACCCCGACCAGCCTATCTATGTGCACTTTTATTCGCCAAGATGGATTTGCCGAGTGGGTAATTATCGCAGCATTGAAGAGGCCACTCGCATGCTCAACGCTATACAGGCGCTGGGGTATAAACAAGCGGTTATCGTGAAAGGAAAAATAACGGTGCAATATTAATATCCACGTTTTCGTTAAGCAAATGAACAATGTCGAGCTTGCTCGTACATTGTCATGGCGAGAATTGGAAATCGCCAACACGGAGCTTTGGGCGAAGTGGAAAGGCAAAACGCACTTTTTGACCAATTGGCCGCCCATTATAAAGAGGTGTTGGCCCTCTTGGGCGAAGACCCCACACGAGAAGGGCTTGAAAAAACACCTATGCGCGTGGCAAAAGCCATGCAGGTGCTTACTCGAGGCTATACACAAGACGCCAGAAAGGTGCTAACCGACGCTCTTTTTGAAGAGAAATACAACCAAATGGTTATCGTTAAAGACATCGATTTCTTCTCGATGTGCGAACACCATATGCTTCCCTTCTTCGGTAAAGTGCACGTTGCCTATATTCCTAACGGCTATATCACTGGCTTAAGCAAAATAGCACGTGTGGTAGACATCTTTAGTCATCGCCTACAAGTGCAGGAACGCATGACACAACAAATAAAAGACTGCATTCAAGACACACTTAAACCGCTTGGCGTGATGGTGGTGGTAGAGGCTAAACACCTATGTATGCAGATGCGTGGCGTGGAAAAACAAAACTCGGTAACCACCACTAGCGACTTTAGTGGCGCCTTTAATCAGGCTAAAACACGTGAAGAGTTTATGAACTTGATACGCCCTAAATAACATTTTTTATAGGTATGAGATGCAAGAAAAACGCAAACATGCGTTTATCTCGTAGTTATAATCAACAATGAACAAAATGAAGAAAACATTTAAAATGGCTGCTTTTGCCCTCTGTGGCATGGCAATGATGTCGTTAACTGCTTGTCTTAATGGTGGTGACGAGGGACAAGAAATTAGGTATAAACAAATCTCTAATACCGAACGCGCGGTTATTATGAATGCCGTTAAAGGCAATTACACCGGCAAATTGTACTTCATAAAAAGCCACATTGAGAATAAATACGACTCGATTAATGTGGCTTGGACCATCACTGCTGATACTATGCTGGTGATAAATAGATTCCCCGTGAAGGCTGTTAGTGGATTAGTGCAAGCTGGAACCGAACTGCAAAACAAAATTTCTAAAGCAGATCCGGCTGAAGTGAAGATGAAAGTGCAGTTGCCTTCGTATCTGCTGGAAGATTATTACACGAAAGGATACTACCTCGCAAACCCTATTGCGGGCGAACCCATCGATGTGAAATGCGACGACACCAACGGCAAACTTACCTTTGCGAACCATATCGAAACTAGAAATTTCCAAACTCAAAGGTTAAGCCAATTGTTGGAACAAAACAATGGCAAACAAGTTGTTCGTTTGCTTATCGAACGTATCACGCTTGATAACCAAACTTACGAAATTAAAATGCCCTTCTATCTTAAGGGCGATAAACAATAATCCTATATGAAGTTTATTTCTTGGAACGTTAACGGACTGCGTGCCGTAGTTGGAAAAGACTTTGAAAGCATATTCAAAACGCTAGATGCCGACTTTTTTTGTCTGCAAGAAACAAAAATGCAGGCCGGACAACTTGATTTGCAATTTGAAGGATACGAGTCGTTTTGGAACTATGCCGACAAGAAAGGCTACTCTGGTACGGCTATTTATACTCGCCATAAACCGCTGAATGTTACTTACGGCATAGGTATTGACCAGCACGACCACGAGGGAAGAGTGATTACTTTGGAGATGAACAATTTCTTTTTGGTAACGGTTTACACTCCTAATTCGCAAGACGAACTAAGAAGATTGGACTATCGTATGCAGTGGGAAGACGATTTTCAGGCCTACTTGCATAGCCTAGACCAAAAGAAACCCGTGATTGTTTGTGGCGATATGAACGTGGCGCACCAGGAAATAGACTTGAAAAATCCGAAAACCAATAGGCGAAATGCAGGCTTTACCGACGAGGAACGACAAAAGATGACACAACTGTTGGATGCTGGATTTACAGATACCTTCCGTTGGAAATATCCCGAAGAGGTTACTTATAGCTGGTGGTCGTATAGGTTTAAGGCTCGCGAACGCAACACGGGGTGGCGCATTGACTATTTTCTCGTGTCGAACAGACTGCAACCCGAAGTGCTTGATGCCAAAATTCACACCGATGTGTTGGGGAGTGACCACTGTCCTGTAGAGCTGGAATTAAAGTAATAGGATGAATGTAAAACACCTCATTGCCAATCGTCGATTATTGCGAAAGGGCAATGAGGTGTTTTTTGTTTCTGCTTGTGAAGATTTTTCTGTTCTTTTCGTTCCTTGAAAAGTGCGTTTTGCCTTTCCACTTCGCCTAAAGCTCCGTGTTGGCGATTTCCAATTCTCGCCATGACAATGTACGAGCAAGCTCGACATTGTTCATTTGGCTTAACGAAAACGTTGGTTTAAACGCAAACGTTTGGCTTTTATTACATTGGTCGCTTCATGGGCATGCAAATTGCGGTTGCACGCTTTTTATCACGCCTGTGTTGGGCCAATACACTACTCGCGCATACTGATAGGGTTGCAAATCGTAGTAAAGTGCACGAGTAATATTATGTTCTTCTTTCGTGCTTCCGTTTTCTCTCTCCCAATAAATGTAGTAATTGGTTCGCTTTCTAGAAGTAGAAGTACTTAGTCCTATCTTACCTTCGTAAACCTTAACATCGTCTATAAAGACATCTCTCACTAAATTCACCGAAATGTAGCACGCATATACACTGGCACCAATGCCCACTAATGCTCTTAAAATGCGCCAATAAAACTTATCTTTTTCCTTCAATGCAACTCTAAACAGTACAAATGCAGTAAAGAAACAAAACGCTGCGTAGCCCAGTTGTTGCACCAAACCCCAGTAACCGTAGGCGCCACTGCGAAATAGAAAGAACAAAGTTCCGAATACCGAAACGATTAGCAGTAGGGCGAGGACGATTTCTTTGAGTGTTCCGTCTTTATATTTCCTAGTCCAAAAGCCTTTTGTGTTGCTTTTCTCGTCTTCGTGATTATCCCACGAGTCTGCATTAGCGCCTTTCTTGCCTTGTATAGCGGCTCTTAACAATCCATCTTGAGCCAGAATAGAATGCCATTCTGCCGAGCCTTCCACCACTAGTCGTTCGCCACGATGGTCGCGTAGGGTAATAGAGACGGGCTTGTCACCATCGTATCTCACTGTCCAGCTTCGTGTCACTTGGTCGTTGTCGTTAGGGCAATTGCTGTTCATCGTTTCGCTTTCCACGGCATCAACATATCGTTTGGCTTGTTCCAATGTTCCTACACCCAAACGATGTGCTGTGGCTACAGCCTCTAACTTGCGTCCTTGTTTTAATAGTTCTATGATTTGTTCTTTCATCGTGAGCTTTGATTATACGTTTTTCCCCAATTAAGCTATTATAAAGTAGCTAGGGGTATTACTCCAATAGACATCGGTAATAATTGAAGAGGCGCTATAAAACCTGTCGTGGGGGAAGTGAAATGTCGCATTGGTGTATTAGCAGTGTTACAACAAGACACGCTATCATCCACCCGATGATATACGCATAGTTATATGTAGAGGTGTCTGTTGGCTTTCCGCTATAATAATTCATCACGCGTTCGTGTCGACCAGTCTTTACATAATACCTCCAAATGCCGACGAAAAGCGCTAAAAAGGATCCACATACATAAAGTATTGAGAGTTGTTTACCAAAAGGCAGCAAGTGTAGTTTATTCAATTTGTCTAACAATATAAGTAAAGGGAATAGTAAACCCATTGTTATTGCGCCTGGTCCGCTTACTTTTCTGTCGCCTCTATCATGGCTTCGTTCGCCTGCAAAGTATATTCTATCAATGATGTTAAAATGTGCCATAACGGTAATTTGGTAAGATTGTAAGACTCTAAAATCTTTGTATCCTAGTTGTATTTGTTTCTATGTGTTATAAAGGTCATTTCGGAAGAAAAGAAGAACCATATTTGGTAATTATAATTGCGATTACTAAGCCCACAGTAATTCCGCTGACAATATAGAAATAGTGGCATCCGCGAGTATCTATTGCCTTGCAGCTATAGTAATTCATTACGCGTTCGTGTCGGCCACGCTTTATATATACTAACCAAACACAGAAATAAAGACCTCCTAAAGCAGCAAGTATGTAAAGGAGCGCGAACTTTTTATTAAAAGGTAGCAGGTTTTGCTCATGCAATTTATTTAATAATGAAAAGAATGGAAGAGTTAAAACATAGACTATCGCACTTGGTCCGTTCATTCTCCTGAAACCTCCAAGGTCATAAAGACGTTCGCCCGCAAAGTATATTCTATCAATGATATTTAGAGGTATCATAATGAAAAAAAACAATGATGTGATGCTATAAGCGGTTTATATGTAAGCTAGTGTGGTGTTATTGGTAAAAATGGTGGATTTCAATTGATGCTTTGTTCTATTTTCTCCACACAAAAAGGTTAAGACGCCAGCGCATACTGTTTAAAAAGCAAACAAACGCCACCCTTGTTTGGGGCAAGAGCAGCGTTTGTGTATGAATACGGAGTGTTTTCTCATCGCAAATGCTAGGTGTAACCATTGACACACCAGCTAATCGATGCAGAACACCGTTTAAATTATCCGTAAATAATCTTTCCGTTCTCGTCTTCGTAAGGACCAAGGTCCTTGCTGTATTGGTTCATGGCGCGCAGACTCATGCCCATGTTCGAAAAACCACCATCGTGGAAGAGTGTTTGCATAGTAACCTTACGAGTAAGGTCGCTAAAGAGCGTAACACAATAGTCGGCACATTCCAATGCAGAAGCGTTTCCAAGTGGCGACATTTTGTCGGCAAAGTCCATCATGTTGTCGATGTCCTTGATGCCCTTACCTGCTGTTGTGGGTGTAGGCGATTGCGAAATGGTGTTGATGCGCACGTTCTTTTCGCGTCCATAGATATAACCAAAGCTACGGGCGATGCTTTCTAGCAAGCTCTTTGCGTCGGCCATATCGTTGTAACCGAAGAATGTGCGATGCGAGGCAATGTATGTAAGTGCCACTACCGAACCATATTCGGCAATTGCGTCTACCTTCTTAGCGGCTTGCAGCATCTTGTGGAAAGAGATAGCCGAGATATCAAGAGTCTTGTTCAGCCAATTGTAGTCCAAATCATCGTATGTGCGACGCTTGCGCACGTTAGGGCTCATTCCAATAGAATGTAGCACAAAGTCGATTTTGCCACCCAATAGCTCTTGAGCTTGTACAAATACATTCTCAAGTTCTTCGTAGTTGGTGGCATCGGCAGCCACAACAGGGGCATTAATCTTCTTTGCCAGCGCGTCTAGTTCGCCCATGCGAAGGGCCATTTCGGTGTTGCTCAGCACAATGCTTGCACCTTCTTCGGCGCAGCGTTCTGCCACTTTCCATGCGATTGACATGTCGTTGAGCGCTCCAAAAATAACACCGCGCTTACCTTTTAATAAGTTGTATGACATAATTGTATTGATAATAATTCCCTGCAAAATTACGCTTTTTACGCTAGAATACCAAGAGAATGATGTGAAAAGGGCTTATAAGCCTTTTTACCCTTTCACCTTTTCTTCGCTCTTTCTCTGCGCAATACGTTTTGTAGTTCGAATACCACGTTGGGATTTTCTTTAGCTACGTTGTCTTTTTCGTATTCGCCCTTTGTCATATCGTAAAGCTGCGGAGCAGGATTATTACCCGTTTCAATCTTCGGACCCCACGAAATCATCTTCTCGCCATCGCTAGGCTCAATAAATTTCCATTGCGGAGTCCGCACCGAGAGTACGCGCGAGTTGCTTTGCTCGATAATCCAGGGGCGACCTTCATTGCTCTTACCCAGGAGATTTTCCATTCGGGCTTCGCTGTCGCTAGCTGCTCCCTTTGGCAATCGAGCACCAATAAGTTGGCCCAAAGACGCAAGCCAGTCTATTTGCGACATCAAAACATTGCTTTGCTGACCGCCCTTTATGCCCTTTTTCCATGATACGATTACGGGAACTGCTGTTCCACCTTCGAACGAACTATACTTGTTGCCTCTGAATGGGCCAGCGGGACTGTGCCCATTGAGTAGTTCTTCGGCTCTGTCGGCATAACCATCGTCAACCACAGGACCATTATCGCTACTCAAAATAATGAGTGTGTTATCGGCCAATCCATATTGCTCTAAGGCTTTCATCAGTTGTCCAACACTCCAATCAAACTGCACAATGGCATCGCCACGATAGCCCATGGCATTTTTCCCGCGGAAACGAGCGTGTGGAAAACGTGGAACATGCACATCGTTCGTAGCAAAATACATAAAGAAGGGGCGATGTTGGTTGTCGCGAATAAAGTTAATGGCGTGCGTAGTGATTGAGTCGGCTATGTTTTCGTCTTTCCAAAGCGCCTTTCCACCGCCCTTCATATAACCAATACGGCCAATTCCGTTAACAATACTCATATCATGCCCATGGCTCGACTTGAGGTTATAGAGCAGTTCGGGATGTGTTTTGCCAGTGGGCTCGCCCTCAAAATTGCGCTTATAGCTCACTTCTATAGGTGCTGTGGGGTCGTAATTGGCCACGTGTCCGTTTTCGATAAACACGCAAGGAACACGGTCGCTCGTGGCTGCCATGATGTAACTATAGTCGAAACCCAAGTCGCCTGGGGCTGCTGGTAATTGTGCATTCCAGTCTTGTTCGCCTCCCTTGTCGCCCAATCCTAAGTGCCATTTGCCAATGGCGCATGTGGAATAGCCCACACTTTTAAACATGTCGGCAATGGTAAACTGCTCAGGACGAATAATCATACCTGCATTTCCTGGTGCGATGTCGGTGTCGGGGCGTCGCCAAGCATATTCGCCAGTGAGTAACGAGTAGCGCGAAGGTGTGCTTGTTGCAGCCACGGCGTGGGCATTGGTAAAGCGGACTCCCTGACTTGCTAGGCGGTTTACATTGGGTGTTTCTACGTTTTTTGCGCCATAACATTGCAAGTCGCCATATCCCAAGTCGTCGGCATAAATGATTATGACGTTTGGACGGCGTGTGTCGTCGGCTCGATTGTTCTTCACCTGTTTAGCTTGTGCACCTACGGCCGTAAGCAATGCGGGAGCTAGGAGCACAGGATAGGTCTTCATTTTCTTCATCGTTTGCAGTATTGTTTGGTTATTTGTCGCTGCACGGGCTGTTCCGCTGGGCAACATAGTTTTGTTTATGCGCACTATGTGTTAGCGCGCGCGTTGTTAAATGTGGTTTTTAGTTTTTATGTTGTTGCATTAAGACTGGCAATGGGTGAGTTGGTGGGGCTTTAATGCCATCTGGAGAGAGGCGAAAATCCCCCACTTTACTACTTGTTACCATCGGTTTGCGCCCTTATACCTGTTGTTTAGAGCGACAAATGTTTTTGTCTTTACCTTAATTTTTGACAAAGGTACATTTTATTTGCGACAAGTCAAACTTTTTTCTTCGATAAATCGTGCGTTTTGCCATAGACAGCTGCTTGTAAACGGTTAGATTGTGGCATAGCATGGTCAGCGAATTTAAGGCCACATTGCCTTAAAACAACATCTTCTGTTTGCCATTTAAGGACAAACAGAAGATGAACGACACTCATAATTGAATGAGTAGCGGAAGCAGAAACAGCGACAACACTTATCGCTTTTTTCTTTTTATCATAAGTAACACCAGCGAAACCACCAACACAAATCCTATTAAAGCAAATGCCCAGGTGTGTTTTTGGATAACACAAAAAGAGATACCCACATCTTTGGCCATTAATCTGTTGCCAGTGAGCTTACAAAGCGAGGGAGGATAATCGGAGTTAAGAAAGGTGAGTTTGTAGTCGATGTTGAACATTGATAGGGCAAGGAAATCGCTTTCGGTCTTTGTTACATCTTTCATGAGCGAATCGTTTTTGAGAATTTCTGAATACACGTCCGAGTGAAAGAAGTTTTTAAACCATTTAGCCCTGTCTGAATAGAGCGCCATGGGGTCGGCTTCTTTAGTGTATTCTTTCAAAAGCGAGTCGTGCAGGGCCACAAATTGCTCTTTGTCTATGGCTTTAGTGGCAATGAGCGAATAGTTTTTGAGAATGGTTTGATAAATCATTTCAAAGTCGTTGGCAACAACCCACTGGGTATATTTGTTTTTAAGGCGCTGTGTGATGTCGTCTATTTCAATACCATTGAGTCCGTTTACAAGGTTGTTTTTAGCACTTAGCCAAAACCCAATCTCGTCTTTAGTAAAATACTTGCTTATGGGGATGGGGAATTTGATGTGCTGTTGGGGGTAAACTTCTTCGTATCTGTACGTAGTACTAAACAACCCTCGCGAGCATGTGTAGGTTATTCGCGGTGTAATGCGCAGCGAACCAATATTAAAGGTTGTGGCTTTGGCCATGTCTTCCACCGACGCGAAGTTGCTTTTAGCATATACCACGATGGTATCTGTAGCCGAACGGCCTGCTTTTCTGCATTGTTCACTAAGTGTTTGGTAGGCTTTAAGTTTCACGGGGAATGCGTGTCGAAGACTGTTGCCCTTTATTCCCCACGACAATTGCCAACCTTTGTCCCATCTCAACATACTTTCATCTGCGTTGAACACACCACTAACCAGCTGCGCCGAATCGAGTTGGAAAGACAATTCCCTGCTACATGTCCCGTCTTCGTTGATAACCGTGGTTGCGCTTCCTTGGTACTTATTGCCACATGCAACCATAAATGCGGCAAGAAACAGGATAAGCCAACTATTTTTTGTTTTCATAAAAGTTTTGTTTTATAAGTTCATATCTGTTTTTTTCAAATACTTGTTCTTGAAATACGCTTCATCGGTTTTTTGCGTGATATTTTTTTGCAAGTATATCAACGCCATATTGTTGTTTTGGGGCACAGCTCTAACACATTCGGCTATACCTAAGATCAAAGCCAACGATGCCGCAGAGGCGCAGAAACGAAGTGTAATAACGTGCAGGCGTTGTCGCTTTTGCTGTTTTATACGCGCCATTACACCGTTTATCATTTCGTCTGGATGTTCAAGAGAAGGTTGTCTTCCTTGCAGTCCTCTTATTAAATTGGAATATAGGACGTCATTCTTGTTCATAGCCTAGTTGTATTAGTTGTTGTTTAATCTGTTGTTTAGCAACATATAGGTTGCTCTTTATCTTGGTTGCATTCATATTGGTGATACGCTCGATGTCTTCAATTGGAAGGTTTTCTAGTACACGCAAGGTGAAAACAAGCTGTTGTTTAGGGCTTAGCTGTACAGCCAATACCTTAACAATAGACACCCATTCTGCATTCATGAGTTGCCTTTCGGGAGAAGGATTGGCGGCGTAAACCTTGAATTTGCTTTCGTCTGACGGCATGGGTAGCTGTGGTTTACGACCTTTAAGTTTGTCTAGGCAAATGTTCGAGGCAATGGTATATATCCACGTAGAAAGCTTTCCTTTCTCCGGATTATACTTGTGCAAATTCAGCCAAACGTTAACGAAGGTGTCCTGGCAGGCGTCTTCCGCATCCCTTTCATCGCAAAGCATCTTTAGCGTTAGTGAGAAAACCATACTTTGATATTCTCTCACCAACCGTTGGAATGCTTCTTTGCTCCCTTCCCGGCACTGAACGACAATTTGATTCACTTCGTTTGGATTCATTTGTATTGTGTTGTCTTTACTGATTGTTACGATTAAAAAGATTGAAAGTCGAAAATAATTGAGAAAATGTGCGTTTGACATGTGTACTGTCATTATCATGTGTGCGCTGTGTCTGCTTTTTGTTCCCTTCGTTTGTTGATTTGACGCTTTGGATATCACAAATTTAAGCGCGCTGTGTATCTATTGTGATACCTAATTTTGCCTCTAGGCGTGTAAGACGTCGCCAAACGAGAGGCGAGAGAAAAGCCAATACTTGACGAATAGTATATAAAAACACAAAAAGGATACTCTTACGAGTACCCTTTCTGTGATCCGCTTGGGGCTCGAACCCAAGACCCCAACATTAAAAGTGTTGTGCTCTACCAACTGAGCTAGCGGATCTTCCAACAAAGACGTTTTTGTTTTGCGAGTGCAAAGGTACAAACTTTTAGCGGAACTCACAAACAATTTGCGTGTTTTTTATCCACAAATGCTTATTTTATTTGTTTTCTAGTGCTTTTTCGCTGGTTCTTGGGGTGTTTCGGGCACTTCTTCAATCGATTCTTTGGTAACATATCGTTGCCAATAGGCTATGATGAGGGTGGTGAGAGGAAGGGCGATGATAACTCCAATGAAGCCTAAAAGCGAACCCCAAAAAGAGAGCGATAGGAGGATGATGGCAGGATTAAGGCCCATTGCCTTACCCATAACGCGTGGCGTTACCACCATGTCGGATATTATCTGAACCACTGCAAACACCAAAATGGCCATTCCAAAGATAATCCAAAAGTTCTGTCCCGTGTCTGCCGCTTTTAAAAGAGCTAAGAATGCCGTGGGAATAAGGGCGAACGTGTGAAGGTAGGGCACAAGGTTGAGCACGCCAATAAGGATGCCCATGCCGATGGCCATGGGGAAATCGATGATGGTGAAGCCGATGCAGAACATTATTCCCATGATGAGCGACACCAAACCCTGTCCGCGAATGTAATTGTTTAGCTCGCGCGAAGCATCCTCAGACAGGGTGTTCCAGAAGTTGCGATACTTCTTAGGGAATATTCTAACCCAGTTTTCTGTGAGGTATTCGTAATCGAGCAAAATGAAGAACATATATAATAAGGTGATAAACGATGCTACAACGCTTATCACCACGCTAGCCGTTTGTCCTAAAAAGTTGAACAATTTGGGCATGGCTGTGTGCACGGCATCGCTAAAGTCTTTGCTTTTCACAATGCGGTCGATGTCTTCTTGATGTTCGCGAAGCCAGTTTTGGATGTAAGATGAGAGGTCGCTCGAGCGTGTTGAACTGCCCAGATAGCGCGAAGCCAGTTCAGAAATCTTATCAAACTGCTCTATCATAGAGGGTACAATGAGTAGTCCAATGCCTATAATCAAACCAACAAGCACCAATAACACCACTATAATAGATAGCGCGCGTACGCGTATGTGCAGGTATTTCTCGGTGAATTTCACCAATGGGTAAAGCAGATAAGCCAACAAGCAGGCTATAAAAAAAGGCAAAAGAACCTCGCTCATGCTGTTGGTTACAAAGTACACCGCTAATATTAGCAGTGCGCATAGTCCCCATCTCACCAGTTTGTCTAAGGTTATTATCTCTTCAAGCATTTTCTTTGTTTTATGTTAATATTATTGTGTGAACTCTTTTTATATCATTAATACGGCTATAAAGCCCACGAAGTGGCTCAAGAAGGGAAAAGGCATTGCATGTGGTGCACCCTTCTTGGTGCATTTAGCAGCCTCTTAAGTCCTTTTTAGTCCTCATTAGCTATCTTGTAGCTCCCGTTTAGGATTTCACCTCGTGCTTTGTTTTCTGGTAGCAATGCCTGCACAGCGGTTCGTATTCTTGCATTTCGCCAATCAGTACACGCCTTTCGCCTTCCACGATGCGATGACTAACGTAGGCCAGTGCTCCACATTTCACGCAGATGGCATGCACTTTGGTTACGTGGTCGGCAATGGCGCAGAGAGCAGGCATAGGACCGAAGGGCACACCCTTAAAGTCCATGTCCAGACCTGCAACGATAACACGCACCCCACGGTTGGCCAATTGGTTGCAAACGCTCACAATACCCTCGTCCATAAATTGTGCTTCGTCTATTCCGACGACATCAATATCGGCCGAAAGCAACAATATTGCAGCCGATGAGTCTACGGGTGTGCAATGAATTGCGTTACGGTCGTGGCTCACAACATCATCTTCCGAATAGCGTGTGTCAATGGCAGGCTTAAATATTTCAACTCGCTGTTTGGCAAATACAGCACGCTTCATGCGCCGTATTAGCTCCTCTGTTTTGCCCGAAAACATCGAGCCACAAATTACTTCCACTCTTCCTTGGCGGTGGTTCTCGCCACTTACATTATCAATCATGATGATGCAAAAGTACAAAAAGACGTTTTAAAAATTGCAAACAAACACCTCTATTTTTTGCTACTAGGAATTTATATTACTAAATTTGCGTACAATATGGGCATCTTATACATTGTACCCACCCCTGTGGGTAATATGGAGGACATCACACTGCGAGCCATTCGAACCCTAAAAGAGGTTGATTTGGTGCTAGCTGAAGACACTCGAACAACGGGCGTCTTGTTAAAGCAGTTGGGGATTGAGGTGGCTCACCTGCAATCGCATCATAAGTTTAACGAGCATGGCACATCGGCTGGCATCGTTGAAAGACTTAAAGCAGGCCAAAACATCGCTCTTGTAAGCGATGCTGGTACGCCAGGCATAAGCGACCCAGGATTTTTCTTGGCACGCGAAGCAGTTGCAGCAGGCATCACCGTTAACTGTTTGCCTGGGGCAACAGCATGCATCCCCGCCGTGGTTTCATCGGGCATGCCGTGCGATAGGTTTTGTTTCGAGGGCTTTATCCCTCAAAAAAAAGGACGAAAGACATATCTTGAGAGCCTGAAACACGAACAACGCACCATGATATTCTATGAGTCGCCACACAGATTGCTCAAAACACTAACACAATTGGCCGAGGTGCTTGAACCCCAAAGGCAAGTGTGCGTATGTAGAGAAATATCCAAAATACACGAAGAAAACGTGAGAGGAACATTGATAGAGGTGGCTAAACATTTCGAACAAACACCTCCACGTGGAGAAATCGTCATTGTTTTGGCTGGAATTAGTAGTAAAAAAGATAAAAAATCGAAAGGAGAAAAATTATGAAGAAACTTGTTATTGCATGTTTAGCAGTACTGTCTTTGGCAGCCTGCAACCAAGGTAAAACTAATGGAGAACCACAACTCAACGACTCTTTGCAGCAGATTATCCAACAAAGAGATAATCAGTTGAACGACATGATGGCTACCATGAACGAAATCCAAGACGGATTCCGTCAGATTAATGAAGCCGAAAACCATGTGAATATCGCTAAAGACGGCGAAGGGGCTAATAAGTCGGAGCAGATTAAAGAGAACATCAAGTTTATCACTCAACGCATGGAAGAAAATCGTGCTTTGCTCAAAAAACTGCGCGCACAACTTGAAAAGAGCACATTTAAGGGTGCTGAACTCAAGAAAACTGTTGACAGACTGATGAAACAACTAGACGAAAAAGATCAGCAACTGCAACAACTACGTGCCGAACTTGATGCTAAGGACATTCACATCTCTGAACTTGATGAAAGAATTAACAACCTTAACACCCATGTTTCGAAACTGAGAACCGACAACACTGAGAAGGCTCAAACCATTAGCAACCAAGACAAACAACTGCACACTGCATGGTACGTCTTTGGTACGAAGAAGGAATTGAAGGAGCAAGGTATCCTTGTTGATGGCAAAGTGTTACAAAGCAACTTCAACAAAGCCTACTTCACACGTGTTGACATCCGTACTTTGAACGAAATTAAATTCCAATCTAAGTCGGTTAAACTGCTCACCACTCACCCCTCTTCTAGCTATACGCTCGAAAGAGACTTCAACAAAGAGTATGTGCTTACCATCACCAACCCAGAATTATTCTGGAGCACCAGCAAATACTTTGTTGCTGTTGTGAAGTAACAACATAAAGGTTGGTTCTTTAACTCTCTCTACCCAATGTGCAATGAGCTTGACTAGCTAGGCTTTTTACGCCTTTGGTGTGACAAAAGGGTAGGGCAGGGGTATCAACAATAAAAAATTAAACCCACACAAGGGGGAGGATGCAACAAGCATTATGTTGCATCCTCCTTATTTTTTGTGGTTTTTCGTCTCAATTGATTCATTACACTGATTACGAAAGATTTGTATTGTTCTTTCCCGTTCCTCGAAAAGTGCGTTTTGCCTTTCCACTTCGCCCAAAGCTCCGTGTTGGCGATTTTCAATTCTCGCCATTACAATGTACGAGCAAGCTCGACATTGTTCATATGGCTTAACGAAAACGTTCTCTTAATTACTAAACAATGCCTACACAGCGCTCCATACAAAAGCACAAGCAATATAATGATAAATTTCTTTTCTTTACAAATTCGACTATTTTTATAATATTCAGAAAAACTTCACCGGCTTTTTCTTACAATACAAAACAAAACTACACACTATACATACCAACCTGTAAAACAAAACATCACCCTCTTAAACAAATAAAATTAAAAAAATAGGCGCAAAGTGTTGCATATATTATCTAAAATAACTATTTTCGCAATCGCATAGCATTTGTGCATGCATAATTGGAAATTAGTAGGATTTATCCAAGGTGAATGTTATGAAATAGCGCAGACATACACCTCTGCCATTTAAAGATTAGCGAATACACCTTAACTAAAAACCAACAACTACCTATTTTGACAACGAGTGCTTATTTCCTGGGCACCGAGACGACAGATCACACGCGCCAATCAGCTTAAGAGAGCGCAACCTTCTTGACTACATTTCCTGCCAAGGCTTCCAGTTTTAACCTTAGGTAGAGTAAAAGAGAGTAATCATTTAAAAAAGACGAACAACCTATGAACTGTTATCAATCACCTTGCGAAGCAAGCGCTTCGCCTTTACACGCACCTGGGCAATAGCCCCCAGCTTATTTTTTTGGCTAATATAACAGCAGCCAAAAGCTCGCCAACATCCACAACGGATGCAAAAGAATCTTCACACCCCTATAGCATTATCGGCCTTAACAGGACTTATTGCCATTGGTTGTGACGTCCCCTTTGTTTCCCAGTTGTTGTATCTGGCACTTTTCTAAACAATTTCGGCAAGCCCATAAAGCATCTTCACAAAACATATGTTGCTTAGAGCATGCCAATTATAAACCCTTACAAACACAAACACCTATGAAGAGACAACTATTATTGTTGTTGGCCTTGCTGTTTTGCTCAATTGGCACAGCGTTGGCACAGAAAGTTATTCACGGAACAGTGATTTCTAAAGACGACAGCGAACCCATTATGGGTGCCACAGTACGCGTTGTGGGACACAATGTGGGGGCTGCAACCAACCTCGATGGTAAGTTTACAATCAACCTCCCGGCTGGAGCAAGCAAGTTGTCGGTATCGTATGTGGGCATGCACACGCAAGAAGTTGAAGCTCGCGACGGTATGACCGTGCAAATGATTAGTTCGGCCAAGGCCATAGACGAGATTATTGTAGTGGCCTATGGCACTGCTAAAAAATCGTCGTTCACAGGTTCTGCCGTGTCCGTAGATGCCAGTAAGATAGACAAGATACAAGCGGCCGATGCCTCAAAAGCACTCGAAGGAACAGTGGCTGGTATCTCGGTTACCAGTTCTTCTGGTCGTGCCGGAACGTCTAACACCATCCGCATCCGCGGTATTGGCTCGCTCAATGCTTCTAGCGCACCGCTTATCATCCTAGATGGCGCGCACCCTACGACTACGAAATCAATTCGATTAACGCTAAGGATATCGAAAGCATCAACGTGCTTAAAGATGCTGCCTCGGCTGCTTTATATGGCGCGCGTGGCGCCAATGGTGTTATCCTTATCACCACTAAGAGCGGACAAAAGGGCAAACTAAACCTTTCTTTCGATGCGCGTATTGGTACTAACCGCCGCGGAGTTCCTGAATACGACATCATCAAAGACCCAGGTACATATTACCAACTGGCATGGGAAGGCCTGAGAAACAGTGGAGCTTACAGGCAAACACCTGTTGCCAACCCTGGAGAATGGGCTTCGAAGCTCCTCATTAAAAAGCTAGGATACAATATTTATAATGTAGCCGACGACCAAGTGGTTGATGCTAACGGGAATCTTACATCTGCTAAAATTAAATACGCTGATGCCGATTCGTTTAACGATTGGACGAGCCATTTGCTCGAACCACAAACTCGACAAGAGTACAACCTAAGCATCTCTAAAGGCTCCGACAACTCTCGCGTGTACTTCTCTTTGGGTTATCTAGACGACAAAGGCTTTAACCGCAACACGGGTTTCAAACGCCTTTCTAGCCGTTTGGCTTATGATTCTCAACTAACCAATTGGCTAAGAATATCTGCTTCTTCGCAATTGTCTAGAACCGAAACACAAAACAAATCAAAAGAAGAAACCAACTTTTCTAATCCTTTCCAATGGACACGTATGATTGCGCCCATCTATCCTGTGTATATGCACAACGATGATGGTAGCATTGCAACAGACAGACACGGCAACTTACTCTACGACGACTCGGTTGGCCGTATCTACGCTGGCGGTATGAACCTTATTAAGCAGCTAGAGCTCAATAAAGAAGAAAACAACCAGTTCTTCTTAACACAGAATTTCCGCGCCGATGTTAAGCTGCCCGCTGGATTTAGCTTTAACACCACTGCTACCTTTAGTGGCAACTGGGCACGTTGGACCGAATTTTTCAGTCCACTTGTAGGCGATGGACAAGCTTATGGCGGTATCCTGCGTAAGCAATCAAGCGAAACATACACACTCAACTGGAATCAAATTCTTAACTGGGACAAAACGTTCAATCTCATCACGCTGCACGGTATGTTGGGTCACGAGTATTATATGATGAAGTCGCACTACCTATATGGCAAAGCACAAAGCCTCATCGACCCCGCTTCTATGGAGTTCTTTGCTGCAGCAAAGGCTACTGAACTATCGTCTAACCCTCAAGACTACATGGTTGAAGGTTATTTCGGACAGTTTACAGCCGACTATGATAATCGTTATTATGCTTCGCTGTCATTGCGTTTCGACGGCTCATCGGTGTTCCATAAAGATCATCGCTGGGGTACATTCTGGAGCGTTGGTGCATCATGGCGCATCAATCAAGAAAACTTTATGAAAGATATTAAGTGGATTGAAAACCTAAAACTACGCGCTAGCTATGGTGTTCAAGGCAACGACTACCTGCTTTTGCCAAATTCTAACTATCGTGCTTACACTCCTTACACCAACCTTTACAGCATTGGCACCGATGGTACATCGGGTAACTACGGACCTAAATATAAAGGTAACAAAGAGATTACTTGGGAAAAGAACCATAACTTCGACGTGGGCGTTGAATTCTCACTTTGGAATGGTAAACTTGCTGGCGAACTCGACTTCTTCAATCGTCGCACCACCGACATGCTTTTCAATCTTCCCATCCCCTCAACAACAGGCTTTACCACAAACCCTGTTAACTTTGGAAAGATGGATAATACGGGCTTCGAGTTCTCGCTCTCGTCTAAAGTTTACTCCGATAAGCACATAAATGTAATGCTCACTGCCAACGGTACGCACTATAAGAACAAAATTAAGGAACTACCCGAACAGTTCAGACAGGATGGTATCGTATCTGGTTATCGTCTGATAAAAGAGGGTGGAAGCATCTACGACTATTATATGATTAAGTACGCAGGTGTTAATCCCGAAAACGGCGATGCCCTTTACTACCTGTGGGACGATGCATCTAAGTCGTTTGTTGCCAAAGGTAGCAAAGAATACAGCACAGCCAACATCAACAAACAATACATCGGCACAGCCATCCCCAAACTGGCTGGTGGCTTCGGCCTTGTTGCCAGTGCCTATGGCTTCGACTTCTCGATGCAATTCTCTTACCACATTGGTGGCAAATTCATTGATGGCGGCTACATGGACCTTATGTCGGCCGGTACACCTGGTACCAACTGGCACAAAGACATCCTCAACCGTTGGACAAAAGATAACCCCAACACCGATGTGCCACGCGTAGAATTCGACAACCAGTCCATTGTTCAAGATTGTGACCGCTTTATTTCGGATGCAACTTACCTCTCGCTTAACAACCTTACGCTGGGTTACACCCTACCCTCACAATGGATTAAAAAAGCAGGTTTGCAGTCAGTACGCCTTTACTTTGCAGGCGAAAACCTCGGCTTGTTCTCAAAGAGAAAGGGTCTCGACCCACGTACCTCTATATCAGGAACTCAGAACTACAGCGTAAATAGCGCCATCCGCACACTTTCGTTCGGACTTAGTGTATCGCTATAACCACGCATAAGTGTTTCTTCAAGTAAGTACATCAACATCTTAAAACGAAAAAACAATGAACAAATATATTAGTACACTTGCGCTTTGCTCTATTCTAGGGCTCGCAACAGGATGTAAACTGGAAGCGGGAAGCGGCCAGTACATTTCGCAAGAAAGACACAACGAGATGCTTGGCGACGAAGATGTGAAGCCAGGTATTGCCAAGGCGGCACTCGCAAAAACATATGTCATGTTCCAAGAGTACAACACCAGTCATGATGATGGCGGACTAAAAGCTTTCCACCTATTCACCGACTTGATGTGCGAGGATGTGGCCTACACCAACACTTCGTGGTTCAAGTTCGACTACCAGATAGGAAATAGCGAGGCTAACTATCGTCGCACACGCACGATGTGGCGCTTGTTCTATAAAATAGTGTCTAACATAAACCTCTATCTCGAAACCTATTATAAGGAGGCTTCCACCGATTCGGCCTACCTTAAGGGCAAGGCAGAACCACTTGCTTTGCGCGGAATTGTGTTCTTCCATCTTGTTAACATGTATCAACACACCTATAAGGGACACGAGTCTCTGCCGGGTATACCCCTGGTACTTACCACTTCGCCCACCGACAAGCCGGCACGTGCAACGGTAGAAGATACCTATAAGCAAATTATCAAAGACCTCACGCCCATGGCAACCTACGGGCGAGAGACAGCCGACAAAACAGACGTCGACAAATTTGTGGCTGCTGCTTACCTAGCTAAGGTGTATGCACAAATGGAAGACTGGGCCAACTGCGAGAAATTTGCTGCCATTGCCAAAATGGGCGGTAACGATATGATTTCAGAACCTGGCAGGTCGTGGGCTATTAAGGGCACAGCCGACATCCTCTGGGGTGCCGATGTAACCTCGGCCAACTCTGCATTATGGGCCTCTTATTGGAGTCACGTAGACCAATTCCTTACTAGAGGCTACGCTGCTGGTGGACATAAGAAGTTTATTCACAATGCACTCTACGCAAAAATCCCTGCTACCGACAGCCGCCGCAAGCTGTGGGTGAACCTCACCGACTATCCAGACATTGCCCAAAAGATTAAACGTCAAGCTAAAAATAAGGAAGTTGAAATGGAAGATTTCGACCAAATGAAGTTCATTGCTGGCGAAGATGGCATGGAACAAGACTATTGTTTCATCCGTGTTCAAGACCCAATACTGCTCGAAATAGAAGCGCAGATTGAACAAAACAAGCTTACGCAAGCTGCTGCCAACCTCAATGCCTTTGCACAAAAGCGCGACCCGGCATTCGTTGCAGCCACCACACAAGCCGACCTACGTGAGCAAGTGCGCTTCCAAAGACGCATCGAGCTATGGTTCGAAGGAACAAACTGGTTTGACATGAAACGTTGGAAGCTCACCATCAACCGCGATGTGCCTAACACCAACCACCCCGTGGTGTTCACAATGGCAACCGACGACAATAAGTTCTACCACATGTTACCCATTTCGGAACTTGAGTCTAACCCCAACTTAACGCAGAACCCAAGGTAACAATTGTCATTATGGTTGTGCTTACTGCTGTTGTGTGGCTTACATTCAGCGCCTTAACGTGTCTTCCACACGCAATGGCACGCCCGCACTAAAGCCTCCGCCTGCACTAAGTTAATGCGATTAGGCGCTAGCCAAACACGCAAAACAGAATATGTGCATGCAATTAGGCTTAACATATAACAGCCAGAAGACAACCCTAGGCACATTTTAACGAAAACAGCAATGGTAGGCAGCTAGCTAACCATTGCTGTTTTTGCGTTTATTTGTTATTATCATGCTCACTGCTAAAAGTTTAGAAACTGCCAATATGGTGCTCTTATTGCCATTAAGTGTCCTCCTGCACGTCATAATTGCATTTCAGCAGGCTGTCTTTAAAGTTACCTATCCGGCTAAATGCCCCTACAGGTCTGAACAATGGGCTAAGGAGGGAGAGTTAATTCTTAGTAAAGAAAACAGTAACGCCTTTTAACCCAAATTGGTCATTAGAGCCTAAACAGATTTTGTTGTATTGTCGAGCAGATTGCCATTCTTTGTAACGCAGGCGTAGTGGGTTACATCAAGTTGCAAAGACATACAAAATGTTAGGAAACAACACAAATACAAGAATTCTGGAAACATTGTGGTATAATGATCGATTTGGGGTTAATAGGCATCATGGATAGGTAGGGTAAGATTGTTTTATTACTGCAAATATACAAAAATAGTTGGAATAATATATCTTGACAAAAACAGTAATACAAAAAAACGAGCATTTTATGGCTTGAAATTGAAATAATCGGGTATTTCTTTCTCACCATTCATGTCAAATTTGAGCTAAAACCAAATATTGCAAGACACAACATATACTCCTTGTGCTATATCTAGCAAAAGCATGGTGCTGAGATTATACTCAAAAGGAGTAATCTTTTTCTTCACTTTTTTATAGATTATTGGTGCACCGCTTTTTAAAATGTAAAATATTTAGTGCGAATTTTAACAATATAGCGCCCCTTTTTGCTCATCAACTGCTCACTCGCTCGCAAATAATCGATTCTCGTGGTGCTTTTTTAACGCAAAAAGCGGATGGGGTTGTATATGCAAGAATACTGCATTAGCATTGCATAGAAATGCGATAATGGCCTAACAAACGGCGTTTAGTAGCTAAAACTTGGGTGTTTTGCAGCAAATAGCTTTGCATTTAGCAGCAAAACGCAAGACTAACTGCTGCAAAACGCAAGGTAAACTGCTACAAAACGCAAGGTAAAATGGTGCTAAATGCAGGTGAAAGCGGTACAAAACGCAGGTGGAAATGTATAATTTTTCATATTGTATGGTGGGTTAATACGTTTCCAAATGATGAAAACGAGGCTTTATCTGTGCAAAAATGTGTCTAAAAAGTAGGTTTTTAAGTACTAAAAGCAGGTTTTAGGGCAATGAAAATTTGTGAGCTTGCAACAATCTAGAAAGGCTAAACGGTACAAAACGCCATTGTCGCGTCCAAAAATCAAGTAAAAATAAAATACTGAAGGCTGAAAATGTGCTCAAAAGCATGCTTTTGAGCACATTTTTCTCTAGAAGGAGTCGCGCCGAAGAATGTATTATGTAAAATATTAATACTATATTTAACAATCAAATAAAACTGATTTCTCAAATAAACGCCAACAACCTAGCTTATACGCCCAATCTAATAGTAGGCTTTGCACCGCTTTGTGTGACTGCAGAGTGAGGTTAACGCCCTAGCTTTTTAACCCCAATTGGTCATCATAGCCTAAACAGATTTTGTTTTATTATCGCCATCTTGCCTGTCTTTGTAACGCAGGCGTAGCGGGCTACATCAAGTTGTAAAGACAGGCAAGAGGGCGATTAGAAAATAAAAGATGTTAGGAAACAATAGATAAACAAGAATTTTGGAAGCATAGTGGTCTAAAGGCCGATTGGGATTAAAGAGATTGCATACTACTTCAAGAGAATGAGGCAGCCAAGATGCCAACAAACGAATGAGAGAGCACAAAACCAACGAACGTTTTCGTTAAGCCAAATGAACAATGTCGAGCTTGCTCGTACATTGTCATGGCGAGAATTGGAAATCGCCAACACGGAGCTTTGGGCGAAGTGGACACTTTTCAAGGAACGAAAAAGAAGATTGATGTACAGCTGTTGGGCGCATAATATATAGACATCGGCAGAATATTATGCCACTTTTATAAAGCTGCAAAAATGTGGTAAGTTTATCGTTAGACAACAAAAAGGTGTGTTTTTGTCGGCCTTTTGTATGTCTTATTACACAGAAGAAATACAGTTGTGGTGAAAAAAGACGCGAAAAAATTTGGAACTACTGAAAAAAAACAATACCTTTGCACCGCATTTAACAGGAAGGCGATTTTTATATCGACGGATAAAAGGAAGTTTGGGTGAGTGGCTGAAACCACCAGTTTGCTAAACTGACGTACGGGTTACCGTACCGGGGGTTCGAATCCCCCAGCTTCCGCACGGTTATAAATCGCATGGTGGATTCATCTAACGGTTAGGATACAAGATTCTCAATCTTGGCATAGGGGTTCGATTCCCCTATCCACTACCATCAAAGGGCTTTTGCGACGCGCTCGCAGAAGTCCTTTTTGCGTTAACCAATAATAAAGCACAGGTTGATGACAATCTTTATGGTTAATGTTCTTGTGTGGCTTGTCTTTTTTTTATATTTTTGCCAAGCATTATCAGTTATTAGTCTTTGCGCCATCAGTTTGGCGAAAGAAGAAAAATGTAACGAAAGCGCAACTTTTATAGCTCGCCTAACGTCTGATAAATATGATAGAACTAAGAGATATCAATAAAACTTACTTTGGTGCACAGCCGTTGCACGTGCTCAAAGGTATCAATCTCACCATTGACGATGGCGAGTTTGTTTCAATCATGGGCGCATCGGGCTCAGGAAAGTCTACCTTGCTTAATATTCTTGGCATTCTCGACAACTACGATACTGGTGAATATAGACTGGGAGGGACGCTCATTAAAGACCTTACTGAACGTCGTGCAGCCTATTATCGCAACCATATGATAGGCTTTGTGTTTCAATCTTTCAACCTCATTGGTTTTAAAACTGCTGTTGAAAACGTTGAACTACCATTGTTTTATCAAGGCGTTTCACGTAAAAAACGCCACACTTTGGCCATGGAATACTTGGAAAAATTGGGGCTTGCACAATGGGCCGGGCACTATCCCAACGAAATGTCGGGCGGACAAAAACAACGGGTGGCTATTGCCAGAGCGCTGATTACCAAACCACAAATTATTCTTGCCGATGAACCAACGGGTGCTCTCGACTCGAAAACCAGTGTGGAGGTGATGCAACTAATTACTAGTTTGAACAGAAACGAAGGCATTACAACGGTGGTTGTTACGCACGACCCGGGTGTAGCCGAACAAACAGATAGACTCATAAGAATAAAAGATGGGCTGATTGTTGATGAGGGACAAAAAATAAGTCAGAAACAATCATAACATTTAACTAACTAACCGCAAAAGTGAATTATGTACACGCTCTTAGAAGAAATATGGTCGACCACCCGACGCAATAAACTGCGCACGGCACTTACTGGCTTTGCCGTGGCTTGGGGTATTTTTATGCTCATATTCTTGTTGGGAGCAGGCAACGGACTTATTAACGCTGGCACGATAAACATGAGTCGCTTTTTAGCTAACTCGATTGCTGTGGCTGGAGGATATACTAGTAAAGAGTATAACGGACTGCCTAAGGACCGCGCCATTGAACTGAATGATAAAGACTTTAACGTAACGCGCGACCAATTTGGTGAGAATGTGGAAACCGTTGGCGCAGAAATTGATATGGGAAATCACACAATGGTGCTGGGTGATAGCCATGAAACAGCTTCGCTAATGGGCGTTTATCCCAACGAAATAGACATTAATAAACGCGAACTGCTTAGCGGACGCTTTATAAACCAAACCGATATTGAAGAGCAGCGCAGGGTGTTGGTGGTGAGTAAAAGTCGTGCCGAGGGACTGGTGGGGAAGAATTGGAAAAACATTGTTGGAGAACATGTGACCATTAACGGCCTCGCTTTTCTAGTGGTGGGTGTCTATTCCGATGATGAAAGTATGTTTCGCAACAATTCGTTTGCTCCTTTCACAACACTTCGCACCATATATAATAAAGGAGATAAGGCAGACCAGATAGTTTTTAGCTTTAAAGGACTGGAGACCGAAGCACAAAACGAAGCCTTCGAAAATGTTTATCGCCACAAAATTAATGCTCAGCACGATGCTGCACCCGATGATGAGGAGTCGGTATGGATATGGAATCGCTTTACCCAGAGTATGAAAATGAACACGGGAATGGGCTTTATACGCACAGCATTGTGGATAGTGGGCATATTTACACTGCTTAGTGGCATCGTGGGCGTGAGCAATATCATGCTTATTACAGTAAAAGAACGAACACGCGAGTTTGGTATTCGCAAGGCTATAGGTGCCACACCTTGGTCTATTTTGAAACTCATCATTACCGAAAGCGTAATCATAACCCTCATATTTGGCTATATTGGCATGATGCTAGGTATCGGTGCCAACCTCTATATGGATGCAACATTGGGCAATACCACGATGGATGCTGGTGCATTTCAACAGAAAATGTTCGTCGATCCCACTGTGGGCTTCGGCGTTTGCATACAAGCAACGTTGCTCATTGTTATTGCAGGTACTATTGCTGGCGTTATACCAGCGCGTAAAGCGGCCAAAATAAGACCCATTGAAGCGTTGAACGCCATGGAGTGATACAGCTTAACCACCAACTGAACAAGAAAGAAAAACTAAAGAGGCGTGGAGTGGGGCGGAGACTTGCCCTCAAGGAAGGGATGATAAGTCTTACTCTAACCTATATCGATAGACTAGATAAGTAAAATTAAACTTCTTTTCAACAGTTAACTTGGTCTCATGGCCTGTAGCTTACTGGTTGATATCCTCCTTTTTGTTCATTCGTTATCTCGACAACTAATATAAACAATGATAGACCTCGACAGATATAAAGAAATACTCGACACCCTATCACGCAACAAAACACGAAGCTTTCTAACGGGTTTTGGCGTATTTTGGGGCAGTTTCATGCTTGTGTCGTTATTAGGCGGTGGCAAAGGCTTGCGCGAATTGCTTTCGTCTAACTTCAAAGGCTTTGCAAACAACTCGGGAGTACTCATCACTCAGAACACAACAAAGCCCTACGATGGTTTGAAGAAAGACAGAAGCTGGAGCTTATCCTATAAAGACATTGAGCGACTAAAGCAACAAATACCCGAAGTAGATGTCGTTACGCCCCTAATTACTAAGTGGGGATATACGGCTGTGTATGGTGACCAGAAGGTTTCGTGTGCTTTTAAAGGGCTGGACGAAAACTATCAAGAGATTGAAACTCCCGAATTGTATTACGGACGCTATCTTAACAACTTGGATAACTTGCAGAAACGAAAGGTGTGCATCCTAGGAAAAAAAGTGTATAAAACGCTTTTCCCTAAAGGCGGCAACCCTTGTGGTAAAGAAATTCGTGTGGGGTCGGTGTTCTTTAAGGTTGTGGGCGTGGATTATAATTCGGGAACAATGAACGCTAATGGTAGTACCGAAGAGTCTGTTGTTGTGCCAATTGGAGTGATGAGAGATGCCTACGCCATGGGCGATACCATCAATATGCTGTGCTTTACAGGCAAACCCGGTATTAAGGTGTCTGATATTGTGCCCAAGGTAAGAACGGTTGTGGCTCGTGCACACCATCTAGACCCCACAGACGAAAAGGCAATGCCTGTGATTAATGTGGAAGCAATGTTTGGGATGATGGACAGTTTGTTCAAAGGGGTAGACTTCTTGGCTTGGCTTGTAGGTATTGGTACGTTACTGGCTGGCGCCATTGGGGTGAGCAATATCATGATGGTAACGGTAAAAGAACGCACCACCGAGATAGGAATTAGGCGAGCCATAGGTGCAACACCCAAAAATATTCTCATGCAGATTATTACCGAGAGCATCATATTGATAAGCGTTGCGGGCATGTCGGGTATTGTTTTCACCGTACTGGTATTGCAAATGGCCGAATTGGCAAGCACCACCGACGGCATTGTTAGTGCCCATTACCAAATTAGTTTCTTCACAGCTGTGGGAGCAGTGCTGTTTCTTTGCGCGCTGGGTGTGCTTGCTGGATTGGCTCCTGCATTGCGTGCAATGAACATTAAGCCTGTGGATGCTATGCGCGACGAATGATAATCCGGTGGAATAACCGATAGATATTTTTCCAAAACAAAAATAACAACACATAATACATAAACAAAGGAGACCCCAACAACGACGCCAACGCAACACGCAAGGCTAACATGGGGATAGACGTTATGAAGAAAAAAATATTTGTGGCAGTGCTTATCGCATCCGTGTTTGTAGGCACATTCGTGTTTCTTTGGGTCAAATCCCAGCCCAAACCCGAACAGTACACCGAACTTACGGCCACGGTTAAAGACCTGAAAAAAACTACTGTGATAACGGGACGCATAGAACCGCGCAACGAAGTAAACGTGAAACCACAAATCTCGGGCATCATTACCGAGATTATGAAAGAGGCAGGACAACCCATACAAGCGGGTGAGGTGATTGCCAAAGTAAAGGTTATTCCTGATATGGGACAGCTTAGCGGGGCACAAGCACGTGTTAGATTGGCCAATATCAATTTGGAACAGGCTAAGGCCGAATACGAAAGGGAGAAAACTTTGTTTGACAAGGGACTCGTGGCTGCACAAGAATACGAGAAGATAAGGCAGGCTTATCAGCAAGCAAAAGAAGAAGTCTCGGCCGCTGACGATAATTTGCAGGTGGTGCGTGATGGCGTTTCAAAAAGCAATGCCAAAGCTAGTTCAACGCTTATCCGTTCTACCATCACGGGAATTATTCTTGATATCCCTGTGAAAGTGGGCAACTCGGTTATCCTTAGCAATACATTCAACGATGGTACAACCATTGCTAGCGTGGCCAATATGAACGACCTTATATTTAAAGGTAACATCGACGAAACCGAAGTGGGCCACATTAAGCAGGGCATGACCATGAGAATTACTATCGGTGCTTTGCAAAACCTTAAGTTTACGGCCATGCTAGAATACATTTCGCCTAAAGCAGTAGAGACTAATGGTGCTAACCAGTTTGAAATTAAAGCCGCAGTGCAGGTGGGAAAAGGAACTAATATACGCAGCGGATATAGTGCTAATGCCGAAATCGTGTTGCAAGCAGCCAACAATGTGCTTACTGTACCCGAAAGTGCCATCGAATTTAGCGGAAAAGATACTTATGTTTATATCGTGAAGGGAAAGGGTAAAGAGATTACTTACACGCGTACGAAAGTGAAAACAGGCCTTAGCGATGGCGTGGATATCCAAATATTAAGTGGTCTGAAACCAGGAGACAAAGTGCGTGGACCCAAAATTGTCGATGCTGCAGATACTGAAAACTAAACAATATATAAGCGCTTAAATATTTCTAGAAATGAAAAGACTAAAATCTTCATTGCTTTTTGCAGCTATAACTATGGGTTGCTCAATTGGCATGGCTAATGATGTGGACGTGAAAACGTTTCGCTATGCTGGACCATTCGACCTCTCTCAGCCTGTATTGGTTGATAGCGTCGATGCGCAACAAAAGGCTTTCTCGGCCGAGTCGTTACTCAACACACCCCTAAATCTCGATTTAGCACAGCAAGGGCGTGTCATTAATGAAGGAAAATTGCCTACATCTTCCGCTCAGTATGCTCTTAACTTATTACAATTCAATATTCAAAATGCTAGCTATTGCACGTTGGGTGTTGAACTTAAGGGGCTGAAACATTATCAAGTTTATGTAGACAATAAGGTTGTTTCGCCGTCAAGCATTACGCTGTTGCCACAAACACACAGCGTGGTGATAAAATATTTAAGTGAGAAAGACTCTACTTACACGCCCACTCTCAAGGTTACCAATGCTGGAGATGGTGTTAAGGTCAACACTGACACACGCCGTACACTCACATTGGGCGACATTCAAAACGGATTGCAATATTATCGCTTGGGGCTTTCGGCCAACGGACGATTTCTTATTACCAACTATTATGATGTGAAAGATGGCGGATATACACGATATATGTGGAGATTAACCGACCTGAAAACGGGTAACATCATGCGCCAAACTGATGAGGCCATGAGCTGGATTCCTGGAACTAACCGCTTTTACATCACCCGAAAGGGGGCTAAAGGGCGCGACCTCATCGCTGTTGACCCGCTCACAGGACAAGAACAGGCTTTGGCCTCGGGCGTTGGAGAAGGAACTATCACCCTAGCACCCAATGGCGAGTATCTTATTTTGGCCACTTCGCAAGAAGGACCACGAGAAGATGCTGATATCTACGAAATAACCCAACCCGAAGACAGAATCCCTGGATGGAGAACAAGGTGGAACTTGTCGTTGGTCGACCTGAAAACCGGACTCGCCCAACCGCTTACCTTTGGCTATCACAACGTGTCGCTTGAAGATATTTCCGCAGATGGCCGCTATATATTATATATGGTGTCGCGCAGTAGATTGGAAAAACGCCCCACAACTGTTTCTTCACTCTATAAGCTCGATGTGAAAACCATGCAGGTTACATGCGTGGCTCATGATGAAGGCTTCCTCTCCGAGGCTCGTTTCTCACCCGATGCGTCTGCACTTGTGGTTAAAGGCACGGCCGAAGCTTTTAATTCGGTAGGCAAAAATGTACCCGAAGGTAGCACACCTAATGGTTACGATTATCAGTTGTTCTTGCTCAACGTGGCCAATAAGGCTGTTACGCCCATCACCAAAACGTTTAATCCCAGTATCGAAAACTTCTCGTGGAACCCACGAGACGGCCAAATCTACTTCACTGCACTGGATAAAGACATGCAAAAGCTTTTCCGCTTTAATCCCAAAACCAATAAATTCACCCGCTTCGATGTTCCCGAAGACTACGTAACAAGACTGGCTTTCGCCCATAACGCCCCAGTTGCTGTGTGGTATGGCGAAAGTGCATCCAATTCGGATAGACTTTATTCGCTTAATCTCGACAACGGAAAAAGCACCTTGCTCGAAGATCTGAGCAAACAAAAACTAAAGGATGTAGACTTAGGAACATGCACGCCATGGAACTTTATTTCTTCGCGTGGCGATACTATTTCGGGACGTTGCTTCCTTCCTCCTCACTTCGACCCCAATAAAAAATATCCCATGGTGGTATATTATTATGGTGGTTGTTCGCCCGTGAGTGTTTATTTCGAAAGCCGCTACCCCTTGCACCTTTATGCTGCTCAGGGTTATGTGGTATATCTCATCAACCCTAGTGGCGCGGCTGGCTTTGGTCAGGCTCATGCTTCGCGGCATGTTAACACCGCAGGTAAAGGGGTGGCCGAGGATATTATTGAGGGAACCAAGGCGTTCCTTCAGGCTCACCCCTATGTCGACCCCAAACGCGTGGGCTGTATCGGTGCTTCCTATGGTGGATTTATGACTCAATACCTGCAAACGCAAACTGATATCTTCGCTGCTGCCATATCGCATGCCGGCATTAGCGACCACACCAGCTATTGGGGTGAGGGATATTGGGGATATAGTTACAGCGAGGTGTCTATGGCCAACAGCTATCCTTGGACGCGTAAAGACCTTTATGTAGACCAAAGTCCGCTGTTCAATGCCGACAAGATACACACCCCTCTGCTCTTCCTCCATGGCAATGCAGATACCAATGTGCCCATTGGCGAGAGTATCCAGATGTTCACGGCTCTCAAACTCTTGGGACGCCCCACTGCTTTTGTTGTTGTTAATGGCGAAAACCACTCTATCGTTGATTATAATAAGCGCATAAAGTGGCAGAACACCATCTTTGCATGGTTCGCGCGTTACTTGCAAAACAATCCTTCTTGGTGGCAAGCGCTCTATCCTGACAAACAGTTATAAGCATAACATTACCGCACAATCGGGCTAAATTCTAGGCAATGAACTTAGCCCGATTTTGCATTTGTTTTTTCTTTGCATGCTCATTACTTCCTTCTTTCAAAGCGCCATACAATTACTCGTTGTCTTTCACTCGTCCGTTTGTACCTTCTCACGAGGCAAAGTGCCCTTTCTTGTGTGGAACTATAGTGCGCATAAGAGAATATAAGGCTTATCGAAAGCCGTATTTTAGCCCCCGTTTTACGCTATCTTGCACTATAACTGTAATTTATAAGTGTTTAAAAATGTAAAATCAAGCATTTCTTCTGTGTGCGAACACCTGTTTGAATACATCCTTATTTATAAGGATTTTAGCGTTAAATTAGGTTTAAAGTTTTGTTCTTAATGCATGTTAAACTTGCTCCTCAATATAAAAATAGCTGCTATATAATATGCTTCCTTATCGTTTTAATTGCTAAATTTGCGATAAGAAAATATAGCGCACATGATAAAAGACAAGCTAAAATCTATCTTATCGGCATTCAGCTACCGCCAAAAGGTTTTCCTCCTGGTGGTAGGGGGAGTGGTTGTGGGCTTAGGCGGACTCTTTATGTACCTCCTAAGAATGCATACCTACCTCACAGACGACCCTTCGGCGTGCGTAAACTGTCACATCATGACGCCTTATTACGCCTCGTGGATGCACTCTTCTCACGCTCGCGACGCCACGTGCAACGATTGTCACGTGCCGCACAACAACATTTTTGCTAAGTATTTCTTCAAAGCTAAAGATGGTTTGAACCATGTAAGCAAGTTTGTTACCTTCAAAGAACGACAGGTAATTACGGCCGAAGATGCTAGCGCTGGCGTGATTATGGATAACTGTATTCGCTGTCATTCTCAACTCAATCAAGAGTTTGTGCACACAGGACGCATCAATTACATGATGGCCAAGCGTGGTGAGGGAATGGCTTGCTGGGATTGCCACCGCGATGTGCCTCATGGGGGCATGAACTCTCTTTCGGCTACACCCAATGCTCAAGTGCCTTTACCCGATTCGCCCGTACCCGATTGGTTGCAAGGTATGCTCGGAAAAAAAGGCAAATAATTACACGCTCGCTTCTATTAACGCCCCAACTCTGCGTGTGGGGCAAACATTATGAAACCCGAAACTAAAAACAATTAAGATATGGCAAAGCAATTAAAACGTTGGCAAGGATGGCTGTTGTTCGGAGGTTCAATGGTTGTCGTTTTCATCTTAGGCTTACTCGTGTCGTCGCTCATGGAACGTAGGGCCGAAGTGGTGAGTACCTTCAACAACAGAAAGACTCCTATGGAGGGTATCGTTTCAGAAAACGCTAAGTTCGCTAGCGATTTCCCACGTGAATACGAAACGTGGAAACAAACAGCCGATACCACTTTCAAAAGCGAATTTAATGGCTCCTCGGCTGTCGATGTGCTTGAACAGCGACCTAATATGGTGATTCTTTGGGCTGGTTATTCTTTCTCGTGGGACTACGCCACACCCCTGGACACCAACATGCTGTTGAAGACGTGCGCAGAACACTACGTACAGGTGCCCCTGGAGTAACCGAAGGCAAAGAGCCGCAACCTGGAACATGCTGGACTTGTAAAGGTCCTGACGTGCCACGCGTGATGAAAGAACAGGGTGTGGCCAACTTCTATAAGGCACCTTGGTCTAAGTGGGGAGACCAGATAATGAACAGCGTGGGCTGTTCTGATTGCCACGACTCCAAAACGATGGACCTCAAACCCGCACGGCCTGCACTGTACGAGGCCTGGCAACGCGTTGGCAAAGACGTTAACAAGGCCACCCATCAAGAAATGCGCTCGCTGGTTTGCGCACAATGTCACACAGAATACTATTTCAAGGGCGACGGACAATACCTTACTTTCCCACAGGATAGTGGTATAACAGTTGAGGCGATGGAGAAGTATTACGATGCAATGAACTATAAGGACTACACACACGCACTAAGCCGTGCGCCTATTCTTAAGGCTCAGCACCCTGGTTACGAGGTTCATCAGATGGGTATTCATGGCCAACGTGGTGTTTCTTGTGCCGATTGCCACATGCCTTACATGAGCAAGGGTGGTGTTAAATACACCGACCATCACATCATGAGCCCGCTGGCAAACATCGAACGCACCTGTCAAACTTGCCACAGACAGAGCGCCGAAACGCTTAGACAAAATGTTTACGAACGCCAACGCAAGTGCAACGAGATACGCAACCGCGTAGAAAACGAATTGGCTACCGCACACATTGAGGCCAAATTTGCATGGGATAAGGGCGCAACCGAGGCCGAAATGAAACCCGTTCTCGAACTCTTACGCAAGAGCCAATGGCGTTGGGATTTTGCAGTGGCTTCTCACGGCGCTTCGTTCCACGCTCCTCAAGAAATTACACGTATCCTTTCTCATAGTCTTGACTACGCTAATCAGGCGCGACTCAAAGTTGCTAAGGTGCTTGCAGTGCACGGATTTACTGGCGATGTGCCAATGCCCGACATCTCTACTAAGGGTAAGGCTCAAGCTTACATCGGACTGGATATGAAACAGAAGGAAGGCGATAAAGAGAAATTCCTCAATACGGTGGTGCCCGAGTGGATTAAAAAAGCTAAGGCTGCAGGACGCGCTATCGACTTGTAAGCTTTTAGCTAATGGGTTTTCTCAGTAACATAGAATTATCATAACATTCTAATAAAGGGGTTAAGGTCTTTAACAAGACCTCAACTCCTTTATAGTGTCTATAATGGGGCGTTTGGGTTTTGCTTAGGCATGGTGCAAGGCGCGTTTGCTTCGGTGCAGATATCTGCTTTTGGAGGCCTTATATCCTAGGGCGCTTGCATGCGAGGATATTCTCTAGAAGGTTTTTTCTAGCCAAAAGTTCCTCTTTTGCAAGCCAATGCGACAACACAATGCTTCTTACCATAAACTGAACAACCTTGTCTATATGACTTTTGCCCACTGATAATAAAACGATAATAAACTAAATAATAAAGATAAACCATTATGTGGAAACGACCATGGAAGATGGTTGAGGGCTTTTCTATAGGAGCCGGACTCGTCATTGTTGGCCTCCTGTTGCAGTTTAGCGCAGGTCCAATAGCCTGGAGCAACCTTTCTTATCCCGTCAATATCATTATCTTGGCTTGCTATCTGCTTGCCATGGCACTTGTGTTTGCTCTTCGCAACAAGGTGTATTCCTTCAAATTCCTCTCCTCGTATGCATCGGCTGTGCCTGCTCTCGCCTATGCCGTAGCACTAACTGCCATCATGGGATTAACCCGACAGATGCCCGATGGACATCAAGCTGCCGACCCACTGGGACTTACACGCATGCTTTCGTTTTGGCCTTTTGTGCTCGTCTACATCTGGGTGTCGGTCATTGTGGCTCAAGCCACCATCGCTAAGGCTGTGCGTTTTAAGTGGCGCGATGTACCCTTTATGCTCAATCATGCTGGGTTGCTCATCGTGATGCTCTGTGCCACATTGGGTAACGCCGATATGAAACGTCTTAACATGACCATTCACAAAACTTCGCCCGAATGGAGAGCCACCGACGAGGCTGGAAAAAAAGTGGAATTGCCACTGGCTATACAGCTAAAGGATTTTCAAATCTATGAATATCCGCCTAAACTGATGCTTGTTGATGGTAAAACGGGCGACCCCATCCCCAAGGATAAGCCTATCACCGTGGTGGTTGATAGTAGCTTTACCACAGGAAACTTACACGGATGGACCGTAAAACTTAATAAGCGCATTGAAGAAGCAGCACCTTTAATGACCCGCGACACCACCAACTACCTGCCTTGGCATTCCTCGGGAGCAATGATTGCATTGAACATCACTGCCACATCTCCAGATGGAAAGATCACCAAAACGGGCTGGGTTACTTGTGGTAGCTACCATTTTCCCTATCAGGTGCTTAGCTTAGACGGAAAAGTATGCATCGCCATGCCCGAACGCGAACCACAACGCTACATCTCGCGTGTGGAACTGATGACCCAAGCTGGGCTGCACGCCTTTGCCGATATCGAGGTTAACCACCCCCTTAGTGTTGAAGGCTGGAAGGTTTACCAATTGTCTTACGACACATCGATGGGCCGATGGAGCGAAACCAGTGTACTAGAGCTGGTTAAAGACCCCTGGTTGCCCTATGTATATGTGGGCTTGGGCATGATGATGCTCGGAGCTGTGTTTATGTTTTTGTCGTTACAACGCAGAAAGGAGACCAAAGAATGAGTTGGAACCATTTCCCCTATTTCGCCCTAGTGGCCGTTTTGCTATGGGCTACTGGCGCTTATGCAGCCTGGAAAGATAAAAAAACGCTCACCCTTAGTGCCACTGTTGCAGGCCTGCTGGTGTTTTTTAGTTTCATTGTTGCCATGTGGATTTCACTCGAACGGCCACCTTTGCGCACCATGGGCGAAACGCGCCTGTGGTATTCGCTCTTCTTGCCCTTTGCCGGACTGGTGGTTTATCTGCGTTGGCGCTATAAGTGGATATTGTCTTTCAGCACCATCTTGGCCACGGTGTTTATAATGGTCAACGTGCTGAAGCCCGAAATACACAATAAAACGTTGATGCCTGCCTTGCAAAGTCCATGGTTCGCACCCCACGTTATTGTGTATATGTTTGCCTATGCCTTGTTGGGCGCTGCCACGGTGATGGCTATTTATTTGCTCTTCATCAAGAAAACGCCTTGCACTGCCGACGAAATGGATATCACCGATAACCTTGTGTATGTGGGTTTGTCGTTTATGACGTTGGGCATGCTCATGGGGGCGTTCTGGGCAAAAGAGGCTTGGGGGCATTATTGGGCCTGGGACCCAAAGGAAACTTGGGCTGCCGTTACCTGGTTTGCTTATTTGTGTTATGTGCATTTCCGCCGTTCGCGCCCCTATAATATGCGACCTGCACTTTATATGCTCATTGTGTCGTTCTTGCTTCTGCAAATGTGCTGGTGGGGAATTAACTATTTGCCCGCTGCACAAGGCACTAGTGTGCACACTTACAACTTGAGTTAGTGCACGTCTCTGGGCGTGTTTGCCTGGGTTTACATGCATTGGGCACAACTCCTTGTCTTGTTGTGCACGCTTGGCTCAAATCTGCTATGAAAAACGTCTGTTCTTGTTTTGGCCGATGGCTTTAACTCAGACCAGCCGTTATAGCTGTTTAGATTTTGTGTATTGTTTAACAGATTGCCCGTCTTATTCTTGTAGGCGTAGGGTTCTACGGTACAAGCATAGGATAGGCAATCTGCCGATATGCAAACGAAAGATGTATTGAAAACAATTTAAGCCCTATCATCCATGTGATAAGCGGTCTAACTCCCGATTTGGGGTTGTTTGTTGTTTTGGGCTTTATGTTTAGCTTTTCTTCCTCGGTGCTTAGTGTTTTTATCCCCCCAATTGCTTATTCGTTATTTATAGGACTTAAGATAGCAATGTGTGTCTATCGTGTAAAAAAATCAGCGAGAATTTTAACATTGTGAGTGCCCTTTCTGCTCACCAACTGCTCACTCGCTTGCAAATACTTAATTCTCGCGAAGGTTTTTTGCGTAAGAAAAGGGGTGGGTCTTTAATGCAACAAAACTGTATTTGTATTGCATAGAAATGTAAAACTAATCAAACTTTGGGTCATTAGGCGCTAAATGTTATGCTATTTGCAGCAAATAACCCTGCGTTTAGCAGCAAAACGCAAGGCTAAGTGTAGCAAAACACAAGGTAAAATGCAGCAAAACGCGAGGTGAAATGCTGCTAAATGCACCCAAAAATGCCACTAAACGCAAGGCGGAATGCATAAATTTGCATGTTTTGTCTTGCTGTTGAAGGTTATTGCCTGATAAAAATTGCCGTTGTTTAGGGTAAAAAAGAGGTGAAAAAATGGAATTTTAGCTGCAAATAGCTGTTTTGAGGAAGAAGCAAAATTAGCAATTGGCGGTGAAATAGAAAGCCAAAAAGGTGCAAAATGCGGTTGTGGTGCTCAAAATTGGTGAAAATATAAATTGTGAAAGGCTAAAAATAAGGAAAAAAACGTGCTTTTGACTCTTTTTTTTTGCTAGAAGGGCTTGTCTTAGAATGTGAGTATTGTAAAACAAAGCGTTTGTATTTAACAAAAGAAGATAACAAAACTCTTATGCTAAACATGTGCGATGTTCTAGTGTTTTATTTCTTTCTAACTCCATTTCGCAAAATATATCCTTCGATATTGTCGAGCGTTTAATGCCGTTTTATTTTTTATCAAAAACGGTCGTCAGGTCGCTAATCACATGTTTTATAAGGGTTTCATCGTCTTCTGTTTATCTCTCGTTTACTAGTCTGCACATTGCTTGTGTTCTTCTTTTGCTGTGGTGCCCTTATGCCATCGAGTATTAGTCTGCAAGGTGCTCAACAATGTACAAAATCTAAACGGCTCCAACGGGCTGTTTGGAGGTAAAACTTAACATCAGCCAGTAACAATGTGCGTGCAGTGTTTTGTATAATGTTTTTTAGATGAAGGCAAGCCAACGTTTTCGTTAAGCCAAATGAACAATGTTGAGCTTGCTCGTACATTGTCATGGCGAGAATTGGAAAGCGCCAACACGGAGCTTTGGGCGAAGTGGAAAAGCAAAACGCACTTTTCAAGGAACGAAAAGAATGTTTTATTGCCTTCACCTTGCCCGATGTATATTGTTTGTATATATATAAAAAATAGTCGGTTTGTGCTTTAATATATGGCGAAATATATAGAAATCCACAATAGAGACATGTACGAAGTAAGGCGTTGTGTATGCATTTTGTCAAGTTTTAGCAACAAATTGCTTTCTTAGAGCAGTTATTTTCTGTTTTTTGTTCATCACTAATGAGTCTTTTTTGCGTTTCTTGTCTTATAAAACCAAGATACAATGTGTTTATTCTTTTCTATTCTTATAATGTTTTTAACGTATTTAATTCGGTCGTCTATCGTTGATTTTGCATCGTTTCTGGTCAAAAAATACAATATTTCTGTTACATTACGCATAATAATACACATGGTTTGGTGTTTTTTGGTTGTTGTATAACGGTAAATATATGTTAAAACAAGAAAGCGTGTTTACTTTTTTTGTATATGTGCTTAATCTATTTTATATACTTTTCTTTTGGTTACAAAGCTTTTACGCCTAACTTTGCACCAGAGGTATTTAGGATGATAAACGACCGCCGAATGCCTCAAAGAAGTGATTAAGACAACCTGTGAAGGCATTTTGGCGGTTTCTTTTGTATGTGTATCAAGAATCAGTTATAGATCATTCAGTTACTAAAGGTAAATTAGGGTTATGAAGAGTATTGATAAGAGAGTAGGTACGTTAATGCTATCGTTGGCTTTGTCCGTGGCGAGTGTTTACGCACAGACCGTAGACGACATCTGTATAAATAATGTTCGTCAACTGGGAGGAAAGGAAGCTGCAGCCAAAGTTAAGTCGTTACAACTGCAAGAAACGGTTGTTACCGAGGGTAGCGAACTGCAAGTCACCACGTTGTTGGTGCCTGGCGTGGCATATTATCAGCGCATTAAGTCGCCTCAAGGTACATCGATGGTATGCGCTTATGGGGAGCAAGGATGGATTTTCAATTCCACTCCCACGCCACGCACCGAGCAGTTACCCGATGGTATGGCTCAAACATACATCATAGGGTCGAAATTTTTGGGCCCATTGTTCGATTATTGTGTCAATCAGAAAGCGTCGGATGTGTCGATGGTGAAACTTATTGGCAAAAAAGATTTGGATGGTGAAGCCTGCTATGAATTGCAAGCAAACTATAAGTCGGGCTGCAAATTGGTGTTGTGCGTGTCGTGTAAAGATGGCTTAATAAGGCAAACCACGTCTCCTGCGGGAGTGATAAGATACGAAGACTACCGCAATGTGGGAGGTGTGATGGTGCCACACATGGTGCTTACAAGCTGTGCCAGAGGACTAATCCTCACAAAAGTGAACAGTGCCCAGGTAAATGTTGACCTGGAAGGCCAGTTGCTTGCCAAACCATAAAGCGCAATGTTATTGAGGGCTGCGGATGGTTGTTGCTCTAAACGATAGTACATATTTTAGCTACGAAGATATTATTGGTTATTAGGAGTGGACTCGAACGTGTTTCGAGTCCTTTTTTTGTGTCATTAGCAAGGAGGGGCTAGTGCACTACGCATTCAAAATCACGACAATCAGTTTGCTTATCAGCACACAACAGCCATACCCACCCGGCGAACGATTGGGGTTAAATGTTCTTTTCGTTCCTTGAAAAGTGCGTTTTGCCTTTCCACTTCGCCTAAAGCTCCGTGTTGGCGATTTCTAATTCTCGCCATGACAATGTACGAGCAAGCTCGACATTGTTCATTTGGCTTAACGAAAGCGTTAGTTTACTTGTGTGCTTTTTGTTATGGCTGGATGCGGAGGTCTGTTTTTTTGATTGTTTGCTAAGCGTGTGGATAACCCTTGCTGCGCTTAATGGCTTGCGAAAATGGGCATATTGTCTAGCATAGAGGTGGTTAAGAAGTTTTTTTGTGTGGTATAGATTATGTTTTTTGCGCTTTAAAAAGTGATTATTTTTTGATAGCTATTGTAAAAACAGAATACTTTTCGTAACTTTGTGGCGATAAAGACTGTAAGGTTGTAACAAGCTTACAGCCGAGGGTAGAGTATAAACGCGCGGGCAGGCACGTTGTCTCATCAATATAGCAACGCGCCTGCTTCATAATGCGCGCAACGATTAGCTCTAAAGTCCTTAAAAACAATGCTTGATGTTGGATACCGCCATGTAACTAGCCAACATGTCAATCCGCTAATCCGATAAACGCGTACATCCGTGAACGAACATAACAACAAACTAAACCAACAACATGTGATTATGAACCGACAAATTGAAATGGTAGTGCTGTGGACACTCGTCATTATGGGATTTTTGGCTCACACCATGGCCGATGTGATGCCCGCATTTTGGGGCGAACAGATAGTGACCATGCCAACTCCAGCACATTCGCGCGAACTTATTGCCATGATGTTGGGCGTGTGTTATACATTGCCCGTGCTGGCCATCTTTCTTGCTTTGTGGGGCAAACATAAGGCGTGGCGAATTATTCACGTGCTTTTGACTTTTATTTTCACTGCTCTTTGTTTGCTGCACATGCTTGAATGGATAGACGAATTTAATCCCGTGCAACTCACTGTTATGCCACTTATGGGGCTCATCGGTCTCATCTTGTTTGTGAAATCCATTAAGTACGCCCGCGAAAAGCGTAACACGGAAGTGGAAGAAACCGAAAACGATGCTGACGAAAACGAGGACACGGACGAGAACGAGGCCCGAGAAGATGCTAACGAAGAGCAAACAAACGACAACGAAGCGCAAGCAAATCATGGCGATACGAAAGAAAGTGAAGCTGAAGAAAACACAAACACTAAATAATGGGATTACCCAGTATGTGCTATCTTAGTTGATTGTAGAGAATGTGGGTTGGTGTTATACAAATAATCTCCATGCTAAAGGCATGGAGATGTTTTGAATTTCGATGTTGCAGTTTAGACCTTTGATGAAGAATGTTTGGCATTAATACAGCAATAGAATGCCCGCCACGGCAGCATAGCCAATCATACGTATGGGATTAATTTTCATATACCTTGTGCCAACAAACGTAATGACGAAGAGAAATAGGCTAATGCCAAATTGCCAAGGGTTGGTAATAGGCGAAGAGAAATTTTCTTGGGTCATCAGGAGAAGGGCTGCAGCAGCAAGCATACCCACAACAGCTGGTCGCAAACCTGCAAAAATGTTCTGAACAATGGGCACGTTCATGTATTTCATAAACATCTTGCTAATGAGTATCATCAGAATAAGCGATGGCAACACCAATGCAAATGTAGCGGTGGCGCTGCCAAGCATAGCCATCCACGTGCTGAAGCCAGCATTGTGCGCGGCTGTGTATCCACAATAGGTGGCTGCATTGATGCCGATTGGGCCAGGAGTCATTTGAGAGATGGCCACGATATTGGTAAATTCGGCCGACGAAAGCCATTGATGGTGAACAACCGTTTCGGTTTGTATGAGCGATAACATGCCGTAACCGCCACCGAAGCCAAACAGTCCGATGATGAAAAACGTATAGAAAAGCTCGAAAAATATCATGTGATGGTGTATTTGTTGCTGGCCAATATACTTCTGAGTGAAGTTTGCGGTGCCTAAGATGGCCAAGAGTGGCACCGATGAAGCTCTAATTCTCGTTGTGTTGTTCTTCGGTGGGCTTGATAAACTGGCCATAGAGGTAGCCACAAAGACCTGCGCCGATGATGATGTAAATGGGATTTACGCCTAAGGCCCAAATGAGCAGGGCGCAAACAACAGGTATCCAAAGCGTGCTCCATGTGATGTGGGCACTTTTGGCAAGATTGAATGTGGGGGCGGCAATAAGCGCTACCACTGCTGGACGTATGCCTCGAAAGGCTGCAGCTACCACGGTGTTGTCTTGAAACTGATGAAAGAACATCGCGACGAACAGTATAATCAAAAACGAAGGCAACGCCGTGCCAATGCAGGTACATAGTGCTCCGGGTGTCTTTCGCATCTTATAACCTATAAAGATGCTGATGTTTATGGCAAATACGCCTGGACAACTCTGAGCAATGGCAATGAGGTCTAGAAACTCTTCTTTCTCTATCCACTTGTTTTTATCCACCACTTCGGCCTCAATAATGGGTATCATGGCATATCCACCGCCAAGAGTGAACATACCTATTTTAAAGAATGTGCGAAAACTGTTCCAATATATCGACATGTTAATAATGTTTGTGTTGACAAGTAGATGGTTTTATTGGTTTGTTTGTAAACTCATCTACTCATTTAAAAGCAGCTGGCGGCTAGCGACAAAACATTTGTTTGCCGTTTGCCGCCATTGCTATATTATTTGTTCAGCTTGCTTTCAACCCATTTTCTAGCGTTGACAAAAGCCTCAATCCATGGTGTAACCTCGTCTGACTGGCGGTTACGTGGATAGAAAGCGTTTTGCCATGGGAATATTGAACGTTCCAAGTGGGGCATCATGGCTAGGTGTCGGCCGTCTGCCGAGCAAATACCTGCTACATTATAATCCGAGCCATTGGGATTGCCAGGATATTCAGCGTAGTTGTATTTGGCAATGATGTTGTATTTGTCTTCGGCTTCGGGCATGTAGAAACGTCCTTCTCCATGTGCAACCCATATACCCAGCTTATTGCCCGAGAGTGAATGTAGCATAACGCTATTGTTCTGTGGAATGGTTAATCCCACAAACGAACTTTCGAATTTATGCGAGGTGTTGTGGGTAAGGTGCGAACAATGGTCGTGCTCGGGATTGATGAGGTTTAGCTCAACCATAAGCTGACAGCCGTTGCATATACCTAGCGAAAGCGTGTCGGGGCGTGCATAGAATTTGTCGAGCGCCTCTTTTGCCTTGGGGTTATAAAGGAAAGCACCAGCCCATCCCTTGGCCGAACCAAGCACATCCGAGTTAGAGAAGCCACCACAGAACACAATCATATTGACCTCTTCTAGCGTTTCGCGACCAGAAACAAGGTCGGTCATGGCCACATCCTTCACGTCGAAGCCAGCCAGATAGAGAGCATAAGCCATTTCGCGTTCGCCGTTAGTGCCTTTTTCGCGGATGATGGCAGCCTTAATACCCGATGGCTTACGTCGGTCGGCACTGATGCCATAGGCGTTAAGCAGTCCGCTAAAGTTGTCGTTAAACTTTAGTTCGATGGGTTGTTTTTTGTAGTTGAGCCATCTTTTTTTGGCCATACCGTTGTGGCTCTGCATTGTATCAAGGCGATAAGAAGTGCGATACCATGTTTCGCGTAGCGAGTCGATGTCGAAAACAAATTCGTTGTCGCCCTTCTTCACCACCAATGTGCGACTGTTGGGAACCGAATAGCCAATCTTGGTGTAGCCAATACCCTCGTCGTCGAGGAAGGTTCGGAGGTCGTTGCGATGGTCGTCGCTCACCTGTATCACCACTCCTGGGTTCTCGGCGAAGAGGTTTTTCACCACATCGTCGTCTGCGAGGTCGTGTAGATTGAGGTGTATGCCACCCTTTCGGTTGGCAAAAGTCATTTCGAGCAGCGTGGTTATTAGTCCACCAGCCGAAATGTCGTGGCCTGCCAATATCCATCCTCGTTTAATCAGTTCTTGAATGGCATTGAAGCAATCGGCAAAATATTCGGGGTTGGTAACAGTTGGCACGTCGTCGCCCACATAGCCAAGGCTTTGTGCGAAGGCACTACCGCCCAAACGTTGCTCATCGAACGAGAAGTCGATGTAATAGAGCGACGAGTTTTTGTCGTTAACAAGTACAGGCGACACCACTTTGCGCACATCCGAGACCTCGGCGCCACTGCTAACGATAACCGTTCCAGGGGCGATAACCTTTTGGCTGTTGGGATATTGTTGGGTCATCGATAGCGAGTCTTTACCTGTTGGCACATTAATGCCCAGCGAACAGCAGAAGTCGCTCAATGCTTCAACGGCTTTGTAAAGGCGCGCGTCTTCGCCAGCTTGCGACCTACAAGGCCACATCCAGTTGGCAGAGAGGCTAACACCGCCCAATCCGTGGGCCAAAGGTGCCCAAACAAGGTTGGTTAACGACTCGCTAACGGCCAGAACCGAGCCTTTTTCGGCCGATGCTAGAGCGGCTTGAGGTGCGTGTCCGATGGCGGTAGCAATACCCGAGCGTCCGCGATAGTCGAGTGCCACCACGCCACAGTCGCTCAAAGGCAGTTGAATTTCGCCTTGAGTTTGTTGGCGAGCCACCTTGCCTGTTACAGAGCGGTCTACTTTGTTGGTGAGCCAATCCTTACAAGCCACGGCTTCGAGCTGCAACACGCGTTCGATGTGTGCTGTAAGCGCCTCTTCGCCAAGTTTGTTCTTGTCGGCTTCGTTGCCTATGGGTTGATATTGCACATCGTTATAATGATGTTCAACGGTGTTGTCTATCATTACCGTCTTGGGCGAGTGGCCAAACATTTGTGCCACATCCAAATCGAAGGGTTTGTTTCCATCGGCTTGTTTAAAGTCGAAGTGTGCATCGCCTGTTGTTTCGCCCACTACATAGATGGGTGCTCTTTCTCGTTGGGCAATCTCTCTTACGCGGTCAATATGTTGTTCGTCGATAAGTAGGCCCATGCGTTCTTGGCTCTCGTTGGCAATAATCTCTTTAGCCGAAAGGGTTTTGTCGCCAATGGGCAGTTGGTCCATGTTGATTTCTCCGCCACATTCTTCCACCAGTTCGCTCAAGCAATTCAAGTGGCCAGCCGAGCCATGGTCGTGAATAGATACAACGGGGTTATTGTCGCTTTCAACCAATGCGCGAACAAGATTGTATGCGCGTTTTTGCATTTCGGGGTTGGCGCGTTGTATGGCGTTAAGCTCAATACCATTAGAGTATCTGCCTGTATCAACCGATGAAACCGAACCGCCACCCAGTCCGATGCGATAGTTGTCGCCACCAACAACCACCACTTTGTTACCTTTTTGTGGTTCGCCTTTCAAGCAATCGCGCTTTGTGCCGTAGCCCACACCGCCAGCCAACATGATAACCTTATCGTAGGCGTAGAATGGTTCGTTGGCAGAATTGTTGGTTTCGGCTTTCTCTTGATGCTCAAATGTAAGCACAGAGCCCGTGATGAGTGGTTGTCCAAACTTATTGCCAAAGTCGGATGCGCCATTAGAGGCTTTAATGAGAATTTGTTCGGGCGACTGGTATAGCCATTCGCGCACGGGTAGGTGTTTTTCCCAATCGCGTCCGCCGTCGAAACGGGGGTAAGCGGTCATGTACACAGCTGTTCCAGCGATGGGCCACGAGCCTATACCGCCACCCATGCGGTCGCGAATTTCGCCACCCGTACCAGTTGCAGCACCGTTGAAAGGTTCAACAGTAGTGGGGAAGTTATGTGTTTCGGCCTTCAGCGAGATAACACTTTCTATATCTTTCACCTCAAAAAAGTCGGCCTTAGATTGGTCTTTTGGGGCGAATTGTTCAACCACAGGTCCTTGAGCAAAGGCCACATTATCTTTATAAGCCGAGAGAATGTTGCCAGGATTTTCGGCCGTGGTGCGTTTAATCATAGCAAAGAGCGATGATTCTTTTTCTTCGCCGTCGATGATAAACGTTCCGCCGAAAATTTTATGTCGGCAATGCTCAGAGTTGATTTGGGCAAAGCCGAAGATTTCAGAGTCGGTAAGTGGTCTTCCTAGTTGTTTTTCGATGTGGTGAAGGTAGGCCATCTCGTCGGTCGAGAGAGCCAAGCCCTCCTTTTCGTTATACTCTTCCAGGTTGTCCACGTGTTTTACTGGTTCGGGTTGTCTGTTAACGCAGAACACTTCTTGTCCAATGCCTTCGTACATGCGTTGTAGCATTTGGTCGTAATCAGCATTTCGGCTAGCCACGGGGAAGAATTCTTCTATACGCGAAATGCCGTTGAGATTCATGTTTTGCGTAATCTCAACGGCATTTGTGCTCCATGGCGTCACCATCTCGCGGCGCGGTCCCACGTAAAAGCCTTCAAGCTCTTGTGTGTCCATCAGTGTAGCGTCGCCGTACAGCCATGCAAGTTTGGCTATCTCTTCATCGTTCAGTTGGTGATTAACTTCAGTGGCTATCACCGTTTCTTTCTGCGTCTTGAAAAAAAGAATCATCTTTGTCTCCTTTTGTTTTATAAGATGGTTATGTGAATACATTTATTTTTCTTTTCGCCAAATTGCGTTGTAGTTCGCCTTTTGTTGGCTGTAGCGTGCGTGTTGGTGCGAAATGGTTTTCGCGGTGTAGCGTCTGGTTTTCTATTATTTGTCCAAATGCTGCTCTTGCCCTGCACTTTCTTCTTGCAAAGTTAGCGTTTTTGCCTTATATATAAGGTGTTGGGTAGGGAGTTTTTTCAGTTATTTAGTATAAAAGTTCTCTTTTGTTCGTTTATCGACTCGTGCAATGGTGTGGCATGGTGTTATAAATGTTGGACGAAGGCTAGGTTATGGGGTGTTGGTGGTGTTTGGGTGAGCCTGTTTTGCGCTTGCTAAGCACCAGAATGAGCACTGATGCGATGATAAGCACAAAGCCAATGACAATGGGGAGGGTGAGTGGTTCGCCGAAAAGAAGTATGCCCACGCACATGGCTGTCATGGGTTCGAATGCTCCTAACACGGCTGCCATGGTGCTACTTATTTGCTTGAGCGAGATAATGAGCGTTACGTTGCTGATGGCTGTGGGTACTAAACCCAGCAAAAAGAGGTTGATAAGCTGATTGTGTGTGTCTATGGGATCGATTCGTCCTCGCGTAAATGTGGCATAGAGGGTCAAAATTAGCATCGCAAAGAAAAAGATGTAGAACGTAAGCTTGAGTGAAGGTATCTTACGGATGCGCATTCTGGGAAAAGCAACCATGTAAACGGCATAAAGGAAGCCCGAGGTGAGCAGCAAAAATAAGCCAGTTAGGCCTTGCATGTCGCCTTGGCCGTCGAGTATGCCCGAAAGAAAGAATACGCCTCCTACGGCTATGGCTATGGCTATGGCTGTGGTGGCCGACAGCTTTTCGTGCAGAAACACCACCGAAAGTAGGCAGGTCCAAACGGGATAGGAGAAGAGTAGGGTGGTGGCAATGCCGCTAGCCATGTAGTTGTAGCCCTCGATAAGGGTGATGGACGATACGGCGTACATCGAAGAAAGCAACAAAATGCGTAAGAAATCGCCAAAGGCAAGCCACATTCGTGTGCGATGAAACATAAGCATACCTAGCATAGCGAGGCATCCAAAGGCGTAACGGTAAATTAAAACAGATGTGGAATGCATGCCTGTGTTTAAAACAGGAAGGGCGAAAAGAGGGATTAGTCCGAAAGTAATGCCTGAAATGCTGGCATTAAGAAAACCTTTTACTGTGGGTGACATTTAATAAGTGGTTATGTGGAGATGGTTAGGCGTTGCGCCCTAGTCGTTTTGTTGGGGCTGATGCTTGTGTTGTTTGCTTCTTTATCGTGTTTGTGTAATGTTGTTTGTTGGTGGTAACTTAAGCCAACACCTGCTCCAAGGCTGAAATTAGCACTGGGGCAGGTGTTAGTAAAGGCTGTTGGGCAAGGCTTATTTCCCCTCTTCGGGTGCCTTGTCGATTAGGTCCATAAACTGATCGAGCTTCGGTGTGATGATGATTTGTGTGCGACGGTTGCGCTGTTTGCCCAATTCGGTTGCGTTGGTGGCAATGGGATTAAACTCGCCTCGTCCGCCAGCAGTGAGTCTTTTGGGGTTAACGCCATAGTGGGTTTGCAGATATTGCACCACGCTAGAAGCGCGCAAGCAACTCAAATCCCAGTTGTTTCGAATGTTTTCGCGGTTAATGGGCACGTTGTCGGTATTTCCTTCCACCAGTACATCATAGTCTTGATAGTCCATAATGATTTTGGCTATCTTACTAAGTGTTTCGGCTGCGCGGTCGTTTATTTCATAGCTACCGCTCTTATAAAGCATATTGTCGGCTAATGAAATATAAACCACACCTTTAAGCACGCGCACATCCACCTCTTTTAGTTCTTCTCGGCTGAGCGAACGTGTGAGATTGTTGGTGAGCACCATGTTAAGCGAGTCGCTTTTGCTCTTCACTTCTACAAGATGGCGTATATATTGGTTGCTCTCGTTTATCTGGTCAACAAGTTTAGAGATGTTTACATTGTTGGCCGAGCTATTGCTTAGACTCTTGTCTAGCGACTTCTGCAATGCGGCATAGTCGCGTTTTTGTTGTGCAAGTTGTTCCTCTAGCGATGTTACCCTAGCTTGGCTGGCAGCCAATTGTTCGCGCGTGGTGTTATAGTTTTCGCTTAGTTCTTTGTTCTCTCTTTGGCAATTGTCCAAATCTTTCTTGCTTGCACAACTTGATACAACGATTAAGCTGGCCAAGAGGGCAAGTTGTAAGATGTTCTTCTTCATGTCTATCCTTTCAATAATAGTTGATTATACAGTGCTTGTTCGGCATTCTAGTATGTACAAAGTTACGAAATTTTATTGTAATAACCTTGGATTAAGTGCCTGATTTTGCTATTATTAACGGCTAAAGGCATGCGCCAAGGGCTGTGGTTGGGGCTAAGTGTGGGCTGGTGAGTATGAATTTACAGCGTAGTGTATCAGTATTGATAGACAAACGTGTTGTTCTCTCTGGGTAACGCCCACGTGTAAGTATGTTAGCCCCTGTTTACAAGCGCCTTAATATTTGGTAATGTTGTCGTTAATGGCTTCTGCTGCAAAAATAGTGAAGATATTCATGTCGGCATCTTCAATGCTAACCTTATCCATCTCGGGACTTAGCCTGAATACTACATACGAACGCACCGGTACTCCGTGATCGTTTTTGGCTCTAAAGCTAACTCTATAGGCGTAACCTAGGAACTGGCGCTTAAAGGTTTGCTGCTTTTTCTTGTAGTCTTGCAATATGCGTTGGCCATCGGCTAGTAGCTGTTGAGCTTGCGAAATAGTTTTCACCGATGCCGAATAGCGTGTAGCCGAGTCGGTTATTTGCTTCACTTTGTCGAGTATGTATTGTGCTTCGGCGGTGGCTCTGAACTCTGAAAAGAGCGAGTCAACCCGCCCGCGTTCCACTAGTTGGTAAGAACGTGGGTCGTTTAGGTTCTTTCGCATAAACTCCTCTGTTAGCTTGTCGGCTTGCTTTTCTTTGTTTTCGCACGAAGTAAAACTGAGGGCGAATAGCGAGATAAACAGCAAATGTAGCACTCTTCTCATTTTCTGCCGTTAACTGGATGATGTGCATATTGCACGTTTTGTTTTCTGTGGCACAAAGGTAATAAAAAACTGCAAGACGAACAAGCACATCGCTTTTTTATGTTTTATTGGCTTTCGTGATGAAAGTAAGGGCATGTTGTTGTATTGGCTATGTGAAAGGTGGATGTTTGTATGGGTGCAGCGTGGTGGTATCAAGTAGTTATTTAGGGTAATTCAGTTAATTCCCTCTTAGGAATCTCTGGAGACTGTCAAATGCCAGATTCTTTTCTTGAAAAGCGTCTTTTGAAGAGTACTTGATGTGCTTTGCGCGCAAAAACTCCCAAATGTCGAGCCGTATGGGCACACCTGTCCCTTCCATACCTGCCTATGGATGGATTTAAAATCACCTCATTTTTTTATCAAGCCGCCTTCTTCATGTCCCTGGCCATCTGCCTTGCGGCAAGGACGGCGGCATTTGCCGTATGGATTCCGAAGAATCTTCATGTCCCTGGCCATCTGCCTTGCGGCAAGGACGGCGGCATTTGCCGTATGGATTCCGAAGAAGAGCAGCAATGTTTCGCTGAACATTTTGCGTGCCTTGATGCGCCCAACGGCATAGTGCTGTTTCTGGTTCCCGAAGCTGCCCTCCATTACCGTGGCCCTGAGAGCCCCGATAATTCTTTTCGCTTTTTTGAGGCATCCAGCTTCTTCTTTGGGCCTTGGGCCTTTTCTGACGAAACAGGTCATTATGCCTTTTTCCGTACACATGGTGCGGTTGGCATTGTTGGCGTATATGGAGTCGGCACCGACACGTTTGACTTTGACCCCCGTGAGCGATTTCTGATATTCAATGCACTGCCTAAGGCGAATGCCATCTTTATTAATTATTATTTCAGCGCCGTCAGCAGCTTTCCAATTCCCAATAAAGTAAGTATTCTCTATTTCTGGAGAATTGCAGCTAAATAAAAATATAAAAACAACAGTATATTAAATTCTTTAATTTCACTATCGTCCCATTTGCAACGTTTCTGTCCATTTCTTGTTTCGGAGTACCTATCGGAAAGTAACAGCCTTAGATTCGTCTATTTTGATAATATTATACTTTACATCATAATAATAGGTCATTAAATAATGTTTTGTTTCTTGATTTATTAAAAAGATGTTCGTTTCATATATTCCTTTCTGCATATCCTTCTTAATTTCAATCTCATAGTAAAATCTCATATTTTCCACTTCAAACGTTGTGTCTCGTTTCGTTGACAGAAATAGTTTGTCGTTTCTTTTATCGAAATACTCTCCACCCAATGAATATAAATTTAAAGGTGAAACATCAGCTCCCTGCTCTTGCTTTTCAACAAGAATAGAATCCTTTTTATAAGTTACAGAATACATATAATCGATTCTCTGTGGCTCTAAGTTTATCTTTCTTTCGTCTTTACATGAAATAACCAATAAGCATACAGTGAATATAAATATCAAATTATTATTTTGCATTGTTTCCTCCTTTTCCATATTTTTTTACTTCGTTTTGATAAATTCTCTCTAGTGTTTTGTGTTTCTTTGTTAATTCTTGCATTGTTTTATGGTAGTTTCTTGCACTGCGCACCTTAATATTCTTTTCACCTAAAGCCTTATGCTCCTTTTCCCCTCCTGGGTCTTTCTGCATTAATTTATCTACAGCATCTTTTCCACCCTTTCTAAATGCTTTAACAATATCATCAAGTTTCGATCCATGTAAAGCTAACTCATGTGTTATCGTTTCAGTGAGATCATCAATAGATTTACCTTTAACATCTAACATTAGAACTATAAAAAGTTTACCGTCTGCAACCCTTGCACTAAAACTACCTTCAGCATTACCTGTAAAAAGGAATTGGTCAGTAGGATTTGTAAAATCTATCTGATTAATTTGTAAAGTAACATCAGAATATTTCCCATTTCCATGAACCCCATAATGAGATTGGTTATTTCTTAAAAAAGAACCTATAAATTGTTTTCCATATGTCGTTTGTGCAAACCTTCGCATTGCTTCCATATAATTTCTATTACTATGGTAATCCCTAAAAATACCATTTCCATTTGTATTTTTTAGCTGGACAAGACCTGGGAGTATATCATTTCCATCTGTATCAAAGACACCAATAGGATTATCTATACAATATACTGCACAACCGATATGAGGATAGCTTTCAGCATGTTTATCCACCCCATACCACAAACTCGTCCTTGGGTTCATGTACCTTGCACCATAATAGTACAGTCCTGTCTCCTCGTCGAACTCTTTGCCATTGAACTTGTACGGCATATCCTCGCTACTACTATGTTCGTCCACGAGCAGTTCGCCGTAGGGTAGGTAAGCATCGAACTGGGTGATGTTGGCCTTGGCATCGGTGATGTAGGATGTGCTGCCGAGGTGGTCGCTATGATAGAAGAAGATTTCCTCGGTGTGGGCGGTGTCTGTG